>Ga0209517_10003732_pt1 | contig 20410 bp, 18 predicted proteins | sample PeaSoiMetSII2010_FD_187695 | JGI IMG/M metagenome (GOLD analysis project Ga0209517, IMG submission 187695) | Peat soil microbial communities from Weissenstadt, Germany - SII-2010 (SPAdes) (version 2) | ecosystem: Environmental > Terrestrial > Soil > Wetlands > Peat | place: Germany...
CAGGATGACAACGTAGAATCTACGCCAGCAAACTCTCGCCGCATCCGGCTCGGCGCTCGACCGCTGCTACCAGTTTCTTGGTAGTCGGAACTTCGATTCCGTGCCGTGCGGCGCCGCGCAGGATCGGGCCGGCGATCGCGTCGAGTTCCGGGACGTTGCCGCGCTCAACGTCCTTCTGCATGGAACTGCGCATGTTCGGGGGCATCTTCATCATCCCGGCGAGGACGGCCTTCGCATCCACTTTGGCGTGCTCAGCCAATGCGACTGCGCAGGCCTCACGCACGCAAGACTCCAGTTGCCGCTTCCAGTCGGGATCGGCGATGACCGCACCGGTCGTTCGATCCGCAGCGGTGGAGGTCAGCGCGAAGGGCGCGAGGAAAACAATCTTGCTCCACATGAGGGTCGGTTCGTCATCCCTGAAACGGCACTCGAATCCCATTTTCTGAAACTCATCCAGAGTCGCGCCCAGCAGACTTCGCCCCGTCGACGACACATTCAGACGGGCAAATGGTGATCGATGGACAATGTGACCGGGTGCGACCCGCTCGGTCTCGCCGGCAATCGTAGCCGCAATGACTTTCTCGTCGCCGTATTTCGCGCGCAGGAGAGCAAGATGGTCGATGCCATTCAGGAGGGGAACGATCACCCGTACTAAGTCTGGCTTGGTGAATGAAGTCAGCGCTGCGTCGAGTTGTGTCGCCTTCACCGTAATCCACAGCACGTCGGCCGCAGGCACCGTGGAAGCGCGTGAAACCGGCACACTGAAGTTTCCAAACGCACTCTCCAGATGAAGGTGTTCAGGATATTGGGCGAGCGACTCGGGCCGCACGACCATGGTGACCGGCGCACCCGACTTCGCCAGGCAGGCGCCGATCAAGCCTCCCACCCCGCCCGGGCCAAGAATCGCATGTCTCAAGGAGGCCATGTGCGTGTCACTTCTTGTGTGCCGCCGTGGGCACGCACTCCAGAATCTCCGCCTCACTCAGCGTGTGGTCGCTCTGCTTGGCGCGCTGGTAGATTCGTTCCACGATCCCGTCGCTCACCGGAATGCCGTGGCGCTCCAGCCACCACAGCACATTCGACTTGCCGCTCATGGGACCGATGTCGATAACCTGCTCCAATCCAAACACGTGCGAGGGCACTCCCGAGTACACCGTGTTGGCCAGCACGACGTCGTCTTTGTGATAAGCCTTAATGATGGCAGATGCATGCACGCCCGTTGCCGTGCGGAAGGCATCGTCACCAACCACCGGATAATTCGCGGGAATCGGCACACCCGTCGCGCGCGACACGGCCTGGCAATACTGCTTCAGCTTGGTCAGATCCTGCTCGTCCCAGGGCGCAATGCCCATCAACTTGAGATTCACCAGCATCTGGTCGACCTGCGTATTGCCGACGCGCTCTCCCAGGCCGATGGCGCAGCCGTGAACGCAATTTGCCCCAGCGATGATGGCTGCCAGGGAATTCGCAATCGCCAGGCCGCGGTCGCTATGGCCGTGCCAGTCCACGCGAATCTTCTCGCCCGAAGGCTTCACACATTCCGCAATCACAAAGCGCACCAGGGCCAGCGCGCCCATGGGCGTGGCGTGTCCGGCGGTATCGCAGACGCAAATGGCCCGGGCGCCGCAGTTGATTGCTGCGGCGTACAACCGCTTCACGGTCTCGGGATCGCAGCGGCTCGTGTCCTCGGTGACGTACATGACGTCGAGCCCGAGCGAAACGGCATACTTGACGGCCTTCTCCGTCGTCTGCAGAAGAAAGTCGTCCGTCCATCCTTCGGTGAACCTTCGAATCGGGCTGGACCCGATAAAGGTCGCAGCCTCGATCGGCAGGCCCGTCTTCTGTACGATCTCGGCAACCGGGCGAATGTCATTCTCATGCGTCCGCGCTGCGCAATTGGCGCGAATCTTCATCTTGTGCGAAACGATTTCGCGCGCCAGCGCGGTCACGGCTTCGACGGCGCGAGGGCCCGCCCCGGGCAGTCCGAGCGCCAGGGAGTGGATCCCCAGCGTCTCCATCAAATGGAGGATCTCAATTTTCTCCGCAATGGAAGGATCACGCACAGAAGGAGACTGGAGACCATCCCGCAAGGTCTCGTCGTTGATCAAGACCGGCCCGGGCGGCTTCAGCCCCGGCGGGTGATTCTTGTTCCAGTCGTAGATGAGGTCGGGAGTGTGCATGGAAAACAGCAAAAACTCATGTAGGGACAGCCGCCTTCGGCCGCCCAGCCGAGCGAAGCTCGGCTTGTGATTTCGGATCCCCAGAAGCAAATCGGCCTACAGCGCCTTAGCTAGTGGCTAGAAGCTAGTAGCTAGAAGCTTTACTTTTCCTTCGGCGGCAGCGTCAAGCCAAACACCGAAATCATTCCCTGACCCGCGACATTGATCTTGGTCTCGCCTGGCGTCGGCAGATACAGCGCCTTGCAGTTTTCGCAGCGATACACTTCGGCCTTCGGTCCCCAGGCTTTCTCCACGTCGCCACACTCGCGCTCGACCGCGTCGGTCATGTAGAACCAGAGCTTCAAATGCCCGCCGCAGAACTTCCCCTTCGCGTCTTTCTCGTTGCAGGCGCGCTGCCCGGCCTTCTTGACTTTGACCTTATGGTTGGGGAGCTGCGGAATATTCTGGGAGTTGGAAGCGGTCACTTCGCCAGTCGCCAAGGACGTACCCCTCGTTCGAGCGGCCCAAACGCCGCCGGATTCAGCCTTACGCGGTCATTGTAACTGAAACGTGGTTTGACGATGGAAGAAGAAAAGAACGTAAACCACGAAGGACACGAAGTATCACGAAGGACTTCAATTTCTTGTGGTTTCGGGTGATTTCGTGTTCTGCTAGCCTATTCCTCGTCATCAGTCGTGCAACGTATTGGGCTTGCCCTCTGGACACTTGATGTTTCTAAGGATCGCCTCCATAAGGAACGCATGATCACAATCGTTTCGGGACTGCCACGCTCGGGCACTTCTCTCATGATGCAGATGCTGGTCGCCGGCGGGATGATCGCGCTTTCTGACGGCGAGCGCCGCGCCGACACCGACAATCCGCGCGGCTACCTGGAGTGGGAGCGGATCAAGCAACTCCCCAAAGATCCAGCCTGCATTGCCGAAGGCGAAGGCAAAGTCGTCAAAGTGATCTCGCGGCTTTTGCTTTCGCTTCCCGCCGGCCACGAATACCGCATCATCTTCATGCAACGGCCGCTGCCGGAAGTGCTGGCCTCGCAAGATGAAATGCTGCGCCGCCGCGGAACCTACAGGGAAGGAACTGATCCCGCCGCCATCTCCGCCGCGTTTGAGAAGCACCTGCGCGAAGTCAACGCGTGGATTGACGGCAAGCCTTACGTTAAGACGCTCCGCGTCCCCTACCACGACGCTTTGAGCAAACCGAAAGACATCAGCCGGCAAGTCGCGCAATTTCTGGAGATCCCGCTCGATGTAAACGCGATGGTCCAGCAGGTGGATGCGTCGCTGTACCGGAACCGCTCCAAGTAATGCACCGACATCCTTACCAGGGGAGCACGGAGACTCAGAGAAATTCCAAGATTTGCCCTCCGTGGCCCCGTGACTCCGTGGTGATTTCAATTCGGTCAGAATTCGCGCTTCGGTTTGGCCTGATCCGCCCCTACCCGCCCCGTCTGGATCTCGGCCACATAATAGTTCTCGCCCTTCACCGGCGCGCTTGCCAGCCGCCGCAGGATGGAAATCTGGCCGATGTGCGTGAGCGCATCGGCAACCGGTCCCTGAAATAACTTCTCGATCGGAGCGAGCACCGGCTCGCTCGACACCAGGTAGTCATCCAACTTCTTGAGCGCGGCTAAGAATCGTGCAACTTCCTGCTTCCACGGCAGAGGTTTCGAGTCCTGCCATTTCTGCTGGCCCATCGCGATCGACAGCGCCCAGTCAAACAGGTCGCCCACATGCGCCAGAATCTGCCCGGGAGTGCGCACGCCCTCGCCTGCATGAAATTCGGCGAAGCCCTCCGGGACGTTGTGCACGGCTTTGCCGCCGCGATAGGCCACCGTGGCTAAGGTGTGGCGCAGCAGTTCCCGCTTGGGATCGGCGCCCGGCTTGGAATGAGCTGGATTGGAATGAGTAGGGTTGGAATCAGTAGGATCGCTCATGGCGACAGATTACACTGGTCCGCAGGAGACGAAAAGTATGGCGAAGAAAGTTCAGTCGGCTTCTGGCCAACCACGCTCTGTCCAAGCAGGCTCTGTCCACAAGGGTCCTGTCACAACCGGTCCGGTAAGCCGGGAGAATGCCGAACACTACCGCTGGGGAGTGGATTGTGACGCGTGGTATCTGGTCAACGACGAACAGCTCAGCGTGATCGAGGAGTTCATGCCGCCGGGAGCGGCCGAGATTCGCCATCACCACCAGAAGGCGCAGCAGTTTTTCTACATTGTCTCGGGCGAAGTCCTGATGGAAGTGGAGGGTCAAACTACGTTGCTGCAAGCCGGAACCGGCATCCGCGTGCTGCCGGGGAAGCGTCATCAGATCCGCAATCCATCGTCCGGGCCGGTGCGGTTTCTGGTCGTCTCGCACCCCCGCAGCCACGGCGACCGATTTAACGAGTGACCTGAACTAGTGCGTCCGGGTTCCGCCGTGGCCGGACAGCCGAAGGCGGCTGTCCCCACATAGCTTTTTTCACAACTGCTGAGCCAGCCACGACATATGTGGCGACAGCCGCCTTCGGCTGTCCGGCCTGGGCGGAGCCCGGCCGAATCTTCACAGCTGCTTCCGCGTCACAACCCCCGCTGCCCGCAGCGCCCCGCGCAGCCGTGTCCCCAAGCCGCGCGCGAACTGCATATCCAGAAAACCTTCCATCTGCCGGCGGAAGCTTTCGCCGTAGCCGTGCCACCAGACTTTCTTCATCCCCGGCATGCGGTCCATATCGAGATACTTCACGCGGACCATTTCATCCAGCCCGAATCGTCCGTGGGTGCGGCCCACGCCGCTGGCCTTCACGCCGCCATGCGGAGCTTCACTGATGCCGAAACACGAAATCACATCGTTCACCATGACAGTGCCGGCATGAATGCGCCGCGCCAGCTTCTCGCCCCGCTTCGAATCGCGAGTCCACACGCTCGCAGCCAACCCGTATTCAGAATCGTTGGCCAGACGCACGGCTTCATCGTCGTCCTCGCAGGCCATTACCGGGAGCACGGGCCCAAACGTTTCCTCCCGCATGATGCGCATGTCATGAGTCACGTCGGCCAGAACTGTCGGAGCATAGAAGTTCACCCCCAGTTCTGGCAGCCGCGTTCCGCCGCCCAAAACCCGTGCCCCGCGCGTTTTGGCGTCTTCCACATGCGATTCCACAATCCGCACCTGCCGCTCCTGGATCATCGGGCCCACGTCGGTGTGCGCATCCATGCCATTGCCCACGCACAACTGCTTCGTTTTCTCCGCACAGGCCTTGGCGAAGAATTCGTACAAACTGCGATGCACATAGCAGCGTTCGACCGACAGGCAGGCCTGCCCCGCGTTGACGAACGCTCCCCACACCGCGGCGCTCGAAGCCACGTCGACATCGGCATCGTCGAGCACAAGCATGGGATCCTTGCCGCCCAGTTCGAGCACAACGGGAAGCAAACGCTCAGCCGCTGCGGCCGCGATTCGCTTCCCGGTCCCGACGCTGCCCGTGAAGACCAGCTTGTCGATCGGCGACCGCAACAGTGCCGCCCCAGCCGGACCTTCGCCCACCACCACCTGAAACACATCCTTAGGCACGCCCGCGGCATGCAGTAATGACGCGAGTTCCAGCGCCACCAGAGGCGTCAACTCTGACGGCTTCAGCACCACGGCGTTGCCCGCTACCAGCGCGGCCAGCGTCTCCGTCGCCGGAATCGAAAACGGATAATTCCACGGCGAGATGATCCCGATCACGCCATGCGGTTCGCGCACCAGCCATCCGCTCTTCAGTTTGGTGACCAGATTGCCGTGCGGCACCGGTTCATCGCGGAGCAGTCCCCAGGCGTTGTCGATAAGAAATCGTGCCGCATCCAGCACCACGAGCACTTCGGTGACCAGCGCCTCGACCAGTGGTTTACCCACCTCGCGCGTGATGGCCGCCGCAACCTCAGATTTCCTCGCGTACAGCTTCGCCTGAAACTCGCGCAGGACGGCGATCCGCCGCCGCAGTCCTAATTCAGCCCATTCCGCCTGCGCCGCGCGGGCCCGCGCCACCACCGCCTGAACCTCACCTTCACCTGCGCACTCGAACTCGCGCAGCACTTCACCCGTCGCCGGATTCAACGAAGCGATCTTCCGGGCCGCGATTTGTAGGTCAGTCGCCATAGAGAAATCTTAGTCCGTAGACACGTAGCTTGCTACGTCTCTCCTCCAAGGTCCCCGAATCTTGCGTGTTAGCTCAAGTGCAGCCCCGGATACTTCCCGAGATAAATCAGCACGAAGTCCAAGGTATCCCCCAAGGCGTGCGCGATGACCGGCACCGCAAGATTCCGCCCGCAAGCCAGATACAGCGCCCCGAGCAGCAGACCGTTCCACACATTTTCGATCATTCCGGTCGCACCCTGATCGAGGTGGCCACATCCGAAAACAACACTGACCACAATCAGGCTCACCACCCACGCTGCCTTGGTTTCGCGAAACACACCCGCCACGCGGTTCATCAAGTAGCCGCGGTAATCGACCTCCTCACCCAAGACGCCCAGCGTCCAGACCAGCACCAGATAGATGAGGAATAACTTCAAATTTCCTTTCATGTCCGCAAAGTCGGAAAGGTCTGGCATCTTCCCCAACCATCGCGCCAAGAGCGGCTGAGTGACGAACAACTCCATCGCCTCCATGCAGAGTCCCAGCGCAACTCCGAGCAGCAACGCGTTCTTCCAAATCCGCGGGCGCGCGAAGCCCACGTCTCTCCACCTCATCCCCCGCAGCCGCAGCGACGCCCATCCCAGGAGGAAAATATACGGAGTCTTGCTGACATAGATGTGATGGTGCACGTCAGCCCAAAACAGCCCGGCGACAATGGCAAATTCAGCGAACGCAAGCCATACGCTCCCACGCAACCGCTGCTGCAGAGAATGCAAGTCCACACCGCCTCCGCTCATACTCGAAGTTTCGTATTCGACGCCTGGCGCTCGACGCTTAGTATTCGACATTCGCCAGATATAGTCCGCTGGCGGGCGCCGTAGCGCCGGCGGCCGAGCGGTTGCGGGCATCGAGGATGCGCGTGACATCCTCAACTTGCAAAGTCCCTTTGCCTACGAGAATGAACGTGCCTACCAGATTTCTCACCATGTGATGCAGAAATCCCGAGCCCCGAACCGTATAGACCAACTCATCCCCCAGACGCTCCCACGACGAGGAAAATATCTTGCGCACATTCATTTCCGCTGAAATCCCGGCCGCGGAATTGCTCGTGTGGGACCGGGTCGGAGCTTGCCCTGAGCGCAGTCGAAGGGACCCGGTCGCGGGCCGCAGGCCCGCCCCTTCCCCTCGCCCGCGCTCCGGATCCACGGCCGCGAACGACGTGAAATCGTGCTCTCCCACCACCAGTGTCGCAGCCCTCGCCATCTCGCCTTCCGCTAGCGTGTAGGGAAAGTGCCACACGTACCGCGCCAGAAACGGCGGACAGATCGACTCTCGATAAATGCGATAGCGATAGCTTTTCGCGCGCGCTGAATGCCGCGCATGAAATTCCGGCGGCGCTTCCTCGACTCCCAGCACGCGCACCGAGGCCGGCAAAATATCGTTCAGAGCCTTCAAGAAGTTCCCCGTGGGCACCGACGACTCTGTAACAAACGTCATCACCTGCGCCAGTGCATGCACCCCTGCGTCGGTTCGCCCCGAACCTTGCGGCAATACCTTTTCGCCGGTGATCCGTCCAATGGCTGAGGCAAGTGTGCCCTGCACCGTCGTGGCATCGGGCTGCACCTGCCAGCCGGAGAATTCCGCCCCGTCATAGGAGAGAGTCACTTTGAGATTGCGCATCCTGCGATCTTTCGAGTCCCGCACCGCGATTGCATCATCCAAACGGATTCAGGCTTTGCCAGCAATGTACCAGTTCCGGGAGCGAAACGGTGCAGGGCAAGTCAGTTCCGGTCAGCTATACTGAAGGGTTTCCCCCGGAGCTTCGGCCTCCGCAGATGGAGGCCGCTCGGCCGCTGTGCCCCGGGAAACACCGTGAACAGGGCACCAGGGACGGGAACCAAGCAGGCGCGGCGCTGGGAAAGGTTCGTTTTTCTTCCAGCTTCAGGAACCTTCCGCCGTCTGTTTGCGTACCAAAGTCTGAATAAGGTTTTATCTCTGTTGATTTAGCTGTCTCAGACAAAACTCAAGTGCATTTCGCAGCAAGGTCTTAATCAGTTGATTCTTGAACGAATAGTACCTAACGAACTGGTTTTAACGAACGGAGATGAGTAGATGCCATTCGCACGTTTAGCCTCGACCCTGCGGCTCGCCGCCGCTGCCAGCCTATTCGCAACGCTGACCTTCGCGTGCTGGGCCCAGGAGCCGCCCGCGGCTCCCGCCCCGCAGAATACGCAGGAAGCGCGTCCCCTGCCCGTTATGAACTATGCCCAGCCGGTATCGCACTTCCCCAATCCGATTGGGCCGTATACTGCGCGCCACCTGGCCCCACCGAATCTCGCGAACACCGCGCGCATCGATCAACTCATGCACGATGGCAAGCTCTACCTGTCGCTGAACGACGCCATCGCGCTCGCGCTCGAGAACAACCTCGACATCGCCATCGCGCGCTATTACCTGAACATCGCGGACACCGACATTCTGCGCGCCAAGGCGGGCGCCTCAACTCTCGGCGTGAATAACGGACTGGTGCAGAACACGCCCGGCGGCGGCGTAGGCGGACTGGGCGGCCAGGTTGGCTCCGGCACCGGCGGTACCAGCCCGGGCGCTGGCGGAGCCGGCGCTGGCGCCAGCGGTCTGGTCGGCTCAACCGGAGGTGGCGGTTTCGGGCCAGTCATTACCAGCTTCGACCCGGTTCTCACCGGATCGTTCCAGTTTGACCACCTGTCGAGCGTCGCGACCAGTCCGTTCTCTGCCACCGCGCAGAACACTCAGACGGGAAATCTTTCGTACACCCAGGGATTCCAGTGGGGAACAAACCTGCAGGTCGCGTTCAACAATCTTCGACAAACCTCGAACGGACCGGTCAATTACTTGAGTCCGTACCTAAGCTCCGGCTTTAAGGCTACGGTGACCCAGCACCTGCTGCAGGGCTTTGGCTTCGCCGCGAACGATCGTTTCATTCGCATCGCCAAAAACACCCGGGAACAATCGGATGTGGCCTTCCGCCTGCAAGTCATCACCACGGTAAACCAAATTCAAACCATGTACTGGGATCTCGTCTACGCGTACGAGTACGCTCGCGTGCAGAAAGAGTCTCTGGCGTTCGCTGAAAAGACGCTCTCCGATACCAAGAAGCAAGTTGAGATCGGCAGCCTGGCGCCCATTGAAGTCGTCCGCGCCCAGAGCACTGTCGCGCAAGACCAGCAAACCCTGACCGTGGCCCTAACCAACCTGCAACTGGAACAGTTGTACATGAAGAACGCGCTCAGCCGGACCCTGCGCGATCAGACACTCGCGGGGGCGGAAGTGATCCCGACTTCGACCATGCAAGTGCCGGAGAACGAACAGATCCAGCCCACCCAAGATCTGGTCAACGAGGCCTTGCGTCATCGCGCTGATCTAACGGAAGCCCGGATTCAGCTCAATAGCTCAGAAATCAGCAACAAAGCCGTGCGCAGTGCCCTGCTGCCCACCCTGGACGCGTTTGCCTACTATTCCGGTACGGGTGTGGGTGGCTCGCAGAGTGCTTCCGCAACCTGCGTTAAGGGCGGAACAAATCCTTATTGCATTCCCGTAAATTCGATCCCTTCGACTTCGTATACGGGTACTCTGAATCAGCTCATCAACTCCACCGCTCCCGACAAGGGCATCGGATTACAGCTCAACGTTCCGATCCGTAACCGCGCCGCTCAGGCCGTTCAGATCCGCTCCGAACTGGAGTATCAACAATCCCAGATGCGCTTGCAGCAGATCGAAAACCAGATCAGCATCGAGGTCCGCAACGCCCAGTTCGGAGTCGAGCAGAACCGCGCCAGCGTCGCCTCCGCCCAAGCCGCAGTGGACTATGCCAAGCAGTCGCTGGACGCCGAACAGAAGAAATATCAGTTCGGTACTTCGACCACAACCGCCGTTCTGCAGACTCAGAGTGCGCTGGCCACCGCTGAATCCACCTTGATATCGGCCAGGGCGTACTACGTGAAGTCGCGCATCGAACTTGATCGCTCCGTTGGTTCCACTCTCGACCGAGCCGGCATCAGCATTGACGATGCCGCCAGGGGCCAGGTCACGCACTTGCCCAACGTGCCTTACGTGGAGCCGCGCAAAGACCTATCGACGGCACCACCGGCTCAGCAATAGTCACCAGTACTGTGGCGCCGCTGTTCTTAACTGACAGCGGCGCCGCTTTCGCTTTTCCCCCTCACAATTCTTTACAATCTCCCGCCTTTTCCGTGAAACTTCTCCGGCTAAGATGAAGTGACCTGTTTTTGTGCCTTGCATCCAACATTGGCGATAGTGACATCAGAATTCTGATCGCCAAAGAATGCGCGCCCGCTCTTATCCAAGGAGAAGACTCATGCGTTTACCGCGTTTGATTTCCGTGGTCCGGCTGCTGCCGTTGTACCTCGCTTCGGTCATATTTTTGGCAAGCGTTCCAACGGCCGTCTGGGCACAGGAAGCACCGCCGTCACAATCGGCGCCCCCTGCGGCTCCTCCGCCGGCCCGGCCGCAGCCCGTTCATCTGAAGGACTATTCGACTCCGCGCTCGGCCTTTCCTCGCTTTCTGCAGCCCTACAGGCCAGAGGACGTCGCCCAGCCGAACCTCGGCAACTCGCCGCGCATCGACTCGCTCATGCGGGACGGCAAGATTTATCTTTCAATTGATGACGCTGTCGCACTCGCTCTGGAGAATAACCTCGACCTCGACATCGCCCGCTATAACCTCAACATCGCCGAAGCCGACCTGCTGCGCGCGAAATCCGGCGCCAGCATTCTCGGCGTCAACACCGGCATCGTCCAGAACACACCTGGAGGCGGCGTCGGCGGACTCGGCGGCACGGTTGGCTCGGGCACTGGAGGCACTACAGTCGCGGCCGGCGGCGCCGGCACCGGCACCAACGGACTGGTCAACTCGACCCTGGGCGTTGGCGCGCCCATCACCAGCTTCGATCCGCAGCTCACTGGCACACTGCAACTCGACAAGAACAACACGGAGTCGGTGAGTGTCTTCAGTCCGGTTCCAGTCGTAGCCCAGAACACCTACACCTCGAATTTCGGCTACACCCAGGGATTCGATTGGGGAGGCGCGCTGACTGGCTCCTTCAACAACACGCACGTCACCACCAACAACCCCACCAGCCTGCTCACGCCACAACTGGGTTCGAACTTTCAGTTTCGTTTCACGCAGAATCTTTTGCAGGGTTTCGGATTTCTACCCAACACGCGCTTCATCCGCATTGCCAGGAACAACCGCGAGATTTCCGACGTGGCCTTCCGCCTGCAGGTCATCACCACCGTCGACCAGATTGAAAACATGTACTGGGACCTGGTGTACGCCTACGAGAATGTGCGCGTGCAACAGGAATCGATGGCCTACGCCCAGAAGGCGCTCGAAGATTCCAAACGCCAGGCGGAAGTCGGCACCGCGCCCCCGATTCAAGTCGTGAGTGCGCAGAGCACGGTCGCCACCGACCAGCAGAACCTGATCGTGGCGCAGAATAATCTGCAGCTGCAGCAATTGCTTCTGAAGAACGCACTCAGCCGCAGCATTGAAGACCCGGTGCTCGCTGAGGCGGATGTGATTCCCACCTCGACGATGCAAATACCGCAGCAAGAGACGGTCATTCCTATACAGGACTTGATCAACGACGCGCTGCGCCATCGCGCCGAACTGGTGGAGTCGCGGATCGATCTGCAATCGCGCGACATCAGCAGCAAGGCGGTGCGGAATTCCATGCTGCCCACGCTGCAGGCATTCGCCTATTACGGCGGGTCCGGCGTCGGCGGGGACGTGAATCCGTTAGTGCCGAACTGCTCTACCACCACGAGCGGCTTCTGTTTCAATCCGGCAAAGGCTCCACCGCCGTTTCAGACGACCAATACCGTCGGCTATGGAAGCACCTTGAATCAGCTTGTAACCTCAACCGCTCCTGATAAAGGCGTGGGTTTGACGCTCACCATCCCTATTCGCAACCGGCTCGCGCAATCGAACCAGGTGCGCGCCGAACTGGAATATCGCCAGGCGCAGGTGCGCCAGCTGCAGCTTGAGAATCAGGTGCGGATCGAGGTGCGCAACGCGCAATTTGACGTAAGGCAAAACCGCGCCGCGGTGCAGGCGGCGCAATCCGCGGTGGACCTCGCCCGCCAGACGCTGGACGCCGACCAGCAGAAACTGAAAGTGGGCCTGACCACGCAAACTGCAATCCTGCAGGACGCGGCCACCTTGACCACGGGCGAGTCGAATCTGGTCTCGGCGAAGGCCGCCTACGAGAAGTCGCGCATCGAACTGGATCGCGCCACGGGATTACTGCTCGATCACGCCGGAATCGACGTCGCCGACGCCACCCGCGGCCAGGTCACGCATCTGCCCAGTGTGCCGTATGTCGCGCCTCGTCAGGACGCAGCCCCCGCGGGTCAACCATCGTCGCCGTCCGAACAGGCGGCTCCGCCCGGTTCTCAGATGTAGCGCCGCCGTCTCGGCGGCTGTCGTGGCGGCGTCTCGCCGCCACGCGCGGAAAGTTCATTCGACATGCCCGTTCAACCTGCCGTTGAACATGCCGAGCCGATCCCCGCGCCACCAACGCCTGATAAACTACGCCCCGATGAATCTTTCCGTTGTCATCATTGCTTTCAACGAAGAAGCAAACCTGGGCCGCACGCTCGCCAGCGTGCAGCCGCTGGTGGCCGACGGCAAAGGAGAAATCATCGTCGTCGACTCGGGCTCGACCGATCGGACCGTTGAGATCGCGAAGTCGTTCGGCGCGAAAGTGTTCGTCGAAGAATGGAAGGGCTTCGCCGCACAGAAGAATTCGGCCATCGACAAGGCAACCGGAGATTGGATTCTGAGTTTGGACGCGGATGAAGAGATCGACCCTCAGTTGCAACGAGCAGTACACGACCTGTTGGAAGCCTTGGACGGCCTATCGGCTCTCGGCAAGCAAGCAGATGATCAATCGCTTTCCACTGCCGAAGCCAAGTCTGAGGTCGGCGCCACCCCTCATGCTGACTTCGCCGGCTTGTTGATACCCCGAAAGAATGAATTCCTCGGTCGCTGGATCAGGTACGGCGGGTTCTGGCCTGATCCCAAGCTGCGCCTCTTCCGACGTGGACGAGGGAAGTTCGAGAGTCGCGCTGTTCACGAGGACGTTCAGGTGGACGGAACGACCAGACAGATCCAATCGGGCGCGCTGCTCCACCACTCCTACCCCACGCTCTCCGACTACATCGAGCATATGAACCGGTACTCGTCGCTGGGTGCGGAGATGGTAGTTGCGAAGGGTAATGGCAAAGTCCGGTTCAGCGCGATCAACATTGTGCTGCGGCCGCTGGCGACTTTCGTGTACAACTATTTCTTCCGCCTCGGCTTCCTCGATGGCCGCGAAGGCCTGCTGCTGCACCTCTACCACGCCGTCTACGTCTCGTGGAAATACTCCAAAGCGTGGGAGCTATCGCGCGGACAGATTGAACTGAAATCAAGACCCACTTCTTAGAGTGTCATCCTGAGCGTAGCGAGTGCTTCGCATAGCGAAGCACTCGCGGAGTCGAAGGATCCCTGCCCTCGGCAAGGACCAAGGCCTATCTAGAAGTTCTCACACGAGGGCTGCGGAGAGAATGCCCTTCGAGCATCAGAATTCGTGGTCGTTATAGGGATCCTTCGACTGCGCGGGAGGTTCGCGTTCGCGAACTTCCCACTTCGCTCAGGAGGACAGGCGCGATGAAGCCTGCCTGCTGACCGACCCGTCGTTATCACCGCGGGCTCCCGCCTTGCTCCCGCGCGCTCGGTTCCCTATCATCGAGAGAGAACACTGGGGGGATGGGGAAAGCACGCATGGAAAAGAAGCCTCCGAAGCCGCAAGTTGCCGAGAGCCCGCTCGCCGACGTTTTTGAGAACCGTCATCCCTCCGACACAGAAAAAGAATGGGCTGAAAAGACGCTCGCGCCCACGCTCGAGAAATCTCCCGAGCGGCCGATTGGCGCGCCCACCGGCGTGAATCTCGACGAGCACGGCCACGCGCGTTTCACCACGATCTCTGGCGTGCCGATTCGCCGCCTCTACACCCAGGCCGATCTGCCGGAAGACTGGAGCGAGGAACAATATCTCGGCTATCCCGGTCAAGCGCCCTACACGCGCGGCATTCACGCCACCGGATATCGCGGCAAGCTTTTCACCATGCGGCAATTCTCGGGCTTCGCATCGCCCGAGGAAACCAACCAGCGTTACAAATATTTGCTCGAGCACGGCGGCAGCGGGCTTTCCGTGGCTTTCGATCTGCCCACGCTCATGGGCTATGACTCCGACCATCCGGCCAGCGAAGGTGAGGTTGGCAAGTGCGGCGTAGCCATCGACTCGCTCGAAGACATGGAAATTCTTTTCGGCGGCATCGACCTGGAGAAGACCACGGTCTCGATGACCATCAACTCGCCCGCGTCGGTGCTGTGGGCCATGTATCTGGTGGTCGCGGAAAAACAGGGCGCCGACTGGGAGAAGATTTCCGGCACGATTCAGAACGACATTCTCAAGGAATACATCGCGCAGAAGGAATACATCTATCCGCCGGCGCCGTCGATGCGGCTGGTCATCGATACTTTTGAGTTCGGTTCGAAGTTCACGCCGCGATTCAATACCATTTCGATCAGCGGATACCACATTCGCGAGGCCGGGTCCACCGCCTTGCAAGAGCTGGCGTTCACGCTCTACGACGGCGTCGAATATGTGGAGTGGGCGCGCCTGCGCGGGCTCGATGTGGACGAGTTCGGTCCGCGGCTGAGCTTTTTCTTCAATGCGCACAACGATTTCTTCGAAGAGATCGCCAAATACCGCGCCGCCCGCAAGATCTGGTATCGCGTGATGAAAGACCGCTTCGGCGCTAAGAACCAGCGCACCTGGCTGATGCGCTTCCACACCCAGACCGCGGGAGTATCTCTACCCGCGCAGCAGCCGATGAACAACATTGCGCGCGTGGCCGTGCAGGCTCTGGCGGCGGTGTTGGGCGGAACCCAGTCGCTGCACACCGATTCCTATGACGAGGCTCTGGCCCTTCCGACCGAAGAAGCGGCCCGCATCGCGCTGCGCACGCAGCAGATCATTGCGTATGAATCTGGCGTGGCGCAGACGGTCGATCCGTTAGGCGGGTCATATTTCTTAGAGAACTTAACGCTACAGATGGAAAACGGTGCTTTCGATTATTTCGGGAAGCTGGACGCCATGGGCGGAATGGTGAAAGCGATCGAGCGCGGCTATCCGCAGAAAGAGATCGCTGAGGCGTCGTACCAGTACCAGCGCGCAGTCGAAGCTCGCGAGAAGGTGATCGTCGGGGCCAACGAATTCGTCATCGAAGAGGAATCGCCGCACATTCTCTACATCGACGAGAGCGTGGCCCGCCAGCAGTCAGCCAAGTTGAAGACTCTGCGCGCTCGGCGCTCGAATGAGACGGTGCAACGTGCACTTGAGGCGCTCAAAAAGGCCGCCGCCCGAGAGCCGAATGCCGGCACCAACGGCAATGTCTCTTCCGCCAATACCATGCCCTACATCGTGGACGCCGTGCGCGCTTACGCCACCGTGGGCGAAATCTGCGAGGCCTTGCGACAGGTGTACGGGACGTATACGGAAGTGAGCATTACTTAGCCGACAAAACTAGTCGAGCTTCGCTCGACTGTGCAGCCGAGGGCGGCTGTCCCCACATCGAGTGGTCTTCATTTCTTATTCTTTTTCTTTCCTGAAACCTCATCCATTCCCCACAAGCGCAGGTGACACTTGCGGCACATATCCTTCGTTTCGGTGTTCTGGTTCAGAGCATCTTCCGGAATCTCGGCGGCCGTCTTTAGAAGGTGCAACTGCGCTCCTCCGTGTGCCTGATGGCAACTCAGGCACGACATCTCTTCGCCGATGAGTGGATCGCGGCTTCCACTCACGGGATGCCCCTCGTAGGGGTGTCCCTTGGTGTTGTTGTCCGTGAGCACGATCGTCGGCATAGAACGCGAGGGACCACTATCTGGAGTGCGCAGGTGGCACTTCAGGCAAAGTTCGTTTACCTTCGCCCGCAGGAGCCGGGGATTCGCCGAAGCGTGCGGATTGTGACACCGCAAACACATCCCGGAGGCGTACGGGAGATGCGAGTACAGAAACGTCGCCGGCTGATGACACTCATAGCAGATGATGAACTTAGCTGGCTTGAGATTGACGTAGGTCGCGTCGTCTCGCTTCTCAACGCTGTGGCAGGAAGTGCATCCGCTCTTAACGGCGGGATGAACGTGATCTCCGGTCGCGTGGTCGGCATGGCATTCCAGGCAGTTTGAGTTTTCATCGACCGGAACAGGATGTGATCCCGCATAGCAGAGACATGTTCCGAGAAGCCAGGCGGCCATGATTCGAACCGGGAGCCGCGCGGAGACCGTCATTATTGTCACCGAAGTTCCTCCATCAGCGGTTCTGCATTGCATCCGGCACGGTTCCCGACGCCGATGGCACTGGTTTGAGGCGAACCAGATATGGCGAAAAAGGCGTCACTTCCAGAGCCAACTTATCCTTGGCTGAGTAGATGCGAGGCGGCCGCGCTTTCACGAACTTCAGTTGTCCAGCCCAGGGATCGAGTTTCACTCGGCTGCCCAGCGGCAAGGCAACGATCTGCTGTGGGTTGTCGAGTTCGAGCGCGGGGGCTCCGTCCGCGACTGCCCTCATGAACGAATTGCGATTGTCGGTGACCAGGCTCTCGCCCAGATTCGCTTTGGTCAGGTTCGGCACCTTCCGCCCGTACTTGGCCAGAGCTTTGAGGAAGAGACCAGCTTCGGAAAGACTGTCTTTGTATGGGGAGTTGGCCAGAATCTTCAGCCCGAGCGCATCCGCTTCGTTCTCCTGCTCAGGGCTATGTTTGAAATCGAACCGCGGCAATTGCTGAAAACTGGGCACAACCAGGCGATCGTTGAACGCGAAGCTGCTATCGATGTCGTGGCCCAAAGCCGCGTGCGCCAGAGCGTGGGCCAATATGGCGGCGAGCGCGGCTTCGTTCGGCAAGGCGTCCACAAGCCCGCGGCTGACCAGGATCGTGTGACCGATCGTGGCCACTTCAACCGGAGTCGTGGGCATAATCCGGCAACGAACTTCCGGATCGAGAACAATCTTGTTGGTGACTTCCAGGTTTGTAATGACGGTCTGCAGAACCTTGTCGACCTCGCCTTCGGGGACGATCAATCCCAGTTCCTCCAGCTTGATGACGACGTTGTCCTCGGCGCGCCGCTGCCACGAACGCTGAATCTCCAGCGGACTCTGGTCGGGATTCTCCGACAAATCCCTGGCGGCTTCGGGATCGACCACAATTTCGGCGAACTCCGATTCCCGGCGCGGGCCAAGATTGTAGCCCCAGATGCGGGTCTGAGCTTTCAGCCGGGGATTCCCGGCCTGCGGCTTGTTGGAGTCGAATTCTTCCGAGTAGACCACCGCCGGAAGCCACATTCCCGCACGCAGGTTCATTCGCCAGCTGTCGATGTGGAAGGTGCCGTAGCTCCCGTTGAAGCGAACGATGTTGTAACCAGAATCCTCGACCCAGATGGCACCCTTGAACCGGTCCGCTTGCCGATCTTTGCGGGGACTCACCTCGAAGACCAGGCAGCGTACTTCCCCCAAGAACTCGCTTTGCATGAAGCGCAGGTTGTAATTCTTGCGGTCGAAGCCGGTGCGATCCACAAAGATCATGCTGGAGAAGCCCACCGGACTGAGGGAATAGAGCTTCGAGAACGAACCCGCCATCCGCTCCACCAGGCGCTTGTCGAGATAGAACTCCTCCTTCGCCTGCTGAAATTGCACTCGCCCCAGGAAGTAACGGTCTTCGGCAGGGACGAAGCCCAGAGAAGAGTCGGGTTGCATGCGCTGCAGGTAGGTTTCTACCATCGGGCTAAAGCTGCGCATGGTGGCGCCAAGTGCGCGTTCATTTGCGATGATCCGGTCGATCGCTAGCTCGGGATTGAATTTCGCAGTGCCGCCCGCGAACATATGCCCTGCGAAAAGATGGAGGGATACGAGCAAGAGAACCACCGTGGAAAAGCAGCGCCGCTTCATGGTGCGCCTCCTGTATCTAGTTCACCGGAAACCACAAGACTCATAGCCACATCGGGTTGGTTGTGAGCCATCAGGGCGGGGGGAAGCGCTGGAAGCGAGCTAGGATCTTCCCCGCGGAGCGCGGGAGAGAACCCTCCTCCGGCCAGCACAGGCGAAAATGTGGACTGCCGAGGCTATGCATAAAGCCTCATTTCTCGGAAAAAGAAAGGGCCGAAACGGCAGTTTCCGAGCACTGGGGGAAGGACGGTGGTTATGTTAGCAGTCGCGGCTTCCGCCGCACTGTGAGTTCACTCACGGGAAGACGTGATTTGCCTCATACGGCCAACTCAAGGCGTGCAAATCGCTGGGGTCATGAAATTTAAGATCATGCGTTTTAGCCAGGGACAACTCTTCTTACAAATCCCCGCAGATTTGCAAACTCTCAAGAACCAGCTTATCGGACCAACCAGCGGGCAAGTGTTGGACCAAATCGCGCCGAGAACAGAGGAAACAAATGACTGCCGTAATGGGGGAGTCCCTAAAGTTCGCAATGAAAGGCCGATGTAATGGGTATGGCCATTCCTCTACCTTGTCGGCCTGTCTGGCCGCTTCTGTCTCTGCTGCTGTTTTGTGCCGGAATTTCCCCGGCCACGGCCGGCGATCCGGCCGAACTCACGTACCGCAGCAGCGCCAACGAGGTTCGGCTGAGCTTCTCTGTCATGGACCAGAACAATCACGGCGTGGCCACATTGCTGGCCAGCGATTTCGCGGTCGTTGACAAGGATGTTATCGTCCGCAGCTTTCAAAGCTTTAGCCGCTCCGATTCAACTAAGCTCGAAATCGCGATTCTCGTCGACTCCAGCGAGTCCGTCAGTCCGCTCTTCCGCCGGGAGACGGCAGACATTTTGGAGTTGGTGTCGCAAACCTCGGGAGTGCCAGACGAACACCTCTCTATTTTCTCCTTTCACGGCCTCGAACCCGCGCTGCTTTGTGCCGGGGACTGCCGTGCGTCCCACGCCGCCGACCGACTTCCAGCCCGCGCCGGCGGGCTGACGCCTTTGTTCGACACTATCGTCTTTGCGTCTGACTTTCTATCGCACCGGGGCGACGCCCGTACCGAAAAAATCCTCATCGTCTTTTCCGACGGCGCAGATACCATCAGCCGCAACTCGCTGAGCGATGCCATCGACGCCTCGCTCAAGACCGAGGTTCAGTTGGAGTGTGTCGACCTCAACCGATCGACCTACTCTTCGCGGGGCTCCGCGGCTCTGTACCGTCTGGCCAACGCGACCGGAGGCCTCTATTTTCCCCCGCCGCACGGCGCTGCCGATGCATTGCATGCAGTCCTTGAAGGTTTTCGAGCAACTTACACGGTTAGCTATCGACTACCGAGTCATGCCTCCGGCTTCCACACGGTCCGGATCCTTCCCACACATAACGTGAATCTGCAGTTTCGCAGCCGAAGCGGATACTACTATCCAAACCAAAATCGGTAATGGGAGCCTTTGTGAAACGTACTCTGTTCTGCATTTTGCTGTTCGCCTTCCCGGCTCTTCTCGTAGCGCAAACCCACTCGCTCCAGCAAGGCACCATCATCCGCATGAGCATGACGGATTGCGTGGGCCCGCAGCATGGGTTCATGGCGCAGATGTCGGGTGGCGGGAGAGTCGAACCGGGCCTGCTCTGCCCCGAGTATGTCTTAGTGGCCGATACCGTGGTCTATGTCATCAGCGGCAAGGCCTCCGATCAACTCCTACCTTTAGCGGAAACGACGCGCTTTCGCTTTCAGAAAAATGAAATGCTGATTCGCCTTGATGATGCCTCCAGGGAATCCCACTTCCACATCAAGGCGATGGTGTTGCGGCCGGAATGGGAGCGCAATCAAATGCTCGAAGAAGCCGCGGCCAATGCCATGATTACTCACCACTTAGATCCCGCGGTCTTGCGAGAGCAGAGATAGAGATAGAGATCGGGTAGCGCGCTCGCTAGCAGGCTGCGGAAAAACTCGTCTCGGCAGGTTTTGGGAAGGGCACGACTTTCAGTCGTGCCGTTAAGTCCTTTAAGACCAGCCGCGCTTTAGCGCCTGAGGTTCGCTTTCCGCCGCACCTATG
>Ga0209517_10003733_pt1 | contig 20410 bp, 12 predicted proteins | sample PeaSoiMetSII2010_FD_187695 | JGI IMG/M metagenome (GOLD analysis project Ga0209517, IMG submission 187695) | Peat soil microbial communities from Weissenstadt, Germany - SII-2010 (SPAdes) (version 2) | ecosystem: Environmental > Terrestrial > Soil > Wetlands > Peat | place: Germany...
CGTGGCCGTCGATGCGAGCGAAGTCGCCCAGAAACCAGCGGGCCAAGTCGATCAGATGGACGCCTTGATCGATGAGCTCGCCGCCGCCGGAGATTTCAGGGTTGGCTCGCCATTCTTTTTCGTAGCCGACTCGGCCGCCGTGGCCGTAGCGGGCGCGCAGAAACATGAGCGGACCAAGAGCATCCGAATCGAACAATTCCCGGGCCTTTTGCAGAGCCGGGTGATAGCGGTGATTGAATCCGACCTGCACGTGGACTCCGGATTCGCGGGCAGCCTGGATCACTGGGTCAATTTCCTGAACCGAGCGTGCGGCGGGCTTTTCGACCAACACGTGTTTCCCGGCTTTCACCGCAGCCAAGGTCACCGGCGCGAGCCATTGATTCGTGGTCGCGACGACTACAGCTTCAACGTCGGACGAGTACACGACATCTTGCCAATCTGTGGCTTGGGCTGCGTGATACTGAGACGCGAGGCGTTCGGCTCGGTCCGGAAGGAAGTCTGCCGCGATGCGAATCGAGTGTCCCTGGGCAGTAAGAGCTTTGGCGCGCTTCTGTCCGATTAATCCGCAGCCGATGATGGCGAAGTTCATTTCGCTATTCCCAATCGAGGCCGCGATCCTTGGGTACGATCCGGCGTAGCGTGTACACGTCGGTGCTCTGAAGTTTGTCGCGGCGTTGCGGGAGTTGTTCCCAAGGGTCCCACACGGCGCTGATCAGCTTGCCTGTGATTCCGTCCGATTCTTTGGAGAGAAGAAAAACACACAGACCGGCGGCTCGCTCGATCGATGCCCCGCCTTCTTCTTTTTGACGAATGGAGCGATCGTAGTAAGGTTTGCCAACCGCCGCAGGTCCAGCTTCCAAAACCTCGCGCAGCATTCGCGTATTGAGCGCACCGGGAGCGACGGCGTTCACGTCGATGTGGTCACCGGCGCATTCGACCGCCAGGGTTTCAGTCAATCGGACGACGGCGGCCTTCGAGGCTGCGTAGGCGCTCAGGTTCGGCATGGGCGCGGTCGCTCCGCCGCCCGACAGGTTGACGATCTTTCCGTACTTCGCGCGCCGCAAAATCGGGAGCACTTCCTGGCAACAAAGCATCGTGCCGAACAAATTTATCTGGATGGTGCGCATCCACTCGGTGGAATCGACGCTTTCCAGAGATCCTTTAGGGCCGAGCACACCGGCGTTATTCACGATGCCGAGCAAATTCGGAAGGCGCTGACAGGCCTGGTCGATCAAATCGCGAACGGAGGCCGGATCCGAGACATCGGCGCCCATCGCGAAGACCCGCGGCGCGCCGAATTCGTTGGCGAATTTAGCGCGAACCGATTCGATCGCGTCTTTATCGCGGGCGCAAAGAAATACGTCAGCGCCTTCACGCAAGCATGCACGGGCGACCGCGTGACCGAGGCCGAGGCTGGCTCCAGTAACGATGACGCCCTTTCCATGAATTGAGTTAGACAAATGCGAAACTCATTGTGGCACCCTGCCGGATGGCCGCGCAAGGTACCATAGTGTGTTTTCCGAATCGCGATGAGTGCGCCTGCATGCAAGATCTGTGGATCGCCGACGGTGGAAGCCGGAACGAAATGGGGCCGCATGGAGAAGCGGGAATTTCATCTTCGCCAATGCCCGCGCTGCCACTTCGGATTTGTCGCCGATCCGTGCACCGATTACGCGCGGATTTATTCGGACGCATATTATCGCGGCGAAGGCGCGGACCCACTGGTCGATTACGAGTTTGAACTGGAACACCCGGATCGCACCATCCGGCAGTACGAGTGGCAGGGGATTTATCAAGTGGTCGAATCGCTGGCGCCGCTCACGCCAGATACGAAATGGTTGGATTTCGGGTGTGGGAACGGAGGCCTGGTGCGGTTTTGCCGATCGAAACAGATTTCCGCCGTGGGGTTTGAAGAAGGCGCGATTGCCGAGAAAGCTCGCGCGGCGGGGATTCCGATTGTACATCGCGAGGAACTGACGGATGGGAGTTTCGACGTGATCACAGCGATTGAGGTCATGGAACATGTCGAGGATCCGATCGCGGTGCTGCGGGACATTCGCAGATTGTTGAAGCCCGGCGGCCTGTTCTTTTTGACCACCGGAAACGCGGCTCCCTACCGCGATCGTCTGCCTTCGTGGAGCTATGTGACGCCAGAGATTCACATTAGTTTCTTTGAGCCCGAGACATTGAGGCAGGCTTTGATGACGGCCGGATTTCGCACCGAGTTTCGTGGATATTTGCCCGGGTTCACGCAAATTATCCGGTTCAAGATTTTGAAGAACCTGCGGGTTCGAACGCGATCCGCGTGGGAGCGCGCGCTGCCGTGGGCGCTGCTTTCGCGAATCGCCGACGCGCGCTACGGGGTTACGGCCCATCCGGTCGCTTGGGCGAACCGTGTAAAATAGCAGAATCGAAGTGCCGACAGCCCCCGACATCACCCTAATCCTACCCGCGTTCAATGAAGCAGCCACCATCGGGAACACCATTGGCGAAGCGGTGGATTATTTCACGCGGCGCGGCTCGCGATACGAGATTATCGTGTCGGCGGACGGCGAGGACGGCACGCGCGAGGTGGTCGGCGAGATGGCGCGGACGAATCCGAATCTGCGCGTGATCGGCGACCGGGAGCGGCTCGGGAAAGGCCGCGGTGTAAGACTCGCAGTTGCATTGGCAACGGGACATATCGTCGGCTACGCGGATGCGGACAACAAGGTGCCGATTTCGGAATACGACAAAATCGAGCCGGGTTTCGCGAACGGAGCCGATCTCGTGATCGGGTCAAGGGCTCTGGCACGATCGGAAATTTTGCGGTATCAGCCGCTGTATCGCAGGATCGGATCGCGCGGATTTGCCGCGACCATGCGGATGATCACCGGCCTTCGAGACATCAGCGATACCCAATGCGGCTTCAAGTTTTTTCGCAGGGACGTTGCGGCGCGGATTTTCCGGAATCAACGGATCGACGGCTACATGTTCGATGTGGAGATCCTGTCGCTCGCGCAAAGGATGGGATATCGCATTCAGGAAGTTCCGATCCGCTGGTGCGACGACGGCGACAGCCGGCTGGAGCTGGTAGCTGGAAATCTTCGCAACATGCGCGACCTGTTCAGGATTCGCGCGTCGACGCGAGCGTTTGACGCCGTCGACGACGCAGTGCCCGTCAAGCCGGCGGCGCGCGGCTCGGAGAATCGTTGAGAGTCGTCGTCACGGGAGCGGCAGGGTTCATCGGCAGCAATCTGGTCGATCGTCTGCTTGCCGAGGGGCATACCGTCGTTGGCGTGGACAATTTTTCAACCGGGCTGCGATATTTTCTGGAGCCGGCGCTCGGCAATCCACAGTTCCGTCTGGTAACCGGAGATATATTGGATCAGCCGACTTTGCTTTCGGCGATGCAGGATTCGGAATTCGTGTTTCATCTGGCGGCGAACGCGGACGTGCGTTTCGGCGCCGATCATCCTACTCGGGATTTCGAACAAAATGCTCGGGGGACGGCGAATGTTCTCGAAGCCATGCGGCTGAGCCATGTGCCCGCGATCGCGTTTGCCTCCACCGGATCGGTCTATGGCGAAGCGACGGTATTTCCGACTCCGGAAGATCATCCGTTTCCGGTGCAGACGTCGCTGTATGCCGCGTCGAAGCTCGCGGCCGAAGGATTGATCGAAGCTTACGCAGAGACGTTCGCCATTCGCGGATATATTTTCCGATTCGTTTCCGTTCTGGGCGAGCGATACACGCACGGCCACGTGATCGACTTTTTCCGACAGTTGACCGAGCATCCCGAATCGCTGGAGGTGCTGGGAAACGGGAAGCAAAGAAAGTCGTACATGTATGTCCACGATTGCATCGATGCGATCCTTACTGTCCTGGATCGTTCGAAGGAGAAGATCAATATGTTCAACCTGGGGACGGATGAGTATTGCGAAGTGAACGATTCGATCGGATGGATCTCATCCGAGCTGGGGTGCGCTCCGCGAATCCGCTACACCGGCGGCGAGCGTGGCTGGATCGGTGACAATCCTTTCATATTTCTGGATTGCGCGCGCATCCGCGCTCTGGGCTGGCGGCCCAAGCTGACCATTCGCGAAGCGGTGGTCCAGACGGTCCGGTATCTGCGCGACAATATTCACCAGATCAACCGGACGTAGCGAACCGGCCATCAAAAAGCCGTATAAAAATACCGGTTCAAATTCCAGACGCCGCCGATCTGCGACCACAGTTGAACGTAAATCGGACTCCCGTTGACCGGGATTCCACTCACGGTGTGCGACAGCGCTGTTCCCAGGTTTGCCGCGAAGATATTGCCTTGCCCGACGACCGTTCCTACGTCCAGCCAGAAAGCCTGGACGCCGGTCCCGGCGGTCCAGTTGAAAGTTACGGTGCTGCCGGAAAGCGTGGAAAATATTATCGGCGAGGTGATGGCGCCGCAGACGTTCGAGGCGGTGAACATATAGCGGCCGGGATTGTTCCAAACGCCGCCTATGTGGGTCCACAGTTGCACGTAGATGGTTCGCCCGTCACACGGAATGCTGGAGATCGAAAGAGACGTTACGCTAGTCGACCCTCCGAAAATGTCGCCGTGGGCGATTGAATTGCCGACGTCGAGCCAATACTGATCAACTCCCGCCACGGCGGCCCAGGTGAAGGCGACCGTCTCGGCGGAAAATGTCGCGCCGTCAACCGGCACCGAGAGGGCCGCGCACCCCGATGCGGCCGTGTAAGTGGATCTGGTCGGCGGCTGCCACGCTCCGCCGATGTGCACCCACACCTGGACGTACACGGGACGTCCGTCGCACGGCAGCGTGGTCACATCGATCGACGTCGCGGTAGTCGCAGAGCCATAGTAATCGCCATAGGCGACGGCGCTGCCGACATCGAGCCAATACTGGTCCGCGCCGGACGTCGGGGTCCAGCTAAATGTGTAGGAGGTCCCCGGAAGTAGGTGCGGGCCGGTAGCCACCGCCGCTCCGAATCGCGTCAGCCATCCGGTGGCGAAGCCCAGGTAACTTGACTGGAACGCGGACAAAACTGGAAAGTCGCCGGAGTTGGTTTGTCCTCCGATGTAGATGTTCGCGGACGAATCGAGCGCGATCGCATTGGCTTCATCTAATCCCGATCCGCCGTACGGGGTCGAAAAAACTAGCGCGCTCCCGGAGGGGTTGATTTCGGAGACAAACGCGTCGTAATTGCCGTTGAATTGCGCCTGCACAGCGTTGACCATTGGAAAATCGACGCAAGATGTCTGCCCGGCGACGTACGCGTTGCCACTGGAATCGACCGCAATCCCCGAGGCCCAGTTCGACGTGCTGCCGCCGAGGTAGGTACTGTAGACCAGCGCATTGCCCGACGGATTGAGTTTCGATACGAAGGCGTCCTGCATGCCGTTCGCTGAGGTGCGCAAGGCGCCGGACGTGATGGGGAACGCGGTAGATCCAGTCACACCGGTGACGTACGCATCTCCGCTTACATCCACCGCGATGGCATTCGCTTGCTGGGGCATGTTGCCGGTGCCGGTGCCTCCCAGGTAGGTGCTGTAGATGAAAGCCGATCCCCCGGCAGCGAGTTTGGTGACGAATGCCACCTGGCCGCCCGCATTGAAATTTTCGAGCGCGTTCATGACCGGGAAATTCACGGAGTATGTGCCGCCGGCCGTGTACACGTTGCCGCCTGAATCGACCGCGATGCCGCCGGCATGTTCGGATGCGGAGCCGCCCAGATACGTGCTGAGAAGCAGCGCGCCGGACGAGGATAGTTTAGCGGCGAACGCGTCGGTCTGGCCGCCGAAAGCCGCCTGCGCGGCCTTTAGAGTAGGAAAATCGGTGGATTGCGTGTCGCCCGCGATGTATGCGTTTCCCGATGTGTCGATTGCGATTGCGGTGCCCTGGTCCCAACCGGAGCCTCCAAGGTACGTGCTGTAAACCAGCGCATTGCCGGCTGCATTCAACTTGAGCGCGAACGCATCGCGCCCGCCGCCAAGCGAAAAACGGATCGGCGCGGCCAGCGGAAAATTCGTGGACGCGGTCGATCCCGTGACATAGGCTTGCCCGGTGGAATCTACGGCAATCGCGGACGCGCGGTCATCGCTGTTGCCGCCGATGTAGGTCGCATAAACCAGCGCGGTGCCCGAAGAGTTCAGCTTGACGACGAATGCGTCGACGCCGCCGCGATTCGCAGCCTGAATCGCGCCAGAGACCGGAAAATTCAAAGACTCCGTCCAGCCCGCAGCGTAAATATTTCCGGAGCCGTCAGCGGCCACGCCGGTTACGCTCCCCATCGAGCTTCCGCCCAAGTAGGTGCTATAGGAAACCGGCGGATCGATGACCAGCGGTCTGGATTCATCATAGGTATCGACCTCGAACCCAACGGTGTTCTGGTCGAGCAGCCGATAGCGTCCTCCGATGTGGGTCCTGCCGGCCGCGGAATCCTGGTAAATGTCCGGCGCTTTCTCGCGCAATTCCGAGCCGGATTCGCTGACTTCGAGATCGCCATTCGGTTCGATCGACACGCGGCTCGCGTTTTCGTACCGCAGCCGGATCTGCTCGACGCCAGAGTGCGGCGCAACCACGAACTCGGACTTGATGGTCCCGTGCTCGCAACGATAATTCGCGTCGATTCCCGGATACAGGTTGCGATACACGATCCGTTGATAGGTCGCGATCCCGGTTTTCCACTTCGCGGTGTCGGCACCGAGTAGAAAGTTCACGCGGGCGTCCATCGCGTCCGCGCCTTCAATGTTGACACGCGAATCGGCGCCGAGGAATCGCATCGTGGTCTGTGCTTCATGAATCTTGTAAGTGACCGAGTCGAGATGGAACGCAGCCTGTACGCCGGGAGTTTCCAGAATGAAACGAATTCCCGGATCGGTCAGACCAGGGTTCCTAAAAAAGAACGCCGGCACCGAGCGTCCCATGTCGGCACTGAATCCAGGCGCCATCACAACGAAAAACAGAGCAATTTTCTGAAGTTTTTGATCCACGACAGGATTGAATGCAAGCGTCGTGCCGAAGGGAGATCTATTCCCAATGCAACGCGCCGGATTTACCCGAGCGGATCAGGCCTTGCCGTGCGTGGCCGTGGACAGAGCGGTCTGTCCCTTTTTCAACAAGCTCCTACCGTGATTTCTTTTTGCGAACTTCCCGAACGCTCGCGGGAGTCATCAGAAACTTCGCCTGGCTGTCGACTGGAGGCTCGCCGGTCTGGTCCCACGCAAAGGTCCCGTCGGATCGCATATGCCGGGCGCTGCGATTATCGGCCAGATACGTGGCCAGAATATCGTCGCGAAGGCGCTTCAGAAGACGCTTGTTCTCTACCGGAAACAGCAGCTCCACGCGATGATTCAAGTTGCGATCCATCATGTCGGCGCTGCCCAGGTACACTTGTTCGCGCCCGCCGTTGCGGAACCAGTAGATGCGGCTATGCTCCAGGAATCTCCCCACGATGCTGGTGACGCGGATGTTCTCGCTGACGCCGGGGACGCCGGGCCGAAGGCAGCAGATGCCGCGAACCAGCAGATCCACCTGGACGCCCGCTTGGGATGCCTGGTACAGCAAGCGAATCATACCCGGGTCTTCAAGCGCGTTCATCTTGAAAATAAGGCGCGCTTCGTGCCCGCGCTCGGCATGGCCGATCTCGCGGCGAATCAGCTCCTCCAGCTTCTGCCGTAAATTGATGGGAGCCACCAGCAGCTTGTGAAATTCATTCTTAGCCGAATATCCAGTCACGTAATTGAACAGATCCGTGACATCGGCGCCGATCTGCTCGTCCGCGGTGAAAAAGCTGAGGTCGGTGTACAGTCGCGCGGTGGTCGGGTTATAGTTTCCGGTGCCCAGATGAACGTAGCGGCGAATGGTCTCGCCTTCGCGCCGGACCACCAGTGCGACCTTCGAATGTACTTTCAAGCCTACCAGTCCATAGACGACGTGAACGCCCGCGGCTTCCAGCGCTCTCGCCCACTCGATGTTGCTCTCTTCGTCGAAGCGCGCCTTCAGCTCCACCAGCACGGCGACCTGTTTGCCGTTTTCGATCGCGCTGAGCAGGCTTTCGACCACCGGCGAATTGCGCCCGACGCGGTACAGCGTCATCTTGATCGCCAGAACGTCCGGATCCACAGCGGCGCGCCGCAGGAACTCGACCACCGGCTGGAAGGAGTCGAAAGGATGGTGCAGCAGCAGATCTTCGCGGCGCAGCACCGTGAAAATGTCTTCCTCCGATTTCGGATTCAGTTCGGGCGGAGTATGCGGGAGAAACGGGATGTCTTTCAGATCGGGCCGGTCGATTGAAAGAATCTGCCTTAACCGGCTCAGGTCGAGCGGACCATCCACGGGATACACATCCCGCCGGTCGAGTTCCAGATTCGCGATCAGCGTGTCGAGAATATGCTCCGGGATGTCGTTCGAGACCTGCAACCTGACCACGGCGCGGAAACGGCGCTGCCAGACCGCTTCTTCGATGGTCTCCAGCAGATCGTCGCTTTCCAGCTCCTGGATCTCCACTTCTGCGTCGCGCGTGACGCGAAACGGATAGGCTTCGATAATATCCAGCCCCGGGAACAGCATCTGGAGATTTTCAATGATCAGGTGTTCCAGCCAGATCATCACCGGGCGTCCGCTAGCAGCCCGGTCGACGGGAACCAGCTGCGGCAAAGTGTCGGGAACTTTGACGCGTGCGAATCGCTCCACGCCTTTGGCATCGCGAACCGCCACCGCCAGGTTCAAGCTCAGGTTCGAAATGTGCGGAAACGGCCGGCCGGGGTCGAACGCCAGCGGCGTCAGCACCGGGTAAACTACTTCCCGGAAATATGCCTCCATCGCGCTGCGTTCGTGATTGGTGAGCTGCGAATAGCCGCGCAGCTCGATTCCGGCGCCTTCCAGAGCCTTGGCAATATCGCGCCAGCTATCGTAGGCGTCCGTCATGAGCTGCTTGACGTCCGCGCGGATGTGGTCGAGCTGTTCCGCCACGAATCCATCCAGGACATTGGTTGCGGCTTTCTGCTTCAGCACCGCGACGCGAACCATGAAGAATTCGTCCAGGTTTGAGAACAGAATGGAAAGAAACTTGACGCGTTCGAGCAGGGCGTTCGCCGGATCCTGCGCTTCTTCGAGCACCCGGCGCTGGAACGCCAGCAGACTGAGCTCGCGGTCGATGTAAAGCGTGGGGTCGTTCAGCGATCGAACTACTGGCGGAGGCGGTGGGGTTTCTGGAACCGGCGTTTTGACACTGGCGCTAGACATGCCACCGTCTATTTTAGCCGAAGCACCTACTCCGCCGTTTTACAGCCGTGTCACGACCAGCTAAGTTCGCTGGATAATTGCTGCTACAACGCCCGTCATGCCGAGCGCAGCGAGGGGATCTGCTTTTAAAGCGTTGATAACAGCCGAACGAAAAGCGGATTCCTCGCTCCGCGATTTCCCCTTTTTCAATAAGCTAGAAGCTAAAACGCAGGCTCAAGTCGATGCGACGGTTGAACGCCTGGGCCGCTGCGTTTCCGCCAAATCCGCCAAGATTGGCCTGCGCCAAAGGCTGTCCCAGTCGGGGCGAAAGCAGATCGCCCTCGATCAGTCCCGGATTCACGGTGTTAAACAGATTATGGAAGAAAATGCCAGCGGTCAGGGTGTAGCGCTTGCCGCTGACATCGCCTCCGCCGAAGCCGCCAGGTCCAGGACCGCCTCCGCCGCGTGGACCTCCGCCGCCGCCCCTTGGACCGCCGCCGAATCCGCCTCCCGGACCTCCCGGTCCGCCGCGGCGCTGGTTATTCTGCGTCGTGATCGATTCGCCGAATCCCCACGTGCGGCTGATGCGCAGATTGAAATTAAACTCACGGTACGCATCGAATCCGTTGATCGGCACTACCGGTAAATTCGCCGGCGGATTGATGACGAAATTCCCATAAGGCGTCCCTGAAACCAGGCAAGGGCTCAGGTTGCGCGCGATTTGCTGCGTGCACGCCGGAGCCGTGAACCCGGCAGGAGCCAGAGCGGGTCGAGCGTTCGTAAGCCCGTCTCCGTACTGGTCGATCCCTTCCATGATGTTAAACGGCGGGGCGGAGTTGTATACGATGTTCGGCGAGAAGCGGATGCCGAAGGGTGCCAGGATGCTGCCATTCACATTGATGCGGTTGCGGATATCGTAGTTCGCACGTCCATAATCCTGATTGAAATTGTACGGATCCGACGGCGAGCCAGTGACGTTGGTATTGACATGCCCGTAGGCGTACCATCCGAACAGCGAAATTCGCGAATTGACCCGCGCGTTCACGTTGAAAATCAACTGATTCTGCTTGTACATGCCGCTCGACTCGTACAGATTGTACATGCCCGATGCAAGACCCAGCGGATACACCGAACTCGCCGGATTGATCGGATTCCAGGTTCCCGGCAGAGGCGTGTTGATGTCCACCGTGCGCAGAATATGTTCGCCGATGGAGTTGATGTAATTGATCGACAGCGTGGTGTTTTTCGGCAACTGACGGTCGATCCCGATCGCGGCCTGCTGCATCCGGGGCGATCTGTAGGTGCCGTCGATGTGATAGGTCGCAGCCGATTCCTGGTTCGCCGGACTCTCGAGCGCCGAAAGCGATGGAATCGGTACGCCCGCGGCCGGGAAGAACGTCGGGTTCGGAATGGTGTAGGTAACGTCATTCACGCCGTTGAAGCGCTGCGTCATCAGCACATTGGCGACGTTGAAACGGTCATAAAAATAGCCGAATCCGCCGCGCAATACGGTTTTCGGCGCGCGCAGCCGGCCTTGCGAGGGTCCAATGCCCCAGGCAAAACCCACGCGAGGAGCCCAGTCGCCATGGTCGGGGATGTTTTGCTGGATTTCATAGCGCAGACCCAAGCTGAGAGTGAAACTCGGCGTTACTTTCCAGTCGTCCTGGAAAAAGAGTCCCGCGTCAAACTGGTTCGCGTTGATCAGCGGCTGTCCGGCGGCGAACTGGTATTGGAACGGACCGCCGCCTGCGGCGATGATCTGCGAAAGCGGAATCCCTTGCGCGATGCCTTGCTGCATCAATGCATAAGACCCGATATCGGTGAAGTTGAACTGGCCGTTGAAATCGTTGGTGCTATAGCTCTTGAGGTTGGCTTCGCGAAACCGCGCGCCGAACTTGATGAATTGCGTCCCATGCGTGATCGAGGTGTAATTCTGCCATTCGTAGTTTTTCTGGTGCGTGTAATCCAAGGGGAAACTGCTGCCGCTGGTGAACGCGTCGGCAACGGATATATTCAGGACCGGATTCACGCCCGTCTGGTTGGTGTTCTGGTCGAAAAACTGGAAATGCGATTCATTGATCGTTTTGGGGTTCACCACCTGGGTTTCGGTGAACTGCACCGTCTGATTGGTGCCATGTTGCATGTAGGCCGTGTTCGGCAAGTTGTACTGGCTCACGCCGCCGTTGGAGAGGTCCGTGCCCCTCCAGCTATAGCGTCCGTCGAGGCTGATATTGGTGGTCAACTGATACGTCATGCGATCGCTGATGTTATCGAACGTATTCGGCTGAATCAGCCCGAACGCCTGCTGAAGCGGGCTGCATGGCGTCCCAAACACGAAAGCGGTGCAAGACGGATCCAGCACCTGTGCGTTGACCAATTGATCTTCGCGCTGCTGGCGGCGTGAAAATTCCAGGAAGAACGAGAGCTTGTTCTTGATCAGCGGACCGCTGAAGTTCGCCTGGAGGTTTTTCGTATCCGAAGCCGGCAGAGGAAAGCCGGGAGAGACGTTGTACGGGTTGCGCGCGTCGAACAGATGGTCGCTGTAGGACAGGTTGATGGTCCCGTGGAATTTCTCGGTTCCCGGTTTGGTGAAGATCTCGATGCGCCCGCGGCCGGAAGTGTCGTACTCGGCCGAAAACGGATTGGAATTGATGCGGATCTCGCGAATCGATTCCTTGGGTGGAAGCTGACCGCTGCTGAACCCGTCGATGAAAAACTGGCCGCCGTTGGGACCCGCTGCCGGCCCGGCCAGCGCGAGCAGATCCGCTTCCAGGTCGTCGGGATCGTCGGAGAGCATGTCCAGATCGGATTCCTTCAATACCAGCGCTCCGGCATTCTTAGCCGGATCGAGCTCGACTTGCTGCGTATCGGCAACGGTGACTTCCTGTTTCGATTCCTCGAGTGACAGTTTGGCGTCGAACGTCAGCGGACGTCCCGCGGGTATGTCCACATCGGTTTTTTCGAGCAGAGTGAAGCCGGTGGCGATCACGCGCACCGTGTATTTTCCAGCGGGAATGCCGGCGATGGCGAACGCGCCGTTGTCGTCCGTCTGGCCGACTTTGACTACATTGTTTCCACCCGTGACGGTGACCGTCGCCTTCGGCACGGCCGCGCCCGAGGGATCGAGAATCGTCCCGCGCAGGCTGCCCGGTCCCTGCGCGGCCATCGGCACGACCGCGGCGGTCCAGATCAGCAGCGCCGCACTCCAAAACATCACCCGTCGAATAACATTCATTCCCGATTCCTTAAATAAATTTCGAGCGTCCACTCCGCACCGTTCCACTTCTTCCACGCGCTGCCGCAGTCTACTGCCCGCCTTCGCCGCCGATCCCTTCGCCGAGACTCCAGGACCCGAGCTGCATGTCCCGTGTGCCCGGCTTGGTCAGGATCGGCTCCACTCCGGCCAGCATCGTGATCGCGTTCAGTTGATCGGATGCGGCTCCCACCGTGCTCAAGAGGATGATCGCGTCGCCGGCCTTCAGATCGGCCAGCGTGACTTTCGGCACGCGGTCCAACATCTGAGTCAGATCGCCGCCGCCACCGCGTCCGCCGCGCATTCCTCCGCCTCGTCCTTCGCCGCCGCCGCGTCCCTCACCTGATCCGCCGCGTCCCTCGGCCGGAGCGCCGCCGCCGGCTCGTCCGCCTTCTTCAGGAGGCCGGTTCCGCGCCGCGAGCATTTCCGCCATCTGCTGCGGCAGCTTGCGCAGATTCGAGTCGGCATTAATCGTCACCGTGACCGGGTTCTTCGTGGCCAGATCTTTGACACGCATCTGATTGTTGGCTGCGTCGATCGAAACAACCGTCGCCGCGATCTCGCGGAAACTTCCGGAGACGATTTCCTCAGCGGTCATCTTATTGCCGTCTTCGCTCTTGGCGCCGAGCGCGCGGACCTGGTCGCCGGTCCGGATCTCGGCGAGCGTGGATGGCTTGGCGTCGGAGAACTTGATCGAGTCTTGCGCGTAGCGTTTAATCTGCGCGTTCGGCCCCGGCGTGATGATCATGGTCTTGGGAGCGCCCGCTCCGCGCACCGTGATCGCGATCTCCGTCGGACTCGCCGCGGTGACGATTCCGATGACGCCGCGTTTATCCCAATCGGCGCGTTCCTCCGCCTGCTTCTTGGCGATATCGCCCTGCGACATCACCACTACCAGCGTCGCCGCGAGCGAGGCTTTGTCGTCAGACGCTTTCCCGACTGCGAGTACGCGATCGCCGGCATTCACATCCGTGATCGCGATGGTCGCGGCATTGGCAAGGCTGGTCTCGCCCGGTGCAACCCGGCGGACGCTGCTCTTGGGCTGCATGGTGACCTGAACCACGCCGCTGTCTGTCTTGAGTTCAATCGCGTTAGACGCGGCGTCGACTTTCTGAACCACGCCCGACATTCTTACGGAAGCCGGAGGCTGCGCCTGCGCGAAAAGCGCGAATACGGCCGCCGCCGCATAGACCGATCGCCAGTTGATCCTGCTATTCATATGATTTGCAACCGGTCTCCTTGAAACGTGAAGAAGCCGTTTGTTAGCAACTATTAAGACTCCCGCTCGGACCCCGCTGGTTACACCCTCGCCAAATTATTGGGACCGCCCGATGAACCCTTAACTTGTTCTATATAATGAGGAATGGAGCGCGTTCCCGGCCCGGGCGCCAGAATCTGCTATTTTGACGCTTTTTCAGGCATCAGCGGCGACATGTCTGTCGGCGCGCTGATCGACGCCGGGGCATCCTCCGGTGCCGTCTTCCAAACCCTGGAAAGCCTGAACCTGGGGGCCAGTTACCGGGTGGAAAAAACCTCGCGCCGGGGTATAGCAGCATCGAAATTTCACGTCGAAGCCGGCAACGGGCGGGATCACCGGCATCTTCACCAGATTCTCGAACTGATTGACCGCGCGTCGATCCCGGACCGCGCAAAACAGAACGCCTCAGCCGTGTTTCGACGTCTGGGCGAGGCGGAGGCGCAGGTCCACGGGATCGCAATCGAAAAGGTTCATTTCCACGAAGTGGGGGCGGTCGATTCCATCTCCGATATCGTCGGCGCCTGCGTCGCGCTGGATCTTCTTGGCGTCGATGAAGTCCATGTTTCGCGCATCAATGTCGGGAGCGGAACGGTGAAGACGGAACACGGCGTACTGCCGGTCCCGGCGCCTGCAACCGCAGCGCTCCTGAAAGGCAAACCAATCTACGCTTCGGGCCCGATGGTCGAGTTAACCACGCCCACAGGCGCAGCGTTGGCCGTTACGCTCGCTTCGAGCTTTGGACCATTGCCGGCCATGAACATCCAGAACATCGGGTACGGCGCCGGCGATCGCGATTTTGCAGAACAGCCTAACGTTCTGCGGGTCCTGATTGGCGAATCGACGCGCGCTCCTGAATCGACCCTGGTCAGCGTGATCGAAGCCAATATCGACGATTCGAGCCCGCAGGTTCTTGGCTACGCACTGGACCGGTTGATGGACGCGGGAGCCTTGGATGTTTCACTCTCTCCGCTTCAGATGAAAAAAAATCGACCCGGCTCGCTGCTGCGCGTGCTCGCGCGGCCTGAAGATCAGGAACGGCTGGCGCAGATTGTTTTCGCCGAAACTTCGACGCTGGGCTTGCGTATCCACGCGGCGGAACGTCGTGTTGAAGCTCGCCACATCGTCGAGGTCGAGACGGTTTACGGTAAAGTAAAGATCAAAGTCTCGGCGCACGGCTCCTTCGCGCCCGAATACGAAGACTGCCGGGCGATCGCGGCCAGAACGGGCACGCCGCTGCCGCAAGTGCTGGCGGCCGCGAACGAGGCATACCTGAGAGCAAAATGACGAAATATTACCTGACCACGCCGATCTACTACACCAACGCCGCGCCGCACATCGGCCACGCCTACACCACCATCGCCGCCGATACGATTCGCCGCCTGAAGTGCATGCAGGGATTCGACGCGGTCCTGACCACCGGCACCGATGAACACGGCGTCAACGTGGAGCGAGCCGCGCAAGCGCAGGGCAAAACCGCGCAGGAGTACACCGACGTAATCGCCGAAGAATTTCGCAATCAGTGGAAGATTCTGGACCTCGCGATCGACCGCTTCGAGCGCACCACCAGCGATCGCCACGCGCGCGCGGTGCAGGAGCTTTTCATCCGCTGCCGCGACCGTGGGCAGGTTTACAAAGGAACCTATTCGGGGCAATACTGCATCTTCGACAATCTCTATGTGAACGAGGCCAAGCCGGGCGATCCGTGCCCGGAATGCGGGCGTCCCACCGAAACAGTCACCGAAGAGAATTATTTCTTTCGCCTGTCTGAATATCAGGACCGGCTGCTGGACTTGTACGACAAGCAGCCCGATTTCATCCAGCCCGAAACGCGCCGCAACGAGGTGATCGCGTTCGTCCGGCAGGGATTGCAGGATCTTTCCATCAGCCGGACCTCCATCAAGTGGGGGATTCCGGTTCCCGATGAACCCAAACACGTTTTCTACGTCTGGTTCGATGCGCTGACCACTTATATGTCCGCAGTGTACGGCGAAGACTTGTGGCCCGCCGACCTCCATTTGATCGGGAAAGAGATCGTGCGCTTTCATGCCGTCTATTGGCCGGCATTCCTGATGGGCGCGGATCTGCCGCTGCCCAAGAAAATCTTCGCGCACGGCTGGCTGCTGTTTGAAAACGACAAGATGAGCAAATCGCGCGGGAACATCGTGCGCGCGACACCGATCCACAAAGTCCTCGGCACCGACGCGCTGCGCTATTTCCTGCTGCGCGAAGTGGTGTTCGGACAGGACGGCAGCTTCAGTTACGACGCGCTGGTGGGTCGCTATAATTCCGATCTCGCCAACGGCCTGGGCAATCTGGCCAGCCGCACGCTCACGATGATTCATCAATATCGCGGCGGGGCGGTTCCGTCCTCCGACGGGGACTCGCATATCGCGGAGGCGGCGCGGGAGGTGGCCGCGAGCGCGCTCGATGCCTTCGACCGGCTTGAATTTTCGAAAGCTCTGGAATCGATCTGGGGATTGATCGCGGCGGCCGACAAGTTCATCGTGGAGCGCGCGCCATGGAAGCTCGCTAAAAGCGCGGATGCCGATTCGAAGAAGCTGCTCGACGATACTCTGTACACGGCGGCGGAAACGCTGCGCATCGTCACGGCGCTGATATACGCTGTAATTCCGAATTCGGCGTCAAAAATATGGGAGCAGCTTGGCTACACGGAGCCGATTTCCGGGGTTCGCACCAAAGATCTGCACTGGGGCCGCCTCCCTGCCGGCCAGTTGCTCGGCACAGTCAGCGCGGTGTTCCCGCGAGCCGACGCGAAGCTTTCCATCGAGAAAATGCGCGAGCTCGAAGTGGAGGAGTACGCGCGCCAGCAGGCTCTGCTCGGCAAGACCGTGGCTCCCGCGGAGACCAAGATCCCTATCGACGATTTTCTGAAGATCGACATGCGCGTCGGCCTGGTGAAAGAGGCCGCGGCCGTGAAAGGGTCCGACAAGCTGCTGCATCTGCAAGTCGACATCGGCGAGCCGAAACTGCGCAGCATCGTCGCCGGGATCGCGGGGGCTTACCAGCCCGAAGCGTTGATCGGCCGTAAAATCGCGATCGTCGCGAATCTTCAGCCGCGCAAGCTGAAGGGATTGGAGTCGCAAGGCATGATCATTGCGGCGTCGGTGGAAGGCGGCAATCCCGCGCTGGTCAGCTTCCTTGAAGACGCGCCCATCGGGGCCCGCTTGAAGTAGCGAATGTTCGTCGACTCACACTGCCATCTCGATAGCGAACAATTCGACGCCGATCGCGAACCGGTGATTGAGCGCGCGCTCGCCGCAGGCGTGACGCAGATGGTTGCGATCGGGACAGGCAACGGCCCGCCGGATCTGGAAGCCGGCATCCGACTGGCGGATCGCTACCCGCAGTTCTACGCGACAGTAGGCATTCATCCGCATGACGCGGCCAAAGCGAACGACGATTCGTTAAAGCGGCTCGCGGAGATGCTGAAGCATCCGAAAGTGGTAGCGTTGGGAGAAATCGGCCTCGATTATCACTACGATTTTTCGCCGCGCGCGGTTCAGCACAGCATCTTCATCGAGCAGATGCGCATAGCGTGCGACGCGCGGAAACCTATCGTCATTCATACGCGCGAAGCGTGGACCGATACGATTGCCCTGTTGCGTGAGCATTGGGCGCCAACGGGTCTCGGCGGCATCATGCACTGTTTTTCCGGTGGGCCGGCGGAAGCCGAACAGGTGCTCGAGCTCGGGTTTCATCTCAGTTTCGGCGGAATCGTGACGTTTCCCAAAGCGCTCGACATTCAGCAGGCCGCTCGCATCGCGCCTGCCGATCGGATGCTCATCGAGACTGACGCACCGTACCTCGCGCCAGTGCCGCGCCGCGGCAAGCGCAACGAACCGGCGTTCGTGGTGGAGACTGCGCGCAGGCTCGCTGAACTACGAGGCGAAACGGTCGATGCCATCGCTCAGATAACCAGCGCGAATTTTCGCCGGCTGTGTTTGGGATAAACTCATAGTTCCCATGGCATTCGGAAACATCGGCCGCTCCCTTACCGCGCTGGAAATTTTCGACCTGGTCCGGCCGGAGCTCGATCAAGTGGAGCGCGAGATCGGCCTGGAAACGGTTTCTTCGGTCGATGCCGTCACCTACATCGGCCAGTATCTGCAATCGGGCGGCGGCAAGCGGCTGCGTCCGATTCTGGTGCTGCTGTGCGGGAAGTTGTTTCGGCAATCGAGTCCGATGCTGGTTCGCATGGCCGCCGTGGTCGAGATGATTCACACCGCCACGCTGGTTCACGACGACGTGATCGACATGGCCAAGACGCGTCGCGGCCGGCCGTCGATCAACGTCGTTTGGGGAAATCATACCTCGGTGCTGGCGGGCGACTGGTTGTACATGCAGGCGTTTCAAGTGGCCTTGCGCGAGCGCAGTTTCCCCGTGCTCGACCTGTTGATCGAGCTGACCCAGCGCATGGTGGAAGGCGAGCTGCTACAACTCGAGCGCATCGGCAAGATCGGCGTGACCGAAGCCGATTACATGGAGCTGATCGACCGCAAGACCGCCAGCCTGTTTTCGGCGTGCGCGCGCCTGGGCGCAATCAGCGCGGGCGCGGAGGAACCGGACGAAACGCGCCTGGGCGAATATGCGTGGAACCTGGGCATCGCGTTTCAGTTGATCGACGACGTGCTCGATTTCACGTCGCGGGAGAAGATTCTGGGTAAGCCGGTCGGCAACGATTTGCGCGAAGGCAAGGTGACGCTGCCGCTGGTGTACGCCCTGGAATCGGCCGAGCCTGAAGAGCGCCGGTTGGTGGAAACAGTGCTCGCGGATGGCAACTACGATCAGGTCCCGTTCGGCAAAATTCTACACATCCTGCATCGGTACGGCGCGATTGAGAGAGCCCAGGAGCGGGCGCAGGCGTTCACGGAGAAAGCTCGCGAGATCATCAGCGGATTCCCGGATTCCGTCTATCAGCGAGCTTTGCGTGCCGTGACAGATCTGGTGACAGATCGCGATCACTAGTAAGGTGTTCCAGCGATAACAATAGTCGCGTTAACCGCTCCCTGCGGTCGCGGCTCATGTCGAAAATGAGCCGCGACCGCAGGGAGCGGTTAATCTCGCGCCGTTGGAAGGAACCCAACTAACTAACGGAATCGCTGGGACACCTTACTAGTGGCGTGTCGAGGCCATTCGTTACTACGCCCGGTTGCTCGCCGCGCCACGACCGCGAGGGAGTGGGCGCATGATCACGAAAAGCCTGCGACCGGCCACTACCCCAATGAGCCGCGACCGGAGGAAGCGGTCGGAGTTCGTTAAGACCGCTCGAGAACTGCGTCAAAGTCGGCACTGCGAGGCAGCGTGCCGAACGCGTGACCCCAGTCCCCAATGAGTCTTGATGCGCAGAACGCATCCGAAACCGCGGGCGGACTGAATCGGATCAGCAGGGATGCCTGAAGCGCCAGCGCCAGCCGCTCGGCGATTCGTCTGGCGTTCTCTTCGTGCAAGTCCGCGTGAATGCCGTCGATGAAGTTTTCGACGCGCGGGTCCGCCGCAAGCCTGCATTCAGCCAATACGCGTTCCAGAGTCTCCGGCTCCTTGCCGATCGCACGCAACACATCCAACGCGATGACGTTTCCCGAGCCTTCCCAGATCGAATTCAGCGGCGCTTCGCGATACAACCGCGGCATCATCGACTCCTCGACAAATCCATTCCCGCCCAGGCATTCGAGCGCTTCCGCTGTGTGCGCCGCGGCGCGCTTCGAAACCCAGTACTTTCCCGCCGCGACCGCCAGACGAGCAAACTCGCGATCCCCTTCATCGAAGGCTCGCGCGATTCGCATCAGCAGCAGCGTCGCTGCCTCGGATTCGAGCGCGAGGTCCGCCAGCACGTTCCGCATCAGCGGCTGATCGATCAACGCTTTTCCGAATGCCCGCCGGTGTCGCGCATGATGAACAGCTTGATCCAGCGCCTGTCGCATCAATGCTGCCGATCCCATCACGCAATCGAGGCGCGTATGCTGCACCATGTCGATGACGGTCGCGACGCCGCGGCCCTCCTCGCCGATCCGCTTCGCCCACGCGTTGTGAAATTCCACCTCGCTCGACGCGTTCGAACGATTCCCGAGTTTCAGTTTCAAACGCTGGAGATGAAACGCGTTGCGCTTTCCGTCGCTGGTCCAGCGAGGCAGAAAAAAGCACGACAACCCGCCGGGAGCCTGCGCCAGCACCAGAAACGCATCGCACATCGGCGCCGAGCAGAACCACTTGTGACCGTGAATCGCGTATTCATCGCCCGAAACGCGTTCCGCCCGCGTCGTATTCGCGCGCACGTCGGATCCGCCCTGCTTCTCGGTCATCGCCATGCCGATCAGCACGCCCGATTTTTGAAAAGCCGGACGAAACGAAGGATCGTAACGGTTCGAATGCAGGCGAGGCTCCCATTCGGCCGCCAACGCGGGATCGCGGCGCAGCACGGGCACGGCGGAATACGTCATCGAGATCGGACACACGTGTCCGGCTTCATTCTGCGACGCGAGCATCGCCAGCGCCGCCCGCGCCACGTGCGCACCCGGCCGCGCGTTCGCCCACGGCAGATTGTGCACTCCGTATTCGACCGAAAGTTGCATCAAGTGGTGCCAGGACGGATGAAACTCCACTTCATCGCGCCGATGCCCGTAGCGATCGTGCGTGTGCAGCACCGGAGGGTTTTGATTGGCGAGGATTCCCCAC
>Ga0209517_10003734_pt1 | contig 20408 bp, 13 predicted proteins | sample PeaSoiMetSII2010_FD_187695 | JGI IMG/M metagenome (GOLD analysis project Ga0209517, IMG submission 187695) | Peat soil microbial communities from Weissenstadt, Germany - SII-2010 (SPAdes) (version 2) | ecosystem: Environmental > Terrestrial > Soil > Wetlands > Peat | place: Germany...
CGGACGGCACCTCCCGTCGTTGCCTCGACCGGCTCACCAACCGGCTCACCAAGATCCTTACCGAGGCGCGTAAACTCATTACACCTTGAAAACGGGCAGATATTGGCCGGTTAAGCGCGTAATTCGACCGGAGCCGGACCGGTCTGAACGGCGGAACGACTTTGCTCGCTGCGGGCCATAGGCCACGCGATCTGATCCGATTCAATTCGCCGGGAACACAGTCCCGACGAACTGCTGAAAGTGGGTATCGCTGCGCAGGGCGTCGAAACGTGGATCCACCCTGATCCACACCAACCAGTGTGACCGCTCCTCAACCGCCTTTCGTAACCAAATGAGAGCCTGCTCCTTTTCCCTCAGCCCTGCATAAATCAGCGCGTAGCCGTAAGAGGTCACAAACCTGTTTCGAGCGATATCGTCAAACCGCCGCAGGTCTTCGAGCGCTCGCGATGGCTGGCCACACACACCCGCTATGTGGCCGTGAGCGGCAATGACGGGCTGCCAATCGCGCAGAGACGACGACGCAGTCTCAAGCTCCGAAAGCGCGCCCGAACAGTTGGATTCGGAGCTCAACACCCGCCCCATCCAAAAATGCGCCAGCGGGAAATTCGGGTCCACCCTGAGGATGTTCTGCAGTTCCTCCCGGGCGTCTTCATTCCGGCCGCTATAGTGAAGGTGGAAAGCCAGATCGGTCCGGATCGGCAAAGAAGCCGGATCCAGGCGTCGCGCGCGCTCGAAGGCGCTTCGCGCGGCGGTGAATCTCTTCGACGCCGTGAATAGCACTCCCAGCCAGTCGTACGCGGTCGCGTAGTTCGGGTTGGCGGCAATCGCCCGCTCGAGGTTGCGGGCGGCCTTGTCCAGATCCCAATCGAAATACATGTTCATATAGCCTTCCGACGCCAAGACCTCAGGAGCTTGCGCATCGAGCTGGCTGGCGCGCTCCAGTGCGGCCCGCGCCTGCGCGAATCCCGTCGCAGGCGCGATATAGCAGCTATAGACCATGGCGGCGTAACAGTCGGCCAGCGCCGCATAGGCCGGCGCATAGCCGGGGGAGCGGGCGATCGACTGCTGAAAATACTCGATGGCCTGCTTCAGGCTGACCTCGGTCCGCTGGTTCCAATAAAACCGGCCCCGAAGGTAAAGGTCCGCGGCTTCACCCTCAATTTGCTGGTGGCGCGCGGGCGTCGGCACGGGCGCAAGCCGGCTACGCATCGCACGGGCAACTGAAACAGCGACATCCGCCTGGAGCGGCAGCGCCGCGTCGCTCGGTCCGTCGAAGGTGTCCGACCATAGCTGCAATCCGTCGCGAGCGCGAATCAGCCGCGCCGAGACTCGCACGTGGGATGCGTCGTGCTCCACTGCGCCGGTGAGGATGTATCCCGCTCCCAGCTCGGACGCGATTCTCTGCGGCGCGAGCTGCGATCCGCGGTATCGCCAGACGGAAGGTCCGGCGATTACCCCGAATCCGGCGGGCGCCACCCGTCCAAGCTGGGTGATCACCTCCTCGGTGAGTCCCCGGCTCAAATATGCCTGTGCAGGATCTCCGTTCAGGTCATCGAATGGCAGAACGGCGATGAGCGCGGGGTCACGCGGCGTGCGCAAGGCGAGCCAGCCGGCAGTCAGCAGCGCCACAAAGCCGGCGAGCAGGGCGAGGCGGCGGAGACGCGAGACGCCGGGTTTCGGCACGGCGAGCAGCGGCGCCGGCGCCGCGGGCGGTTCGGGCGAAACCGAACGTTCTTTGACGCTCACGTCGGGGAGAAAACGATATCCGCGTCCGACGACCGTCTGAATAAAACGCGGTTCGTCGGCGCTGTCCCGCAATCCCAGGCGCACCTTCCGGATGGCCGTGTTGAGGCTCTGGTCCAGATCCTGGAAGCCGCCATTACCCCAGAGGGCGGCTGTGATCACGTCGCGCGACACTAGCTCGTGGCGGTGTTCCACGAGTAGAACGAGCAGATCGAACGGGATCTTCTCCAGCCGGATCGGCCGGCCCGCGCGCGTAAACTCGTAAAGCTCTGGGGTCAAACGGAACTGGTCGAACTCGTAATCCCGGACAGACACAGACTCAGACAGACCTTAACCGGCTGATTATACAGGCGCCTACGTCTTCAGTCAATCTTCAGATCGCCTCCATTGCCAGAATATCGAACAACTGCCAATCTGATCGAGTCCGACCGGCTGTCTCGCTCGAGAGCAGGCGCCGGCCGAAAGTCCAAAAAAAGGAGAGACCCACATGAAAATCCAAACGTCCTTTCGACGAATGACGGCATCGCTCGGCGGCGCGGGATTGTTGCTGCTGGCTCCCTGCCTTCGATCCGAAGAGCCATCGAGTCCGCTGATCGGATATGAGGTTGTCGGCCAAGTCTCAAATCCATCGGCTCAGCAGTCTCAGCAGTACGGCTACCTGAATTTCGTCCGCGGCCTCGACCGGATCACCACCTCAGCCGGGGCCGCGGTCTCCGAGTCGACGGCGCTGTTTACATTCTTTAACGACACAACCACGGAACGCGTGATCAATAACGGGCCGATTCGGCTTGTAGACAGAACCGGCACGGGAACGATTTATTTCGGCTCAGGAAACGCCGATTTCACGAATCCCGCCACGTTCAGGGGAGGCACACCCGTCCAGAATTACACCTTGCGGCACCAGGTGGTTATAGACACATCGACCGGCTACTTTACGACCACGTTCGAAATTACGATCACGTCCGCCAAGGCTTTCCAGGTCGACGGTAAGACGTACCGGTTGGGCCATCCGGGAGGCGTTTATCGGCTCAACGTCTTCGGAACGCTAACGCAGCAAGCGCCCCCGTCAGCGTATATCGCCGGCGCGGCGGATGGGCCCGGCGTCGACGGCGTCGAGATGGACTGAGGCAGTATGCGGGGCCCCGGAAGGGTGCTGAAAGCAGATCTGAAGTTTGTCGATCTCTTCCGGGCCTCGCGCGCCGGCGGCGGGACGCTCCCAGACTGATCCACTCGTCCGTGCCGGCCACTGTCGGCGCGGGAGTGAACCAATTGGCAATGGGTGTATACTGAGCCGCGGTCGGCGGAAAGTCAGAAGGGAGAAGAGACTATGCGCTTGAACCTGAGTGACAGGATGAAACGGCGACTCCTCACAGCAACGGCGGTTTTTTTCGGCGCGGCAGCGACCCCTATCAACTCGTTCGCGCAAGGGTGAATGCCCGTAAGATTCCTATCCCCCAGTTTGGGTGGATACAGCGGGTTTGTGGAGGCCAGGCACTGGGAGGTAGGCGCAGCCTTTCGCCGGCTCAGTGCGGACCAGTGGTTTGTCGGCTCCGAGGTGCGCGAGTCCGCCGCGCCTTTCGGCCAACCCCTGTTTCTTGACATCTATTCACTGGACGCAACATTCACGTATGGCGTGACGGACCGCATCAGCGTCACCTTGACGGCTCCGTTCTCGCGCGGCACACACTCCCGTTTTTATGCGGACGGGAAGAGGCATACGGTGAAAGCTGGGGGACTGGGCGATATCAGCGGAATCGCGAACATCTGGCTGCGGCCGCCGTCCGGCGCGTCGTCCGGCAATGTTGCGCTCGGTTTGGGCCTGAAGACGGCGAGCGGCAACAACAGCGTGGTCGATAATTTCTTTCTGGCCGACGGCTCGGTGACGAAGAGCCCCGTGGACCAGTCGATCCAACTCGGGGACGGCGGTGTCGGCATCATATTCCAATTACAGGCGTACCGCAAGCTAGCGGCCAGCGCATCCGCGTATATCTACGGCTGGTACCTGCTGACGCCCCGCGAAAAGACCGCCGTCGCGTCTCCGCTTGCCGGCGTCCCGCTATCGGTGCCCGACGTGTATTCCTTTCGTTCCGGGATCTCTACCGCACTATGGCGCAGGCACGGCATTTCGGCCAGTCTCGGGCCGCGCATCGACGGGATACCGCTACGGGATTTTGTGGGTGGCAGCAGCGGCTTCCGCAGACCTGGATACAGTCTTTATCTCGACCCGGGAGTCGTTGTGACGGCAGGGCGCAGCACCTGGAGTGTCAATGTGCCGGTGCGCGTCCACCAGGATTTCCAGAGGAGCCTGGCGGATATCGAGCAAGGCTCCGCCGGTGGAGGCGATCTCGCCAAATACCTGGTCCTGATCGGATATACCGTCCGCTTCTGATGCCAGCCGGCCGCGGTGAGCATGCACTTTGTTGCACTTAATCGGAATAGCTTGGATCACCGATTGAGGAACCACAAGCCAGGTGCTGGGTGTGCGGCCACTTCCGTCCGAATCGTCGGCCACTCGTAGAGAGCGCAAGCACGGCAGACCGCTGTTCCAATCTCGGCCGGCCTTTGTACGAGTCGCGCGTGATCCGGGCACTGCCCGCTTCAATTCACCCGTTTACCATGTCGCCGCCGATCCGGGGGATCCGTTTTGATCCGTGTCAGGGCTGTGGGTCCGGCAGTCTGCGGATTGCGCCGGCCGCCCCGGGACCGTCGCCGCGAAGGCCACATCCGAGTTGACGATACGCTGATGCGGATTGCTTCCGCATGGGCGAGCTACGATGCCCACTGCCGCAGGGCCCCTTTGGCGATTCGGGCGGATTCAATTCCGGGCGGGCCTCGCCAGCGCCGGCAGAATCGGGCTCGCGGCCAGCCTCCGTCCGTAGCTCCAGTAAGCGTCGCCGCAGCCGTACCGGTCGTAGAGGCCGACGGTGAAGCGCGTCATGGCGGCAGCGCCGGCGTCGTTGTAGAAAGCCCCCCACTCACCCACCCACATCGGCATGTTGAGGCGTCGTGCCTCCTCGACGTGCGTCGCCATGATCAGTTCCACCCTCGCGTTGCTCGACGATGCCACCCCTGCGTTATCGGTCGTGATGTCGTAGGCGTGTGGCGAGAAAGCCTGCAGGGGGTCGCGCTTTCCCTTGGCATCGATGACGGGCGTAATTGCGGTGCGGACACCGTGGGCGCACGGAACCGCCGGTTCCAAAAACAGGATGTGGCGCGAATCCACCTGCCGGATGGCGCGCGCGACGCGAGTGTAAAACGGCATCAATCGCGTGCGCTCCCACGTCTGCAGCACGGGCGCCTGCCTGTCGAGCATTGCCCTAAAGGCCTCGACGTCCTGCATCAGCGCCAACTGCTTTTTATGAGCTTCGGGCCCCACCAACAGGTCTTCGGGCTTGCCCTGTGGCCCCAGCCCCGCGACGCCGGCATCACGCGACCGCCGGAACTCTTCGCCTGGGGTGGGCTCATTCATGATGTCGTAGCCAACTACCCAGGGCTCGCCGGCGAAACGCTTCGCCAGCGCTTGCCAGGCTTGTGCGTAATGCTCCTGAAGGCCGACGCCGTCGGACGCGGCCTGATTGGCCCAGAAATGATCGAGGGAGGCGTGCACCGCCTCGCTGGTGTAGTAAGAGTCGCTCCAGATGCTGCCGCGCGTGTGTGGTTTGCCGTCGTCGAGCGTCGCCCAGGCCGGCGCCCCATCCTCGAACTTTGCGCTGTAGAGATCCTGGTGCATGTCCAGGACGACATACAGACCGCGAGCCTTGGCCAAATCCACCAGGTGCGCGATGCGGTCGATGTATACCGGGTCGATCTTCCCGGGTTCCGGTTCCACCCCATCCCACACAAAACCGAGCCGGACAGAGTTCATACCCCAACCGCGGATTGCATCGAAGTCCGCCTCGTTGGCGTCGGCCCCCTGCTTGCGCTTGTTGACCACGTTGATGCCGTGCAGAATGAGCGCCTTCCCACTCGCGTCCAGGAAACGCATACCGGAGACCCTGACGAAACCGGCTGCCGGCGCCGCTTGCCCGCAGAGTAGAGCGACCACGGCCAGGAGTCCACCCAAGATCCATATCGATTTTCGGCTCTTCATTTTTACCGCCGGACCCAACTCTAACCGCTGGCGGCCCAGTTCGCAACCGCCGTTCCATGTCCAACACGCCCAAGCGGGCGTATCGGAGTTCAGGAATTGGGGCCCCTTTAGGGTCGGCGCCGTTCCGGGCGGATGGTCGGCCACTCGCACAGAGCCCCAGCGGCGGCGCAGAACATCGGGCCACGGGAGAGACCGGCTTCGCTCTGTGCCCTGCGTTTCGCCTATTGTTCCAAAGCTCCTGGCAACCTACTCTTTGCCAGTTTGCGAGTTTCCGGCCGTCCCAGGGCGGCGGCTTTAACCCGTTGAAAAGAAACAATCCAGCGGGGAAATGATTTTTGGCCTCTGGACACCTCGCCCCAATCAGCGTATAAAGGAACCACGGGGCCGGTTCGTCAGGCCAGCGCAAAGCGCACCCTCCGAAAGATCCCTCCAGTAAAGGAGAAGTATGCTTTCGAAGCCCATCGCGCAGCGCATCGAAATTTGGCCGATCACCAGGCTGGTTTTCTACGCCAGAAATCCGCGCAAGAACGACGCCGCAGTCGAACGGATGATGGCGTCCATTGGGGAATACGGCTTCAAAATTCCAGTGCTGGCCCGTAGCGACGGAACGCTGGTAGACGGCCATCTCAGAATCAAGGCCGCCAAGAAACTCGGCATCACCGAGGTGCCGGTCATCCTGTGTGACGAATGGACCGAGTCGCAAGTCAAGGCCTTCCGGCTGATGGTGAATCGGTCGGTGGGCTGGGCTGAGTGGGATGACGAATTACTCGGCCAGGAACTCGCTGATCTCAAGGGCTTGGACTTCGATCTGAGTTTAACGGGCTTCAACGAGCGTGAAATTGACGACTTCCTGTCCGATCCCGCTGACGACGAACGCGCCAATTTGGTTCCGCCGGTGCCCGAACACCCGGCCGCGAGGCTCGGCGATGTGTTCGTGATGGGAAATCATCGGCTCGTCTGCGGAGATTGCACGCAGGGTGATGTCGTCGCGAAGTTGCTGGGCACCGTGAAGCCGCTCCTGATGGTAACGGACCCCCCTTACGGAATCGAATTGGACAGCGAGTGGCGTGACAGGGCCGGCTTGAATGGCTGCGGGCCCGCCGCGGCGAGTTATATGAAACATCGCACGGAGGGCCACACCAACACATCGATCTCTTCAGACACCCGCGCCGACTGGTCGGAAGCCTTCGCGCTGGTGCCCGCTCTCCAGGTTGCTTACGTGTGGCACGCATCGAAATTCACCCGAGAGGTTCTGGACGGGCTGCTGCGGATCGGCTTCCTGCATCATCAGCAGATCATCTGGAACAAGGGCCGGACCGTGCTCACCCGAACGCACTACTGGTTCCAGCACGAACCTTGCTGGTATGTCAGGAAAAAGAACGCCCCGTGGTTCGGGAAGGCAGGCGATAATTCCACCGTCTGGGACTCGCCTTCCCCGAAGTTCATCATGGGTGGATCGAAAGAGGAGAAATTCGATCATCCTACTCAGAAACCGATAGAACTCATGCGCCGCCCGATACTCAACCACACCAAGCGCGGCGAAGCAGTATATGATCCGTTCCTCGGCAGCGGGACGACGCTGATCGCCGCCGAACTGACCGGGCGCGCTTGTTTCGGCGTGGAACTCGACCCGAAGTACTGCGACGTGATTTGCCAGAGGTTCATGGACTTCTCGGGCAAGCCAGCCATGCTGGACGGCGACGGCCGGACGTTCGAACAGATCAAGGCCGAGAGGCTGGGAGTTGCAGCATGAATGGAGCGCTGCCGCCGGGAGATCGCGGCGATCAAGCTGCAGATTCGGGCTGGTCATCCGGACCTCGAGGGCCTGTGCCTCGCGCTCTCCGACTGGAATGCCGAATTGCGTCTGCTGGACAAGGAGCGATGAGAAATGGCACGCCCTGAAGCCAAGATCGACCTTGGCGAGTTGGAGAAGCTCTGCACCATGCAATGCACCGATGAGGAGATCGCCGCTTTTTTCGGCGTCAGCACCCGGACCATCGAGCGCCGGCGCCAAGTGAAGAAATTCGGGGAGATCATGGAACGGGCGAAGGCGAAGGGCCGGGTGTCGGTCCGCCGCAGTCTGTTTCGCCTGGCGAACGCCGGCAACATCGCCGCCGCCATCTTCCTCTCCAAGAATCTCCTGGGCTACCGCGACGTCGTAAACACGGAACACACCGGAATGGCCGGCGGCCCGATCCAGATCGCGGCTCGGCCGAACCTCTCTCAACTGACCGATGAAGAACTCCAGCAGCTTCGCGCCATTGCTGACAAGACCCTTCCTCCGGGAAGAAATTGACCGCGAGATAGCAACGCGCCACCTCCGCGAGTTCGTCCGCCAGGCGTGGCCGGTCGTGGAGCCGTCAGCGCCCTTTGTCCCCGGCTGGCACATCGACGCCATCATTGAGCATTTGGAGGCCGTCACCCGCGGCCAGATCCGGAATCTGCTCATCAATGTGCCGCCGCGCCACATGAAGAGCCTGCTGGTCGCGGTCCTTTGGCCCGCCTGGGAATGGATCCGGTGGCCCGAGCGCCGGTGGCTCTACAGCAGCTACGCCGCGCAGTTGAGCATCCGTGATTCGGTGAAATGCCGGCGCTTGATCGAGTCGCCCTGGTACCAAGCGCGCTGGGGCGATCGCTTCGCCCTCACCAGCGACCAGAACACCAAGGGCCGCTTCGACAACGACCGCTCCGGCTACCGGCTGTCCACGTCGGTGGGCGGGGCCGTCACCGGCGAGGGTGGCGATCGCATCGTGTGCGATGACCCGAACAACGTCAATGAAGTGGAATCGGACTCGGTTCGCAAAACTACCAACGACTGGTTCGACGTGGTCATGTCGACCCGGGTAAACGATCCGAAGACTGCGGCCAAGGTGGTGGTGATGCAGCGGTGCCACCAGCAGGACCTGGGCGGGCATCTGCTGGAGCAGGGCAACTGGGAGCACCTGTGCCTGCCGGCGGAGTACGAAGGCCCACCCTGCGTCACGTCTATCGGGTGGGGCGACCCGCGCACCGAGCACGGTGAGTTGCTTTGGCCGGCGCGGTTCGGCGCGCAGGAAATCGAATCGCTCAAACGCAGCCTCGGGAGCTACGCGGCGGCCGGCCAGCTTCAGCAGCGTCCTTCGCCCGCCGGCGGGGGTATTCTCAAGCGGCACTGGTTCCGGTATTGGCAGCCGCGGGGAGCGAACCTTCCTCCGGTCATGGTCCGGTTGCCGGATGGCTCACAGGTATCGATTGCCGCCATGGACGTGCCGCAACGGGTTGACGAGCAGATCCAGTCCTGGGACTGCGCATTCAAGGATCTAGAAACCTCGGACTACGTCGTCGGCCAGGTGTGGGGCCGGGTGGGCTCTGCCTACCTGCTGGGCGATCAGATCCGCGGCCGCATGGACTGCCCTACCACCGTCAAGGCGGTTCGCGAGCTTTCCCAGCGCTGGCCCGGCACTCTCGCGAAGCTGATCGAGGACAAAGCCAATGGATCGGCCGTAATCCAGATGCTCACTCGCGAACTTCCCGGCATCCTGCCGGTGAATCCGGAGGGCGGCAAGGTGGCGCGCGCGGCTGCGGTGAGTCCCCTGATCGAGGCCGGCAACATCTACTTGCCTCATCCCCAGATGTTCCCCTGGGTTAACGGATTCATCGAGGAGTGCGCTGCCTTTCCAAACGGCGCCCACGACGACCAGGTCGACGCGATGACGCAGGCGCTGCTGCGCTGGAATATGGTTCCCAGGCAGACCATCGTCTATTACAACGAGCCCTATCAAATCAGTCCAATCTGACCGCAGGCGGGCAGCGGTGGCCTCGTGCCACATCTCGCGGCGACATCGCGTGCGGTTGCAGCGTCGGGCGCCGGGCTTCGCCGCGCAGAATAGCTACCGATATCCAGACGATAACGCCAGCTACAACGCCAGCTACAACGCCAGCTACAACGCCGGGCTCCTGCGCACAAGATGAACCGTCCTGGGTCCACTTTCGAGTGGACGACTAACCGGGCGGAATCCGGAGGCCCACGGCGTCGACTGTCAGAAGATGCGATTCCTTGCTCCCCGACCTATTCCGGCAGCGGTCCGAGGATGTCAATTTTGTATTTCGCCGCCACGGCCATGAGTTTCGCCATATCCGGAGGCGTGAAATCGTTAAAGGGTACACTCAGCTCCAAAACGAAGCGCTCGAATCCGGCGGGAGCGCATAGCAGCAGCATCCGCGCGGGACTAGAGCCCACAACCTTGAAGCCGTGGGGGATCTCGCGCGGGCCGAAGACGTAGGTGCCCGGTCCGCCCTTCATCCACTTGCCATCGCAGACAAAGGCCACTTCGCCTTCGAGTACGTAAAACGCTTCATCTTCCAGATGATGCATATGGTACGGCGAAGCAAACCCGGGCGGCATCTCCCAGTGCTCCATCAGCCCGAACGATCCATTGGTCGCATCGCCTGTCGACCTCATGAGGGTCGGTAAGCCCAGGAACCGGATTGCGGCGTCCTCTCTCGTATTCAGGTAAGGCCTTTGCTCTGCTGTCATTACTTTATTCTCCGCTACGTTTGGATACTTGGATGGCGAGCGGGTTGCTCCGAACTAATTCTTTCCATCCCTCTTCAACAGCGTCCAGATCCAGCCGGCGAACGTGAAGACCAAGAAGGGGTACGCGAAAAAGGGCAGCGGCGAGGCAGTTGGCAAAACTTGTTCTCCCCAAAAAATCTTGGCCGACGTACTCGCAAAGAGAATTGCGCCTATAATGCCTACTACACGAATCCAGCTGGCGAATTCTTTGGGAATACTCGTGAGTAGAAGCGCCGCGGACCATAATGCCGTGCCCGCGGCAAATGAGGGAACGCTTTCTGCAAGGGACCCAGCTGTCCCGGCAAGCATAACGCCTTCTCCAATCGCGAATACCAGAAAACCAGAGGCGACAACGTCGTTTCCCGTCCGGAACAATTTCAAGGCAAGCAGGGCTGTAGCCACCACCAGACCAACACCGTCGAGCGCCCAGAATGCCGCTTGAAGATTCCGTTCCGAGACCATGGTCCCCAGCAAACCAAACACACCACCAAGAGCCAGGCCAATCGCAGCGACCACGTTTACTGGACTTTTCATGTTCCGGTTATCATACAACACGTTTGAAACCCGGTTCCCCAATCAACACCGAACATCCCCGAAAGACCCCTTTCGGACGAATCGGCCAGACGGAATCCGCCTGGTGGCACACTCGGCACCCCGTGGAAGTGGCCCGTGCTGCCATCCCTGACGGTCAACTCCTGAGTTACGGCGTATCCTTCCACTACCCGCCTCAGGCGCCCGCCAAGCATAGTGGAAGGATGGCCGACCATCCATTCCCTATCCGGGCAAAATGCATTTTCAATGAGTCGGTCCGGAGGGCACACCAGCTAAAGCTGGACCGCGACGTCAAGCCTCGCCAAGCTTGGCGGTGATGCGCTAATGCGCGATCGTCGATTGCGGGCTCATTTTGGGCTCATTTGGTTCCCGGGATCCTCCGCCTCAGCTCATCCAGAAAGTTTTGCAGGAAAACGACGTGTACCGAACCCTTCTCGCCTCCCGCAGCTTCCGGCATGGGGAACACCGCGAAGCGCTTGCCGTCGGGCGCCAGGTCCAGGTTCAAATTACCTGTATAGAAGACCTGCTTCTCCGACCAGACGCGCGCCTTGCCTGGCACGAAAGAATCGCCGTTCACCGTGTAATCCACCACCGCGATGCGGTGGTCCGTCGTCTCGTAGAACAGCTCCCGGTCTTTGTTGGACCAGATTCCGTATAGCCCGCCTCCGGTCGAGATCTGCCACTTGCCGGCTCGCCCGGAGGGGAAAGGCCGCACGTAGATTTCGGATCTTCCCGATTCGTTCGACCGGTAAGCGATCCATCGTCCGTCGGGCGAGAACATCGGTACCAGCTCATCCGCTGGTGTTACTAGAAATGGCTCCGGCTTGCCCGGCTTGGGGTGGTCGGGATCGCTCGTGTCCAGCGGTAGCGTCCAGATGTCCGTACCGGTCTCGGAATGGAATTCGCGGTAGGCCAGGTGCTGGCCGTCGGGAGAGAAGGACCACGGAACGACCGGGTCTTGACCAGCCAGGATCTGCTGTGGTCGTCCGGAGCCGTCGCTGCGGGTCCACCAGATCCCGTGATCCCTGCCAGACCGATTGAAGGCCATGTGCTTCCCGTCCGGGGCCCAGACCGGTAAATCCGCGCCGCCTCCGAAGGTGACCCGGGTCATGATCTCCCGCTGCCAGTCATAGGAGTAAATGTCGGTGCCGCTGCCGGTGCTCACGGTCAGCGCCAGCCGCTGCCCGTCCGGCGAAAACCGCGGCGTGGCATACACTCCCGGCGTCGAGATCAGAGGTTGCATGCGCCCGGAACTGTCTAGCCACATCACCGGCCAGGTCTGACCCGCCCGCTTGCCCGCTAGGTATATCAGGGTCCCGTGCCCCGAGGGCGCTGCGGAAAAGTCAAATTCGCCGGCGCGCCCAATCGGGCTTGCCGCCACATCTTCCAGCAGCGGAACGGGCGCACTCTGAACCTCCAGCCGGCCAGAGTCGAAGGCCACGCCGAACAGCACGCCTTGATGCAGGTAGACCAGATAACTGCGGCTACCGCCAGCCGGCAGTACCCGGCCGAAGTATGCCTCCGGCACCAGCGTCTTGGTCACGCCACTGCTTAACGACATGGCTTCTATGCTGGCGTCTTCCGTGACGGATCCATGGGCAGAGGCCGTGAAGAGAATCGCGTGGCCTCCCGGCAGGACCTGCGGCCACCCGTGGCTCCCCTCACTGTTGCTGAGTCTGGTAAGCGGCCGAGGCCTCCCCCCGGCGGCGGGCACACGCGAGATGCCGGAGTTCTGGCTCAGCCCCGCGACAATCGTGTCATCCTCCCCCCAACTGGCGCCGGAATCGGACGTGACCTCGCATACCGAAACCGGCGCTCCGCCCTGAAGGGAGAGCTTCATGAGATTGCCATCCGCGAAGAATCCGAGCCATTGGCTGTCGGGAGAGAAAAACGGATCGCGGCCGTTTTCCGTCTCGGGCAGCAGGGTGGCTTGGGACTGATCGAGCAGCCGTGTAGCAAGCGCCTGTTTGCCGTTCGGCCCTCGCGCCGGAAAGACCAGCCGCCGCCCGTCAGGGGAAATGGCAGCGGTCACATTCCCCGTCATCGCCTCCGCCCCCAAATCCACGCTCAGCCGCGTCAGAGGATAATCCACCGCCCGCGTAGCCCGCCACGCGATCCACGCGCAGCCCGCCGCCACCACCGCCAGCCCCGCCGCTATTCCCCACGCAATCCAGGTAGGGCGAGCTTCGGCCGGCCATGGGGCTTTAGCCCCGACGATCGCCTCTTCAATCTCAATCCGCACATCCGCGATATCGTGCCACCTCTGCCCCGCGTCCCTTCGCAAACATCGCTCCACGATAGGCCGCACCCGCATCGGAATTGGCGACCAATCCACCTCCGTCTTCAACACCGCCGCAAGCGTATCCGAAACCGTCTCCCCCGTGAATAGCCGCCGCCCCGTCAGCAACTCCCACAGCACCACTCCAAACGCCCAGATGTCGGCCCGCTTGTCCACCACCCCGCCGCGCGCCTGCTCTGGCGCCATGTACGCCGCCGTGCCCAGGATCACTCCCACGATCGTCGGCGACATCGTCAGCGTGGGCGAGTTCTCCCCGCTGCCCGACGCCGCTGCCGCCACCTTGGCCAGTCCGAAATCCAGCACCTTCACCGTGCCAGGGTGCCCGCTCGCGGGCCCTTTCACCTTGATGTTCCCCGGCTTCAAATCCCGATGCACGATCCCTTTCTCGTGCGCCGCCTCCAGCGCCTCCGCAATCTGCCGCGCGATCGCCAGCGCTTCCTCCACCGGCAGCGGCCCCTTCGGCGCCTCCCCTTCGATCAGCTCCATCACCAAGTAGTCCGGCCCCACATCGTACAACTGGCATATATTCGGATGGTTCAGCGCCGCGATCGCCCGCGCCTCCCGCTCGAACCGCTCTGTGAACCTCTCCTTCGAGACCTTGATGGCCACGTTGCGCCCCACGCGCGGGTCGTGCGCGCGATACACTTCGCCCATTCCTCCCGCACCGATCGGTGCAAGGATTTCGTACGGGCCGAGCCTATCGCCGGCGGAGAGAGGCATAGAAGGGATTCAGCTAAGTTTAGCCGATCAAGAACCAGATAGGGGACGGATGACGGCGCACTCGGAAGTTGGGCCCCGCATCCCCTGGCGCCGAGGGCTGCCTGATTCTACAAGGAGCTCAAGAACTCGGCGGTTTGCGGGCCGGGGTTGGGCGCGTTCGCCCAACCGGACAGTTACCGATACTTAACGCCCGCTTGGTGACGTCGTTTCCGCGAAGCGAAGTTTCCGAGGTGAATCCGACGAGGTGCCAGCCGATCGGTAAACACTGGGCGACTTACTCGCGAGGAATCAGCCGCGAGGCGGCTAATGCCTATGTCACCGCCGAGCGGCCGACGATACCGAAGTCGGCTCAAACGACCACTCCGGTCTCGCCCTCGGCACGTCCCTTCTGCATCACCGCCTAAGAACTGTCACATGCCGGTGTCAGCTCACTGGGGCAACTTCATCAGCCAGGCGGAACTGGAGATTTCCCGGCGCGAAAAAACCAGTCCGGGACCGCGAATGCCCCATAAATCGTCGGGCCTCGGCGTCTCCGCCGTACCGGGCACGTACGTCACTTCGTACGGGTCGCTGAAAGTGCGGGTCTTCGGGTCGAAGCGGATGGCCATGAGCCGGGAGCCCTGGAAGAATTGAAAAAAGTTGCCGTGGGGAGCGAAAGTGTAGTACTCCGTGGGCAAATTGACTTCAATCCACTCCGGCAGGGGCACTGGTTCCTCCCTCCACGGGACGATATAGATCCGGCTCGGAGCTTGCGATCCCACCGGCTGCAGGCGGAATGTGATCCAGGTAGAATCGTCGCCGAACGTGCCGACATTGATGATGGAATCGGACGGGTGCTCCAGCCAGGGCCTGTCTTTGCCGGAAGCCACTTCCAGGAGCCGCAGGGTGTACTTCCGTCGTTTGGGATCCAGCGCGACCCTGGCTTCGGGCCAGAACATTAGGAATCGCCCATCCGCCGAAAACCGCAAGGCAAGGCCGCAACCCTTGCAAAGAGGGCGTGCGGCAGCTCGAGCGGCGCCGGCATCGCCGATCCGGATCGAGTACGAATCGCCTTCCGGGATCGACCACGCAATCTGCCGCCCGTCGAGAGAGACCGCGGTGCTCGTCGTCAAAGCAAGCCCGGGGATCATAAGCGTCTGTCTCCCGCTCTCCAGGTCCAGTGCGTAGCCATTTCCCGAGCTGCTCGCGATGTCATTCACAAAAAAAATAGCGCTGCCGGGATCTCCGCCAGCACCCCGAATGATTTTGTAGCGCCCATCGTGGGTGAGCCGCCGGCTGACGCCCGTGGGCTGCCCGTTTGCGGCGGAGAGGGGGATCAGGTACAGATCGGCAGACGGTTTGTAGAGATCCAGCGCTACCACGCCAGTGTTGCTGATGCTGAAGGGGGACTGGTTCTCGGTTCCAAACGTGAGTTGTCTCGGGGCGCCGCGCACACGCCACGAATCGGGCGAGAGCCGGATCTCCCAAACATTCATCCGCTCGCTCCTGCCACCCTCAAACAAAACGCGGTCGCCGACGACCACTCTCGGAAGACCGAGCTTCAACCCCGCTGCCCGCAGCGCGTCACCGGCTCCCGTGGGCCGGGGACTGCCTCCATCCGCGGGCAGGGCGAACCACTCCCATTCATTGACGCCCAAGGTTTCGGCCCGTTTAGAACCCACACACAGCAGGTAGCGATTATCGCTGGTCCATGCTATAGACAAGACGGACGCCTGCAGCGGTTGCATTTGCGCCCAGTTTGGCAATTCCCGCGGCTGGCCACCGTCCAGAGATCCGACCATCAGACGGACCCGAGCTGTTGGGGAGGGAGACTCGGACTCGAAGTAGGCGCCCTGACGGCCGTCTGTGGAGAGGGCGACGCCGTGCAACCGGTGTGTGGAGGTCAGGACTCGAGGCTGCCCACCCAGGGTGGGGATCACTGCGATGCTGCCTCTCTTGCCATCTGCCGAGTTGGTGGCATAGAGCAATCGGGCGCCGTCCGGGAAGAACAAGGCGCCCATCACAGGGTCGTCAGAGTGAGTCAACTGAATCGGCTCGCCGCCGGCCACCTGCTGGAGCCACACCTGCGGGCTGCCGCCGCGCTCCGAAATGTAGGTGACAAACTTGCCATCGGGCGAAATGGATGGTCCGTCGTAGGAGTATCCGTCGTCGGGCGACAATCGCACCAGGTCCGGCCCTTGAAATGCCGCTCCGCGGCGATTCAGGTAGGTCCAGGCGATAGCGGCTGCCGCCAGCAACAACGACGCGACCACCACCGCCGGCCACAGCCAGCGCCGTGGGCCGCGAGGCGCGGGTGCGACCGCGTCGGAACGAACCAGCTTGCCCGATTCCGGCTCGTCGCGAAACTCTTCCAGCGCGAGTTTCACGTCGGCCATATTCTGGCTGCGGCGGCTGACGTCTTTGCGCAGGCAGCGCGCGATCAACCGTTCCAGCTCGGGAGGAGTGGTGGGAGCGATTTCCCTGAGCGGCGGCGGCTCCTTCTCCACCACGGCGGCCAGCGTGGACGCGCGCGACTCGCCCCGGAAGGCCCGTTGACCTGCGACCATTTCGTAGAGCACCGCACCGAAAGAGAAGATGTCGCTGCGCGCATCCACCGGCTTGCCTTCGGCTTGCTCCGGCGACATGTAAGGCACGCTGCCCAGGACGACGCCTTCCTCGGTCCGGGGCTGGTCCACGGCCATGGTGCGGGTTGTTTCGTCAACTCCCACGGCCGGTCCGGCCCGCACGGACAACTTCGCCAGGCCGAAGTCCAACACCTTCACGTGCCCCTGCATGTCCACCATGAGGTTGCCGGGCTTCAGGTCGCGGTGCACGATGCCGGCCGCATGCGCGGCGGTGAGCGCGTCGGCCACCTGTGCGGCGATGGGCAGCGCTTCGGTGAGCCGCATGCCTTTCCGCGGGATCAACTCGTTCAGCGGCTTCCCCTCGACCAGTTCCATCACGATGAACGTCTGCCCGTCCTGCTCGGCAATGTCGTGGATGGTAATGATATTCGGATGATTCAGCGCCGAGGCGGTCTTGGCCTCGTGGATGAAACGCGCGCGCCGGTCGGCATCCGTCATCTTGTCGGCTGGCAGCAGCTTCAGCGCGACGAAGCGCTCCAGGCGAAGGTCGCGGGCCTTGTACACCGCACCCATTCCGCCCTCGCCGAGCTTTTCCAGGATGCTGTAGTGCCCAATGGACTGGCTGATCACCAGATCCCCCTTGAACCAGAGGCTACAGTCTCATACAGTTTAGCCCCGGCGGCGTGCGCAAAACAATGGTACGCAGCGCCACGTGCGCCAATCGAGATGAGTCCTTCCTGACGGCGTAGTGTTGATCTACCGGGAGTTCGGTGCGCCCCGTGGAAACAGCTTCCGATATCCCTGCATAACGCACCCCCGAACTCCGAACCCAACCGTAGCCAAACGGCGACCATTGGCGCGGAACCTTGATGCAATACCACGTTTGTCAAGCCGCCGTATCCTCCCGCGGGGGGGCAGCCTGAGCGCTGGCGCTCATGTCAGATGACCATTATGCGACCTGGTGCTATGCTAGCGCGCAGGAGTGAAGGAGACCGGCATATGACGGAATCATCGCGACGGAGCTTCTTGGTGGCGGGCGCGGCTGCGCTCTCGGCCGGGCATGTGATGGGGGCGAATGAAAAGGCCAATATCGGGATTGTGGGGATCGGCGGGCGCGGGAACGATCACATCAAGGCATATGCGACCCTGCCGGCGGTGCGGATCGTGGCGCTGTGCGATGTGAACCAAGCGTCTCTGGAGCGCGGGCAGGCGGCGGTGAAGAGCCTGACGGGTGAATCTCCTAAGGGCTATGACGACATGCGGAAGATGTTCGCCGATAAAGGTGTCGACGCGGTTTCGATCACGACGCCCAATCACTGGCATGCGCTGGCCACAATCTGGGCATGCCAAGCAGAAAAAGACGTCTACTGCGAGAAGCCGGCTTGCTACAACGTGCACGAAGGCGAGCGCATGATCGAAGTGGCGCGGAAGACGGGGCGGATGGTGCAGATCGGGTCGCAAAGCCGCAGCATGCTGCACATGATCAAGGCGATGCAGTTGCTGCACGACGGCGTCATCGGTAAGGTCTATATGGCCAGGGGACTGTGTTTCAAGCGGCGGATATCGATCGGGCACAGGGAGAATGAGCCGGTGCCGCTCGGGCTGAACTGGGACATGTTCCTGGGGCCGGCGCCGATGCGTCCTTACAATGAGCTGCGCTTCCGGTACAACTGGCACTGGTTCTGGGATACGGGAAACGGCGACATCGGCAATCAGGGTGTGCACGAGATGGATATTGCGCGCTGGGGGCTGGGCGAGGTGATGTGGCCGAAGTCTGTGGTGTCGACGGGCGGGAAGTATGTGTATGCCGACGATCAGGAGACGCCGAATACGCAGCTTGCCACGTTTGATTACGGCGATAAGCAGATCGTGTTCGAGGTGCGCGGCCTTATCACCGGCGGCGAGGGCAATATGGCAAGGAGCGGAACGAACTTCGTAGGCGACATCTTTTATGGCGAGGACGGGTGGATGGAGACCACGAGCGAGGGGTTCAAGGTCTACAAGGGAGAGAAGGGCCAACTCGCCATGGAGGAGAAGGCGGCGCGGGGCGGCGATACGGCGCCTCACATGCAGAATTTCATCGCCGCGTGCCGGTCGAGAGACTACAGGAAATTGAACGCGGAGGTAGCGATCGGGGTGATGTCGGCGGACCTGTGCCATCTGGCGAATGCGAGCTATCGCGCGGGGCGAAAGCTGGCGGTGGATGCGGTGAAGGGGCGGTTTACAGGACCGGGCGCGGAGGAAGGGAACGCGTTCCTGACGCGGCCGAAGTACCGGGCAGGGTATGTCGTTTGATGGCGGTAGGCGGGCCGGAAGGGACCGCCGCAAGAACAACGATTGATGTGGACATTCCGGCGGCTGTTTGAAATCGGATCATACGAGCCGAGCAGGAGAGCCTAGCCGCCACGACATTCCGGGCCATGGCCGTCAAGAAGCTTCGGATCGAGCTCTGGCGGCGTCCGCACGGGCTTCTGAATCTTCCGATAAATACGAAATAACGCTTCCCATTTCCGCCTCAATCAAGCCGCGTCCTTTCACCGCGGGGACTCTTTCCGAGTAGCCCGTGATCCGCCCACACTCAGCAATCCAGCTTTCGAATCCACACGCACGGAGATGCCGGCTACACGGCCAGCTTGGACATCCGGCCAAATTCCAAAAAACAACGGACATCCGCCCGGACAGAGGCGGGCGCACGTCCAGTCCGACTCGTCGCTAATCACCGTCGTCACCCACCGGCAGGCGGCCAACGGAAGGAAAGGCATTCCAAGGAATCGTCATTATCCCGCCGACTCCGTGCCCGGCCGCCGCTCGGCGGAAAGGATCACCCACAACGTCCACGCGGCCAGGGCCGCGGGGACCGCCAGCGCGATCAGGGAGCGGCCCGCATACCAGGATGTGATCGAGACGGGCTGAATCAGAAAGGCCAAATCGATTACGAACACCGTTACCAGGGCCAGAAGCCCAAAGCGGCGAAACAGCCACAAAATACAATAGAAAGTCGCAAAGCCGTACACGTGATCCTCAGGATACTGGTACACCCAAGGCCCGCCGATGATCCCTGCTCCGATGAGGAGCGAGGCCAGCAGGTCCGCGATCCATACACGGTGCACGAGGAGGCGCATGAGCACGACGCAAACAACGATTCCGATCGCGAAGTTCGTTCCCCGTGTGGCTTGATCTGGCAGGAACGCCATAAGCCCTGCCGCGCTGCTGAGCGTTTCAACTCGCGGCAAGAGCATTTGTTTCCCGCCGCTGAACACTCCATTCAAGATCAGGCCGAGCGACCACATCGCGAACGCCCCGAGAATCCCGGCAAGGATATGAGACGCGACGAGAGGATCGCGCAGCCGGCCTGATTGGAACCGCGTCCAGGAGATCAAAGCATCCGGCCAGAAGCGCCGCACGTAAGGCTCAATCGCGAGATAGAAGCACCAAACCACAGCCGCAATCAACCCAGCGAGACTCACCGCCATGGCCAGGAGGACCACCTCCCAGGAACTCAGCACATGGGAGGCGCCGAAGATCCAGGCGCCCATCATCAGCAGGAAAATGGCACGCGCGAGCCTGGCGGCGCCTCGCCGGTCGCCGCGGCCCAAACGTAAATTGCGCCAGGCCACCAGGACCGCGCCTACAAAAACAGTGATTACGGCAAGGATCCCGAGCAGTCTTCGGACAAGGGGTACCGCCGCAGCGGATGAGTCCGCCGCGTGCCGCCAGTCGCCCGAGATACTGAAGAAGACCGGCCGCCCGGCCCAGGAAGCGGCTTCCAAGCGTATTTGCTCGGGCCGGTCTGCCGCGTAGGTCCCGGTCCAAGCCATGCGAGAATCGAAAGCCATCGGCGGAACTGCCCGCGCAGCCACGGGCGAGAATCGGGCCGGATCGAGA
>Ga0209517_10003740_pt1 | contig 20395 bp, 19 predicted proteins | sample PeaSoiMetSII2010_FD_187695 | JGI IMG/M metagenome (GOLD analysis project Ga0209517, IMG submission 187695) | Peat soil microbial communities from Weissenstadt, Germany - SII-2010 (SPAdes) (version 2) | ecosystem: Environmental > Terrestrial > Soil > Wetlands > Peat | place: Germany...
CGGCTGAAGCGCAAGGGGTGGAGTCTGGAGTGGGCAGACGTTGTCCGCGATCTGGATCGGCTACAGGAAGTGGAGATGAGTATCGGCGGAAAGAGCTACGTGATGCGCACGGAAACGAAGGGTACCGTAGGTAAGGTCTTCCCCGCTTGCGGGGTCGCCCTTCCGCCGACGCTCCGTGCCGCGGACGCAGTATAGATCCGAGAAGGCGTGTCACTACGCTCTTGCCAAACTTGTAAGTTCCCGCCCAACAGTAACTTGCAATTGGGCGGTGTAGAAGAGTTGGTGGAGCGTCGGGTCGGAGATGTGAACGGCTCCGATTTTCCGATTGCTCCACGAGGTGAAGGAGCGTACAATTCAAACCAAACCATGCGCAAGCTGATTTACATCGCCGGGACGGTCGCCATCCTCGCCGCGGCGTTCGTCGTCGTGCAGCGCGCCAGGCCGAACCCGTTGCCGGCACAGTCCCAGCCAAGCCAAGCGCCCTAGGCGCAAGCCCAAAGCACGGGTACCGTCCCGCCGTCCGGCAACGCCTGCAACGGCACCTACAGCGGCACGTTCAGCGGCAACCTGACCGTCTCGAACGGCCAGAGCTGCGCCTTCACGGGCGGGGGCGTCACGGGGAACGTGACGCAGACCGGCGGCAATTTCATCCTCACGAATGCGACGATAGGCGGCAACGTGCAGGCCACGGGCGGCTCCTTCGCGATCGGACCGGGGGCAACCGTCAACGGCAATGTGCAGGGAACCAACCTTCCCGCCAGACCTAGTCAGGTTTCGCTCTGCGGTTCTCAGGTGCGCGGCGATGTGCAGTTCACGAACAATCAAGCTCCTATCGCGATCGGGTCCTCGCAGCCCTCTTGCGCAGGCAACACAATCCGGGGAAACCTACAAGCAGTCAACGATGCCTCAACGACGACGATTGACGGCAACACGGTTGGCGGAAATTTACAGGTGGACAACGGTACCGCCCCGACCGAAATCGATGGCAATACGATTAGTGGCAACCTGCAGTGCGAGAACAATGCGATGATTGCAGCATGCGGGAACACTGCTAGAGGGCAAAAGCAGGGTCAGTGCTCACCTCCGGCCGGCTCCGCAAATGCCTGCGTCCTAGCCTCTTTATCTCCGGCAGCCTTCATCGCGGCCTACCCACGCGACGTTTATTTGACCAACAACGATACCAACGACAACATCTATTATCTCGACAGCTCGCCGAATGGCGTCGCACTCGGCGGCACGCCCGACGCGGGGTCTTCCGAGGCCGTGAGTGGTTATCGCATCGTCATTTCCGCAACTCCCTGTGCCGCGTCCGGCGCATTCGATATCAATCAGTACCTTGCGGCCGCGGACCCCTACTCTCAGGTCGGCTCGATTACCGCAACGCCGATCGGCGGGGTACCGGGTTATGTTGTGACGTTTATTCAGGAAGAAAACGCCGGGCATCCCGACGCCATCGTCTATCACAACGGCTATGTCTACGAAATCGTCTACGTGTCCACGGACGGAATTCCGGGCTTTTCCGACCAGCCAGGCCTGAATGACTTTGCCCAAGTTCTTCAGATGTTCCGGTTCCCTCAATAAAGGAGGCAACTTTGAAACACTCGGCGATATTTGGTCTTGTCCTCTCGTTATGGAGCCATTGTGATGGTTCCACCGCCGTTCTATCGGCGCCATTCATAACCGAGTGGGCGAACACCGGCAATGCCACCGGCAGCAACAACTGCGGACCGGCTAGCGTGCTGATGATAGCCAGCGCTTATGCCAACAGTAATCCGGTGGGAACTCAACTCACGGGGATGGACGAGTGGCTCCAGTCCAACTGCTCGGTAGCGATCGGATGCTATGCGACATATTCCCTGAACAATGGCAACGGCTCCGGCACAAATACCCAAGAATTAGCTGCCCTTGCCACCAGTGGCCTTTCCAGCGGCGGTATCGGCCTTCCCAATCTGCCGGCCGCAAAGCCATTCTCCAACAACACCCTGACAGATGGGCTCGCGATGCTCCAACAGGAATTGTCTCAGGAAACCCAGTTGTAGTTTACGTCATGACCCACATGAAGGCCGTGGGAGGCCTTCCGCACTACATGGTCCTCCTCGGAATGGATGATCAGAATGTCTATGTAAACGATCCGGAACCTGCCAACGGAAAGGGAATATCCTATCCATTGGCCAAGTTCAACCTGGCGTGGGGTCCAGTGTTCGTCAAGGACCCGACTACCGGCAAGATGAAGTCGGTGCAGGGTCATAACTACGCTGGCGTAACTATTCCCCGGAATATGCCAACCGGCGCGACGTACACCTACACGAGCAACCCTTTCACGCAATTTGAGGGCACGCCCGGCGTGACTGGAGCGAATTTCGTATCTGCAACCATGACGTTGCTTTGCGCATTGCCGCCGTCCAGCTTCACAGATGTGACCGATTTAGCCCTGCGGTCGTGGAGTATCACCGACGGAATCCACAGTATGTCATCTAGCGATGCCGACTCTGAGCTCCTCCTCGAAGGCGTAACTCTAAGCGGCCTTTTGACCGACAGCAGCGGTCACTTGGATTTTTACGATAGAGACCTCTGGTTTATGGCCGTAAGCGGGAATGGCAACTGGATATACACCCGCGATGGGGGTGCTGTGGAGTGCTGGGACAATTGCGCCTGGACCCCAGCAGTGGTCCCGTGGTCTGGACCGACCGGCATGAATCCGTGCGCAACGCAAACTTATGCAAAATACAGTTACTTGGGGAATGTTATGAGTGACGGACTTGCTCTGCACGCATTCTTCGTGATGGCATCGCCTCTCCCTCCATCCCAGTCTGGGGTGCATATCACTCCGCTCGCGTGGGGGATAGACGATGGCGATGTGTGGGGTTATGTCATGAATTTCGGCAATGGAGACAAGTTGCTCGATCTTGAAGTGTGGACTGACTCCCAAGGCGCAATCGTGGGCTGGAACTTCAGCGCGAGCGGGAAACAATGGCCTGCAATGGGCGGCGTGCTTACCACAAGCAAGACACCCACCTTCACGGCAGACGTGAGCAATGTGCTAGGTTTGTGCTGGCCCGGCGTCTGTGCGGTCAGCGGCCCCTATAGCGGACAGAATGCAAACACCCCCGGAACATGGACGGCGAGTCCTTTCTAAAAAGCGTCCCCTGTCGCCTTCCGCCCGAATATGCAACAGCAGGGGCGCGCCGGCACTGAAAAACCCTGAAAATCAGGGGTGTGGACAACCCGGATGGCGACCGGATGTCGCTTACGCTGTATGATTACGACAAAGGTCACCAACCCCCCAGCCATCCGGCATCTCATGCAGGCCGATCCAGACGAAGAACTTGAGCACCTGAAGGAACTCCTCGCCGAAGCGGAGGAGACGTGTCTTGTGCTCGCGCTCGAAAAGCACCTGGAGGCGCAGCGCGCCGCGAGGGAACTTGAACGTGTTTCAAGAAAAACAGGGGAGCGGGGAACACCGGAACGGAAAACCGGGTTAAGCCAGGCGGCGCCACATCCCCACCCATGAGCTACCAATTCAAGCGCGAACCGCTCACCGCGGACGAGGCGAACCGCCTGGCCTCCTCGTGCAACACGCACGAGGAAAAATTGATCGTGTGGACGCTCCTCGACACCGGCCTCCGCGTCGCCGAGCTTGCCAACCTGAAGAAGGACAACCTCGACTGGCAGGGGCACCGCCTGATGGTCTACGGGAAGGGCGGCCCCTACGGCACGAAGTCCAAGCGCCGCGTCATCCCGCTCACGCCTCGAGTGCAGCCGTTGCTCCGAGGGGCACTTCGCGCTCCATGACGAATTCGGCATGAGCGTGCGGACGATCCAGCGCACCGTGCGCGCGATCGCGAACCGCGCGAGCATCAGCCGAAACGTGAGCCCGCACGTCCTCCGGCACACCTTCAGCGTGACGGCCGTGCAGAAGGGGATCTCCCTGCCGGCGTTGCAGCGGCTCCTCGGCCACGACCGCCTGGCGACGACGGAAATTTATTTGAGCCTCAGTCCCGAGCACGTGATAAAAGAGTTCATGGAGAAGTGGTGAGTGGGTAATACGCGGTGTGAAATTCGGCTTAAGTGGTGTGAAATTCGGCTTAAGTAATGTTACAGTGCTATAGTGAAGGCGAGGAGATTTCCTGCGCCTTTTCATTGGCGGACAGGATCGGAGATTGTCTTGCTTCTCCGCAAAAGGGTGGTGGTTCACGCCTTTTTGGGAGGAAGCAAGCCAATGCCACCGAAACGCCAATGGAAAAAGGGCAAGCGTAAATCTGCCTCACGAGGAAAGCGCATGGCCGTACGGAACGCCGCCGCCCCAAAACTCAGGTTCCCCGAAGTTGATCTTGAGAACCCCGCCGAAGTTGCCGCGTTCAACAAGGAACTGCAACGGAAGGCGGGGGAGAGAATTCACGCAGCCGTCAAGAAACTCAAGAACGCCGGCATCATCGACGAACGGGGCAGGCGGATAAGCAAAGAACTCCCGCCTGACATGCGGCCTGGCTCCCGGTGCCGTCTCCCCGGATGATCGTCATTGCCGGCCCGCCCGGCAGCGGCAAGTCATCAGCTTTCCCACTTGCACATTTTGACGTTGATCATTTCAACGCCGACGACGCAGCGGCCACCTTGAACGGCGGCTGCTACGTCAATATTTCCCCGGAGATCAGGCAGGAGGCGAACCGCCAATTCGAGCAGTTCATCGCCGATCATATCCGTGACCGCGAAAGCTTCGCCATCGAAGCGACACTTCGGACCCATATCACATTCAGGCAGGCGCACCGTGCCCGCGCTAACGGCTTCGTGCTGGTCATGTATTATGTTGCCGTCGGCAGCGCCAGCATGGCCCTCGAACGCGTTGCGAACAGGGCTGAGGCGGGCGGCCATTCGGCTTCGGTCCAGACTCTCCAGCGAACCTACCATTTGAGCATGGGACACTTGCCTGTCGCCATCCGCCAGTTTGATCACATCTTCATCTATGACAATACGACAATAGACGCCGAACCTCGGTTGGTGCTCGAATCGCATCAGGGCGCGATGCACTATATCGCTGCACCTCTGCCGCGTTGGCTCAGAGTGGCAATCAAAAAAATCACAGCGCTCAAATACGAACGTTGAACTTGGAGCATTGTGCCACTCTTCAATTTCGCGGTACGATATTTTCCAGCAGCTTGGCTGCGTTCCGTCCCAGCGGAGCCCCAACGATGCGATGTTAGGACTGAAAGGACGAATCTCTTTCGCCGCCTAAACTGGGTTTTTAGGCGGCGCGCTTTCCATCATCTTCGATACGACCTCTCCATTCCCACCCGTCGCACATCAACCGATTTGTGTCGGGTGAGGGCTGGGAGACTGCGAAAACCTAGCTGATTTTTTTGAAACGAGTTCGACGGGGCTTTGGCCGGGCAGGCCGATCTCCGCCGACGCGGCTCTACGACCGCCGGCAGAAGAAGATCACGCGGAACATCGTGGAAAGGATTTCGATTTGATCTCCTTGGTACGGACAAAAAAGCTCGACGCATTGGTGGGCATCGAGTAAGGACGGAGTGCTGAATTATCTGCTTGGCGCAGACTGCGGCGATGCAAGTGGGGCGGGTGTCGGACTCGGATGCTGAAGCGCTCGTTCGACGGCCAACGTCCCTAACACGCCTACAAGCGTGGCAATCAGCGCAATGACCAGAGCAAACCATCGCTCACGGCGCTTGAGCAGATGCCCGACATCAGCATCGGTGCGCGCCAAACGCGTCTCGTAGCTCTGGAGAGCAAGTTCCCTGGTTTTCTCTCTTCTTCCAAACTGGTTTTAAGGTCGTGTACCTGACCCTTCAGTTCAACCAGCCCGTGGAAAAACTCCTTCAAGTTATCGCGAAACTCTTGTTTCCAGTTCTCTTGCAATCTGAACTCGTTCTTGAGGTCCGCGAGCTCCCTCTGGGTGGCCCGGATGGTTTCCTGGAGTGATTCCAACATCACGGGCTGGTAGCTCTGCATGAGCGTCACGAGTTGGTCGGGAAAGTCGGTAAGGCTCAGTAAATAAATAAACTTTACAACTTGAGTTATTTGCTTGGATGACCGCTCCAATCAGCTTTTGGTGCATCTCCAAAGCGGTGGTCCTGGTGCACTCTCTCACCGGCGCTCACACTTGATCACAAGCCTTCACGGTTCCCAGTACGAAATTCCCGTCAATGCCCGTTCTTGAAGCCGGGCGCATTCCTGGTCCAGAACCTTCCGACATATCCGGACGTCAGGGCGATTCGAAAGCTGGGGACTGGAAACCGATCAGTTCAATTTGGTCTTCGCCGGCCCTCTTCGCTGGCTTGGTCACGCCCCGTCTAGCCCTAACGGGTCCGATCTCAGGTTGATCTCGCAGATCTTTTTGAAAAAGAAAGAGTTCTCCTTCTGCCCCCGCCTCTCAAATGATTGGCCGCACCACGGTCACAGCACTTCGCCGAAATCTTCAAAAAAATCGACCTAATGTTTTCAGCCACTTACGCGATTTTCCCGCCAAAACTCCACCGAAACCCCAAACGTCGTGCTGTTAACCTTTAATTGAAGGATGAGCTGCGGCCTTTCGGGCCGCCACGGACTCCCCAATGAACATCCCTTTCGGAAGGATCGGTCGGGACAAAACGCGTAAGTGCTTTGCTTCCCGTGTTGCATACCGAAAAAACCGACCGATCCTACCGGAATTGAGCTATCGCATGGAAAACGATCTGACTCGGAGTGCGACCTCAGCTATCCTGGATCGGCCGTGGTCCCGGTCCGGCCCCGCAGCCCGATGCCCGGGTGACGCGTGGTGTCCAAAAAACGCTCCCCACGCGTCACCCAATTTCGAGCCACCTCCGCAATATACAGAAACAAAGGAACTTAGCATCGCCCAAAATAATACACACAGACCGGCCCAAACACGCGTCTACGCGTCACCGCCAGCCGCTTCGTGCCCACCCCTACTGATACCGCAGCGCCACCACCGGGTCGATCCGCACCGCCCGCCGTGCCGGCAGATAGCTCGCCAGGAACGCGACCGCGCCCAGCAGGCAGGCGACGCCCCCAAAGACCAGGGGATCGGTCGGCTTTACGCCATAAAGCATGGTAGCCATCAGGCGCGTGAGCCCGTACGCCGCGGCCAGCCCGGCAACAATTCCGGCCATGGCGAGCAGCATGGCCTGTCGCACGATCATGTTGCGCAGCGCGGGAGAATCCGCGCCCAGCGCCAGACGGATGCCGAATTCCAGCGTGCGCTGTTCCACCGAGTAGGCCATCAGGCCGTACAGCCCGATGGACGCCAGCAGGATGGCCACGAAGGCGAAGATGCCCAGCAGCACGGTATTGAACAGGTTGCGCGATGTCGACTGCGCCACCACCTGGTCCATGGAGCGCACGTGCGCGACGGGGAGATCGGCGAGGTCCTGAAAGACGCGCCGGATCGGGGCGGAGAGCGAGAACGGCGCCACGTTGGTGCGGACAATCCACGTGAGCGGCATGAAACTGTTGTTGAGGGCCATCACGCTGTCGCGCACCTGCGCCAGCGGCACGAACATCTGCGGCTGGGGGTCGTTGTTGAGGCCGGCATCGCGGGCATCGCCCACGATGCCGATGATTTCACGCGCGGGTTCGGCGAACGCCGGTCCCATGTCCGGGCCGATGCGCAGGCGCTGGCCAATGGGATCCTGGTTCGGCCAATATTGCCGCGCAAAAGCCTCGTTGATGAGAACCACGCCAGGAGCCGCGCCGTCGTCGCGCGCGGTGAAGGCGCGGCCGCGGACGATCGGCACCTTGAAGACCTCGAAGAAGCGGTGCGTCACGTAGGCCCAGCCAGCCCCGCCATGCGCCCGCCCGTTGGTGAGCGGCCGGCCCTCGATGATGAAGGGCAGGCCCAGGCCGCCCTCCAGCGGCAGATAGCAGCTCGCGGCGGCCGCCTGAACGCCGGGCAGCGCCTCGATGCGCTCCGTCGCCTGGCGCGCCAGGTCGGAAATCGGCGCGGTTTGCTCGAAGCGCGTGCCGGTGAGCGAGGTCTCCATGGTGAGGACGTTGTGCGGATCGAAGCCGGGCGCGACCTGGTGCAGCGCGGCAAACGTGCGGATCAGCAGGCCGGCGCTCGCCAGCAGGACGATGGCGAGAGCCATTTCGATGACCACCAGCAGGCTTCGCGTCTTGTTCTGGCTGAGCCCGGAGCCGCCGCGCGAGCCGGTTTCCTTGAGGGTGCAGTTGAGGTCGGCGCGCGAGGCTTCCAGCGCGGGAACGAGGCCGAAGACAATGCCCGTGAGGAGAGAAAGCAGCAGGGTGAAGGAGAGCACGGTCCAATCCAGTGTGACTGCCGAGCCGTCGACGCCGATGCGCGGGATGTTGCCGGGATTGAGCGCCAGCAGAGCGCGCACGCCGCCGGCGCCGATCCCCAGGCCCAGCGCACCGCCGATGAGGGAGAGCAGCACGCTTTCGGTGAGGAGCTGGCGGACAATGCGGCCGCGGCCGGCGCCTATGGCGGCGCGGATAGCGATCTCGCGCGAGCGGACGCCAGCGCGGGCCAGCAACAGGTTGGCGACATTAGCGCAAGCGATGAGGAGCACCGAAACTACGGCGCCGAGCAGGATCAAGAGCGCCGGCCGAACATTGCGGACGATGATCTGCTGCAGCGGCTCCACGGTGAAACTGCCGTTGGGGCCCAATGCTCCGGGAAATTTGCGCTTATACTCCCCCGCGGCCAGGGCCAGCGCGGCCTTGGCCGCCCGTATGGAAACGCCGGGTTTCAGACGCGCGGCAGCGTTGAAGAAGTGGGCCTGCTGGGTGCTGTTGGGGTCGGCCTGGAAGGGCAGGTAGAGATCGGCGGGCGGGTCAAAGCCAAACCCGGCGCCGATGACCCCGACTATGGTGTACGGCTCGCCTCCCAGGGAGAGGGATTTGCCGATCACGGATGGGTCGGAACCGAAGCGGCGCTGCCACAGGCCGTTGCCGAGCACTGCGACGTGGCCGCCGCGCGGACGGTCTTCATCGGCGAGAAAAGTCCGGCCAAGCGCAATGGGAGCGCCGAAAAGGTGGAAGAATTCGTACGAGACGTGGATCCCCTTGACCTGTTCCGGCCGGTCGCCGCCGCCGAGATTGACGCCCGGACCGCCATTATCGTAGGCGGTCACGTCCTCCAACACCTGGTTCTGCGCGCGCCAGATGTTGTACTTGGGAACATTGGCGCCGGGGAACGTGCCCTGCGGCGAGCTGTTCATCAGCAGGACCAGGCGGTCCGGCTGCGGGTACGGCAGCGGCTTCAACAGCACCGTGTTGACCACGGAAAAAATGGCGGTGTTGGCGCCGATGCCCAGCGCTAACGCGGAAATGGCGGTAGCGGCAAATCCGGGACTCTGCCGCAAGAGGCGGAAGGCATGCTTGAGGTCGTGGACGAGTGTTTCCATGGACAGCCCCCTCGACTAGGGACTTAGACGGAGTTGCAGGCGAGAAGTTCCTACGCCAACGCAATCTGGGCCTTCGGGCACGTCGCGCTGAGCCTTTGCTGGAGCAGTTCCAGGTCCCGGCCCGCACTTGGCGGCAGGGGGATCGACCTGTGGATGTAGGGTTGGCTGCTATAGACCAAATTGGAATAGACGCGGAAACGGAGCACCAGGCGCGCGGGTGCGGTGGATCCGACGGTCGCGCGCAGCAGGCCAAACTCGGAACTCACCCACGGGGTGAACTGGTCGCCCAGCAGCAGCCCATCGGGTCCGAGCCAGACCTCGGCAGGGGCGGCCATCATACGGCGGTGTTGCACGCGCATATCGCGGCCGAACAACCAATTGCAGCCGAATGGAAAGAGGAGGAAGAATACGAACGCACCGAGGATCACCGGGGGGCTTCCGCCGAAAATCCATGCGCCGGCGGTGCCGGTGGTCACAATGGTCAGCCCCACGGGCCACTGGCGTTTCCACGTGAATGGTTTGGCCCGTTCCGGGAACTGGACATCCGCCACGGCTTGCCACTCGGCGGGAGTGAACTCCCAGTGGACCCACGGATTGGCCATCAGGGCCGAAACACCGCTGTCGGCGCGGACGGCGTTACGATAGAGCCCGTAAAGAAACGGCGCGGCGCAGACCGCCAGGAGCCCGGCGAAGACCGACCCTATGGGCCGGATGCGCGGGAACAGATCGCAGGCGGCCACCAGCAACAGGGCGATGCCGATGCCCTTCGCGATGCGATAGACCTTCTGCCGGTGGGCCATCGTTTACTGCCGGACGTGCTCCAGAGCGGTCCAGTTGCCCTTCAGAGCGGTGTTCGGATCCCAGCCTTCCTGGTCCGACAGCACAAACTCGTTGCGGTCGTTCACCCAGGCGTGGTTGTACGTGTTGCTGAAATCCCAGGTCTCTCCGGAGGCCGGATTGCGATAGGTCTCGATTCCCAGGGTGGCCTGGCTGAATTGCCCGAAGACGTGGTCTTCGCTTTTCTGCTTGTAGTCCCACGATTGTCTGCGGATGGTGGAGAGATCGTCAGCCAGTTTGCTATTGATCTCGGTACGTTTCTGAATTTCCGCATGCTCGGTTTTGAAGTTGTTCGCGGCCAACCCGTTGATGCGCGCCTGCCACTCCGGATTGATGCGTGTGCTGGAGACGATCATGTCGAAGAGCTTCAGGGAGGCGTCCAATTGACCCTGGGGGGCCCGCACGGCATACGACATTGCATCGCAATTGTAGGTGAACCCGAAAGGGCCTTGCGTGCCCGTCGCGGTTGTGATGACCACCAGCCATTCCTCCACCGCCTGGCCGTTGAGGCTGTAGCGCAGGCGGGCCCGCGCCACATCGTTGCGAACGCGCTGCACCAACCGGTACTGCATGGCCTGTTGCTCGGTTTGGCGCGCCTGCTGCTGCAACGTCTCCATCAGCTTGGGCATCGGCTCGAAAGCCACCAATTGGGCGTTGGGCCGGACCCTGGCAAGGTTCTGCCGGAGAAAGTCCGCCGCGCTCATGGGGGGCATGACGTCGCAGGCATGGGTTCCCATCCGCGCCTTTTGGGCGAAGTCCTGTTGCAGGAACGCGGGCCTGTCGGCCCACGCCCAGGCGTGATGGGGAAATATCTCGAGACCACGTCCATCCGGACCGTTGGCGACCAGGTGGGTCTGGATCGTGTTGCAATTGTCCTTCATATTCCATTGCGTCGCCCCCCGGGTCTGCCAGTCCACGGGCACCAGCACGCTCAGGGTAGGCATGGGCCGCTCAAAGCCGCTCTGATCCACGGCCACGGCCTTCTTCATGACGAGGTAATTAGTACGGGGGGCGGCAGGTGCAGGTGTGGCCGGTCCGGGTGCCGGCGCCGCGGGTGCGGGCGGCGTGGGCGCATATGCGGCGGGTGCGGGCGGAGCGGGCGCCGGCGCGGCGGGCGCGGCCGGACCCAGGAGCGCGGCCCGCTTGGCGTCGTACTCGGCCTTCGTCAGAACGCCCGATTTGTAGGCATCGTCCAATGCCGCCAACCGACCGGGCGCCACCAGCGCAGCCCTCTTGGCGTCGTATTCGGCCTTGTTCAGGATGCCCGACTTGTACGCTTCGTCCAGCGCTGCCATCTGGGCGGCCCTCTTATCCCTGCCGCACGACACTCCCAGAATCGCCAGCGACACCGCAACTGCGATCGGCCCTGTACTTCGATTCCTCATGGTTCCCCTCTCACTAATAGTCAGCGTAACCCGAAGGAAAAGTGCCTCAAGCGCGCCACCACCGTTTCTTCCGCGCCGAGAGGCCCAATAGCGCGCGGAACGGCGCGGCCGCCTCTTCGGAGAGCGGCTGCATTCCGCGTAGCAACTCCACCACCTCCACCATCCGACAGAAATGATCGATGCAGTGCCAGCATCCGGTTACGTGATGCTCCAACTGTTCGCGCCCCCGCCAGGTCATGCGGCCATCTATTATATCGAGGAAAGTCTTTACCGCCAGGCAATCCTTACCGGCCGATGCGGCCGCGGCGCGGCCCAACTGCGGGCCGTTTTCCGCCAGCAGGTTTCGCCGCCATGCGTCCACCTTCTGGCGGATCAGCTCCGCCGCGCGGTCGCGAATCTTCTCGACGGTTTGGGGAGCTACCCGCAGCATGGCGCCGGTCTCAACCGGGGAGTAACGCATGGTCTCGATCCAGGCAGCCTGCTTTTCGAGCATGGTCAGCGGTTCGAGGGCGCCGGCGGCAGCTTCCAGATCGATCGCGATTTCGGGAGCCGGCGCTGCGAGTTGGGCGAGCACTTCCTGCCGCAACTGGGCCACAAACCATCTTTCAGGCGCGGGCTCGAGAGATTGGAACATGCTCGATTGTGGGTCGCGGATCGCCAGCAACACGCGCTCCAGCAGCGCCGCGTCGTCCGTCCCATAGTGCGCCAGCAGTTTTCGAACCACCGGAACGTAGTACGCGACAAAGTAGGACCACCCCTCGGGTAGATTGGCCCGGCAGTCGCGGACCATTTCGTAACAGGTGTAGATCACCGCCGCTGGAACCTTCCCATGTACTGGGCCTCGGCGAGCACGTGTCCCTGGAGGGCCTTCAGCAACTCCGCGCGCTTCACTCCGGCGGGGAGTCCGAGCGTATGCACATCCAGAGCGTGCAGCTTGAAAAAGTAGCGGTGCGGGCCGCCTTTGGGGGGGCACGGGCCGCCATATCCCAGTTTTCCAAAGTCGTTAGTGCCGCTGGCGCCGAGGGTACCGGGCTTGTAGCCCTGCGCCAAGCCTTGCAGCTTGGCTCCGAGATCGTAGAGCAGCCAATGGCACCACATGCCGCCGGGGGCGTCCGGGTCTTCCAGAATCAGGGCGTAGCTGAGCGTCTCGGGTGGCCCGCCGCTCCATTCCAACGAGGGAGAGAGGTCCGCACCCTGGCACGAATGCAGTTCCGGTATCCATCCGCCATCGGAGAACGCGTTGGAGAACAGTTTGAAAGCCATATATCGCGACCCTGCCGTTTTTGATCGTAGCGCAATGGCGGGCTTGCGGCGGTGGGGCATCGGGAGTAAGCTGCGAGTAGGAGTATCCCATGAGGTTCCTTCTGCAAATCACTCTATGTATTCTGCTGGCGGGCCCCGCTATGGCGCAGCGGGGTGGCGGCGGCGGTCACGGCGGCGGTGGCGGCGGTTTTCACGGCGGCGGTGGTATGGGCGGCGGCGGTTTCCACGGCGGGGGCGGCATAGGCTCGGGCGGCTTTCGCGGCGGCATTGGAAGCGGCTTCCGCGGAGGTTATGGTGGTTTCGGGTATGGCTATGGCTATCGCGGTTACGGCTACGGCCTCGGCTTTTACGGCGGCTACTACCCGTATGGTTACGGCTATTGGCCCGGCTATTACGATTATTATCCGTACAATTACTCCTACTCTCCCTACGCTTACGGTTACGGGTCTTACAACACCTCACCCAACGTGACGGTGGTCTATCCGCAGCAAACCCAGGCGTCCGGTCCGGTTTATGTGGAGCGAGCCAGTCCTGTGATCCACGAATACGATCAGTACGGCCAGGAGGTGGCGCCATCGGGTGGCAGCGGCGGTGGCAGCGCTTCTCCCATCTACCTGATCGCTTTCCAGGATCACGCCATTCGCGCGGCCGCAGCGTACTGGGTCGACGGAAGGACGCTGCATTACATCACCCTGCAGCACGAGGAAAAACAGACGCCGTTGGACACGGTAGATCGGGATCTCAGCCTACGGCTGAACCGCGAGCGGCACGTGCAACTCCAACTACCGCAGTAACGGACTCCAGAACACGTGGCAGGCTCCGACGGCGGCGCTGTGAAGGAAGAGGCGCGGCAACTCCAGTTCCTCGATCTGCTCGGACTCCTCGCACGTGGAGACTGTGCCGAACATCCCAGCCGCGGCGCGGCGGTCTAGCTCGTCGAGGGGCACGATGTGCAACTTCGAAGCCAGGCCGGCGGGCAGATCGATCACCTCGGCGTAAGCCACCTCCGTGCCCTCGGCAGGCGGGCGGCGCGTGAGAAAGTAGATGTGCTCATCGGCCCATAATGGCGCGCCGCGGGGCGTCACCTCGTCCACCTTGCGTGCGACCGCTTCCAAATCCGGCCACGAAAATGCATTGCGATCCGCATACAGCGACTTCGCCGATCCCAGGGAAACCACGAGCAGCAGCAGCGCGACGGGCCACGCCGGGGGCACGCGGGGACACATTCGCGAACAGACGGCGTAGAGGCCCGCTACGGCGAGAATCGCGAGAAACGGAATCACCAGGACGAAATACCACTCGAAGGTGGGATGGGTGACACACAGTTCGGCGCCGATAGCGAGGGCCAGCCAGCCGCACAGGGAGAACTCCGGGAGCTGGGTGCAGTACCACAATCCGGCGGCGGCGAGCAGGCCGAGCACCAGGGCTTGTGGGGACGTCAGCCACGAAGAAAGCACCTTCCAGTCATGTGAGGTGGCATCTTCCCAGTTCGCGCGGCGGTAAAACAGGTGATATTCGAAGAGGTTGAAGAACACCTGCCGGGGCGACCGGGCGAACAGCCAAAGCACCGGCAGGAATGGAACCACCGCACCGCCCAGGAAGGTGGCAAGCCTTCCCAGCCGGGGTCCGGCGCGACGCAAGATCCAGACCAGCAGAACGGCAGGCGCCGCCGACACCAGAAGAGAGGACGCGGTGGCCGCGGACGCCAGCAGGCCCGCCGCGGCAGTGGCCACCAAGTCTCCGCGCCCGACAGCCAGAACCGAGACGCGAAACGCGGCGACGATGAGGAACATGCACAACGCGTAAGGCTGCCCGGTGGTGGTGTACTCGATGACGTTGGCCTGAAGGCCGATCAGCAGGGCGGCGGCGATGGCGCCTGGCAGCCGCCAGCCGGCCACCGGGAAGCGGGTATAGACGAAGTCCGCGGCCAGCAGGATGGTACCCGCGGTAACCACCGCGGAGAGCGCGTGTACCTCGCGCCAGGTTTCGCCGAAGAGCCGCATGGCCGCCGCGTTCCACCAGGCATTCAGCGGGGTCTGGGGGAAAAAGAAATCCAGGTACGGCCTCCTGCCGTGGGCGATCAACTGCGCCGCCAAGATGTGGTACCCCTCATCCCAGGCGAAGGCCGCGGTCTGGGAGTAAACGAGGAGGATGGCGAAGAGGCACGTCACGAAGCTGCAGATCAGCAGCAGTGGGCGGGCCGCCACGCTCAGACTTCATCCTCCGAGGGAATTTCGAAGTTCACCAACTCGCCGCGGAAGCCGCGAGTCTTCCAGGCTCCGAAAGCTATGCCGGCGGCCATCCAGATGCTGCCGGCGATCTGGGAGGTGCGGCTGAGATTCAGCCACAACAGCAGGCACACGGCAAATCCCAGCGCGGGCGGAATCAGATTCCGCAGGCGCTTATCGGGATCGCGGATATAGTAACGCACCAGGGCGGCGGCATTCACGCCCATGAAAGCGATCAGGGCGCCAAAGTTCAGCATCTGCGCGCCGAGGTCGTAATCGATAATGAAGGCGCCGGCCAGGCCGACCACGCCCACGAAGACCACGGCGTTGCGCGGCACGCGATGCTTTGCGTCGACGGTGCCGAAGAATTTGGGCAGCGCGTTGCTGCGCCCCATGCCGAACAACAGGCGCGCGGCGCCCAATTGCGCGCCCATGCCGGAACCGAAATTCGCCACCACCAGGGTGAATCCGACGATGACGAAGAGCGGCGCCCAGGTGCGGCCCGCGGCGTACACGAATGCCGTAGTTTCGTCGGGGAACGGCTCGGAGGCGGGCCAGACCAGTTGCGCGGCGTACACTTCGAAGGCGGAGAGGATACCGATTACCACGCAGGTGAGCACGGTGGCGAGCAGGATGTTACGCCGCGGATTCTCGGCTTCTTCCGAGAGAGTGGAGATGCCGTCGAAGCCGATATAGGTGAGCACCGCGATGGAGGTGCCGCCCAGCACGGCTCCGGAGGTGAAAGTCGCGGGATCGTAGAAGGGGCGCGTGAAGAATGCGGCGCCGCCGTGCGGTAGTCCGAATATGTAGCGCGCGGCGCACACGAAGAAGATGGCGATCACCACCCCCATGCCCACGGCGAGCCCCGTGTTCATGGCGGCCGAGGTGCGAATTCCCTGGATGTTCAGGCCGGTGAACAGCAGCGCGAAGAAAATGGCCCAGGCCCAGTAGGGAACGGCGGGTGCGAACACGTGGGCCTGCTGGCTGACCCAGACGATGCAGATGATGGGATTCAACATGTAGTCCATGACCATGCTCCATCCCGTGACGTAGCCCAGCGCGGGGTTGATCTCGCGGCCGACATACGTGAAGGCCGAACCGGCGCTGGGGTAGGCGCGGGCCATCCGGCCGTAGCTGATCGCCGTGAACAGCATGGCGACCATGGCGATGAGGATGGTGGTGACTACGTGCCCGCGGCCGCGATTGCTGAGCACACCGAAGACCGACATGGGCGCGGTGGGCTGGATGACGATGACGCCGTAGAGGATGAGGTCCCAAAGCCCGAGCGTGCGGCGGAGGCGGTTCTGCTGAAGAGCCGGACTGGACATTCACTCAATTGTGGCACGGAAAGCTGTCAGCGATCAGCTTTCAGCGTTCAGCTTGGGGTCGCTTCCCTGGTAAAATGATTTTCCGGTCTTTTTTGGGCGGAGGTGCTACTTTGAATTACAGACTAGTTTGTGGATTATTGGGGATGGGCATGGCTTGGGGCCAGATGGCGCCGGCGGGGAACGGATCCAGAATCGATCTCGCCAAGGGGTGGCTGATTCAATCGTCGGCCAAGGTTCTGGAGAAGGGCGATGTCATTTCGAGCGGCAGGTTTCAACCGCGCGAATGGTATCCGTCGAGCGTTCCTTCGACCGTGGTGGCGGCGCTGGTGAACAACAAAGTCTATCCCGATCCCTACTTCGGAATGAATCTCCGATCCATTCCGGGAACCACTTACAACATCGGCGCGAACTTTGCGAACCTGGCGATGCCGGCCGACAGTCCCTTTGCCGTGCCGTGGTGGTATCGCAGCGAATTCAGCCTTCCCGCCACACTGAAGGGGAAGCGGCTCTGGCTGAATTTCGACGCCATCAACTACCGGGCTAATATCTGGCTGAACGGGCGCCAGGTAGCCAACTCCGGCGATGCGGTGGGCATGTACCGCATGTTCGAGTTCGACATCACCTCGATGGCGCTTCCGGGCGCGGCCAACATCCTTGCGGTGGAAGTGATCCCGCCTGGTCAGAACGATCTTACGATCACTTATGTGGACTGGAATCCGATGCCGCCCGACAAAGACATGGGCCTGGTGCGGGATGTTTATATCCGGACGAGCGGGCCGGTCGCCATGCGGAATACCCAGGTAGTGACTCACCTGGATAACCCGCCGGAGCAGGCGCATCTTACTCTCTATACCGATCTGAAGAACACCAGCGGCCAGGCAATCGAGGGCACGCTCAACGGGACTATCGGAAGCATCGCCGTCTCGAAGAAGGTCCGGCTTGCGGCGGGCGAAGGAACCCGCGTGGCCATCACTCCGGAAGACAGCCCGCAGTTGAACATGGCGCATCCCAAGGTGTGGTGGCCGTACGGGTTGGGGGCGCAGGACCTCTATCGCCTGCGGATGGAGTTCGAATCGGGCGGGGCGGTTTCGGACCGGGAGGATGTGGAGTTCGGAGTCCGGGAGTTCACTTCCGAAATGGATTCCGAGCAGCGCCGCCTCTTCAAGTTGAACGGCAAGAAGATCCTGATTCGCGGCGGCGGATGGTCGTCCGACATGCTGCTGCGCTACGACGACGAACGGGAGGAGAACGAGATCCGCTACACCCGCGACATGCATTTGAACACCATCCGGCTGGAAGGCAAGATGATGAACCAGCATTTTTTCGACACTACCGACCGCTACGGAGTGCTGGTGATGCCGGGTTGGTGTTGCTGCTCTTATTGGGAGCGGTGGAGAAACTGGAAGCCCGAGGATTACAAGATCGCGGGCGAATCGCTGCGCGACCAGATCCGCCGTTTGCGGAACCATGCGAGCGTCTTCGTCTTCCTCTATGGGAGCGACGAATCGCCGAACGAGGAAGCGGAAAAGGTTTACCTGAAGGTTCTCGAAGAAGAGCACTGGCCAAACCCAACGATATCTTCCGCGGCGGACCGAACACCCAAGGTTACGGGCCGCACCGGGGTCAAGATGACTGGGCCGTACGAGTACGTGGCCCCGAATTACTGGCTGCTGGATAAGCAACGCGGCGGCGCCTTCGGATTCAATACCGAGACCAGCCCTGGCCCCGCCATTCCGGTGCTGGAAAGCCTGCAGCAAATGCTGCCGAAGGAGCATCTCTGGCCGATCGACGAATTCTGGAACTTCCATGCGGGCGGCGGCAGCTACCGCAATGTCAATGTATTTACGGCCGCGCTACAGGGACGGTACGGCAAAGCGAAGGACCTGGACGATTACCTGAGGAAGAGCCAGGCGATGACTTACGAAGGCGAGCGCGCCATGTTCGAAGCGTTCGGCCGGAATAAGTACGCGGCTACCGGAGTAGTTCAATGGATGTTGAACAATGCCTGGCCGTCGATCATCTGGCATCTCTACGATTGGTACCTGAGACCCGGCGGAGGCTATTTCGGAACCAAGAAGGCGAACGAGCTTCTGCACGTGCAATATTCGTACGACGATCAATCGATCGTGGTTGTCAATTCGTATTATCGCGGTTTCTCGGGTTACAAAGTTACCGCGAAAGTATATAACATGGACCTCGCCGAGAAGTTCTCTAAGACGGCGTCGCTGGATATCGCCGAAGACAGCGCGACGAAGGTATTCGAGATTCCCCAGCTCGAGGGGCTGAGTAAGGTTTATTTTGTCAGGCTGACGCTACAGGACGCCTCCGGCAAGCCGGTAAGCTCCAACTTCTACTGGCTCTCCACGCAACCGGACGTCTCCGATTGGGCGGCGGGGAACGGCCGCTACACGCCGATCAAAACGTATGCGGACCTTACCGGGCTGGAGCGGTTGCCCCAGGTAAAGGTCAAAGTGGTGTCGCGGCCGGAGCAGAGAGCGACGGACGAGATAGACCACGTAACAGTGGAGAATTCCGGCTCGCAGCTTGCCTTCTTCGTCCATTTGACGGTGCGGAAAGGGCCGGATGGGGGCGATATCCAGCCGGTTTATTGGGAAGACAATTATTTCGAGCTGATGCCGGGCGAAAAGCGCGAGGTGAGCGCCACGTTCCAAAGAAAGCTGCTGGGAGGAGCGAAGTCGCAGATCAAAGTGGATGGCTGGAACGTGGTGGAGTAGGGCGTCGAAACACGCAGCCGGGTTCGGCGGCGGATTTCTCAGGCGGATCGCTCAGGAACCCTTCCGTTGTGCGCGACGAGCAGTCCAACTCTCCCCGCCATCCGTACTCTTGAACAAGCCTTGACCCCCGGCCGCACACCATGTGCCGGAAGTGCTGGTGCCGACCGCTGAAATAGAGAAGTGTTAGCGCCGGTCAGAGAGCGCACTAGCTTGGTCGTTTTGGCAGTCCACCACAGGCGCTTTTGAGGAGCGGCAGGTTCGCGACGGCGCAGGCATGTGGAAGCACAGTGAGGTGACACCAAGCCGAGGAGCACGGGCCAGAACATCGAGCTACCTCCGCGCCGTCCCCAGTGTGCGTGGGGAGCGGATGAGGACGTACGCTTGGTATCCCTCTTGTCTGAACCCCCACAGTCGTACTCCGCGGGTCAGGGAACATTTCTGCCGCGGACCGTTTTATCCTCTGTTATCCACAGGTTTTGCGGCGCCGAATGTCGGACAACTCATTGAAGAATCAGGGGATCAAAACTGTGGAAAGGGGCACGCATTTCCTCGTATTGTCTTGCGCACATCCGCAAACTCGGCCGAAAATTGAGCCGGGGAACGTTTCTGCAATTTTCGCATCACACATTCTCGACAAGGGTAATTCAGGCACTCTGGAAGCGATTTAGAAGATCGTGCTAGACTGGATCAAAACATGATGCTCCAGAAATGTTTTATCTCCCGGCGACCGAACTTCAGGATCAATCCGGCGGCGCCATTAACGGAGGCAGCCCATGAATGCCACTAGCTTAGACATGGAGATCGACGTCGTTGACGACGAGGACCGGAGCATCGGCGTCATCAAGCGAAGCGAGGTTTTTGTGCGTCGAGCGAACTTCCGCGTCGCGCATGTGTTCGTGTTCAACCGCAGCCAGGAACTTCTGATACAACAACTCGCATTCACTCGCGAGCGAAACCCTGGCCAGTGGGGCTCATCTGTTGCAGCGTACCTTTTTGCCGCCGAAAACTACGTGGAGGCGGCGGTTCGAAGGGTTTCTGAGGAATTGCACGTGAGCGACTGCTCTCCTCAGACGTTCGGAAAGACTGTGATGATTGATCAGGGTTGCAAGAAGTTCATTACCCTATTTCACTGTTGTCCTAAACACGGACAAAAATAGCGACCCGTATTGCAAACAGGGGATTTACGACGCCGAAACTGGAGCTTTGAGGTTGAGGTCTCGCGTTTTGAGCTAGCGTCTCCTG
>Ga0209517_10003741_pt1 | contig 20392 bp, 17 predicted proteins | sample PeaSoiMetSII2010_FD_187695 | JGI IMG/M metagenome (GOLD analysis project Ga0209517, IMG submission 187695) | Peat soil microbial communities from Weissenstadt, Germany - SII-2010 (SPAdes) (version 2) | ecosystem: Environmental > Terrestrial > Soil > Wetlands > Peat | place: Germany...
CCGTGAAAGCCGGACTCGTGGCCAACGCGGAAGACTATCTCTGGTCGAGCGCGGCAAGAAAAGCCGAGATGAATCTCGGCTCAGCAGGCTCGACAGCCTGCGCCACGAAGTTAAGTGAACAGTATTGCCGCTAGGTCGGGGAAATTGTACTCGCCCGTACTCGTCGCGATGGTGGTGCGCGTGAATCCCGTGGCCGGGTTGTCCAATCGCACCGCGGCTTCGGGGAGCGCGGCCCCGGAAGTATCGGTTACCGTACTGGTAAGGCTCCCACGAAACGTTTGCGCCCAACCGCTGGGCGCTAACAGTACGACAAAAAAGACAACGCGCCGAACATATAGGCTCCTTGACACGCACCGCGCCGCTTCCGCGATCAGCTCATCCAATTTCTGATCGAAGAGAACCCGCCGTGGTGGTGTAATAGCGACGCTCCCGTTACCGCGCCGCCAGGTCCGCCGGCTTGACGCCCTTCGCGAATCCGCCGAATTGGAAGGGCAGCGGATGGTACGCTCCCACCAGCCCGACATCGGCGCGCGCCGGAATCCGGCTCTCCATCCCCAGTGCCCAGTAGCTGGCGTTCACCAAGAGCCGGCGAAATGCTTCGTTCAGCAGATCCTGCGCCGAGCCCATCGTGGTGGTGAAGACGCGGCCGTTTCTGCCTTGCCCACCTGCATACGTCTTAGTCCAAGCCACCGGCATCATCGGATCGTTCGCCTTACCCGCCACCGGTGGATCGGATGGCCGCATGCCCTCCAGCACCTCGCCGAATATCAGCGGCTGTACGTCATCCCGCAGCGGCAGCCGCACTTCGTAGACGTCCGTGGGCACCCAGATGCCGCCGCTGGGAATTCCGCGCAGGATCGGATTGCGCTCCTGGCCTTGGGCGACGATCCCGCGAGTGCTTTGCACGCCGTGCCGTCCGTGGTGATTGATCCACGTTTCGCCCAATATCTGCCGACCGAATCCGCCATCCCATTCCTTGCTGTTCCAACTGAACCGCTGATACGTCTGGCTGGTCTTCAAATCGAACGCGTGCGTAGCCGTGCGAATGGCAACAATCGGTTTGCCGGCCGCCAGGTAGTCCACGAAATGCTTCATCTGGGTGTCGGGCAGATCCCGGAACCGCGTAAAGAGGACCAGCAGATCGGCGGAATCCAGCGTTTCCAAGCCGGGGATGTTGCCCGTGTAGTTGGGATTGATGGCGCCATCCTGAGGATCGATGGCAAACAGCACCGTGCAGTCGAATCCATGATGCTCGGCCAGGATTCGGGCCAACTGCGGCAGAGCCTGCTCGGAGCGGTACTCTTCGTCGCCGCTGACCAGAACGATGCGCCGGCCTTTGCCTGGACCGTTCTTTCCCGGAACTGCCACCCGGTCGTCCGCGGCGTTTACTCCGATCGCCGCGAACGCCAGCACGCAGGCGATGGAAAAGACGCGTCTCACTTACGCGGCCCGTTTCTCCGTCACGTCCTCGATGACCGACGTGACGATCGGTTCGTAAGTCGGATGCCGAAACTCCAGATGCATGCCACGCCCGATGAAGTGTTCCTTGAGCATCGATCCGCCCCAGGTGGAACCGTGGATGTTAACCAAAACCGGCTCCGGGCAAAACACCGGATGACCGGAAATGAATGCCTGGTTGTCGCCCTGATAGCGAATCGTGTAGGCGCGATTCTGCGTCCTCACTTCGAGCACCGTGCCCGGCAGCACGTTGCGAAGGTGAACCCCTCCTTCGATCTCGGACTGCAGGATGCGACGGTTGACGGCATCGCCCAAATACGGACTCGGCGCCTCGAACTCAGGAGCCCTGCAGTGGTTCTCACTCAGTACCGTCTGCTCGGAACGTTGCCTCATCGCGTCGCCTCTCTACAACTAAAGATGCATTTTGCCGGCCAAAGTTACCGCTTGAAAATGTGCTTGCAAATGAAGGACTCCCGCGATCTCCCCAAGCACGCCTGAAAAACCGCGTGCCAACATTCTACCAGTGCCGAAATGTTGGCAGGCACGCCCCGTTAAAATTTACGTTCCAGCAGCGCGCCGTATTTCCCCTCCGCCTGCGGCCTATATCCCCAGCTTGCCAGCCTGGAGCCGTAGCGCAACTGCCAATCCGCGGCAGCTTCCGATCCCGACGTCACCATGACTGCGAGATAACGAGGGCGGGCGGCCGGCGCAAGCGCTTCCAGGTCCTGGGGCAATAGCGTACGTACCGCCGTATGTACGGGGTTCCCCGCCGCGACTACGTGGGCTGCGAAGTAGCCGCCGTCCAGAACCGCCAGTACGGCCAGATCCTTATCTCGTACAACTTCAAGCGATGGTTTCAAATCATTCCAGTAAGTGGTCAATTGCAAACGGTTTCGCTCCACAATGAATGGGCCGGCCACCATCAGACAGGCGAGTGCGCCGATCCCCGCCCGACGCTTCAGCAGCAGGAACAGCCCAAATGCCAACACTGCCACGGCACTGAGCAGCAAAGGCGGGAAGATCGCGCTGGGGACCTTACTGTAAAGGTCCACCAGGCGGCTCGCCACGTTCACAACCACCAGCACCCAGACCAGCCGTGTGAATCTCGCCAGCGATTTTGCCAGCAGGGCCACCAGAAAGATCTCGCTCAGCGCCAGCACTCCATCCACGTAGCGAATGCTGTTCAGGTTGTTGCGGATGAACGACAGATCGCCGGCATAGGCGCTGGCGCTGAACACGGAACGGAAATACAGTAGCCATCCGCACAGCAACAGCAACGCCGTCCAGTCGAGCGCCGACGGATCGGTTCGATGACGCACCCAGGCGTAGGCCGCACCGAGGCACCTCCACGCGCTCGCGAGCAGCACGCCCGCCAGAATCGCGGGGAACAGCAGACCGGCGGGAGAGACTCCTCCAGCGGGCAGAAACAGCGCGCGCCACAAACGGGGGTCGCGCAAGCTGTACAGGATGGACGTATTCGAAAGGTCGGCCGTGCCCGGCAGGTGGATCAATCCGAGGTTGATCTGGAAGGGATAGAACGGGCTGCCGTAGCGCAGCAGATTATGCACATAGTAGTGGCCCGACGTGAGTAGAAAGAAGACTGCCACGCCCAGCCAGGAGCGGATTGCCGGCCTGCGCAGCAGCATCACCAGCGCGATGGCGATGGCGGCGGCGAAAATGCCGGTGTACTTCACCGAGGCGAAGGCGGCGCCGAAGGCCAGCAGGATCATGTCGGTGCACAGCGCGTTGGTGGAGGCGACGCTGCCGCGTGCGGCCCGCAAAACCACCAGCGCCAGCAGCACGAATCCCGCCCCGTGGAGTGCGTCGTTCTTCAGCGTGGGAATGCCGGAATACTCAAACCAGAAATGCCGCATGAGCACGCTCCCGAACACCGTCCAGAGCAGGAGCCCGCCACCGAGACCCAGTTCTCTGCCCGCCAGCCACGCCGCCAGCGCGAGCAGCAGCACTGCCTTCAGAGCCAGAAGCGGAAAGAACAGGTCCACCCCGGTCACCATCCACGAGGGCAGAAACGACAGTTCCCAGAACGCCACGTAGTTCGTGGCAAAAGTGTAAGGCGTGGCGCGGTTCGCCATCCACTCGATCAGGTAGTGCAGGTAGTTGATGGAATCGATTTCCTCCACGGGCTTGAACGAGAGGAAAATCAGGGGCACGAGGAAGGCAGCGATGAGAGCAACCGCTCTCTTACGTTCGCGGCTCCGAACAGTTACAGAGCCGCGACCGTGAGGGAGCGGTGCTAACCCCAGCAGGCACACCGCCGCCACAGCCCAATAAGCGATTACCGAATTCGCCCCCGAAAAGGAAAGCAGCCCGGCCAGCGACGCTTCCAGCGTCACCTCGATAGCCAGCACCGCCAGCCATTTCTCTGCCGGCCGATCGCTATCGCGCCAGCCCAGCCCCCAGGCGATCTGGATGCTGGCCGCGAACATGGCTGCTTCCCAAACCACGAACCGTGCCAGCGCAAGCGAAATCGCGGCTGCGTTCATGGCCGTTCACGCCGTCTCCCGCAACTTGTCCAGGAAGTGGAACAAGGCCGCGCCGATCAGCGCATTGAGCAGGCCGAGCACCAGCCACCGCTGCAACTCGAAGGCCGGTTGGTGACTGAGCAGCGCCCGCTCCATAACCCAAAAGAGAATCTGGTGGAACATGAAAAAGACAAAGGAGAGCAACAGGCGGATGAAGTTGTGGTCCACATCCAGCCGCATTCCGACGGATGCCGCAAAATATCCCACCAGCGTCTTCACGATCCCGTACATCCCCAACGGCACCTTGGAAAGCGAATCCTGGGCCAGGCCGACCAACGCTCCCACCAGCATGCCGCTCACCTGGTTGCGCCGCATCAACGCAAAATAGACCACTACCAGGAGCGGCATCTCCACGAATCCCAGGAACCCGAAAAACAGCGGCACATAAACCTGGAAGAGAATGGCCGCCAGCGGAACCACCAGCAGCACCCAGGCGCGGAACCGCGAGACCTGGCCTTCGCGCTGGCTGCTCAGGAGAATGCGCCCGCCCGAATAACTCATCGTGTGCTCGTATTACGCCTCAGTGGGGTGGGCCTTTCGGCACGCCGGCCGCCTGGTTGGCGCGACGCGAGGCATCGGCGGGAGTCTCAGCCGTCTGCTTCTTGGCCGGCGGCAAGTCTGGCGGCCGGTCGGTCTGAGGCGGCTCGGTGGCGGGAGGACGCTGCGGTGAGACAGCCGTGGGCGCCGGCGCCCCGGCCGGTCCTGCGGCAGCCGGGCCGCGACTCGCCGGAGCACCCGGCGGAACTCTGCCACCCGGCTGTGTCGACGGCAGCTTCGTGAAATCCGGTGGCTTCGATCCTACTTCTCCCACACCGTAGGTGTGGCCCTGCTCTTCACCCACGGCCTTGTAAATAGCGCGCAACTTGTCCGCGTCCGTTCCGGTCGCGCCGGTAGTACCGGTCGGCGCGGTCGCCTGCGTAGTCGCAATCGGCGGTGGCGGCGCTATATAAATCGGCTGGTTCACCTGCGGCGTGTCGGGAATCTCCTGGTGCACGCCCTGAATCAGAATCAACACGTCCTCCGGCGGCCCGTGCTCGATCCCGCTGGGCGCCACCAGAATCTCCTGAAATCCCGTCCCCGGCCGCACTGCCTTGATCGCTCCGACTGGAAATCCTTGCGGGAAGACGCGGTCGTCCCCGGAGGTGTAGAACCACTCGCCCACCGCTACCTTTTCTTCCAAAGGCACGTAGTCCACCCGGCACAGCGGCGTGCCGTCCCCTTTGAGCGTGCCGCGAACCTGGCTCTTCTGCGACATCACCCCGGCCGCAAAATCCGGGTCGTCGATCAACATCACCTCCGACGCCGTCGGATAGGCCGCAATCACTTTCCCCACGATGCCGTCGGGCGTCACGACCGCCATGCCGCGCATCACTCCGGAGCCCGAGCCGCGGTCCACGAATACCACCTTCGAGTTGGCTCCCGCGGCCATTCCGATCACCGTGGCTGCCAGCATCTTTGAAGGCGTGTGCGTCTGGAACATCTCCAGGGCTTTCGCACGGTCGGCCCGGTTCACCTCGTTCTTGAGAAACGTATTCTCCAGCTTCAACCGGCCGTTCTCTTCCACTAGGCGGCGGTTCTCCGCGTTGGTATCGTGCAGGGTGATGTAGTTGCGCACGAACCCCACGCCGCCGCCGCGCAAGCCTTCCAGGATGCGGGCCACCGGCGTGACCGCCGACACGGTCCATACGCGGATCATGCGCACATCCTGGTCGTTCTTCACCTGCACCGCGACCAGAACCAGTTGCGCGAAGATGACCAGCAGCAGGACGGTGATGTTCCGGTACCGGTTGAGAAACCCTTCCATGTTCCCGGGCCGCCTTCCGTTCCTAGTCTATCGAAATCTTGCGGAGGAGCCGGAAATCGCTGAGCATGCGGCCGGTTCCCAGCACTACCGACGCCAGCGGATCGTCCGCGATGGAAACCGGCAGCCCGGTCTCTTCCCGTATGCGTTTGTCGAGATTCTTCAGCAGCGCGCCGCCCCCCGTCAGAACGATGCCGCGGTCGCTGATGTCGGCGCTCAGCTCGGGCGGCGTGCGCTCCAGCGCCACGCGAATGGCGTTCACGATGGTGGCGACGCATTCCGAAAGCGATTCGCGGATCTCGCTGTCCTCGATGGTGATGGTGCGCGGCACACCTTCGATGAGGTTGCGTCCCTTGATCTCCATGTGGAGCGGCTTGTCGAGCGGGAAGGCCGAGCCGACCTCCATCTTGATGGCCTCCGCCGTGCGCTCGCCGATCAGCAGGTTGTACTTGCGCTTGAGGTACTGCATCACGGCGTCGTCCATCTCGTTGCCCGCCACCCGCACCGAGCGCGAGTAGACGATGCCGGAAAGCGAGATCACCGCGACGTCCGTAGTGCCGCCCCCGATGTCCACCACCATGTTCCCGGAAGGCTCCGTGATGGGCAGCCCGGCGCCGATGGCGGCCACCATGGCCTGCTCCACCAGGTGCACTTCGCTGGCCTTGGCGCGGTACGCCGAATCCATCACCGCGCGTTTTTCCACTTGCGTGATTTCGCTCGGCACCCCGATGACGATGCGCGGATGGACCAACATTTTTCGCCCGTGCGCCTTCTGAATGAAGTAATTCAGCATGCGCTCGGTGACTTTGAAATCGGCGATGACGCCGTCCTTCATCGGCTTGATAGCCACGATGTTGCCGGGCGTCCGCCCCAACATCTCCTTGGCCTCCTTGCCGACTGCTTCCACTTCTCCGGTATTTTTGTTAATGGCGACGATGGAAGGCTCGTTGACGACGATGCCCTTGCCCTTGGCGTAGACCAGGGTATTTGCCGTCCCCAGATCGATCGCGAGATCCGAGGAAAACAGACTGAAAAGAGAGCGTAAGTTCATTTACGAAGGGTTCGCTTCAGGAAAAGGACGTGCTCCCGCTTGCGGAACTAAGTCCAATTGAATGGTAGCACATTCGGAGATTGGGACTCTGATGGGGGGAGCGGGGCGGTCACCCGAATCTTGGGGATTTATGCAACAACTTTGGCGCTTACGTGCGTCCGGGCGGGCCGACATGGATCGTCCGGCTTCAAAAGAGAGGACTTAACGCTCTCAGGTATTGGCCAGTCAATTGCTCAGTCGGGAGGCCGTAGTTCGAGGGTATGCAAAGGAGGGTGAAAGCTTGAGAAAAATCGTGGGGATGTTGTTACTCGTGATCGGCGCGTCCGGCGCCGCCGTGGCCGGCGCCGTTGCGCCGCCGGCGCCGGAGATCGATGCCGGCTCGTGTGTGGCCGCGTTAGCCCTGGTTTCAGGCGCAGTGCTCGTGGTTCGCGGGCGCCGAAAAAAGAGCTAGCGCATCGATTCTAATCCAATCAACCATAATCAAAACGGGACTGGTCGACACGAAGGGAGCGGCGTCCGGTTTGCCATGGCTCAGGCAGGGCCAGCGCTAAGACCAAAGGACACCCAGGCCTCCTTATCCTGGGTGTCCTTGCTTTTATGGCACGTTCCCTGCTTGACGAATCCGCCTGCCAACCAGAATCGGCGCTGCTGAAGCGTGAGTCTGCGCGGTTTGGGCTCATTGCGTTTCTCACCTGGATTACCGCAACGCGCTGGATTCCTCGCCCCACTCTTTTCCGCGAAATTGCTCGAGGTTTACTACCTGGCTTGACACCGCAAATCTGAGCAGAGCCGGCTTGATTGGGTTGATAGGCGACTACGAGGGGTCGGTGCTGCGTTTCAAGGCGAAGAGTGCGCTTCGGCGAATATCCAATCAGGAATTGCACGAGCATCCGATTGGCTGGACCTTGTCTTGCTGTTGCCGTGACTTTCCGCCGGGTGAAGGGCTCGTTGACGACGATGCCCGTGCCCTTGGCGTCGATAGCACATTCGGGGAGATTGGGACTTTGCTGAGCGGAGGGGGCGGTCACCCGAATCTTAGGGATTTATGCAACAACTTTGGCGCTTACGTGCGTCCGGGCGTGGCCGACATGGATCATCCGGCTTCAAAAGAGAGGACTTAACGCTTTCAAGTATTGGCCAGTCAATTGCTCAGTCGGAAGCCCGTAGTTGGGGTGTGCAAAGGAGAGTAAAAGCATGAGAAAAATCGTTGGGATGTTGTTACTCGTGATCGGGGTGTCAGGCGCCGCCATGGCGTTTCAGGTGGATACGCCAGAGATCAATGCCGGTTCGGGTGTGAGCGCGTTAGCCCTGGTTTCAGGCGCATTGCTCGTGATCCGCGGGCGCCGAAAAAAGAGCTAGCGATTCTAAATCCAATCACCATAATCAAAACGAGAGTTGTCGACACTAAAGGGAGCGTCGTCCGGTTTGCCATGGCTCAGGCAGGGCCAGCGCTAAGACCCAAGGTGGATCCAGGTTCGTAACCAGTGCCTTGGTGTTAATCTCGGGTGCCTTACCGGTCATCCGAGGACTCCGGAGAAACCGCGCACCGATTGTAGGCTTTGCGAAAAAGGACACCCAGGCCTCCTTATCGTGGGTGTCCTTGCTCTTATGGCACCTTCCCCGCTTGACGAATCCGCCTGCCAACCACCATCGGCGCTGCTGAAGCTCGAGTCTGCGCGGTTTGGCTCATTGCGTTTCTCACCTGGATTACCGCAACGCGCTGGATTCCTCGCCCTTCTCTTTGCCGCGGAATTGCTCGCAGTTACTACCTGGCTTGACACCGCAAATCTGAGCAGAGCCGGCTTGATTGGGTTGATAGGCGACTATGGGGCGTCGGTGCTACGTTTCCTCGTGACCTTCGCCGCGATCCTTACGACTCTGGGTTACATCAAGGCGAAGAGTGCGCTTCGGCGAATATCCAATCGGGAATTGCACGAGCATCCGATTGGCTGGACCTTTCTTGCCGGCCACTTCGGGGTGATGGCTGGCTTCGTCGCGCTCTCTGCCCGTCTATTCTGGAGCAACTCTTACGGGTTCCGTGCCGACTGCATGGCCGCGATCTGGCTGGCGGCGGGAATTCTAGGAATAGCCTTACCCGTATTTGCAGTTTTCCCCCCCAAGCTCTGTTTTCGGCTCGTCTCCAGCACCGGCTATGTGTGGGTTCCGTCGGCCATCGCTGGTATTCTGGCCTGCCTGGCAGGCAACTTCGCCAATATACTGTGGAAGCCGGCTGTTGCCGTGACTTTCCGCCTGGTGAAGGGGTTACTGAGCCTCTGCACTTCCCACGTGATCGCGTATCCGGCGACCGCCAGGATCGGTACCAGCACCTTCTCAGTAAGGATATCGCCGCAATGCTCGGGTTTTGAGGGCGCGGGACTGATGTTGGTCTTCGGTATGGTGTGGTTGTGGTTGTTCCGGAGGGATTTCCGCTTCCCGCAAGCTCTCCTGCTGCTTCCCGCCGGAGTGACTATTTTGTGGCTCCTGAATGCGGTCCGAATTGCCGTCCTGATCCTGATCGGCAACGCCGGTGCGCCAGGGGTTGCGCTGGGAGGGTTCCATTCGCAAGCCGGTTGGATGGCCTTTAACGTCGTCGCATTGAGCCTTTCATTGGCTGCTCCGCACGTGCCATGGGTGACCAGGCGAGCGCCGCGGCCGCAGTCCACCGATGCTTCCGGGGAAAATCCGACCGCTGCGTATTTGATCCCATTTCTCATGATCCTCGCCGCCGCGATGATCTCCCGCGCCACGGCGGCGGGTTTTGAGTGGCTATATCCGCTGCGGTTTTTCGCGGCGGGTGCGGCCCTGTGGTTCTTCCGCCGCAAATATGCCGGTCTCCACTGGGGCTTCGGGTGGCTGGCGCCGGCAATTGGTGTGGTTGTGTTTGTCATGTGGCTGGCATTGGATCGAGCCGCGGGAGCCCACCCGGACAATGGGATCGCCTCAGGCCTAGCGGGATTATCGCCATTCGGCCGCACCATATGGCTCGTATTTCGAACTCTGGCGGCTGTCATCACCGTCCCGATTGCCGAGGAACTGGCCTTTCGGGGCTTTCTCATCCGCCGTCTGATTCGTTCGGATTTCGAGTCGCTCAGCTCGCGGCGCTTCACGGTATTCGCTGTCGTGGTCTCCTCGGTAGCGTTCGGGCTTTTGCATGGCGGTCAGTGGCTGGCTGCGACGGGCGCGGGATTACTTTATGCCACGGTATTTCTGCGTCGCGGGAGGATCGGCGATGCGGTGATCGCGCATGCCACGACCAACGCCCTGATTGCCGCCGTAGTCCTGACACGAGGGCAGTGGTATCTGTGGTAACTGAATTTGGTAAGCCACTGGTTCGACCAGTGCGACTTGAGCAGGTTTGACCGTTCCGGGAGTAAGATCCTCCTCAAGTGGCTTGATGACCTCAGTGATCGGGTTTCTCAAGGGGAAAAGTGCCATTGCGATTGCCCGACTGCGCGGCAAAGAACAGAACGTCACGTCAAGTCCGCACGTCCCAGGACGTCAAATGTCCCCTTCAGGATCCGTTTCGCCGGCTACCAAATTGTGTTTTGATAGTGATCCTGAATGTTCCGGTCGGACGTGATCAACGGCGACTCGTTGTTCGCATGAGCGTTGGCCGTAATGAGCCGGTCGCCGGGATCGCGCGTCCAACTCATCGCAAGGGCGCTGTTCACCACCGAGGTCATAGAGATCTGGCAAACGCTCAAACCGATCTGCTGGTTGAGGTCCGACAGAATCCGGTTGGCGTCATACTTGATTTTGCCTTTCTCATACAGCATCTGGATTTCGAGGAGCACCATCGGGGATATGGCCAGATCGCTGGTGTCGATTTGGCCCTGGGCCTTCGTCGAAATACGGTCCAACCTCCCGCCATGCAGGAAGATGACGGTGTTGGTGTCGATGTAGGTAACCATCAGATCTCCCGCCAGTCCTTCTCCATCCCATCCCGCATTTCTTTCTGCAACCTCCGGCGGGCCTTTTCCAGTTCACCCGGCGCACACAGAAGTGTGTCGCGCTTTACGATCCGGGATAGCTTGGATTGTGGCGCCGGAAGCGTGATGCGGATGGTGTTGCCCTTGTGGAGCACTTCGACCAACTCACCGTTCAAAACCCGGTCCATGATCTGGAAGAGGTTCTTACGAAAGTCCGTCACCGTCACGGTCATACTTTAAGCGTACAACCGGAATGTACGTAACGTCAATTAATAATGTACATCGCACACCCGCTGGAGCGCCGTCGCCCCGCCCGAACCTAGTACAATAGCCCCCATGCGCGCCGCCCTCCTTCTCGTCCCTCTCCTTTCGAGCCTTCTCTTCGCACAGCCCAACCGTTTCGACATCCTGATCGCCGGAGCGAAAGTGGTCGACGGCTCCGGCAACGCCTGGTATTACGCCGACGTGGGCATCCGCGGCGATACCATCGCCGCCGTCGGCCTGCTCCCCGATGCTATGGCGGCGGTGCGCATCGATGCCCGCGGGATGGTTGTCGCGCCCGGCTTCATCGACATCCACTCCCACGGCCGGCGAGGCATCTTCAAGGTGCCCACCGCCGAGAATTATCTGCGCGAAGGCGTGACCACCATCATCGAAGGCCCCGACGGCAGTTCGCCGCTACCCCTGAAGCCATTCTTCGAGACCATCGCCAAGACGCCCATCTCCATCAATTTCGCGAGCATGGTGGGCCAAGGCTCCATCCGCCAGCAGGTCATCGGCCTCGCCAACCGCAAAGCCACACCCGAGGAAATCGCCAAGATGAAGGACCTCGCCGCGCAGGCCATGCGCGACGGCGCCTTCGGCCTATCCACCGGCCTGTTCTACGTGCCAGGCAACTTCACGCCCACCGAAGAAGTCATTGAAATCGCCAAGGTGGTGGGCCGCATGGGCGGCATTCACATCTCCCACATGCGCGAAGAGGCCGGGCACGTGCTCGACAGTGTCCGCGAGACCATCCGCATCGGCGAGGAGGGCGGCCTGCCCACCCAGATCACCCACCACAAGATCATCGGTCAGCCCAACTGGGGCCGCAGCGTGGAGACGCTCCAACTGGTGGAGGCGGCCCGCGCCCGCGGCGTCGACGTGACCATCGATCAGTACCCCTATACCGCATCCAGCACCGGCATCGCGTCGCTGTTCCCGCAATGGGCCCTCGAAGGCGGACAGAAGTCTACGCTCGAGCGGCTCTCGGCGCCGGCCGAGCGCGCCCGCATCAAGGCCGTGGTGATCGAGAACATCAAGTTCGACCGTGGCGCCGGCGATCCCAAGAATGTGCAGATCGCCAACTGCGGATTTGACAGCACCCTGGCCGGCAGGAATCTGGCCGACATCACCCGAGATCGCAACGTCGAGCCGACCATCGAAAACGCCGCCGAAACCGCCATCGAGCTGCTGACCAAGGGCGGCTGCTCGGCCATCTATCACGCCATCGACGAAGACGACGTGGTGCGCATCATGCGCTCGCCCTACACCATGATCGCGTCCGACGGCGAAATCCCGGTATTTGGCCAGGCGTCGCCGCACCCGCGCAGCTACGGCACGTTCGCCCGCGTGCTCGGCGTCTACGTTCGCGAAAAGCATGTGCTCACGCTGGAGGACGCGGTGCGCCGCATGTCCGGCTACCCCGCCCAGAGGCTCAAGATCTGGGATCGCGGGCTGGTGCGCCCCGGCATGAAAGCGGACGTGGTGGTGTTCGACCTCAATACCATCGCCGACCGCGCGCAGTACGACAAGCCTCACCAATACTCGGTCGGCGTGCGCGACGTCATCGTGAACGGCAAGCCGGTGTTAAGCAGCGGCCAGGTCACCAGCGAACGCCCCGGCCGCATGCTCTACGGACCGGCCCACCAGTGAGGCGTGACAACGCTCCCTTACGGTCGCGGCTCCGAAAAGGCTACCGATCCGCGACCGCTAACCGAGCCGCGACCGTGAGGAAGCACCTCACCCCCAACCAGGTTCGCGGCTTCTGGGCCGCCTGGGCCGGCTGGGCACTGGACGGCATGGATTCGTTCATCTACGCACTGGTGTTGGTTCCCGCGCTGCGTGACCTGTTGCCGCGATCGGGTCTCGCCGCCACCGCAGACAACATCGGCTACTATGGCGGCGTCCTGTTCGCCATCTTCCTGATGGGTTGGGGCTGCGCCTTCCTGTGGGGACCCATCGCCGATCGCTTCGGCCGCGTGCGCACGCTGGTGCTGACCATCCTCTGCTACTCGCTCTTCACGTTTCTCGGATCGGTGGCGGCGGGTGTCTGGCAGTTGGCGTTGTTTCGCTTTCTGGCCGGCGCGGGTATCGGCGGCGAGTGGACGCTCGGCGGCGTGTTCGTCGCGGAAGAGTGGCCCGAAGAGCTCCGCAAGCAGGGCGCGGCATGGATGCATACGGGCTACTATTTCGGAGTGTTCCTGGCCGCCATCGTCAACTACACGATTGGCTCGCGCCACGGCTGGCGCGCGGTCTTCGCCGTGGGTGGAACGCCGGCGCTGCTGGTGGCTTTCATTCGCTACGGCGTCAGCGAGCCCCAGCGCTGGCAGAACCGCCTCCAGAAATTGGGCCGCCAATGGACCGCCCGCGACGCTTTCCGCATGCTCTTTTCTTCGGAATACCGGCGGCGAACCATTGTGAATTCCGCCCTGCTGCTGATCTCCATGGTCGGCTTGTGGGCGGGGTCGGTGTACGTGCCGTCGTCCGTGAACTACCTGGCGTCGCACGAAGGATACAGGCCCGCGGAGGCCGCCCGCATGGCTTCGTACGCCACCATGCTGCTCTCCGCCGGGACCATTCTGGGCTGCCTGCTACTCCCATTCACCGCCGACCGCCTCGGCCGCCGTGTCTCCCTCGGCTTCTACTTCGTCCTGATGTTCCTGTTCATCAGCGTGGGTTTCGGATACGTCTACTACCTCGGCCACCACGCGTTACGCTGGTTCATGGTCTGCCTGTTCTTCCTGGGCGTCGGCGGCGCGAATTTCGCCGTGTACACACTCTGGCTGCCGGAGCAATACCGCACCGAGTGCCGCGGCAGCGCCTTCGCCTTCGCCACGTCCTTCGGCCGCTTTGTCGCCGCGGGCATCACGTTCCTGGTGGGCGCCGGTGTCGCCCGGATGCATACCATCGGAACGCCCGTGGCCCTGACCTCCGCGGCATTTCTGCTGGGCATCCTCCTGCTGCGGTGGGCCGAAGAGACCACCGGCAAGGAGCTGCCTTCTTGAACCTGACACAACTGTTCGATCTGTCGTTCCTCGGCCGGCGCGATGAGGTGGCGCTCGAGTTCGAAGGCCGCACCTTCACCTTCGGCGAGATCGACGCGCGCAGCAACCGGCTGGCACACCTGTTCGCGCAGCGCGGATTGCACACCGGCGACCGGCTTTGCGTCTACCTCGCCAATTCGGTCGAGCTGATCGACACCTACCTCGCCTGCGTCAAACTCGGCGTCATCTTCGTGCCGATCAACATCCTGTATCGCGATCGCGAAATCGGCCACATCCTCCGCGATGCCGAGCCTTCCGCCGTGGTGTCGGATGCGTCGTTTGAATCGGCGGTCCCCATCTGGCGCCCCGCGGAACTGACAGCCGAAGCCGCCCATCTCCCGGCCGCGCGTCCCGCCGTCGTGCTCGATGGCGATGCGCCCGCGGGCATCATCTACACCAGCGGTACCACGGGCGCTTCCAAAGGCGCCATCCTGACGCACCATAATTTTGCAGCCAACGCCCTAAATCTGCTGGCGTGCTGGCAGATCGCGATCGCCGATCGCTTCCTGCTCGCGCTGCCGCTGTTCCATGTCCACGCGCTGGGAAATGGCCTTCATTGTTGGCTGATCGCCGGTTGCCGCATGCGCCTGCTGCCGCGTTTCGAGCATGCCACGGCCGCGGCCACGTTTCTCGATTTTCGTCCCACGCTCTTCTTCGGCGTTCCCACCATTTACGTCCGCCTGCTCGATATCCCGCCGGAGCAGGCGCGCGAAATCGGCGGCTTCATGCGGCTCTTCGTATCCGGTTCGGCGGCCCTCGCCGCGCAGGTGCTCGAAGAATTCCGCGCGCGTTTCGGCCATACCATCCTGGAGCGCTACGGCATGAGCGAGACCCTCATGAACATCAGTAACCCGTACGTGGGCGAGCGGCGTCCGGGAAGCGTCGGCTTGCCGCTGCCCGGTGTTTCCGTGCGCCTGGTGGAGGGCGAGATCCAGCTCAAAGGTCCCAACGTTTTTCCCGGCTACTGGCGCCGGGAGGAGGCCACGCGGGCCGCCTTCGTCGACGGATGGTTCCGCACCGGAGACCTGGCCGAGCGCTCTCCCGACGGCTACTACACACTATCCGGCCGCCGAAGCGATCTCATCATCTCGGGCGGCTTCAACATTTATCCGCGCGAGATCGAGGAGTTCCTCGAGGAACAGGACGAAGTGGCGGAAGCCGCTGTCCTCGGCGTACCGGACCGCGTGCGCGGTGAAGTTCCCGTAGCCTACGTGGTACTGAAAAGCCCCCTCGAGCCCGCCGTGCTCGACGAACGCTGCCGCGCGAGGCTGGCATCCTTCAAGGTGCCTCGGGAATTCATCCCGGTCGAGCGCTTGCCGCGCAACGCCATGGGCAAGGTGCAGAAGCACCTGCTTAGAGAGACGGGCCCAGAGGGCACCCTGTAAGGAGCCGTGAAGAAATCGGTTGGCAGGCGAAAGCGCCTGCCCCACCAAAATCTCACTCCGGACCGGGCCTGGCGTCAGGCGGCGCGCGCAGCGTCGTCGTACGGCTGGAACCGGTGCCCGACGCCGAAGACCGTCTCGATGTACCGGCTCGCATATGGCCCCAGCTTCTTGCGCAGATGCCGGATGTGCACGTCGAGCGTGCGCGTTCGAATCTCGGTGCTATAGCCCCAGACGCGCATCAGCAGCTCCGCGCGCGGCACAATCACGCCGGCGTACCCGACCAGCAGCGCCAATAGCTCATACTCCTTGCGGGTCAGGACCATCGGTATCGAATCCAAGGTGGCCGCCTGGTTTTGAAAATCGACTGATAGATGCGCATCGCGATAGGGCATTCCCATCTCCTTCTCAGCCATCCTACGGGAAACGCGCAGCAAGATCGTGGCCGCGGTGTAAAGAGGTTGTAAAACCTGAGTCTCCCGCCGCTTACCGCGACGGGAGCCGGCGGATCACGCCTCCGCCCATCTCCTCGGGCGTGGCACGCGTGAAAGACTCCTGGGCGGGCGGGTTGGAAGCAGCCGACGCTTTGCGGGCACGCGTCTGCGGCTTCTCGGCAGCGGGCGGTACTTCCACCAGATATTCGTACACTCCACGCCGCTTCTCTACGGGATCGGGAGGAATGACGACGCGTCTCTCGAGAATCTTGCAGCCTTCGACGTTCTCGCCAATTTGATGATCGAATCGCGAACGAACCGTTTTGGTCAACATTGCTCTTGCGCCACTCTGTACCAGATTAACACTGCTCGGCCTATCGCTTCAGCCGTTGATTGACGGCTTTGCCGTAGACCATCTGGCCGCGCGAGTCGCGCACGAACAACAGCACCCCCGCCGCGATCAGAAAGGCCAGCGTGTGGATGGCCAGCACCAGCCACGCGGAGTTGGCTTTGTCCATGTCGTTCACCAGGATCGATTGCATCGCCCGAAAGATCCAGAAGCCGCTGATTACGGTGTGCGCGATCGCGTCGGGGATGGGCGGCAAGTCGCTGACGATCACTCCGGCCAGCAGGATCTGCGGGATCAGCGCGATCGGCACCAGCGTGCTGGCCTGGTCCTCCGTGCGCGCCACCGCCGACAGCAAAAGGCCCAAAGCCGTGCCGGCCAGCACTGCCAGCACCATGGATAGAAACTGGCGCGTCGCGTCCCCCGGCACGGTGCCGAACGCGTACACGATGCCGAACAGCAGCGCCACCTGCCCGATGCCGAACAGGCTGAGCATGATCATCTTGGACAGCATGTAGCTGGTCACCGAGAGATTCACGTCGCGCTCGATGGCATAGACGAAGCGTTCTTTGACAATCTCCTTAGAGGCATTGTTGCAGCCGCACCAGAAACAGGAGATACCCAGAAAAAAGAGGAGCGAAAACAGTTTGGGGTCCGGCGGGATGCCGATGGCGAGCTTGCCGAAGACCAGCACCAGGAACACGCCGATGAGCCCGCTCTGCGCGAAAGCGATGGCGAGCGTTTTCCGGTCGGCCACCAGCAGCTTCGAAAGCCGGCTGGTGAGAATGCCGAATTGCCGCTTCACCTCCGGAAACTCGTCCCGCACGCGGCCGGCCTGATCGGCGGGACGCGGCGGGGTGGCGGATTCGTCCGGCGCGCTCGCCAGCGGCTCTTCCACGTAGCGCCGGTACTCGTCGCTCTCGCGAAACCGGTCGCGCCATTCGTGACCCGGCGCTTCCGCCAGCCTGCGATACACGTCCCCGAGCTTCTCCAGGCCGAAATAACGCTTGGCGCCGGCGGGCGGTCCGTAGTATGCCAGCAGGCCGGGCGGCGTCATGATGATGAGCTTGTGGCTGAAGTCCTCCACGTTGGCCACGGTGTGGGTCACGCAGATCACCGTCATGCCGTCGTCGGCCATGCGGCGGAACAGGCGCATCATCTCCCAGTCGGTGCCTTCGTCCAGACCGCTAGTCACTTCGTCCAGGAAAAGCAGCTCGGGCTTGGAGACCGTCTCGTTGGCCAGCGACGCTCGCTTCTTCTGGCCGCCGCTGAGGTGCTTGATGGGCGTGGCGGAGCGGTGCTTGAGGTCCACGCGCTCGATCGCCTGGCGCACCGCTTCGCTGATCCCGCGTTCCCCGGAATCGGGCGGCAGGCGCAGCTTGGCGGTGTACCCGATGCACTCCTCCAGGCTCAGGTCTTCGTGCAGCACGTCCTTTTGCGGCACCAGCGCGATCGACTGCTTGACCGACTGGAAATTCGCGTAGAGGCTCACTTCGTTGAGAAACACCTGCCCCTGGTCCGCCGGCTGGCGCGCGCTCAGCGCCTGCATGAGCGTCGACTTTCCCGAGCCGCTCGATCCCAGGATGCAGACAAACTCGCCCGGCTCCACCACGAGGGTGACGTCATCCAGGATGCGGATCATCCTGCCATCGGAGTGCGAGCGCACCGTGCGCGTGAGGTTGCGCGCCACCACACGAAGGTTGCCTTCGCGCGTGGATTGCACCAGTCCCTGCCCGGTGAACTTGAAGGAATACGGGCCGATATCGATGCGGTCGCCGGCGTGGAGCTCGCGGTACGCCGTGATGCGCTCGCCGTTGAGGAAGGTGCCGTTGGCGCTGCCCAGATCGCGCAGGAAAACCTGGCTGCCGGTCACCCGCACTTCCGCGTGGCGGCGCGAGACGCGCGGATGCTCGAGCGCGATGCCGCCCGCATCGGAGAGGCGCCCGATGATGGCGTCGCGATCCAGCCGGATCTCGCCGGCCGGATGCCGGACGGCTTCCATCTCTTCGCGGAAGTTGCCGACCACGGTGGCTTGCGCGGGCGGCGGCACGGGGGCCGCGGGAGGCGGCTCACGGCGCGGCGGCTCGGGAGTAACCCGTGTGTCCGGCGGCGCGGCCGCGGACCCGCCAAACCGCACGCGCACGCCGCCGCGCTCCACTACCGTCTGCTCCGGCGCGCTTGCCAGAAACACCACGGTGGTGCTACCACAAGTGATCCGGTCGTTGTGTGCCAGCGTCACCGCGGAATCCACGCGCTCGCCATTGCGCAATGTCGGCACGCTCTGCGAGAGCGGCTCGATCTGGTAGCCGCCGCTCCGCGCCACCACCGAGAACTGCCGCCGCGAGCAGGTGAGATCGGGAATAGGAACGGATGCCTCGGGATCGCGGCCGATCACGCACGCGTCGTTTCCGAATTTCGCCAGAGAGACGAGCTGTTTCGAGTCGGCCAGATACAGGGCGGGATACTTTTCCATGGCGCCACCTCAGGGCCGGGAGTTGGTGTCCCACATATTGATTCGCACTTCGGAAGCCTTGGGCACGAGCTGGTAGAGAATGCCTTCGCGCATCCGAAACTCATCCACCGGGTGCGCGAAGTAGTCCAGCGGGATGTCGCCGATTTCCACCAGGGCTTCTCCCTGTCCGGTGTACTTGCGGACGATCGTGCGCACGTCGACCCGCTGTCCCGGAAAGGCCGCTTCAATCGCCACGTACGTCCGCAACCGTGCGTCCAGGCCGAGCCGCCGCACCGAGACCATCTCCTCACCGACCGCATCGAAACGCACCGGGACCGGAACGGTCTCGGTGTTGGGACTCGGAGCCGCGCTCACGATGGCCAGGTTGCGGCTTTCGAGCCGGGCCACTCCGGCATCGGCCGTGTCGGGGTCGGGATCGTTGGCGGCGGCCAGGCGCGGCGGCTGGTATTGTCCGGCGTTGTCGGCCTGGTAGATGTAACGCTCGCCGGTCTGGTAGCGGACCACGCTCAAAGCGTTGTTGGGCAGGGCCCGAACGCGTTCGGCCGAAAAGTGGATGAGCAGATCGAAGCGGAACTGGCCGGCGGGGTCGTAGAAGACGAGGCGCTGCCGCAGCGGATCGGCAATTACGAACCCGCCATCGGACAACACGTCGAACGTGGTCGGGCCTTCCGGCAGCTCATCGTCGCCGCCTTCGCTGAGCGTCAAGACGCCGGGGTTCCCTTGCACGTTGGCGGGATCCGGAACCACGGCCGCGGGGATCGCGACCGAGCGGGTCAGCGAGAGAGGGCTGGCCTTCGCGGGAGCGGTCTGCGCCGGTGTCTTGGGACCGCTGGTGTCCTTGCTCGAGCAGCCCACGGCTACCCCTACGGCGCAGAAAATGACGAAACTCCACCCGATGCCGCGCAGCCCCGGCCCCCGGCCCCTGGCCCCTGGCCCCCGGCTCATGGATCGACCAGCCGGTTCGAGCGAACGGGGACATACCCGGCGAGCCGCGACCAACTGACGCGGTCGTTGCGAATCACGCGCCCCGCCGCGCCGGAGGCCTCGTACACGATCGGCCCGCCATCCGGGCGGTAACCGGCAAACAGAACGACGTGCGAGCCCGGCTTGTTGAGCGCATCGCCCGGCTTCAAATCCCGGTAAACGTTGGCATTCAGCCGGGTGGCCAGCCCGTCCAAGGTCGCGGTGGAGAAATCGTGTTTGCCCGTCTGATGTCCCCAACAGTAAGCCACGAAGCCCGAACAATCGATTCCGGCGGTGCACTGGTTGACCCCGTTCCGCTGGTGCGAGCCGGCGCCGAGCCCCACGCGCAGCTTGCGCTCGAACTCCTGCGGGCCGTCCGCGCCGCCCCAGTGATAAGGCAGTCCCGCCACCTGCTGATTCGGCTGCCAGTCCGACACGTACGTCGCGCTGCGCACACAGGCCGCGTGACGATTCGCCTCCTTGCACACCCAGGTGTATCGGGATAGCTCGTCGGCCGTCTGCATCACCTGCGCCCGCGTCAGGGAGCCGTTCGCCGCATTGATCGGCGGCGCAGCCGGAGCGATCGGCGGCGCAGCCGGAGTGGTCCCGGGCGCGGCCGGAGTGATCGGCGCCGGAGGCCGAACCTGCACTTTGGGAGGAGTGGTCGAAGTCGGAGTGACCGGGCCGCTCGGGCTCGGGGCAATGGG
>Ga0209517_10003743_pt1 | contig 20391 bp, 13 predicted proteins | sample PeaSoiMetSII2010_FD_187695 | JGI IMG/M metagenome (GOLD analysis project Ga0209517, IMG submission 187695) | Peat soil microbial communities from Weissenstadt, Germany - SII-2010 (SPAdes) (version 2) | ecosystem: Environmental > Terrestrial > Soil > Wetlands > Peat | place: Germany...
AAGACCCGAGCCAGTTTCGGCTTATAGGCCACGAAATTCCGCGCGTGGATATTCCGGCCAAGACCAACGGCTCGGCAACCTACAGCATCGATGTCCGGCTTCCCAACATGGTGTATGCCACGGTCGTGCGCGCTCCCGTCCTGGGCGCTACACCGATTTCCGTCAACGATGCGGAAGTTTCCAAAATGCTCGACGTGATAAAAGTGATGCAGTTGCCGCCGGATCGTGTCGCTGTTGCCGCGCGGACGTATGAAGCGGCGCTCGCCGCGGAACGCGCTCTGAAAATCACCTGGAGCAAGATCGCTCAGAGTGAATTTGACAGCGACCGCGCTATGGAAGAGCAGTCTGCAATCGCGCGCGATCTCAGCAAAGCCGGCGTTCAGGTGCAGAACACGGGCGACATTGTTGCCGCGCTCAGCGGAGCCGCCAAAGTTTACAAGGCCGAATACCGCACGGAATTTGTCTACCACGCTCAACTCGAACCGCTCAATTCCGTGTCCTGGGTGAAAGACGGCGGGAAGAGCGTGGAAGTGTGGGCCGGATCTCAGACACCGACTCACTGCGTGCGATCCGTTGCGGCAGCTCTCGGCATCGCTCCCGAGAACGTCGTGCTCCATCGCACCTATCTTGGTGGCGGATTCGGACGGCGATCGGCGCAGGACCATGACTGGGCCGTTGACTCCGCTCTCGTATCCAAAGAGTTGGGACAGCCGGTGAAAGTGATTTGGAGCCGCGAATCCGACGTGCGTTTCGGACGCTTCAAACCGATGACGGCGCAATATTTGCAGGCGGCCGAAGACAGCAATGGCCGGCTGATCGCCTGGCACCACCGCCTGGTCGCGGACGAAGCGCTGGCCATGACCGATCCAACCCGATTCGAGAAGGGCAAGGAATTCCCGAGAATTTCCACGACGGGCATCAAGACCGACTACGATGTTCCCAACATTCTGGTCGAAGCGGTGCGCAATAAGCTCGGCGTGCGCATGTCGGCCGTGAGAGGCGTCGGCTCGACCGTGAATCAATTCGCGGCGGAAAGTTTTGTGGACGAAATCGCGATCGCCCGGGGCGACGATCCAGTCGAGATGCGCCTCGATCTGCTACGGAAATCGCCGGTCGAACAGGAAGTCCTGCGCGCAGTGGCCAGCATGGCAGGTTGGAAGAAAGGCGAGAAGGCGGGCCGCGGCGTGTCGTACGTCAGCAACGCGGGGACGTACATGGCCACGATCGCGCGAGTCGCCGTGGATCGCAATACCGGCGTGATCCGCGTACCGGAAATCTGGATTGCGGCCGATGTCGGCGTTCCGGTCTCGCCGCGCAATCTGGACGCGCAGTTGCAAAGCGCCGTCATCCACTCCTTGAGCAATCTGCTCAAGGAGCGCATCACGTTCAAGAACGGCGCCGTTCAACAGTCGAATTTCTACGACTATCAAGTCCTGCGCATGTCGGAAGCGCCGGAAGTGCACACGCATGTCGTGCCCTCGACCCGCAATCCCGTTGGGATCGGCGACCTCGGAGGAATTGGCGTGGGCCCGGCGGTAGCGAACGCATTCTTTTCCGCAACCGGGCGACGCCTCCGCCAGTCGCCGTTCCTGCCGGAACGCGTGCTCGCGGTGCTGAAAACTTGAGGCGCGGAGTAATGAGAATGCACGGAAGGCGATGCGCCAGCACGGAAAGATTTCTTGCCGAGGAGGTTCATGCCCGTGATTTCTCTAACGGTAAATAAACGCAGCGTGAAGGTGGATGTCGAACCCTCCACTCCCCTGCTCTGGGTCTTGCGCGAGCATCTCGGCCTGACCGGGACAAAGTACGGATGCGGCGTGGCGCAGTGCGGCGCCTGCACTGTTCATCTCGACGGCCGCCCCGTGCGTTCCTGTAGTACTCCGGTATCCCGCACCGCTGGGAAAGAAGTCACCACAATCGAAGGGCTCTCGCCGGACCGGAAGCATCCGGTGCAGCGCGCATGGCTTGAAATCGAAGTGCCGCAGTGCGGCTACTGCCAGTCCGGACAGATCATGAGCGCGGTGGCCTTGCTCGAAAAAACTCCCAACCCCGCGGACGACGACATCAACCGCGCCATGTCAGGAAATATCTGCCGCTGCGGGACCTATCCGCGAATTCGCCGCGCCATTCATCGCGCCGCGGAAATGGCAAAAGCAGGAGCATGAGAATTAAAGATTAAAGATTTGAGATTTGAGATTCTAAATTTGAGATTGAACGAAGGGTTGAATCAGCCCACTGGACTTCACGCTAATCCGCCATCGCCTCTTCATGAATAGTCCGCAGCCTGGGCCGCTCGATGTTGGGCAAGAACGCCGCCAGCAGGCCTACCGCCGGGAGATACGAACAGACCAGATACACAAAATTGATGCTGGTCAAATCCGCGAGCCATCCAAGAACCGCCGCGCCCAATCCCGCCATCCCAAACGCAAACCCAAAGCAGAGACCCGAGATCATTCCCACTTTGCCTGGGACAAGCTCCTGCGCGTAAACCACAATCACCGAAAATGCGGACGCCAGGATCAGGCCAATCACCACGCTGAGAATTTCAGTCCAAAACAAGTTGGAATATGGCAACAACAAAGTAAATGGAAGAACACCAAGAATCGAGCACCAGATGACGCTCTTTCGGCCGATCCGATCGCCGACAGGTCCGCCAATAAGCGTCCCGAGTGCAACCGCGCCCAGGAAAACAAAAAGATGGATTTGTGCGCTTTGTACAGACAAATGGAACTTGTTGATCAGATAAAATGTGTAGTAACTCGTCAGGCTTGCCAGATAAACGAACTTGGAGAATAGGAGCGCCATCAGAATCGCGATCGACGCAGTGACCCTTGCGGTGGACAGATCCGGCGGCTTGTCAATATCGTGCTTCGCGCTGAATCTCTTCCAACTTGCCGCGTGGTTCTTGGCCCAACTGCTCACTCCCGTCAGAAGAATCATGCCAGTCAGAGCCGCGAGCGAGAACCAGGCGATGCTATTTTGCCCCTTTGGCAATACAATGAAGGCCGCCAACAACGGCCCCAGTGAAAGTCCCGCATTGCCGCCGACTTGAAAAATCGACTGCGCGAGACCATGTTGCCCGCCGGACGCCATTCGCGCCACACGGGAAGACTCAGGATGAAACACCGAGGAGCCGGTCCCAACAAGCGCCGCGGCAACCAGTAGCGCGGGAAACGTACGAGCGGCCGCCAAAAGGATGAGCCCGATCAGCGTCGCACACATCCCCACCGGCAGAGAAAAAGGCCTGGGCCTCTTGTCCGTGTAGAACCCGATCATCGGCTGCAGGAGCGATGCAGTCGTCTGATAGGTAAGCGTGATCAGGCCCACTTGCGCGAAATTCAGATTGAACGAACTCTTCAGCAAGGGATAAATCGCAGGCAGCAGCGACGACAACATGTCATTCAAAAGATGACACACGCTGATCGCAGCCAAAACTTTGTAAACGACCTTCGGTCCAACCTCTACGAGAGTTTCAGTCTGAGTCGCAGCCACTTTTCTTTCCCCTGACATCCAGGACACGATGCCACATTGGAATCCTGGTCATTTCATTGTACCAAGAGTTGCTTATTTTCCGGGATTGAAACCGCGCTCTGGCTACATTCACATCACGCGAGCTTGACGCATCACGGCTTCGGATTTTAGGCGGATTTCTCTGGCGACTTCGTAGGGATCGCCTTGTTGGAATTTCGGCAGGAAGAGTTCCACCGAGAGCGGGCCGGCGTATCCCTTTTCCGCAAGCTTGCCCAGAATTCGCGTCAGCGGACTGACTCCGTCGCCGGGAATGATGCGCGTCGAGAGGTCCAATAACTCCCGCGGCATATCGGGCACATCCTGAAAATGCACGTGGCCAATTTCTCCGGGATGGATCAGATCGAGGTCTTCGAACTTGTTTAGGCCGGACCAGAAATGATAGCAGTCCAGCATGGGCGCAATATTCGGATGCGCCGCCGCGCGCGTCATTTTCAGAATCGTCGGCAGCGTGGAAATAAATGTCGACGTGCGCAGAAATTCGATCCGCAGCGACATGTTGAACTGCTTGGCTACTTCTCCCGCATCGTGGATGTTGTCGGCGCCGGCTTTGTAGTCGTCTTCAGTGACTTTCTTGCTGGTGGCGGTGGAAGCATAGACGCGATTCAGCCCCATATTTGCAAACATCTCGCAGTGTCTCTTGAGATTGTCGAGTGCGGCGGCGCGATTGGGATTCGGCTCCCAGAGTTCCGTCACGCCAGTCGCGGCGTGAACGAGGTTCAGTCCGAGGTCGGTGATCACACGGCGAGCGGCTGCCAGGTCGTCGGTTTTCAGAAATTCGTCCAGCAAGATATTCGTGATCTCGACATTCTTGATCCCCGCGCGAGCCCACCCTTCCAGCGATTTGCGGTAGCCCGCTCCGTTCGACGTGTTCTGGTGCATGGCGAGTGTCATCTTTTTTTCGCCGCCCGCGGCCGACAGGGCACTTGTGGCCGCCAGGGCCACGGGACTCAAGAGCATTTCTCTTCTGGAGAGTGTGGTCATGGACTTCGTCCTCTTTTTCTATCTGACTGATTCTTGAAAAAATCGATGTGGAGCGGGTTTTAGTAGCACAGCCACTCTTGGCTGTGTGCCTTTTGCATTCGTCGTCAGGTCGGTTGGCCTGCGCGTGCAGCGTACAAAACCACACAGCCAGGAGTGGCTGTGCTACTTGACCCGCGATCCGCTAAGCCTTTGGCACCGGCGGCCAAATTCGGAGCGCACTGTTGGGCCCGTTGGGCGCGTGAACCAGGTTTGGAACCACGGAGTGTCCGTTCAGACCCAATGGCGAATTCGCAACCGCGGGCGCGTAGTCCCGATCGAAACCTTCCTTGGACGCGAATTCGTAAATAATTCCGTGCTTCGCCCAACCCGCCACGGAATTCAGCTTCCGGGTCCTTACACACGACGGCGTAGCGCACATTTTCGGCAGCCGCTCCAGAACATATCCGGCGTGCATCTCCTCCTCGAATTCCAGGGCGCAGTCGAAGCTCCCGATCTGAACGCATGGAGCGCCGGTCATGCCTTCCTTGTAGGCGGCGAGCGCGCGGCCCTCGCGCCTGCCCGTCTCGGTAAAAATGTTCATGCGTTCACCAGTCCGCATGGCGAGCATTTTCTTTCCCTGCTCCGGCAAGGCCGCGTTGATGAGGCTCGGAACCGGATCGCCGAACACGTTTGCATCGGCCGCGGCGATCAGGAGCATGTAGTGATACCCCTTGCCGACTCTGGGATCGTCGACATGTTTGTACCGCGTGGCATTCTCAGCGCCGCCTTCGAGATCCTGCGATGCGTAGTGCGCCGCCCACAAGTAACCAGGGCGCTTCAACAGGCCGGGGAGATACGTTCCATGCAGCCACGCAAAATAGGTGTCGCGGCCCTCCATCGGCAGGTCGTACCACGTGATCCATATGCCCCGGTCGGCAGGCGCAGTTCTCCCGTGTTCCTTCTGCGGCGCGGACTTAGAATTTGAACTTTGCGCGAAATTATTTTTTGTGGCAGCGAACGCGACAGCCGCGCCGCTCGCAGCCTTCAGAAAATTGCGGCGGTTCCGGCTTGTCTCCCCATCCTGCTTTTTCATGTCGTCTCCTTGGCCTTAGCAAGTTCAAACACTTATTTTTAGCAGCTTCGCAGCATTGTTGCCGAAAATCGAAATGCGCTCCTCGTCCTTCAGACCCGGAACGGCAAGAATCCGGTCCACTGGAGTGCGATTCCACAGCGTGGGATAGTCGGTCCCGACAACAACCTGGCTGGGGCCAACCACGGCAATTAGATGCCTCATGTCCTCGGGCGTAAAAAGCACGGAATCGTAATACAGCTGCCTCAGATACTCCGTCGGCGGCTTCTTCAGAGGTTTGCAAAGATTGGGAAATGCAATCAGGCACTGATCGTTCCGGCTCGAGTAAGAAGGCAGGTATCCGCCGCCATGCGCCGCGCAGATTTTCACACGCGGGAAAAGGTCCAGCGTTCCGTCTTGAATCAAATGAGTGAGCGCCAGAGTAGTTTCCAGCGGATGCCCGACGACATTGTCCAAAAATCCATTTCCTTTCAACCTCTTTTCGTCGATGGGCGTGCCCGCGGACTGCGGATGGATAAAAATCAGCGTTTGCAGTTCCTCGGCCTTCGCCCAAAACGGATGAAATTTAGGATCGGAAAGATCGTCGCCATTCACGCTGCCTCCGATGGCGAACCCGCGCATCCCCAGCTTCTTCACGCCATCTTCCATTTGCTCGACGGCAAGCGATGGATGCTGCAGGGCCACGCTGCCCAGTCCGGCGAACCGATTCGGATGCGCGGCGCAGAATTCCGCAATTTTCTCGTTCTGAAGCTGGATGATCTTGCGCGCGAGATCCTCATCCGCCCAATACCAAAACGGGTTGATCGACAAGGCCTGGACATCAATTCCCATTTCATCCAAATCCGCGAGATGTTTTTCGACATCATTGTGCATGTTGGCGGGATTGTCCGGACTTGCCAGCGTCACATCGCCTGCGCGCCCCTCGCGCCCGATGCGATCCTTGACCAGATCCCAGGCTTCGGGCACACGAACATGAGCGTGAATGTCAACGACCTTCACACGCCGGCCGCCGACAACGACCTCGCGCGGCTTGCGTTTGGCGACGGGCTGCGCGGCGGATTGGCGTGGTTCCAGCGCAAAACCAAATGAAGATTCCGCGCAGCAGCAACTGGAGAAAAATATTCCCGCCGCTGTGGTGGACACACCCTTTAGAAATTCTCTGCGGTTCGGCATGGTCGATTTTCAACCTTTTGCCAGCTTCGATTTCCGTTTGGCAATTCCGGATGGGCCTACTTATACACCCGAGGCCGCTCGGACGGAACCGCCATATTGTTTCGGGTTTGAATCCCTCACAAATATCCGCATTGGGCTTCCTGGAGAAGTTCCATCTGGTCATCAAGAAAAGATAGCGCTACAATCGGCAACCATTATGAGCCGACCCACCTCAACCGCCCGTCGTGAATTCATTAAATTTCTGGCCGCCAGCCCCTACGTTGCGGCGCTCGGCGGTGTCGCCGCTTTCTTCGAGCAAACCGGCCTCGCCCAGAGCATGCAGGAAACTTCCGACGTCATCACCAGCCCCGCCGGTGCCTTCGACGTTTTTGACTTCGAGGAGGCCGCTCACCGCAAGGTCCTGCAAGGCCATTGGGCGTACATGGCGAGCGGCGTCGACGACGACGCCACGCTCCGCGCGAATCGCGATGGTTTCAAGCACATAGAACTGCGGCCGCGCCGGTTGCGCGACGCGACCAAAGTCGACATGCACGTCGATCTGTTCGGCACCACGTACAACAGCCCGATTTTCTTATGCCCGACCGGCGGCGAGAAATCGTTCTTCGCCGATGGCGAATTGTCCGTGGCGCGCGCAGCAAAAGCGCGCGGAACTTTGCAGTTTCTGTCCACGGCAACTTCGACTCCAGTCGAAGCGGTGAATAAAGAACGCGGCCAGCCGGTCTGGTATCAACTTTACGCAACGACCTCCTGGGATGCGAACGAGAAAATTCTGCGGCGCGTGGAAGCCGCGGGTTGCCCCGTCGTTGCACTCACGGTCGATAACACCACCGGCCGCTACAGTGAAACCTACCTTCGCACTCGCGGCAAGGACCTGCACCAGTGCCTCAACTGCCACGAAACTCCTGAGGGCCCTACAGTCAAAGAGCGGCCGATGTACGACGGCATCGACCTGACCGGCGTGAAAACACAGAATCCCTCGATGGACTGGGCATTCCTCGACCGCCTCCGTAAAACATGGAAAGGGAAACTCTTCATCAAGGGGATGGACACGCGCGAGGATGCGCGGCTCTGCGTGGAACACGGCGTCGACGGCATGCTCGTATCGAACCACGGCGGCCGTTCCACGGAAACCTCGCGCGCAACGATCGAAGCGCTGCCGGAAGTCGTGGCCGCAGTTGGCGGCAAGATTCCTGTGTTCGTCGACGGCGGCTTCCGCCGCGGCACGGACGTATTTAAAGCCCTCGCGCTCGGCGCCAAGGCCGTCGGGATTGGACGTCCCTTCCTGTGGGGTTTGGGAGCCTTCGGCCAGGCCGGAGTCGATCGCGTGATTGAAATCATGCAGGGCGAATTGAAGCTCGTGATGGGCAATTGCGGCACACGCACCGTCGCCGACATCACCCGCGAATATGTAGAAACGCCCGACTGGAAAATCTAGCCCGACAAGTGGCGCAGGCTTCAGCCTGTGGGTGTTGGGCCTTGCAAGGACTAAACCCCGCACCTTAACGCGGAGGCTTGGGCCACCAACTAATAAAGCCATCTTTGTTCGGCATCTTGACGCGCGGAAGAGACTTGGCATCGAGTACTGCATCCGAAGGAACGATTCCGTCGATGGACAAGATGTAGGCCGTCACCGCGTAGACTTCATCATTCGTCAACGACTGCGGAGACGTGATCGGCATGGCTCGCCGAATATAATCGAATAGCGTAGTGGCTGCAGGCCAATAGCTGGCCGGCGTTTTGACCGGCTTACCGGATGCGAGTGTACCAAGCCCTCCAGTAAGTTGGTCCTGCGGCTTCCCCGCGCCCTGCGCCCCGTGGCAGGACTGGCAGGATTTGGCGTAAACCGCTGCGCCTGCCGAAACCGAACCGCTGCCCGCAGGCAGTCCCCTTCCATCCGTCGAGACCGTGATGTCTATCTTTCGAATCTCTTCGGGCGTGAGCGGGCGCCCAAGGTTGGGCCCCTGCGCACTACAAACAGATGGCAGCAGACAAATCGCCCCTATCGAGATGAGACAAGCGAATTTAAGCGTAGACATTCTTCACCGTCCCATCGGCCTCAATGCTCCAGCTTTGAATGCCGTTGAAGTGGTACCCCTGGCCCGGCGCATATTGAGCGATCCAGCTAGCCCTGGTTGGCTGCGTGCCTCCTGTTTCGTCCGTGGCCCGGCTTATCAGCGTGGAAGGCTGCCCATCCCACTTCCAAGGCAAGCGGAAACGGGTCAGAGCCTTTGGCAATATCGGCTGGTTCAACGCCGCGAGCGCCCAGGTCTTACCGCCATCCGCGGAAACTTCCACTTTCGAAATCCGGCCCGCTCCCGACCATGCCAGCCCGGAGATTTCGTACAATCCCGGTCCTTTCATACTCATTCCAAAGGACGGCTTGAGGATCGCGGATTTCGCCTGTTGCAGAAACATGAATTGACGCGCCTTCCCGCTCGGCATCAATTCCGTATAGTGCGAAGTCTCATCCCGGGCATCCACCGGCGCATCGGTCACATTTAAGCGGCGCAGCCACTTCACGTTCATGTTGCCTTCGAAGCCGGGCAGAAGTAGGCGCATCGGAAAGCCCTGCTCCGGGCGAATCGCTTCCCCGTTTTGATACAGAGCAATCATCGCGTCATCCATGCATTTCTCCAGCGGGATGCTTCTGCTCATTGCGGCCGCGTCGGCGCCCTCCGCGATCACCCACTTCGCTTCTTTCGTCACGCCGGCTTCCGCGAGCAAAGTCGCAAGCCGCACTCCAGTCCACTCCGAGCAGGATAGGAGGCCGTTCAATTCGCCGGCGGTAATTTGCAATGGCTGAGGCGAGCTAAATGCTCCGCTATTCCCGGCGCATTCCACGAAGTGAATGCGCGTTTCCATCGGATAGCGCATGAGCGAGTCGAGCGAAAAGGCCAGCGGCCGCTTCACCATTCCGTGAATGAATAATTCGTGTTGCCCGGGGTCGATGTCGGGCACTCCGTTATGATGGCGCTCGAAGTGCAATCCGCCCGGCGTGATGGTTCCTTCCAGCAATTGAAGCGGCGTGCGCGAGACGCCCGTTCCAGCGCGCCCCGGCGCGATCGTGAAGATTCGCTGCACTTTTTCCTGCCACTTCGAAGGCGTACCGTACGCTGAAAACGGCCGGCCAGGCGTCTTCATCCATTCAGGCGCGTCCGCGCCAACGCCATCGTCAGCCTGCGCAGCGCCCACGCCCGCGGCAGCGATGCCGGCGGAGAGCAGCGCGCTCCGCAAAATTGCGCGCCGGTCAATCAAGCCATTTCCCGTAACCGTTTCTTCGCGCAACGTGATGGTTTCCTTTTTCTCAAGATTGCCCATAGCTACCCCCGTCTATACTGTTGCCGCGATCCAAAAATAAAACCGCCTCGATGCCAAAGAAAGCTTAACGTGACATCGAGGCGGCCTCAAGCTTCCATTTAAATTGTCTCTACTTTGACCTAGCGGGCGCCCCACCCTTTGTCCGCCGCGGCGGAAAGGGTGGGGATCTAAATTCAAGTTAAAGAATGACCATCCGCAACGGCTAAAGATCTCGCCAACGCAAGACCCTTACTTCCAAGCCGAGTAAATCGGCTTGCTGACCAAGTAAGCAGGGTTCGCTCCCGGCCGCGGAGTGAATTTTTGTGCGCGCCCGTTATCCACTTCGGCGGTGTAGAAATTCCCGTCCTGGTCGACGCTGAATCCGTGCACTCCCCAGAAGCCGCCCGGAAAATCTCCCCAGGTGCCCCAGGAGTACAGGAAGTGTCCCTCGAGATCGTACTTCAGCATCTTGGACGTGCCGCGGTCATAGGCCCACAACATCCGGTCAGCTCCGATATAGAGTAGGTGGACGTCGGACGGGTCCTTGCCCATGCTCCACTCGTAAAGATATTTTCCATTTTCGTCGAATACCTGAACGCGATGATTGCCCCGGTCGTTGACGAAAACGTGCTTGGTCACCGGATCGAGAGCCACTCCGTGGACGTTATTCATGTAGTAGGGCCGCGTGTCATTCGGCGGCGTGCCCTTCATGCCCCAGTCCATCAGGAATTTCCCGTTCTTATCGAACTTCGCGACGCGCGTGCCATTGTATCCGTCCGCCACGAACAGAGTGCTGTCGGGCAGCCAGGAGAGGAACGTGGGCCGGTTGAAATGTGTGCCATCGGCTCCATGCACGGTGGGCGTGCCAAGCGTCTGCACAAGTTCCTTCATGTCATGCGTGAAGATGTAAATGGCGTGCATGTGATCGTCCACGATCCAGATATGTTTGTCCGGATCGTAGGGATTGATCGTTACGTAGTGCGGCCGTTTGAACAGGTGGTCGTACTGCGGAAACGTCTCGATGATTTTTCCGGTGGAGTCCACGATGGTCAGGCAGTGTTCCCACTTGGCATCCACGCCCACGACTCCCTTTCCCAGCATCCAGTTCTTCGGTCCGTCGTCGGGCTCCTGCCCCGTTCCTCCGGATCCCGGCAGGGCCGACACGGTCGCGTCCCGCCAGGGCAGGCGCCCGATCGGGAAAATCAGGCTCGATCCAAATTCAGGGATTAATTTCGCATCCGGCCGTTTGATGTTGGGAAGTTCGCCGCGGAATAGCATAAAAACGCGATTCGGATTCTCTGCGTAAATTCCCTGCCCCGCTCCCCAGGTCCACTTCTCATTTCCAGGCAAGGTGCTGATGTTGGCCGGCCAATCTTTGGCGACATCATAGGGGCCGAAAGTGTCCTGGCCTCCCACGACGCCGGGGATCGCCGCAATGCTTCCCGAATTTCCCTGCCCCTGGACCGTCCAGGGATTGCTGCCAAAAGAAAATCCAATCACGCAACCGACGCCAATCGCCAAAACCGTCAAAAGGACTTTACGCATGAATCCCCTTCCCGAAGTTTCGACTCTGAGATTTGTATTGTTGGCGTGGCACGGAACGCACGCACGCCCCCCAGCCTTATATGCCTCCGCCCTAGAGGTGTCAATATCAACCTATTCAGCCGATGCGCCATTTCCAGGAATCTGCAAACGATTTCAAATTTCTTGAAACAATCTTGCTTTCTAATTCGTCCTATATGTATTGTTGGAGAAGCGCCGGGTGCTCTCCGGCAGAAATGTCGCGAGAAATCGCGAATCAAATGGATAGGGGATAACGTGAAAAATAGTCGAGTGAGTTTTATGGCCGTGTGTGTAGGTCTTCTGGCGATTGCGCCCGTGGCGTTCGCGCACCACGGCACGGCGAACTACGATACGAGCAAGACGATTACCGTAAAGGGAGTGGCCACTGGGTTCGATTTCATCAATCCTCACGTTCAAATTTTTTGGGAAGCCAAAGACGATTCTGGAACGACGGAGAAATGGCAGGGAGAACTCACCAGCCCGAATCGTTTGACCCGGGTTGGGTGGACCAAGAGTTCCATCAAGCCCGGCGATACCATCATCATCAGCGGCTATCCCACGAAGAGCGGCTCTCACGAAATTTGGATTCAGAAAGTTGTGATGGGGACTGGCGAAGAACTTCCGACGGGTGGCGGCAACTAATAAATTCGGCGTCGCTTCTGCAATGATTCGTGCAACACAATCCTTGCTCCAGGGGAGAATTTCCGTATGCGGAATCGCTTTGGTACATTCATTCTCGCGGGGGTCGCTGCGGTAGCTGTCTCCTCCGCTCTCCCCGCTCAGACCGTTCAACAACAGGGATCGGCGAAGCCTGCGGCTGCATCCGCACCCGCCCCGGAACATGATCTAACGGGCGTCTGGAACATGCACTCCACACCCGCGCAGCGAAAGTATACCGGCAGCACGTACACGGCGGAGCCGCCTGATATGACTCAGTGGGGTACGGAGAAATACAACGCTTACAAGCCATCTAACGGCCCACGGACGCATTCGCTCAAGGAAACCGACGACCCGGTTCTGAAACAGTGCCTTCCTCCGGGCACTCCGCGAATCTACCTCCAGCCGTTTCCCTTTCAAATCGTGCAGACTCCCAAGGAAATCCTCATGCTTTTCGAGTACGACCACACCATCCGCCAAATCTTTGTGGACGGCCGCGCCCATCCCGAGGATGTCACTCCCACCTATATGGGCCATTCGATTGGCAAGTGGGACGGTGACGCGCTGGTGGTCGACACCGTCGGATTCAACGACAAGACCTGGCTCGACCGCGACGGCCACCCGCACAGCGATCAGTTGCACGTCACCGAGCGGTTCCACCGCGTCGATCGCGACAACATGACGATCGATATCTCCATGGAAGATCCGAAAGCCCTCGCAAAACCATGGAAAACGCAGCTGAATTTTCAGCTGAGGCCGGGGTGGGACATCATGGAACTGGCCTGCACCGACAACAGCGCCTTTGAAGACTTCGAAAAGTAAAAGACTTTCCTGTTGCGGCAAGGGACCAAGCCGGTTCCTTGCCGACTACGGCATGACTCCACAATAGAGATTGTGCTCCGCACCTTGTCCCGCCTGATTTCCAATACCGATCTTCGTTCAGAACTAGCGATGCAATCTTCTGAGAGTGTCTGCCCCATGAATTGCCCGGCAATTCCTGCAATTGAATTGATTCTCATCTCCAGCCCGCGGGCCTGCCGAATTCCTCGCTGAGAACTTTTCCGATGCCGTTTGGCATTCTCCGCAAAGTGCAATTCTTAACTTGACATTTAATTTTGGTTGGACGAGTATCGGATTCATTGGGGATGTTGTCAGGGTTTGCGTTGTTGATTTACTTCAGGGTCCGAATATTGGGGTAATTTGGTTTCTCTCAAATCTTTAGGGGTGGCAGATCGTAGCGAATCCTGGCAATTCTGCTCGGCCAGATAAAGACGTGGCCGCAAGAAGGCGTGTGGCCGCTCGTTCGCTAGGACTGCAAAACGAATCAAGGAGGGTGGGTCATATGAAGCTTGGGATGTTGTCTTCACCGAAGTGGAAAAGCGCTTTTGCAGTTTCCATTCTGATCGTTGGATTGTCATTGCTGAGTTCTGCTCCGCTCTTCGCTCAAGGTAGTTCAGGCCGCGTCGTAGGAACCATAACGGACGCGAATGGCGGCGCGGTCACTGGCGCCACCGTTACCATCCTGGATGTGGATCGAGGCACTTCGCGGGCCCTGACCACGGATGATTCAGGCGCGTTCAACGCTCCAAATCTGCTCCCGGGCAATTACAAAGTGCGCGCCGAGTTCAAGGGTTTCAAGACTACTGAGCGCCAGAACATTGTCCTGGAGGTCGGTCAGGAACTCCGCATCGACCTTGCGCTTCAACCAGGCGAACAAACTCAGACGATCACCGTCACGGAAGAAATCCCCCTCGTCGAGACGACCAACGCCGAACTCGGCGGAACGATCCAGAATGAAGTCATCAATGACCTGCCCTTGAACGGCCGGAACTTCGAGAACCTTCTAGACTTGCGCCCCGGTGTCACCAAATATGTGGGCAACTCCGGATGGACGCAAAGTTCCAACGGCCTTCGTCCCCATGACAATTTCTTCATGGTCGAAGGTGTGAACAGCAATGATCCCTGGATGGCCCAGAGCATGATGAACGCGGTCATGGCTGCTGGAGATGCTGGAACCATGCTGCCCATCGACGCCATCGACGAATTCAAGACCCAGCAAAATCCGCGCGCGGAATACGGCTGGAAGCCCGGCGCTATCGTCAACGTCGGCGTGAAGTCGGGAACCAATACGATTCATGGCTCCGCGTACGCGTACGGGCGCAGCGAAGCGTTCGATGCGCGTAACTACTTCAACGGCGACGCCCATAGCAATCCAAATTGCGCCTCCGATCCATTTCTATGTACCAAGACGCCGGTCGAATTGGAACAATACGGCGCAAGCGTGGGCGGGGCGATCAAAAAGGACAAACTCTTCTACTTCGCAAATTACGAGGGGCAGCGGTATGGCGTGGGGAATCCAGTCCAGCACACCGGCATTCCAATCGCGAATACTTCGCCTGCCGTCACAGGCGCGGGCGGGCCCGCAGTAAACCTAAACACATCAAGTCTAATTGGCGCTTGCCTGGCGGCATTACCAGCGAACGGAGGGAGCGGAGCTACTGCGCTCAGTCTGCAATTGGCGGGCCTTGATGCCACATGCACACCGCTATCGAATTTCCCGGGCTTATTCCCAGCCAATAATGGGACAACAACGACCTTTGACACCGCGTTAACGAGCGTTAACAGAATTTACTCGGGTGTGGCAAAAATTGACTATCACCTTAACGATAGGAATTCGTTTAGCGGGATGTATTTCATCAGCCCGGGAGACGGAACCTTCGTTGACGACCCACCTCACGAAGTCTCGCAGCAATGGCTGACGGTTCAACATGCCCGCTCAATGGTGGGGTCAGTAGGCTGGAACTACGTCCCGAACTCCTCATGGGTAAATTCCTTCCGGTTCGGCTATTCGCATTACTTTCAAACGTTTGTGAGTGCGGATAGCACCCAGAATCCCGCCAGCTATTCTTATAACGGCTCCACCTACAACCTATTCACAGGCCAGACAGATCCGAACCGGTTCGGACTTCCGGAAATCCAGTGGAATGGCAACCCTTATTTCTTGGGGGCGAGTTGGCCCAAGACTGTCGGCCCCGACAGCGTCATGCAGTTTAGCGACAGCGTTTCGTATTTGCGAGGAAATCACGCATTCAAATTTGGTGGCGAAGTGCTCGTCCTGCAGAGCACAAACAACGTAACCGCGAATACCAAGGGTCCGATCCGGTTCCCTGATTTGACAAACTTCTTCGAGGGAAACATGAACCGGGCACGGTTTACCTCTGGAGATTTGTTGCGTCACTTGCAAGACGAAGGCTATGCGGCTTTCGTGCAAGATGACTGGCGCATTACCCCGAGACTTACCGTGAATTTGGGTGTCCGCTACGAACTCACCACGGTCTTGAAAGAAAAAAACAACTTGATGGGCAATTTCGATCCAGTCAAAGGTCCGGAACAAGTCGGGGTTGGAGGGTTCTCAAATGTCTATAACGGCGACCATAACAACTTCTCGCCCCGCGTCGGGTTTGCGTTGGATATCGCCGGCAACGGCAAGACCGTGGTCCGTGGCGGCGCCGGGATCCTATATGAACAAGGCAGCTTTGACTCGTTGATGGCGATTGGCAACCTGCTAGGGTTGCGCACTGAGCCTACAGGAGTGCCCATCTGGACAGCGGCTAGTGCGGGGGCGACCCTAGGTGGCACGATCGATGTTGGAGAAGTTGATTACACTGGCGGGAACCTCGGACCAATCATAACGAACTGGGCAAACAATTCTGCCAGCAACCCCCTTTACTCACCCACACCCGTTTGCGGCGATGGAAATACCACCGTCCCTGCCGGCAATGGCTCACTTTCCGGCACAACGCCCGCGCCATGCAGTGTCCTCGGCGTTGACCGTAACCTTCGCACGCCTTATGTTAGCACGTGGAGTTTGGGCATCCAGCGCGCTCTGACGAATAGCCTTTCTCTTGACGTCACCTACGTCGGCAACCACGCAACGAAATTGGTCGGATTGAGCGACTTGAATCAACCGGCAATCGGATCCGGTTGGGACCCGGGAACCCTTGCAGGCTGCATTAGTGCACCAGGGGGTGGCACGTGTGCGCCCGGACCGGAACCTCAGCCATATGCAAGCAAGTTCCCTTATTTGAATTACATCTACTGGTTATCGAACAGCAACGTCTCCAATTACAACAGCCTTCAAGTATCCATGACTCAGCGCGAAATGCACGGGCTGTCCTTCGTGCTCGGCTATACTTTTGCCCACGCCCTTGGTGAGTCTCCTGATAACTGGAGTTTCCTCAGTCCTATCAACAGCAACAACCCCAGGGAAATTTATGGAACAACTCAATTCGACGTGAGGCACCGCTTCACGTTCTCGACTACTTACAACATCCCTGGCAAAGACGGAATGGGCCAACTCATAAAGGGCTGGTCGCTGAATTCCATCGTTACTCTCGAGAGCGCCACGCCCTGGGGCGTTAATGACTTTACGACCGACTTCAGCGGAACCAACGAGATTAATTCCAATTCTCCGAATGGGGAGCAATGGGACTTTTTCGGCAACCCCGCGGATTTCCAGACGACGAAAGCGCTGATTAACACGAATGGCGGAGCGGGTGGAATTCCGTACGCTGCTGGGGCCTGCACAGCTGCGGCCGCTGGTCTAGGTAACCCCTATGGAAATACAGACCCATCCAATCCAGGCTGCACTGTATCAGTCACTGCCATTGGCGTTGCGAATCTCTCTACCAATCAAACCTGCAATACCAAAGCTGCCGCGATTGGCGCGGCCGCCGAGGCATCGCTTGCTACTCTTGGCTGCTATGTTTCACTGAACGGCAAGTCGGTCCTGATCCCGCCTGCGTTTGGCACCCTCGGCACCACCGCCCCCAATATGTTCCGGGGCACGCCCTACTACAATGTGGACCTGAACGTGACCAAGGTGTTCAAGGTTAAGGAACGCCTGTCGTTCCAGTTCCGGGCCGAATTCTTTAACATCTTCAACCACCCCGAGATCTCCAATCCATTCGGGGGCCCGGGAGGCGACAACACGTATACCGATCCAAGTGGAGACGCGGGCGCAAGTTTCGGCTTCCGCCCCACAACGCCCGACGTACTCAGCTCCAATCCGGTGCTTGGTTCCGGTGGAGCGCGTGCCATGCAGTTGGGCTTGAAGATTCTCTTCTAACCCGACCCTCGCGGATCGGCTGAAATAGCAAAGGGGCCGGATTCACCTCCGGCCCCTGCTTTATTTGGAATAGATGACGGGATTTGTGATACATGAATGTTACAGCAGCATGCCCACCACACTTGCAAGGCTGGAGAGACAGCGATGCCGAGCGAAAAAGTTCCAGTTACCACAAAAAATAATTTAGTTGAGAGGCGAGATTTTCTTAGCGGCGCGGCAACTCTGGCGGGCGCTTCCCTGGTCGGCGGCGCCGGATCGTCGTTGCTGGAAAGTTCGCCCAACGCTGCTCCCTTCCCCGAGCCTGCGCCGCCTTCCATGACGCCCAACGCCGAGCGCAAACTGGCGCGCTGGCAGGATCAGCGCTGGCTGCTTGACGCGGTGATTGCCGCGCTTGGCCCGGAGTGGGATCAAGGCCGGCTGGGAGGCCTCGGCAGCATTCCCAACGGCGCCGCCGATGCCGCCGGATTGCGCGCACGCATCCACAAGTTCAACGACATCTCGCGCGAATTCACGCGCGCCGCGGTGCGCCGGGAGAGAGAGGCGAGGCAATACGAGAAGGACGAACGCACGGTTCCCGCCCGCGAAAGTTATTTCCTCGCGGCGCATCTTTACGCCGGTGCGCAGTGGCCGATCTTCGAGAACACGCCCGACAACATCGCGCTCAACGACAAGAAAAACGCCTGCTACGCCAAGTACATTCAGTTCGCCGACCACGAAATTCGCCGCGTCGAAGTGCCGTTCGGCGGAGGCGGCAAAACTTTGCCCGGATATTTGCACCTGCCTCCGAACCGGACAGGCCGCGTGCCTTGCGTGTGGTCCATCTCCGGCTTGGACAGCAACAAAGAAGGCGGAGCGGCCATCTACGGCGACGGGTTGCGCGAGCGCGGCATCGCCACACTCGCTCTCGAAGGGCCGGGCCAGAATGAATGCGCCATTCGCGGAATCTACCTCACGCAAACCAATTGGCAAGAGGCGGGCCGCGTGGTGCTGGAATGGCTGCGTTCGCAAAGAGAAATCGATCCAGACCGCATTGCGTTGCGCGGCGCGAGTTTGGGAACGTATCTGGGGACGCAAGTCGCTTCGGTCGACGCCCGCCTGAAAGGCGCTGCCCTGCAGGCCATGGCGGTTGAGCCGACGATGCACACGGCGTTCGAAACAGCTTCTCCCTCGTTCAAGCTGCGCTTCCTGTACTACACCGGTTTGGAGAATGAAGCGGAGTTGGATAAATTTCTGCAATCGTGGACGCTGCATGGCGTGGCCGAAAAGGTCAAGTGTCCTTACCTTCTGGTCGGCGGCGAAGATGATCAGCTCACTCCCGTCGAGTATGGCCTGCAACTGATGGATTTGATCTCCGCGCCGAAGCAGATGATCCTGTACGAGGGCGCCCTCCACAGCGTCACTGGCTCGCCAGCAACAACCAACGGGCCGAGCACGGGCACATTTGTGGCGGAATGGTTCAAGGACCGCTTTGACGGCAAGCCGATGCCCAGCAAGCTCATGAAGGTGGACGCGGGCGGGCAGGTGCACGATTTCAAGTTCGAGGACTCGCGCAAATCGCTTTCCGTTTCGCTGTTGTGGCAGGGCGCAGAGCAGCGAGCCACTTCCCCGGAGAAGCCGACCCAAGCGCAGGAACCGTAAGGTTTGGGAAACCTGTTCCGCACCGAAACGCGCGGAGGCCACTTCAGCGTCAAACAGGAGTAAGTCAAAGCTAGACTGCTGTAGAAGCACTCCAACGGAGGGGGAAGATTTTATGACCGAAATGACACGGCGTACTTTCACGAAAGGCGCGGCAGCGCTCGCGCCACTTGCGTTTGCGCCCTTCAGTCTGGTGGCGCAAACGGCCCCGTCCGATAAATTCGATATCGTCGTTGCCGGCGCCGGGCACAACAGTTTGGTCGCGGCGGCTTACCTGGCCAAGGCGGGCTATCGTGTTCTCGTCCTGGAGTATCGCCCACAGGTCGGCGGCGGAGTGAAAACGGAAGAGATCACTCTGCCCGGATTCAAACATGATACGTGCTCGACCGCGCATGGCGGCATTCAAGCCAACCCGATCATGCGCAACGATGAGCTCCATTTGATTCGCGATTACGGGATTGAGTACATCGAGGCGGATCCGATTTACCACATGCCCTTCCCCGATGGCAGCTACATCACGCAGTGGCGCGATCTCGACCGGACCTGCGAAGAATTTGGAAAGTTTTCAAAGAAAGATGCGGCGGCCTACCGGCGCATGCATGATGAAAATGAAGCGATAAGATCTGTCTTCGAGGGTAACGGTTTAACGCCGCCCGGTTTTCCCGGAAAATCGGTCGCCGAACGCCTGGCCGAACATCCCCAAGGAAAAATATGGCAACGCCGACTGGCCATGTCGCAGTGGGAGATCCTCCGCGATAATTTTGAGGACGACCACTGCCGCGCGTTCATGATGGGCACGCCGCCGAGTATGTCGCCGCCGCAGTATCCAATGTCCGGCCGCACCGCCTATTCCGCAATCCGCACCAGCCGGCCCATTCCAAAGGGAGGATCGGGCATCTTGACCCAGGCCCTCGCCAAATTCATCGAGGCGCACAATGGCGTGGTCCTCACCAATAAGGCGGTCACGCGCCTGATCGTGGAGAGCGGCAAATGCGTGGGCGTCGAATGCGCCGATGGCAGTTCGTATCGCGGCGAGAAAGCCGTGCTGTCCACGATCCACGTCAAGCAGCTGGTCGACATGGCGCCGAAAGATTTGTGGGGCCATGACTTTCTCGACGGTGTGGACACGTGGGAAGGCGAGATCTCCGAAATCGTGGCGCATTACGCAACCAAGGAGCCGCCCAAGTATCCCGTCAAAGGCGGCACGCTTGCGGTTTGCGAATCGGCCATCCTGGTATCTTCCGCGCGGCTGCTGCAATATGCGTCTGACTATCCGAATGCCACCGTCGGTCTCGACGATCCGCCGTTGACTATTTTCTGCAGCACGGTTGCCGATCCTTCTCGCGCCCCGGCGGGC
>Ga0209517_10003744_pt1 | contig 20389 bp, 23 predicted proteins | sample PeaSoiMetSII2010_FD_187695 | JGI IMG/M metagenome (GOLD analysis project Ga0209517, IMG submission 187695) | Peat soil microbial communities from Weissenstadt, Germany - SII-2010 (SPAdes) (version 2) | ecosystem: Environmental > Terrestrial > Soil > Wetlands > Peat | place: Germany...
AGTCGCCGACGTATGCGGCTGCTGCGTGCATAGCAGCTTCGTCGGGTGGAAGTTCGTACAGTGTTCCATCGACAAGCTGGCGAAACTGCTCAGCTATTGCGGCTGGGCAATCGGCGGGCGGCGTCGAGTAGAACGTAGCTTCCGAACCCACACGCTTGGTAATTGCAGGCCGCGAGTATTGCGACGCACTGCCCTGCTGTATGCCCCATTCGATTTTCACGGGCACTGCGGGCGAAGAGAACTCCGACGCGAGCCTGTCTTGATATGACTTATACGGAACAGCAACGGCGCTGCCCTGTGCTATCAGGACTTGGGCAACGTGTGCAGGAAGATTCACGGTTGTACCGCGTAAATTCGGGTTGGGAACAAACTCAGTGTAGGTGATGCGCATGTGGTCTCCATTCGAGAAAGATTTATCGTTCAAGGCTGTGGTCTGCCCTCATACTGGCAGCCAGATGTGACGGCTACAATTGGCTACTGCGGCGTCTCCGTTTGTTCCTTCTCCTTCTCCAGCTTCGAGAGTTCTGTGCGGTACTCTTCGTCGGTCAGAACCTTCGCGCCGGGTGGTAAGATGTGCGTCTTATCGCTCACATCCACAAGCGCATTCGATGGCGCTGCGAGCACGCCAGTTTCTTCGATGTGCTCCGTGAAGACCTTCATCACTTCGTTGACTAACTCAGCGGCATTGTGACTCGACAGCTTCTTCGAGACGGCCACGTACTGCGCGAGAAACGTTTGTATCTCAGCGGGCGACTTCTCGCACTTAACCATTCCCACAGCGACGGCGAAAAGTTTTCGCGCTACGACTTCGAGTTCAGCTTTGTTCTTTGACATTTATGTCCCCGTAGTTTTCCCACGAACCGTGCAGTGGTTCGTCTTCGTATTCATGGCCTGCACGCCAGTGCGGTGTACCCTCTTCGTCGGTGTGACACCACGCGCATAATGCGAGCACGTGCCGCTCAGACGTGAACAAGTCAGGGCGTTGTCGCGGACTCCATAAGTGATGGACAAGGGTGCTCGCTTTCGTGCAGCGAATACCCTTGTCGATGCGCTGGCAAATCGGACGACCTGCCAGAATCCACTTTCTAAATACGAGCCAGCGGGCATGGTGGTACATGCGGTCAACAGCGTCGCGCACGCGCTTCTCTCCGCGAGCAGACGCCTGCTGATGCTCCGCACAGTATCCATCCTGCACGGATGCCCGCCCGCAGTGTCTGCACGCTCGTGGACTACTCATCATCAGAAACCCGGCCCCATCGCTCCCGGGTCATTGCCCTCAAAAGCGCGGTTGCGCCCGCCAACTTTCGAGCAATTGTCGAGTTGTTCGGCTCCGCCAAAGTCGTCAGAACCAAGGAACTGCGTTCGCTGTTCTACGGCAGCGACAGGCCGAACGGGAAGTTTGCTCAGACGCGCCCTGACTTCTTGGGCGGTGATGGGTTTCTTATCTTCTCCAAGTTTGAAACGGCCTTCAGCATCGACCACTTCGAGAAACTTCAGAAGGTTGACTTCCATCTTGCAGGTTGGGCACTTGAAGTCTTGCGCGAAGCACTCGTGCAACGAAAGAATGCGATGCTCTTTCCCGCAGCAGCACACGGCGGAGAAGCCCTTCACATTACCAGAGCCGTGGTCGATTTGTTGATAGTACTTACCCGGCACCAGACCACCAGAGAAGTTGTCGCGGTTGTAGAGTTGTCGGAGCGCATTGCGTTCCGAATAGACTTTCTGAATGTCTCGAAGCACAGGTATCTTGCTTGTGAGTTCGAACAGGATGTTAGCCATTGTATGTTGCTCCTTTTTGGTGAACTTGTTCTGGAAGCGGCGGCATCTTCTCGATACCGCCCTTACCGTCTGCCTTAGACCATTCGCCGTCTTCGCCCATGAAGTACATCCGTGCCACACCGCGCGGCGGGTTCGCAAGGTAGCGATGCCACGCCGTGACGATGCTGGCGATGCCGTCGATTTTTTCGTTGGGACTTAACTTCTCAGGCTTCAAGCCTGAGTGCTTTTCGGACTCGACGAAGACTACGTTCCCAGCCATCCACGCAAGAAGCGGCGCTCCGAAATGCACCAAGCTGCAACGCTGCACAGCGCTAAGGAACTCCTGCGAAGGCGCAGTAAGTTGCGAATACACCTGTGGTACAGACACGCAGGTGATGCCGCTTTCATTCAACTGCGCGGCCTGAGATGGGAACTGCCACGGGTCGAAGCCACACTCCATGACGCGAAATCTCGTGTTCAAATCGACGACGTACTGCTTGATGTCACGCAGGTCAATCATGTCGCCGGGGAGAAGCTGCAAAAAATCTGTTCGCGCCCAAACACTGAGTGGCACGCCCCAGCTTCGTTCCTTCTCCAGCAATCCAACTTCGGGTGCGAAACACTGGACGACCACGACCTGCCTGTCGATTGGTTCGGCACCTTCGGAGAACCTGCCCTTCGGGAATAACAAACAGACGGCGGTAAAATCGTTGCGTAATCCAATGTCGATTCCGCAATAGCACGGTGTGTCGGTGTTCAGTTGCAGGAACTTCGTCACAGCCTTTTTCGAGTCGGTCTCGCCAATGAGGTCGAAGCCTGAACACTTGTCCCACGACTTCGGCGAGATGCTGCCCTGACGTTGCAGAGTTCGCTCTGGTGTGATGTTCGCGTGGAACTGGAGAAAGTTATTCAGACCAGAAGGTGACTCTTCGAGTTCTGAAATCTGTTTGACGATGTGCTCTTCGCGCAGCGTGACTCCTAAGCTGGGGTTCGCCTTCCGCAGCTTGACGATGTCTTTCGGGTCGTCGCCGTCGTCTATTCTGAAGATGGCGGCGAAGACGTGGTCAGCGAGTACGATGCCGCGAAGTATGCGTTCCGCCCATGAGAATTTCTCGAACGCGAACGTCAGCTTGTGCGCGGGCGCAGTGGTGATTGCCAGCGTCAGCGGCTGCGTTCTCGATACAGTAGACTGCACGAGTGCATCCCAAGCGTTACGGTCGGCCCACACGCCGACTTCGTCCGCGATGATGCCGCTGGCGCGGACGCCCAAGAAGCTGCGGTCTTCACTGGCTAAGGGTTGGAACTTCGAGTCGGTATCGTTGACCAGTAATTCGTCAACCCAGCGCGTGACGTGCGCGGCAAGTTCGGGATTGTCGCCGACAGCGCGGCGGGCATCACGCCAGACAATTCGGCTCTGTTCGCGGACAGTGGAAGCTGCGTAAATTTCTGCGTACTTCTCTTGGTCGCATATCAACAGGAACTGAGCGACGATGCTCGCAAACTTCGTCTTGCCATTCTTGCGGCCCATGCTCAACCAGATTTCAGAATGCTTTCTCAGGCCCGATGCACGCTTGAACGCGAACATGGACGTAAGCACCCAGACTTCCCAAGGCAGGATATTGTCGAGACCGCCGAACTTCTTCGCATACGTCACGACGTTGCGGGCGGCGACAACATCCCAGTACGCGCCACGCAGGTGCCCTTCTTCGATGTCTTTCAGCCAGCGCTCGCACGCCAGCTTCATCAAGACGCCAGCGTCTGGGCTGGCGAGCGTCTCGCGGGCGTACTGCCGGGCGATGGTTGTCGCATCATCAGTAGCCCAGTCGTAGTCCATGCCGTTCTCTTCGAGCATCAGCGTCTGGTCTGGGCGCAGCCTGTCGCTGAAGCTGTCGCGCTCCTGCCTTACACGCTCGATGAAAGCAGCGAGCGAACTACCCGCGTAAACTGGCTCAGGAAAGCGCGGGCGTTTCCACGTGCCATGCAGGATGGTCTTTTTGCGCTCAGCTTGCCCTGCGAGTTCTGCTTCACAAAGTTCGAGCAGCGCTGCGCCGTCTGAGTACGCCAGCAATCGCCGCTCGTAAAGCCACTTCGAATACTTCTTCCAGATGGCATACAGCGGCTTGTTGTTCCACAGGTAAGGCGGCGTCGCTGGGAATCCAAGCTCGAAAATCTTCGATTCCTGCTTCTCGCGGGTGGTCGCAGTAGCTGCTGAAACTCGCCCGCGCATCTCCGAAATGTTCTTTCTACGACTCACAACTGCCCCTTTTCGTCTAAGAACAAACCTTAATCAAACGCAAACGCGGCGTCATACCTAACATGCACGACGAAAACCATCGCGCGGTGCGGAGTGGATGTCTGAAACCAAAAATGACCCCCCATACGGTGCCTTCTAAAATCGCTGCACTTTTGATGATTATTTTCAATGACTTCGAGCGCTCCTTTTGTTCTCGTGTTTCTTGCTCGAAATGTTGTGCGACTTCTGAAGGTTGAGAGCACAGCAGTTACCGAATCTGATTTGTAACTCAGTGTTGATGCTGTAACATGCAGCCAGATGACGCCTGTTACTCATAGGGTGAGGCTCCTTTGGCGTTCTGGTGAGTTATAGGCTCGTCTCTGCTGTTTGGGGTGCTCTGCCGTCGTTGCTTCACTCTGGCGTTGCTGTGCGCCAGCGCTGCGCTGCCGTGGTAGGTCGTACCAGATGATGTCGCTGGCATCGAGTCCGTCAGGCAGGTACATCTTGCCCTTGATGCAGTTCACGGGGCGAGCTTGCGGCGTTTGCGCTTCGGCGGTTCGGGTGCTTTTGGTTCCGGCGGCTGCCAATGGTAAACAGGCTCGGGTTCCCCGCGTGTTTTCCGTTCTGCTTTCTGACGCTCGTGGCGCTTTCTCTGTCGGTCGTCGTAATCCATTAAGCTCTCTATGCTCATAACTCATCTCAACCTGCCTTTCTGTGACGTTCACTAACTAAACTGGCAAAGTGTCAGCAGCCGACATGTGTGAGGGAGAGACCACCCATTTAGAAGTGTCAGCAAGTAGTTGCTGACAGTTGCTGACAGTTTGAAAATAACTACGTTAGAATCACTGATATATCTCATGTGTCTCCCCCTCACATTAGGCGACTGCTGACAGTTCATGGTCTGTTTTTCCCTGTTTGTCAGCATTGTCAGCGGTTTCTGTGCTGACACTTTGCCTTGACGACCAGTCCGATACCATCCGAATCTGCGCGGGTCTCGCATCGCGGCATTTGTCGTCTTTGACAATCTCAAGTTCTCCGTTGAACGCCATCGAGCGGATGGCGCGGTCGAAAACAGCCGGGCCTAAGCGTTGAGCGCTGACGCCACGGTACACATCTCGACGTTCGGCGGGTGCGCCATGTTGCGCGTGCTCTGCCATCCAGTTACGGATGCTGAACGCCATCCGTGCATCTGGGTTTTCGCCCGGGTTCGGCTGGAGCACAAGACGAGCGCGGGTCTGGTACTTCGCCATCTCATAAGTCGGGCCAAGCATGTCGGCAGTCAGGTCACTCCGTCCGTCGAAGCTGGCGGCTACCACGGCGCAGCGAAGCGCCAACTCTGCGACCCGGTCGTCGATGCCTTCTTTCATAATCCAGCGGTCGCGCTCATCGAGTACTGAACCGTCCATCCGAACTGGTACGAACATTTCGGTGTACAGGCTGTCTTCCGTGATTACAGACTGAACGTCGTCGAGCGGTCGCCATAGATAGCGGGCACCAGTCGGCGCTCTGCCGAACAGGAAACGGTCGTAGAGTCCGCCCGTCGTTGCCGAACCAAACAGGTCGCCGAACTGCTCGGTGACCAGCCCGCCCGCAAGCGAAAGGCGAGCGTTATATTTCACGTCTTTGCCCTTCGCCATGATTAGCTCGTCGGTGTCTTCGTAGAATGCCGTCGTCAGGAAGCGCGGAAAAGACGAGCCTTCAATCTGGGACTTTTCCAGTAGGTGGGCGAGTTCGTCAGGGTACAAAAGAATCGGACGCCCACCCATGTCGCCGATGCGCTTGACCAGACCTTCTGCGCTGCCTGCCTTGCACTTCATCAATCGTTCTTTCGGCGGCAGCAGTTTGAATGCGTAGTTGAACGCGCTCGACTTGCCTGTATGTACCGGGCCTTCGAGACATACGAATAGGTTCGCTCTGCTGTTCGTCTCCGTCGGCACTAATACCGAAGCAGCAGCCAGCAGCGCGAAATATGAATAGGCTCGTGGGAATGCGCTCATCTGCTCGACCGCGAGTCGTCCAAGTTTCCCGTCGAGCACTTCGAGCGGCACATCGGGAATGATGACGGGCTTCGGCTTCGCTGTTACGACCTGCACCATCGGCGCGGCCTGCGTGATGGTTGGCTCTGGCGTTTTTTTCACTTTGCGGAACAGTTCAGTGAGTTGTTCTTGTCGGTTCTCGATGGTGTTGTGAAACACGTCGATGGTGTTGCCCGTCCACACCATCAGCTTGCCTGCGCCGCCTTTGTACCCTGCGTAGATTTCGATGGGTGGCTTGTCGTGGTCAGCCGATACTTTTCCCCGGGCGACAAGATGCAGGCCCGTTCCGCTCTTCGAGATTTCGCTGTACGTATCGAAGGTCTCGACTAACTCTTGAGCCTGTGGTGTGAGTTCTCCAGTATCTTTGTTGCGGCAGCCGTCAAGGTCGATATAAACAAGGTCTTCATCCTTGGTAACCAGACGCTGGAAGCCGTTGTGCTTCGTGCCCGCACGGTTTTGTATCAGGTAGTCGAGCGGCCTGAAGTTGGCGTGGTCGCTCCACGTAATCGTGGGCTGTGGTGATGGCTTCTTCTTCGGGTCTTTGTCGGGCTTCAGGTAGTACTGACACCATAGCGGCTGTGTCCGTACTTCAGCGGGAATGTTTGAGAGTAGCTCAGTGCTGTTGGTCATGGTCCTGTCCTAGCGAAAAGGCGCAACGGAGTGGATTGAGTCCACCCCGTTGCAGGACAGCCCATTGCCGACCAAAGCGATGGGAACTCGTGGTACTGATGTCGTTGGGTGCAATGGTCATTCGCATAAGCTGTCCGTATTGACATCCAAGTGTTACGGGCATTTTTTACACTGTGGGCGCGAATCTCGCATAAACACTAGGCGAAACGCTGGCTTGCAGCGCTTCACTCGATAGATTTTTCTCATACCCGGTCTATCTGTCAGGGAAATGTGACACTGGGTTCTAGAGGCGAGCGAGTCGGAGCAGGACGACCGGGCGGCGCGGAACGGGCGGGCGATTTTGGGAGTTGACTCCCTAAAAAGGAAGCAGATTGCCGCTGTCGTCGAACAACTCGGGCTTCGGCGGTCCGGCCTTCATGGCCGCGAACTCGGCTTCCAGCGCCTCAATTAACGCCTGCTTTTGGTCATCAGAAACAGCGTTGAGAATGCGCTTGATTTTATAGAGCGCATCTTGCGCGATATTCGGTGTGGGAAATCGGCGCGAAACTTCTGCACGGGTCTGGGCAACCGTCCAGTTGCTGTCTTTAGCGAGCATCAAAATGGCGGTTGCAGCGTTGCTGTCAAACCGACTCTTTTTCTTCTCATCAAAATAGTGGACGCGCATTACCTCAATGTGGTGTGCAAATGAAAGACCTTCGACCTTAACACCACGGCGGACGACTTTGGCGTATTTCCGCAATGAAGATTCAGCGAGGTTCGTCGCCTTCGCTGCCTCTCCGACAAGCGCATCCCATTTCTGACGACGCACTGCATAATAAGCACGAAGCGCCCGCTTGCTTGTCGGCTTTTCGTCAAGAAAAAGTCCTTCACCACGCACGAGCCAGCGCCCTATTTCCCACGCCGACGTATTTGCTCTGGCCCCGAGCGCCATACCTTCGTCAATCCACTCTGCCTTCTCCTTCGCTTTGGCCTTCGCCTCCGCTGCCTCCGCGTCCACAATGTCGAATATTCCGTCTGCGCCGAGCACCATCACCGTTTTTCTCTTTGCCATCGTGTGCATCCTTCTGCCATTCATTTTCATTTTCCGGCGTGTCAGCGGCAGCAGCTAATTACGAAAGTTACGGTAGCAACCCCGTCACATTTCGGTGTCACGTCGATGCTGTAAAGGCATCCGACTGAAGTTTCCTGAAGTCACGAAAGTTTTGAGTTCCTGAAAAGGAAACAGGGCGCGTGCGCCATCCGAATGGAACGCAGCGCCCCAGTCGAACTCTCATTCGGAGCGTTCGATGTCCACATCACCAGCCATACCCGAGTTGCTGCTCTGCCCAGCCCACGGTATTCTTTCCCCTGCGACGAAAACGGCACGGCGGAAAAGGGGACCATCCTTGAGCCGTCGTACAGGACAGAGTGGAAGCGTGTTTCAACAGAATCAAATCTCGTGGAATCCAGCGGCACCAGCTTACGGGCGCTTCTGGGTTGATTTCCCAGAGGGCAGGAAGCGACGGGTAATCACGTTGGGCGTATGTGCCACGCGCACAGTCGCCAAGCGAAAACTCCGCGAGGTTATAGACGCCGAGGGCATCAACACTGAAAAGGCTCTCATTGTATCCACAACACCGGGCATGACGTTCCGCGAGCAGGCGAAGCGCTGGATTGCTTCACTTGCCACGCGCCGTCGTCGTCCAGTCAAACCCGCCACGATTTTCGGCAGCATGAACTCGACAAATGGATTTTGCCGACCCTTGGCGATATGCCGATGGGCGACGTTTCCAATGCCGCGCTCAAGCTGTTGATTGAAAGAATGGCGGCTGGTGGGTTGTCCGCAAAAACAATCGTGAACTACGCGCAGGTTCCAAAAATGGTGGTCGCGTCGGTGGTTACCGCCGAAGGCGAGCAGGTTTACCCGCGCAAGTGGAACCACGATTTTGTTGGGCTGCCCATCATCGACCCGAAGAAGCAGCACCGACCAACCGTGACGCAGGCGGAAGTCGGTAACCTTATCAGTCGCACCACATATCGTTTCGCGGTGCTGTTCGCCTTGCTTGCAGGCACTGGGTTGCGGGCGGGCGAGTCCCTTGCGTTAAAGGCGACCGACTTTTCGTCGGATTTTCGTGTGCTTCATGTGACACGGAGCATCTGGCACGGTCGGGAACAAGACCCAAAAACATCGGCGGCTATCCGCGAAGTTGACATCGCGGAACCGTTGGCTGCTGTGTTGCGGGTGTACGCAGAGGGCAGGGCCGGGTACCTCTTCGCCACGAAGAGCGGGCGACCGCTCGCGCAGCGTAACGTACACCGGGCAGCGGGTGTAGGTCTTCACGCGTTCCGACGATTTCGCACTGAAACACTTCGCCGAGCGTGCGTACCAGAAGACCTCATCGGATTGTGGCTCGGGCACGCGCCCAAGTCTGTGACTGACCTCTACGCGAACGGGTTGCAACATGACCGCGAATGGCGGCGTGAATGGTGCGACCGCGTGGGGCTTGGTTTTTCAGTTGGGCTATTTGGGGCTATAAAAAGTGCGCCGCTTCAGTTGCAGCAAGCGGCGTAAACCACAACGAGTGATATACTTGGACAACATCACTCCTCAGTAGCTCAATGGCAGAGCATCCGGCTGTTAACCGGAGGGTTGTAGGTTCGAGTCCTACCTGAGGAGCCATTTTTTTCTGGGTCTTACTGCACCGCCACAGTTTGCGGCTCCCCGACTTTGGGGACTCTTTGAAGGACCTGCTGTAATTTTCATTGGCAGAGAAGAAAACGGGTGCGCCCTACTTCTCGCGCTCTGCGAGACGTGGGCCACTTCACAGACGAGTCCAAATTTCTTGATCACAAATTTATCCCCACAAGCTTAGCAAACCCAATCGTTTCGTTCGCTGTAGCTTACGGATGTTCGCCCTGTTCCAGCATCAGCCCTGGCGCCGCCGCCGGAATCGTAATGTCCAGCTTGTTCACCGCCCCGAGCGATGACAGTGGCTTGTCGAATTCCGCGGTGTTGCCCACCACCAGCACCGCCATCTGCTCACGGTGAATGTACTTTGCCGCGACCCGCGCGACGTCTTCCTTGGTAACTTTTTCGATCCCTTTCTGAAAATTCTCCAGAAAATCCAGTGGATAACCATGAAACTCGTAGGCCATTTTTTCCTGCAAAACCTTGGCCGGAGAATCGAACTGGAAGACAAAAGAATTCAGAATCGAGTCTTTGGCGCGCTTGATCTCTTCATCGTTGATGGGACGTTTGGGAAGGTCGGCGATCTCTTCGTCGAGCGCCTGAATGGACTCGATCGTAGTCTTGCTCTTGGTGCTCACCATCAGCCGCAGCATTCCGGGATGATCCCAACTCGCTCCCACGCCGCCGCCGACCCCATAAGCCAGTCCCTTGGTGGTGCGAATGTCGCCAAATAGACGTGACGAAAATCCTCCGCCGAAAGCTTCGTTGAACACCGAGACCGCGTAATAATCAGGATTCTTGCGCGTAATGCCCAGCGCAACCATTTGAATGTTGCTTTGATTCACGTCGGTTTTGTCGACCTGATAAAATCCCGGCTTCGCGGGCTCCGGCTTGATCTCTGGATCGCTTACCGCCGACCCTTTGGGCCAAGCTGCGAAGGCCTCGCGCAGTCGAGCTTCCATCCTCGCCGAGTCGAAGTCGCCGACCACGCCGAGGATGATGTTGTTCGGGTGCACATACTTGCCGTGCCACTCGACCAAATCCTGACGCGTGATCGCCGCCACCGTTCGATACTCCACGACCCGCGCATACGGGTTCTTCGCCCCATACACCAGCTTCGCAGCTTCGCGTCCTGCAAGCTGCGAGGGATCGTCATTGCGTCGCGAGATGCTGTCGTACACCCCCTTCTGCGCAATTCCGATTTTTTCGGGGCGGAATTCCGGATTCCTCAGCACGTCCACGAACACGCGAAACACGTCGTCGAAATCTTCTTTCAGACACGACCAGCTCAAAGTGGTCGAGTCCATGCCTCCGCCGGTTTCGACCTTGGCCGCGCGCTGCTCCAGGTAATCGTCTAGTTGATCGCCGGTCTGGGACTTGGTGCCACCAGTGCGCCACACTTCGCGGTAAATGTCGATCAACCCCGTCTTGTTCGCCGCGACCGAGCGTTCACCACCTCGAATGCGGGCTGTGCCGTCAATCGTCGGCAGCTCATGATCTTCCTGCAGAAACACCACCATGCCATTCGGCAACTCGATGCGCTTCGGCTGCGGCGGATGAAACTCCGGCAACTTCGGAATCGGTATCTGCTGCCAGGGCTGCGTCTGCGCCCACAGTTGCCCGTTGCCGCCGAATAATCCGATGGAAACGACCATTGCGAAGAAGAAAAGAATGGCGCGCTTCACTGTCCACCTCCCTGCGCAGCGGCGCCAGTTCCCGGCGGCGGAGGCGCAAATTCGATAATCCCCACGGTCCGGTTATCGGGCGTAAACGTACGATTCGCCACCCGCCGTATATCCGCCTTGGTCACTTTTTCAATCCGGTCCACCGAGCGGAACAGTTCCCGCCAGTCGTCGTAGCGCGCCTGATACAGACCGAGCGCGAACGCCAGGCCCTCGTTCGATCCGAGCGAACGGATCAGGGTTGCCTTGGCTCGCGTCTTGATCATCTTCAGTTCTTCATCCGAAATATCTTCTTTCTTCAGCCGCTCAATCTCCGCATGAATCGCGCCGGCCATCTCCTGCGGCTTGTGGCCGGGTATTGGGGAGGCGTAAAACGCGAACAGCTGCGGATATTTATTTCCCGGATATCCGCTAAATCCTTCCGCATCCGACGCGATCTGCTTGTCCCGGACCAGCGCCCGGTAAAGGCGTGAGGTGCGTCCATTCGACATCAGGTCGGTGATCGCGTCGTAGACCTGGTCATCCGCGTCGCGGTAATCGGGGCGATGATATCCTTCGATATAAAGCGGCTGCGACTGCTCGTGCAGCACCACCGTCCGTTCGGAATTCTGCGGCGGCTCGCCGGTCGTTGCCGTGTCGGGCTTGGGACGCGCCGGAATTCGCGAAAAGTATCTGTCGATAATCGGCATGGCTTCCGAAGCTTTCAAGTCTCCCACCACGGTGACCACCATGTTCGAGGGTACGTAATACTTATCGAAGAAAGCTTGGGCGTCGGTCGCCGAAAAAGAATTCAGGTCCGAGATCCACCCGATCGTGGGCCGGTGATAAGGATGGGCCGCGAATGCCTCTTCCGTGAATTGCTCGAAGAGTCGTCCCTGGGGATCGCTGTCAACCCGCATGCGCCGTTCTTCGATCACGACATTGCGCTCTTTGTAAAACTGCCGCAGCACGGGATGCAGGAAGCGCTCCGATTCGAGATACGCCCACAGTTCCAGCCGGTTGATGGGGAATGAGTAGAAGTATGCGGTTTCATCGAGACTAGTAAAGGCGTTCATGTTTTCGCCGCCTTCGCCTTCGACGATCTTGCCGAACTCATTGTTATAAGGCGCGGAGAACTTGTCGGCCGCCGCAATCGCGTCTTTCCAGTTTTGTTCGAGCTGCTTCAGCTTTTGCTCGTCGCGGTCCACGGGCTTGTCGCGCTCGGCAAGGTAGGCGGCATAAACCTCTTCGACTTTCGCCAGTGCAACTTTTTCGCCGGCATAGTCGCGCGTCCCAATCGTGTCGGTTCCCTTGAACGCCATGTGTTCGAACATGTGCGCCAGGCCTGTCTTGCCCATGGGGTCCTGCACCGAGCCCACATCGACGTGGGTGAAGAAGGAAAACACCGGGGCCTCCGGCCGCTCGCAGATGATGATGGTGAGGCCGTTGGCGAGCTTCTTCACCGTGGTGCGTTTCTCGAAAGAAGCCAAATCTTGGCCCAGAGCGATCGAGCACAGCACGAAACAGACGACAAGTGTTTGTAGAGAAGTTAAGCGGAATTTCATTCTGCCTCCACGACCCACTGCCAAGATTCGAAATTACGTGGAGGCAGGGAACATTGTCAAACGAGCAACTTTGAACGACGACCGCGCGTCGCAGCATTGCCGGGGCGAGTCGGGCATAATTGTCATGGCAGGAAGGAGAATCAGTGAAGGTCTTTCACGTCGTAGGCGCTCGCCCGAATTTCATGAAGGTGGCGCCCGTGATGACTGCGCTCAAGACGCGTGAGCGCATCGTCCAGACTCTGGTTCACACTGGCCAGCACTACGACGCGAATATGTCGGATGTGTTCTTTGAGCAACTTGGTGTCCCCGCTCCGGATGTGAACCTGGCGGTAGGCTCCGGGACGCACGCGCGCCAGACTGCCGAAATCATGACTCGTCTCGAGCCCGTGCTGCTCGACCGCCGGCCCGACCTGGTGCTGGTCTACGGTGACGTCAACTCCACCGTAGCCGCCGCTCTGGTCTGCGCCAAGCTCGGAGTGCGCGTTGGCCACGTCGAAGCCGGGCTGCGCTCTTTCGACCGCACCATGCCGGAGGAAATCAACCGCCTGGTTACCGATCAGCTTGCCGACCTGCTGTTTACGCCTTCCGAAGATGCTGATGTCAATCTTAAGAAAGAGGGAATTCCCGCCGAGAAGATCTTCCGCGTCGGCAACGTGATGATCGATTCTCTGGTGAAGCTGCTGCCCGCCGCGCGACGTCAGAAGCAACACGGCCTCCCTCAGAACTATGCCTTGGTAACCTTGCATCGTCCGGCCAATGTCGACGACGACGCGATTCTAAAGCGCATTCTCCAGTCGTTGTTGGAGGCCAGCCATGATCTTCCCGTCATATTTCCCGCCCACCCCCGCACCCGAAAACGCATTGCCGAATTCGGCCTGCATGTCGGTCAGCTCCAGATCCTCGACCCGCTGCCGTATCTGGAGTTTCTTGGCCTGCAGTCCCGCGCTACGGTAGTTATCACCGATTCCGGAGGCATTCAGGAAGAGACCACCTACCTCGGTATTCCGTGCCTGACGCTGCGCGAGAACACTGAGCGGCCGGTCACGGTTTCCCTGGGGACGAACGTTCTTGTGGGACGCGATCCCGATAAGCTGCGGGCTGAACTTTCTCGAGTCCTCGCCGGCCAGGCGAAGAAGTGTACCATTCCTCCTCTTTGGGACGGTCACGCGGGCCAGCGAATCGCCGCGGTATTAGCCAGATATCTGTAGAGACGCGGCTTGCCGCGTCTCCCCCGTCCCGCAAAGTCTCCCGCGAAAGGAAACTCGACGGCAATATCCCGTGCAATGTGCAGAAGTTTGCATATTGGCCCAATCGTGCTTATTACCGGCCGCGTTGCAGCGGGCTGCTATCCTGGCTAACCTGTTCGCCCCCTTGCAATTCTTGCGAGTGCTTTCCCGCAATGGAGGGTTTAACATACGAGGGATGTGAGCGCCGTATGGCAGGGTGCGTGCATCTTAATTAAGCAGCTTAAGCAGCCCAAAGTTTCGGAGAGCAGGGGATCAAAGATGAGGTTTTCATTGGCGGTTGCGGTCGCACTGGCGAGTATCAGCGTGAGCGCAGTGGCGCAGCAAAACAACACATTCAAGGTTAAGCCTTCGCACACTGAGAAGGCCCCGAGAAGCACTGAGAAGGCCCCGAGAAGCAGCGTGCCCGTCGGCAAGACCGTACCGCGTCCAGCATCTACGTCCGGCGCCAACCGGGATTTGAGGGGCCTGGAACATCAAACCGCCAAATCCTCCGCACCCATTGGATCTGCGGGACAGAGGACGCCGGGAAAGGCGCTCGCGCTGAAACCGGCCAAAACCAAGCCCAATCCGCCGATCAAGTTTAATGCATCGGGCGCCGCGAAGAGTGCCGGAACGAACAGCCACTCCTCGCACCCCTACAAAGGTCGGCTCCGGCAAAAAAGCCGTCAGAAATAGAACTCCTCGAAAAGACCCTTCAGAAATATCATCTCGGAGACTGATTGCAACGCTGCGCGGCGAGGGGGACAAGCGTCTCCAACCGCAACGTCGTTCTGGGCGAAATCTGGTTTCACCAACGATCCCTTCATTTCTCTCGTTGATTCCGGCGGGACATCACTCTCGATCGCTGCGTACCGCCGGAAAAGAAATGGCGCGAGCCCACGGAATGGACCCGCGCCGATCACAGTTAAGCTGGTTGCGTCCGCAGGCGACACCGGACGAACTGGCTACGGTGTGAAGCTAAGCACCAAGTTAACGCCAGGAAACGATGCGTTGCACAGGTAGTACACGCCGTCAATCTCGATCACATAAACGTCCTGCGTGTAGAGCCAGTTGCTGGGCCACGCGTCCCCGAATCCGAACCAATAGCCGCCGTATTGGAAGCGGCGATTGCTGTATTCTGCCTGGCTGACATGGAACGTGTGTTGCCGCCCGAAATGGGCCTGGAAGCGGTCTTCGGGAATGCGTCCACCACCGTTACCGCCGGCGCGCTGCGCCTGCTGCGTGTTTTTCTCCTCGTTCTTGGTATTCTTCTCTTGCTGTTGCGCGCTTTTTTCTTCTTGCTTGGTGTTCTTCTCCTGCTGCGCACTCTTCTCCTCGTTCTTAGTGTTTTTTTCTTGTTGTTGCGCGCTTTTCTCTTCTTGCTTGGTGTTCTTGTCTTGCTGTTGAGCGTTTTTTTCTTCCTGCTTGCTGTTCTTCTCTTGCTGCTGTGCGCTCTTCTCCTCTTGCTTTGCGCTCTTCTCCTCTTGCTTTGCGTTCTTCTCTTGCTGCGCCGCGGGTTTCTCCTCTTGCTTTGCGGACTTCTCCGGTTGCGCTTTCTTCTCCTCAGGTTTGGCTTTCTGTTCCTCCTGCTCGTGCTGCTCCTGGGCGAACACTGGAGCCGCGGCGATGAGGGTCAAAGACAGAACTGCTGTGCTGATAATTCCAACTAGATTCATAAGTGTTGCCTCCATTGTCGATTTGTTGCGTGCTTTGCTCTTACTGCAAGTTTCTTGTCCCGTAACCGGGTGGCCTGCGCGACCGCTTGCCGATCGTCAGCCTTTCCCAAGGTGGATATTGGGAAGAGAATGGAACAGCCCAGTAACATTCAGGATCCACAGAACCACGGCAATGACCACGACGCCGTTCAAAATTGACTTGATGGATCCCTGCATGGGAATGAAGCGATTCACTGGCCACAGGAGGACACCCACCACGATGAGAACTTCCAACAGTTGAACTAAGGGCATGATCTTTGACCTTCCTTGTTTCGCGGGCTAACGCCTCCCATCCGCCTGGAGGTGTTGCCGTAAATTGCAAAGTTCGAGACTGGTTAGGGTCGAATCGTGTCCTGCCGCGAGGTTGCGCGGCGCACACACGGATGAAGAACGCCGATTGTCTGGATGTGGTCGCCTCGCCGTGGCTTGTTTACGACTCCTGTTGGCAGCGACCTGTGAATGAGAGCTGCGAATCAGCGTTCGCGGCTCCGTCTACACACTCAGTGAGGTTAGAATGACAGATGCAGGCTTTTGCGTCTGAGCAAGATAGCTCACATCCGGAGATTAAGATTGCCATGACAATCTCTCCCCGTTGGTCGAGGTGAATGCGCTGGTCACAATTGACCAGTCTTCTACCTAATGATCCGGCATCATGGGGGTCATGAAAGCCGAGAAGGAACAAGCGCTGCTTGTCCGCTGTCCCACGTGTGGCGCTAAGCCGCGCGAGAAATGCGAGCTTAGCACTGGCCTGCCCCGCACCGAGCCGCATCCAGCACGAAGCTTGGCGGCTGAAAAAGAGTGACCAGCCTTCAACTGGGTTCGGAAGCGGATTTCGCACAGCGTCACAAGATTCTGGGAAGCCCCCGAGCAGCGGAGGGCGGAAAAACAAGTAGCTTGAGGAAATTCCTATGATTCGGCTGCCGATACTTAAAGACGAGTTGGCCTTCCTGGAAAAACTCTTGCCTGATCTCGAAACAAGGCCGGATTTGGGGCACTTGACGATTGAGATCAAAAAGCGGATTGAGAATATTCGTCAACAGATTCTCGCCGTAGAGCGTCACCAAAATTCAAAGTAGCCCACTGCCCTCTGGTGAAAATACCTCCCTTTAGGACTAAAATGGCAGCTTATGGGATCACCTGCGCTGATAAATAAGAAGACCCGCGAGTTCGATCCCAACACCTTCCTCGCAACCATTGGCGAGGGCAGGAAGAATCTGACTTTCGAGCAGAAGCAAGGAATCTTCGCCCAAGGGGACACGGCGGACGCAGTCTTCTATATTCAAAAAGGCAAGGTCAAGCTCACGGTTGTCTCCAAGACCGGTCGAGAAGCGACCATCGGCATGTTAAGGGAAGGGAACTTCTTTGGTGAAGGAGCGCTGGCAGGCCAGACCCTGCGCATGGGCTCTGCGGCGGCCATGACGGATTGTGAGATTCAGCGGATCGACAAGAAAGCGATGATGGATGCGCTGCACCGCGAACCGGCGTTTTCCGAGCTGTTTGTGGCCTACTTGTTGGCGCGTAATGTCCGTTACGAAGAGGATCTGGTCGACCAGTTGTTCAACTCCAGTGAAAAGCGGTTAGCTCGCATCCTTCTTCTGCTCGCGCATTTCGGCAAGGAAGGTGTGCCCCAGACCGTCGTCCCCAAAATCAGCCAGGAGAGTTTGGCCGAGATGGTCGGAACTACTCGTTCCCGGGTGAGCTTCTTTATGAACCGCTTCAGGAAACTCGGTTTTGTGGATTACTCCGGCGGCCCCGAGGGCGGGTTGCAGGTCCACAGCTCGCTGCTCGGTGTGGTTCTGCACGACTAGCCGCTCTCGCGGCGCAATTTCCTATTATTAACGATAGCGAGGACTTGATATGAAGATTTTGCTATTTGCCGGACTGCTGCTGATTGTGCTGGGCATCGCCTCCCTCGTTGTGCCTATCCCTCAAACCGAGACCGAGGGCATTAAGGTCGGAGGTAAGAACTTTGGCGTTCAGACCAGTCACAGTGAGCGGGTTTCGCCGGTCATCAGTGGGGTGCTGATCGCGGGTGGGATCGCGCTGAGCATGGCGGGTGCGCGAGGGCGAAGCTGACGCGCGTTACGCGTGCGGCTGCTTATTCGCAAGCTCGAGCCGTAGCCTTACACTTAACCCCGGCCGCTCACCAGATTAATGACCAACACCACCACCGTAACCACCAGCAGCAAGTGAATTAGACCGCCGGCTATGTGGAGGCTGAAACCAAGAAGCCACAGAATCAGAAGCACGACGAAAATTGTCCAGAGCACATTGATCTCCTTCGCGCGTTTGAGTGTCCTGAAAATAAGGGTCCCCGAAAACTCATCTATCTTGCCGTGGCCGGCGCGAGCGACTTCCCGCACTCCAGGCAAGACGACTTCGACCGCGGCGTGATGAGCCCGCAAAACGGACACATTCTTTGCGATGCGTAATTTCGAACCGGTGGCGCAACTGTCGCAAACAGCTTGGAGACGGACGCAGTGACCGCGGCGATGCGTCTACGAAAGCGATCGCGGAACTGGCGAAGAACCGCCTCCATCAGCGACCCACGTTCATCCTTGTTTCTCATACAGGACCAATCCTTGCTTTTATCTCTGTCATGCTGATGATGACACGCCCGGGCCAGCTATTCTGAGCAAGATTGCTCACACGGGAGAAAGTCGATGCTGCGTGACACTTCGCTTTCGGCAAGAGTGAGCAATGTAGACCATCTTTCTACCTTCCGCTGAGCCATCATGCCAACTGAGATGAGCAGTTCTTCTCTCTCTTTCAGGTTATCTGAGCTAAGTCAGCCCATCTGAAGTTTTCTCCTCTTAGTTCCGTAACCCTAAAGGAACAATCATGAAAAAAGTAATGTCGCTGCTATTGATGAGTTTGATCGGTCTGGTCGGAACCTTCGCGTGGGCAGGCTCGGCCCGCGAAGACACGGTCGATCGCATGCAAAAATCAGTGGATGTTCTTCACGCCGTGATGTCCACTCCCGACAAAGGTATCCCGGAGGAAGTGTTAAGCGGTGCAAAATGCATCGTCGTCGTCCCCGACCTGGTCAAAGGTGGCTTCGTCTTCGGCGGCAAACACGGACGCGGTGTGGCTACGTGCCGCACATCGGAAGGCTGGAGCGCGCCCGCATTCGTCTCCGTTGGCGGCGGAAGTTGGGGATTGCAGATCGGCATCGAAGACGTGGATTTGGTCATGCTGGTCATGAACGACCGTGGTTTACAGCATCTGCTTTCCAGCAAGTTCGAACTTACCGGTGAAGGATCGGTGGCAGCGGGTCCGGTAGGCCGGCACACCTCCGCCGGAACTGACATATTGCTGAACACTGAAGTGCTAACTTACTCGCGCTCGAAAGGCATATTCGCCGGCTTGACCCTTGAAGGTGCCGTGGTGGAGCAGGACAACGACTCGACACGTGCCATTTACGGCAAGCACATGATGTTCCGCAACATTCTTTCGGGCCATGCGGCAACCCCAGAAAGCGCGCGCGCGTTTGTGAGAGCTGTATCAGAAGCAGGCCAACAGGCTCACATCGCGGAAGCAAGAGAAGACAATAGGTAAGTTTGATAAGCATCTGCGGTCGAGATGTGATTTCCGCTGGCCGAGACCGTTTCCCGGTTTCGGTCAGCTTTACTGTCTGTGAGGAGCCGCAAGCCTTTTCCGCGTTTTGTGATACTCCAACCTGATCGTCACTGAACTCAACCACAGCCAGAGCTATACTCACTTGTCGCGCGGGAAACTGCATCACGCCTCCCACCGGCACAGAAGCATGAGGACTTTCCGCAATCTCAAGTTCATCGCGGCCGCCCTGGCCTTCGTGATTGGCCTGGGCACGCTGGGCTTTCATTACATCGAGGGATGGCCGTGGTTCGATGGTTTCTACATGGTCATCACCACGCTGACCACCATCGGATATCAGGAAGTCCATCCCCTGTCGCACGCCGGGCGGGTCTTCAACGTCTTTGTCATTCTGGGTGGAGTTTCACTGGTCTTTCTCGCCATCGGATCTCTTACCCAGGCTTTGTTAGAATTCGAGCTGCAGAACTTCTTTGGAAGGCGCCGCATGGAGCGTGACATAGGTCGTCTCACCGGTCACTACATCATCTGCGGCGCCGGACGCGTCGGCCGCAGTGCCGCCCGCGAGCTGGCCCGCCGGCCGGCTCAATTCGTGATCATCGAAAACAACGAGTCCAAGGCGCAGAAATTCGCCAGCGATAACTGGCTCATGCTCATCGGGGACGCCACCCAGGAACAGACCTTGCGCGACGCCCAGATCGACCGCGCGCGCGGTCTGGTCGCTGCCACCACCACCGATGCCACTAACCTTTATATTGTGCTGACCGCCCGCAGTCTCAATCCCAAACTCCGCATCATCGCCCGCGCCAGTGAAGACATGGCTGAGAAGCACCTGCGCAGTGCCGGCGCCGATGCGGTCGTCTGTCCTTATGTTTTTGCCGGGCAGCGTATCGCCCATTCATTCCTGAGTCCGCACGTGGTCAGCTTTCTCGATACCGCCACCACCCATCTCGGCATGGATCTCGAAATCGGGGAAGTGCCAGTCACTCCGCGCAGTCCGTTTGCCGGCAAGACCATCGAGAACTCGCGCATCCGCCAGGACAGCGGCGTCATCATCCTCGCCATCAAGCGCGAGGCGGGCATGCGCTTCAACCCCGCGCCTGACGATCGCATCGAAGCCGGCGATTTTCTGATCGCCATGGGCGAGCCCCAACAACTTCGCGAACTGGAACTGACGGCCGGGACCGAACCATCCGGGGCGCGAACATCTGGATCGCCAACCTCCGGGTCGCAAGTATGAAAATCGTGAGCGCGGCGGAAATGCGCGAGATCGATCGCGCCACCTCGGAGCGCTTCGGAGTGCCTTCCATCACCTTGATGGAGA
>Ga0209517_10003750_pt1 | contig 20376 bp, 19 predicted proteins | sample PeaSoiMetSII2010_FD_187695 | JGI IMG/M metagenome (GOLD analysis project Ga0209517, IMG submission 187695) | Peat soil microbial communities from Weissenstadt, Germany - SII-2010 (SPAdes) (version 2) | ecosystem: Environmental > Terrestrial > Soil > Wetlands > Peat | place: Germany...
TGTTGGGCAACTCCACGAAGTGTGCAAGCCAATCGGTGTCTTCATCCTGGAATAGTTCGAGCATGAAGCCGTCGAACCGATCGCTTTTGCTCCGTCTGCCTCTAGCCATTGCCGTGCTCCCGGTCGTACTGCGCGAGAAACTGGCGAACCTGATAGCTCTTCGCGTTCCGCCCAGTGGCTTGGACGGGCAAGCGATAGCCGCCCGGCGAGTACCAGAGCCGGTGGCTACCCTTCTGCCGTCTGAACTGCCACCGGGCAAGCTGCATCAGCTTTTAGAATTCCTTGAAGGAAAGCCCGTCCGCGTTTTCTCGCGCCCATGTCAGGAGCTTTCCAAACTCGCGATCTGTAACTGTATGCAGTTACAGCCAATTCATGCAAGCGAGAAGGGCCTCTTATCGGGGAACCCGGGACTCTCGGGTCTGGCACAGAAGAAGACCGGCGGGATGCCGCTCCCACTTCGGAGGGGAACCAGCGCAACACAAAATCCGATCCGAAGTAGGGCTGGCGTCCCGCCGGCCATTTGCGGTCGCAGTCATCGAGAAATCGCGGTCCACACGAAACGACTGATCCCGGCGGAACGATTTGTCCGTTATGGCGTTTGTGCAACGATGTCGCATCGTCTGCCGGCCACCGTAGGAGAACCATAGTTGCGAATCATCTCACTCGAACGGGTACTGATCGCCGTTACTGACTTCGACCAATCCTGCGATAACTGGCGCAACGCGGGCTTCTCGCTCGAGGTCGGCGCAGACCCCAAGGACGGAATCCGCAGCGCGCGGTTTACCGCGGGCGCCGTCACCGTCGAGCTCAGCGCGTCAGCGGGCGACATCGACAGACGCAATCCGATGGCGGTTCAGATGGCGGAGGCAGCCACGCGCGGCGGCGGTATCTTCGGATGGCTTTGGGGCGTTGCCGACTCGGACGGCGAGCTGTTCGCCGAGCGTTCGCGGGCTCACGAGCTGCTCGACGGAGTCTTCACCGGCGCGGTCGCGAAGTCGCGCGAAGCCGTCCCGCGCATGGCGCCCAACGCCAACACGGTCGCTTACCTGGAGCACATGGTCGTGATGGTCCCGCAACTCGACGAGGCGATCGTCGCCTTCGAGCGCGTCGGCGTTCCCTGCAAGCGGATTCGCGAGGCCGGGCGCGGGATGCGCCAGGCGTTCTTCAAGCTCGAGGAAAGCGTGTTCGAGCTGGTTGGACCGTCGGGCTCGGAACCTCGATGCTGGGGGCTAGCCTTCATGTGCGACGATGCCGCCGCGGCGGTCGCAGCCGCGCGCCGCAACGGGTTGCAGGCAACCGAGCCGAAGCCCGCGATCCAGGGCGGGCGTATCGCGCGAATCGTCGCGCCGCTCGACGCCGTCGCGGTCGCCTTCATGGACAAGCGCTAGCAGCATGAGCAGACATCGCGCGCGAGAACGTGGCGGCGGCGTAGCTTACGAGGTCAGGCCGGCGGCGGTGCCGAACGCGGTCCGGAGCGCGGCGGTTATCTGCTCGATGCCGCGCTTGCCGATCTCCGCGACGCTCGAGAACGACACGAAGCCGTGGATCGCGCCGTCGTAGCGCGTGCAGGTGACCGGCACGCCGGCCTGGCGCAGGCGCACGCCGTACGCTTCGCCCTCGTCTCTTAGCGGATCGAGCTCGGCGGTGACGATCAGCGCCGCCGGCAGTCCGCGCAGGTCGCGCGCCCGGATCGGCGAGGCGTGAGGATTCGATCGGTCGGCGTCGCTCGCCACGTACTGCTGCCAGAACCAGATCATGTCCGCGCGGGTCAGAAAATAGCCGTCGGCGTTGGTCCGGTACGACGCGGTGTCCATCGCGGCGTCTATGCCCGGGTAGATGAGCACCTGATGGACAATCGCGGGACCTCCGCGATCGCGCGCCATCAGCGCGGCCACCGTAGCGAGATTGCCGCCCGCGCTGTCGCCGCCGGTCGCGATTCGGGCGGCGTCGGCGCCGATAGCGGGGGCATTTTCGGCCACCCATCGGGTCGCTGCGTAGGCGTCCTCGGCGGCGGCGGGAAACTTGTGCTCGGGCGCCAGCCGATAATCGACCGCCACGGTGACGCATCGGATGCGGTTGGTCAGGATACGGCAGAGGTCGTCATGGCTTTCGAGTCCGCCGAGCACCCATCCGCCGCCGTGAAAGTAGACCAGAGCGGGAAACGGTCCGGCGCCCTCGGGCGCGTAGACCCGGATCGGAATGTCGCCTGCCGGTCCCGGGATTCGACGGTCTTCGGTCCTGCCGACCGGCTCGGGGTTTCTGCCCGCGAGCGCCATCGTCTCGAATTGGCGGCGGGCCTGCTCCGCGGTTTCGGCCCGCAGCGGAATCATCCCGGCCGCGGCCATCTGATCGAGTATCAGCTTGCATTGCGGATCGAGCGGCATAAGGTCCTCCGCAAGTTCATTCGATTGTCAGCGAGAATCGGCCCCTGATGATGATATAATTTCACCGGATGGCCAAGCGATCGTACGACACGCTGGTGGAATATCCGGAGCCGGCGCTTGATGCCCCCGCGCCTCCTGCCGAGGCGGCCGCGGTCGAGGACGAGATCGCTCGCAAGCTCGACGCGATCGCGCCCCGGCCCGGCGTCTACCTGCTCAAAGACCGCGCCGGCAAAGTCCTCTACGTCGGCAAGGCCAAGTCGCTGCGCTCGCGCGTGCGGGCCTACTTCCGCCCCGGCGAAGAGGGCGATGGGCGGTTTCAGGTCCGCTTCCTGATGCGGAAGGTGCTCGATTTCGACACCCTCGTCACCACCAGCGAAAAGGAAGCGCTGATTCTCGAGAACAATCTGATCAAGCAGTACCATCCGCGCTACAACATCCGTCTCAAAGACGACAAATCCTACTTGAGCGCCAAGATTACCAGCCATCCCTGGCCGCGCATCACCGTCACCCGCAGGATCGTCAAGGACGGCGGGACCTATTTAGGTCCGTTCGGCTCGGCGGACGGCCTGCGCGAAACTATCGACGTAATCCGCAAGATCTTTCCGCTGCGCACGTGCTCGGACGCGGTGTTCCGCAACCGCGCCCGACCCTGTATCGAATATCAGATCAAGCGCTGTCTGGGGCCGTGTTGCCTGCCGGTCGATCGCGCCGAATACGAGCGCCATCTGCGCGCCGCCCGGATGCTGCTGGAGGGGAAAAACCTCGAGCTGCTCAGGGAGCTCCGCGAGCAGATGAAGACGCATGCCGACCGGCTCGAATTCGAGGACGCCGCGCGGATGCGCGATCGGGTGCGCGCGATCGAGAAGACCGTCGAGCGCCAGACCGTGCTGCATCATTGGGGAATCGACCAGGACGTGTTCGGGCTCTATCGTGAGGGCGGCTCGATCGAAATCATCGTTTTGCTGGTGCGGGGCGGCAAGCTGAGCACCACGCAAAGCTGGAGCTTTCGGGATCTCGAGTTCGCCGACCAGGACGTGCTCGCGGATCTGCTGACGCAATATTATTCGGGCGGGCGTTTTTTGCCCGACGAAGTTATCCTGCCGGCCGAGCTGGAGGACAGCGAAGTGCGCGCCGAACTGCTCTCCGAGCGGCGCGGCAAGAAGGTCGAGATCTTCGTTCCGCAGCGCGGCGAGAAGCGCAGTTTGCTCGAACTCGCGCTGGAAAACGCGCGGCAGAGCTTTGCTGCGCGCCGCGACAACGAGAAAATCCGCGAGTCGATGCTCGACGACCTCCGCGCCAAGCTTCACCTGCGCAATACGCCCAAACGCATCGAATGCTACGACATCTCGAATCTGCAGGGCTCGATGGTGGTCGGGTCGCGGGTCACGTTCGACGAGGGCGAGCCGCAGAAGAATCTTTACCGGCGCTATCGAATCCGCAGCGTCGAAGGCCAAGACGACTTCGCCAGCCTCTATGAAGTGTTGAAGCGCCGCCTCGAGCGCGCGGTGCGGGAGAACGAACATCCGGACCTGTGGGTGATCGACGGCGGCAAAGGGCAGCTCAACGTCGCGCTCACGGTGCTCAAGGAATTCAACCTGGCCGATCAGATCGACGCGATCGGGCTCGCCAAGCAGCACGTGCTCAACGACGGCCGGCAGGCCACGGTCGTGAAGTCCGACGAGCGCGTGTTCCTTCCCAATCGGAAGGATCCGATCGTGCTGCCGCGCAACTCGACCGCGCTGTTCCTGCTGGTCCGCATCCGCGACGAGGCCCATCGCTTTGCGATCACCTACAACCGCGAGTTGCGCCGGCGCGCGCGGCTGCGCTCGGTGCTCGACGACGTGGAGGGAATCGGTCCGGTGCGGCGGCGCGCGTTGCTGCGGCATTTCGGCAGCTTAAGGCGCATCCGCGAGGCGAGCGTCGAGGAGCTGGGGGCGGTCAAGGGGATGAACCAGGAGCTGGCGGCCGAGGTCCGCCGCCATCTGGACGCGCTCGGGGGACTGCTCGACGCGGAGGAGGCCGCCGCCGGCGAGGCCGCGCCGCTTGCGTGAGAAACGGCACTTGACACATTTGTAGGATTCTACTACTTTCTGTTTTGTCGCCAGCGCGAGCCGGGCGGACGGCAAACACCGCCGCGCCACGCGGTCGGAACCCTCCAGCTGTCCGCCCGGCAAATTTTTCGCAATCCCCGGAATTTCCCCGCACCCGGAATTGGAAATGGCTCTGTGTGACGCGGCCGCGGCTACATCTCGGGATTCTTCGCGGTTCCATTCCGATTGCTCAGAATGACAGAAAGGCCGGCCTACGAATCACCGTGTCGTGCGGCCAGTGGGCGTCGTGGCGCTCGCGGTAATCGAGGTTGTAGTGCAACCCGCGACTCCTTGCGTCAGCAGGTCGCTCTCCATGTGAGGCGCGACTTTTCCCGCCTCTCCGGGAGAGGCCGCCGACCGACTTGCGAAAGTCGGGCGGCGGGTGAGGGCGATGGGCTCGCGTAGCATCTCGCCTGTATCGAATTGACAGCACAGAGATGCAGTCCTGGATTTCGCGACAGAGCGGGCGTAATTGAGAAGGTGGCTGCCGCAGCGCCAATTTCGTTCCGGGAGCTTATCGCATGCTCGACCATGTTGAACTCACGGTCGCCGACCTCTCCAAAGCCAGGGCTTTCTACGATAAGGCATTGGCGCCGGTCGGCGTCGCGGTGGTGGTGACTCACTACAGCGGCCTATCGCTTGGCTATGGGTCCGAGGGGCTGCCCCATTTCTGGATCACACAGGGACCGCCGCTCACCGGATTTCTGCACATCGCGTTCAGGGCCAAGGACCGAGCGAGTGTCGACGCGTTCTATCGCGAGGCGATCGCGGCGGGCGGACGCGACAACGGTCCGTCAGGTCCAAGGCCCCAGTATCACCCGAACTACTACGCCGCCTTCGTGTTCGACGCTGATGGGCACAACGTCGAGGCGGTCTGCCGGGCGCCCGCATGAGCCCGCACCACGATTGAAAATCACTCCGCCGACTCCGGCCGCGGTTACGTGAGGCGCAACTTTCCCCGCCTCTCCCGCGCCGGCGGCAAGGCGCCGGCGCAAACCGGGAGAGGCCGCCGACCGACTTTCGCTAGTCGGTCGGCGGGTGAGGGCGATCCGTTCGCGCAGTAGCTCGTCGAATTGACACTCCGCACAGCCGGTCCTAGACTTCGCGACAGAGCGGGCGCAATTCGGCGGCGGAATGCCGGCTCCCCAAGCTGGATGCCGCCGGTTGGACCCCCGGTCGCCCGGCCTCCGAGGACCATCGTGGGACTTACACTGTTGGAGCTTCAGGTTGGTAATCCGGCGCGACCTGACCGGACCGAGACGCTCGAATTGCTGGTCGATTCCGGCGCAATTTACTCGGTCATCCCAGCATCAATTCTCCGACGGCTCGGGATTCGATCGCTCGGCAGAGAGGAATTCCGGCTCGCCAATGGCGGCAAAATAACCCGCCGAAAGGGAATCGCTCTGTTCAGGTATGGTAAGCGGGTCGGCGGCGCTGACGTGATCTTCGGCGAGCCCGGCGACAGCCAGCTTCTCGGCGCCCTGACCCTCGAAGCCTTGGGCTTGTCGCTTGACCCCCTGCGCCGTGAGCTCAAGCCGTTGCCGATGATTCTGGGGTTGGCGGCCTGAAATCCGCGAACGCCGGCGTCCGCGGGTCGTCAGCTAGCTGGCTTTAGCCTCAACCGGAAAACCAGACCCGGCTCAGAGTCTGCCGCGGCCAAATCTCGGGATTCTTCGCGGTTTCATTCCGATTGCTCAGAATGACAGAAGGGCCGGCCTACGAATCACCGTGTCGTGCAGCCAGTGGGTGTCGTCGCGCTCGCGATAATCGAGGTTGTAGTGCAGCCCGCGCGACTCCTTGCGCGAGGCCGCCGATCTCACCACCAGCTCGGCCACCGTCACCAGGTTGCGGAGCTCGATCAGGTCCGAATCGAGCAGGTGATCCCAGTAGTAGCTGTGGATTTCATCCTTGAGCAGCTCGATGCGGCGTAGCGCCCGCTCCATCCGGCGGTCGGTCCGTACGATCCCGACGTAGTTCCACATCAGGCGGCGAATCTCGTCCCAGCTCTGCGTGATAAGCACGCGTTCCTCGCTGCGAATCGCACGTCCGGGGTCCCATTCGGGGAATTCGGGCGGCGGCCGGTCGCGCGCCTCGCGAAGCTGGCGCGCCGCTGCGGCGGAAGCTCGGCGGCCCATCACGGCCGCCTCGAGCAGCGAGTTCGAGGCGAGGCGATTCGCGCCGTGCAGACCGGTCATCGCGACTTCGCCGGCGGCGTATAGCTGCGCGATCGGCGTGCGGCCGTCCAGGTCGGTCATCACGCCGCCGCACATGTAATGCGCCGCCGGCACCACCGGAATCGGCTGGCGCGTGATGTCGATGCCGAAGCTCAAGCATCGCGCGCAGATATTCGGGAAGCGCGAGCGGATGAAGTCCGGCTCGCGATGGGTCAGGTCGAGGCATACGTAGTCGAGGCCGTGACGCTTCATCTCGGAGTCGATCGCGCGTGCGACCACGTCGCGCGGCGCGAGCTCCGCGTCGGGATGGTATTTCTTCATGAACGGCGTGCCGTCGGGCAGGCGCAAGATCGCGCCCTCGCCGCGCAGCGCTTCGGAGATCAGGAACGACTTGGCGGCCGGATGGAACAGGCACGTCGGATGGAACTGGATGAACTCGAGGTTGGCGATCGGAGCGCCGGCCCGATACGCCATCGCGAGCCCGTCGCCCGACGCGATGTCGGGATTGGTGGTGTAAAGGTAGACCTTGCCCGCGCCGCCGCTCGCCAGCATCGTGGCGCGCGCGACAAACTTCCGGACTTCATGAGTTTTCCGATCGAGCGCGTAAGCGCCCCAGCAGGCCGGAGCGCCGGCGCCGCCACGCTCGACCAGGAGGTCCACCGCGACCTGATTTTCGATCACAGTGATATTGCGCCGGGCGCCAACCGCCTCGCCGAGCGCGCGCATGATCTCGCGCCCGGTCAGGTCCTGGGCGTGCAGGACGCGGCGATGGCTGTGGCCGCCCTCGCGCCCGAGATCGTATTCCTCCTCGTGGCCCTGCTCGGCGTGCGTGAATCGCGTGCCGAGCCGAATCAGCTCGCGCACGGCTTCGGGTCCGCCCCGGATGATGGTCTCGACCGCCTCGCGATTGCATAGCCCGGCGCCTGCGCGAAGCGTGTCCTCGATATGCGACTCGAAGGAATCGTCAACGCTCCATACGCTGGCGATTCCACCTTGCGCGTAAGCGGTGTTGGCCTCGCTGCTGGCGGCCTTGGTGAGCACGGTCACGGTGCCGGTCTCGGCGGCCTCGATCGCGAAGATCAATCCGGCGATTCCGCCGCCGATCACCAGATAGTCGCTGGAAGGGGCGCTTAAGCTCATCGCGGATCGCGCGTCTTGCGTTCAATGAGGAAGGATTCGGAGCACATGGCGTCGCTTCCAAGACTCGGGCCGGTCGCGCGTGTTTGAACGCTATGCGAGCGCGTCGCGCGGAGTCAAGCGAGCTTTGGCGCAGGGATTGCGGGCGCGCGCGGCTGCCGATCCTGATTATCCGCGCAATATGGTTTGCCCGAAGTTCGCGATTGCCATATTCTCGAAATTGCAGGCAGCATCGGTAGCGCGAGGGTTTTCGGCGTGGCTTTTACCACTCCAAATATGCTGACGCTTTTCAGAGTCGGAACGGTGCCGATTCTGATGTACCTGCTGATGTACACGGGACCGATTCCGTCGGCGATCGCGGCCGGGGTGTTTTTTCTGGCGGCGATCAGCGACATCTTCGACGGCTATATCGCGCGCAGCTACAACTCGGGCACCACGCTCGGCAAGCTGATGGATCCGCTGGCCGACAAGCTGGTGGTTACGGCAGTGCTGATCATGCTGGCCGGAATTCCGCGCCTCCCGAGGGTGCCGGCCTGGATCGTCGTGGTGCTGGTGTCGCGCGAGATTCTGGTCACCGGCCTGCGCGCGATCGCAGCCGCAGAGGGACTGATTATCGCTGCCGAAGAGCTGGGCAAGTACAAGATGGTCCTGCTGTCGATCGCGATTCACGGCCTGCTGATCCATTACACCTACCTGCACGTCGATTGCTTCGCGGGCGGGATGTTCGTGCTGTGGATCGCGATGGTGGTGAGCGTGTGGTCGGGCGCGGATTATCTGGTCAAGACCGTGCGCGCGCTGCGGCCCGAGCCCGCCGCAAAGCCGGTCCGCCGCGCCGCCATTTGACTCTCCGCGCCTCGGCGGATAAACGATCTGACTTGGCTATCGCGCTGATTCGGCTGCCGCACCGCTTCGGCCGCCGCGTCCGCGATTTGGAGAGCGGGTGTAGCTCAGTTGGTAGAGCGCGTGCTTGCCAAGCACGAGGTCGTCGGTTCGAAACCGATCACCCGCTCCATGAATTGCTCTTGGTCTCGGTTTGAGTTCGGCCCCCTTTTCCTTTCGGGAATGCCCTCAAGGCGCGAGCGACCCCTTGTGGCTCGCGTGCGATCACGGTGAGATACGCTCGCGCGGCCTGCTCCGGTTCTGTGCGTCCTTGTTCCCAATCGCGTAGCGTGCCGGGCGGGATGCGATAGCGTGCCGCGAATTCCTCCTGCGTCAGTGCCAAGGCGCGGCGGAGCGTCTTCACCCTTGGCACGGGCCGCAGCCGCGCCCGGTGTGCTGGAGTGATCGGCGGATTGTCAGGGTCGCTCGCGGCGCGAGCTTCGACCTGGGCAGATCTCATGGGAAGGATCGGCATCACGCGCAGCCGCTTCTCTTTGCCACCGGACTGAACCCGCACGATCGTGCCATCAGAATGCACTCTGACTATAGTAGTATTCCTGCTCATCTTTGGTTGCCCTGCGGGCGGAGATCATCCGTATGCGGTCCGCGCGTTCTGCGTAAGCGATGGTCAACAACTGGCCTTCGCTGATTCCGACCAGTACGACTCTGTCCTCACCATACTCCGCGCGATCGTCCAGCCACTCGATTGCAAAAGGGTCACGGAATGCGAGGGTTGCCTGAACGAAGCTGATGCCGTGTTTGCGCAGGTTCCGCGCCGCCTTGTGGTTGTCCCATTCGAACTCCACCTGCATCATAAGACTACGGAAAACCCGTAGTCATGTCGAGAGCTGCGCTATCGGTGCGTGGCCGACCTCCCGCTCTTTCGTCGTTCCTCACGTAAATCTGCGGGTCAGGTGCGGGCGCCTAAATCAGATCGAGACCCTGCCAAACGACCGTGTGATGGATCGCCTTCGCGCGCAGCTCCGCGAGCTGCTCGAGGTCGGGGTCTTTGCGATATCGATCGAGGGCTTGCTGGTCTGGAAAGGTGACGATGTGCACTTCGTAGGGCTCGCCTGAATCCGGCTGGCTGGCGCATCGAATCCGGCGTTCGATCGCGCCGCCATGACGGCGCATGATCTCCGCGGCGCTGGACTCGAACTCCTCGAAGTCGGACTCGCGCCCGGCGTGAATGAAGAGCATCACAATCAGGGTGAGCCTGGTCTCCATTCGTTATGTTCCCGGAAGAACAAATTGCCGGGCTGGTTTCCTTTCCCCCCGGCTCTTCAAAACCGCCCATTAACGAACTTCGTGAAGTGTCTTCGACATGACAATGCGGACAGTTTACGAATAGACGCCCGGCCGGACCGCAGCCACGATCGATACTGCGCACGAAAAAGGGCGCACTAGCGAGTTTCCACCTCTTCTCGCCAGTAGATCTTCATCCAGGGCCGGGGGAACCGCAACACCCTCGGCCCTCCCCTTAGCCGCCCGCACCGCGGGCCTTGTTTACGAGGGTTGACCGCTTCGCGAGGCTGTGGGAAACTCCGCCGCAGTCGGGAGGGCGCGCCGTTGGTATCGCTCTCCGCCTAACGTCTAATCGATCCAAGCCAGATTTCTTCGGAGGAAGCAGCCGATGGCTGAGCAAGCACAAGCAGCAACCGATTCGGGGCCGCGCCCGATCGTTTCATTTCTCAAACTGGCCCCCAAACCCCATCTGGTGGGAACCAAGTGCTCGTGCGGAGCCGTGTACCTGGACGCCCGAAAGGTCGCCTGCTCCAAATGCGGGTCCACCGGGCCCTTCACGCAGATCGAATTGTCGAACAAGGGCAAGGTCTACGTCTTTTCGGTCGTGCATCAGTCGTTCCCTGGTATCAAGACCCCATACGCCACGGCGATCGTGGATCTGCCCGAGGGCGTGAGCGTGCGCAGCAATCTGAGCAGCGTGGATCCGCTCGACCTTCAGAAGGAACCCAAAAAGTACTTCGATATGCCGGTCGAGATGGTTACCGAGGTGGTGGCAAAGGATCGCGAAGGGCACGACGTGGTGGCCTTTTCGTTCCGTCCGAGCAAGAATTAGTGGCAGGAATTATTGCAAGAATTATCAAGTGGCCGCGGGGCTGAACAAATTTGCGCCGGGCTTGGCTATCCGCCGGGCCGGTAGCGGGAGGCTTTACTGAGATGAGAAACGTATACGTTTTAGGCACCGGGATGATCAAGTTTGGGCGCTATCCTGAAAAGAGCGTACCCGAACTTGGCGGCGAAGCGGCGGTCCTCGCGTTGAAGGACGCCGGCGTTTCGATCAAGGACGTGGAATTTTTCGCCTGCGGCAATCTGTATCAGTCCAACGCGATGGTGGGCCAGCGGATTCTCCAGCAGATCGGCCAGACCGGAATCCCCGTCATCAACGTGTCCAACGCCTGCGCGACCGGATCGACAGCGTTCCGCGAGAGCTACATGTCGATCGCCTCGGGGATGTACGACATCGCGATGGCGGTCGGGGTTGAACAGATGGGCAAGGCGGGCCTGCTCGGCGGCGGGGGTGGCGCCGGGGGTGATCCGGCCTACGGCACCGAGGGCAAGCTCGGCTCAGGCCTGATGCCGGCGGTGTTCGGCCAGGCCGGTATCGAGCACATGCGCAAGTACGGCACCAAGCCGGAGCACTTCGCCAAGATTTCGGTCAAGTCGCACAAGCACGCGACCAAAAATCCGTTCTCGCAGTATCGCAATGAAGTGACGCTCGAGGACGTGATGAACGCCCGGATGGTCGCATATCCCAACACATTGTATATGTGCTGCCCGACCGGCGACGGCGCGGCGGCTGCGATCCTGGTCTCCGAGGACAAGCTGAAGCAGCTCGCCGGCGGCCGCAAGCGCGCACGCGTCGCAGCTTCGGTGCTGACTTCCGACCCGTGGACCGAGCGCGATCTCAGTCTGCCCGATGTCAGCACGCTGACCCGCCGCGCGTCCAAGAAGGCTTACGAGACGGCGGGGATCGGCCCCAAGGACATCGCGCTCACCGAGCTGCACGACTGCTTCGCCACCGCCGAGCTGGTTCATTACGAGAATCTCGGCCTGTGCGGCGATGGCGAGGCCGGCAAGTTTATCGACGAGGGCGGTGGAGTCCATCCGAGCCTCGGCGGCAAATCGCCGGTCAACGTGTCGGGCGGGCTGCTGTCGAAGGGCCATCCGCTGGGCGCCACCGGGGTCGCGAATATCTGCGAAGTCGTGTGGCATCTGACCCAGGATGACCGCGCGAAAGATCGCCTCGTTCCCAACGCCAAGGCCGGACAGGCGCACGTGATCGGGCTCGGCTCGGCCTGCACGATCCACGTGCTGACCGTCTGAGACGAACTGGCGGCATCAAGCTGACTGAATCGACAAGGGCCGCCCGCAAGGCGGCCCTTTTTCTTTGCGGCGCGCCGCACTAAGGTTTTGTTCACCATGGATAGCGACGTCACCACGGCGCAGAAGCTTGGATATCCGCCCGACGCGCGGCTGCTGATCGTTAATGCCGACGACTTCGGCATGTGCCACGACGAAAACGAGGCCACGATCGAGGGTCTCAGCGTGGGGTTGTTCACGTCGTCCACTATCCTGACGACCTGTCCGTGGTTCGAGGAGGCTGCCGAGTTCGCGCGCAATCGGCCCGCAGCCGACCTGGGCGTGCATCTGACGCTCACCAGCGAATGGGCGCGCTACAAGTGGGGACCCGTGCTGGGCAGCAGAGCAGTCGCGTCGCTGGTCGACGAGCGCGCCTACCTGTGGCCGGACGTGCCGGAGGTTTTCGCCAACGATCGGCTCGACGAAGCCGAGGCCGAGCTCCGCGCGCAAATCAACAAGGCGCTCGCCGCCGGGATCGATGTGACCCATCTGGATAGTCACATGGGGCCGCTCCATCTGCGCGCTGACTATCACGAGATTTACCTTCGGCTGGCGACAGAGTATCGCCTGCCGATCCGGCTGACCCGCCGATCCGCGATGCGCCGGATGGGATTCGGTGAAATCCTGAACGAACTCGACCGGCGCGGGATTCTCTACCCCGACAACTTCTACGTCGGAGGACCCGACAATCCGGCGGACACCGGAGCGTACTGGACCAGCTTGTTGAGAGACTTGAAGCCGGGCATCGCGGAGATCTATTGCCATCCGGCGCTGGCGCGTGACGAGCTCAGAAGCTGCGCGCGCGACGCCGAGCAGCGTGAAGCCGACTTCCGCTTCTTCACTTCGGAGCAAACGCGCCGGCTGCTCGCCGACGAAGGTATCGAGCTGATCGGCTACAAACGCCTACGCGCCGCGATGCGATCGTAGAACCCGGACGCCATCCATTTGGTAGAGGCCATGAGCGGGACCACTCATCACACCGGCGACGCCTTCTTATCCCTCGCCCGCATCAATGTGGGAGAGGGCAAGCCGCGCGGTCGGAGTCGATTCCTTGCTATCTTTCCGCGCGGCGCGGGTGAGGGTCCCGACCGAGTCCGGAGCCACGCAAAGCGTCGGTATGGAACTCTACTCTTTGACGTCAAGTTGAATCTTCTCTCTGTCGGACCCTCACCCAAACCCTCTCCCGGACAACGGGAGAGGGCTCAGACGTGAAGCGATCTCAATGTCGGAAGTTCCGCGCCAGCAAAAAATCACGCGTTTGAGAGGTTTCCGGGATCTTGTCGGGAACGAAGCGCAAGGCCTCACTCTGATCGAAGACCACGCACGCGCGGTAGTCGAGCGCTACAACTTCGCCGAGATCAGGCTCCCGTTGTTGGAACGAATGGCTCTCTACGAGCGCTCGACCGGCGAGACCTCGGACATCGTGCAGAAACAGATGTACGTCTTTCATCGCCGCGAAGAGAGCGATGGCGAAGGCGCGATGGTCCTGCGGCCAGAGGGAACGCCGGGAGCGGTTCGCGCCTATATCGAGCAGGGGCTAGACAAGCGAGACCCTGAGCAGCGCTTCTTTTACAGCGGACCGATGTTCCGCTACGAACGTCCGCAGAAAGGACGCTACCGGCAGTTCCATCAGTTTGGGGTCGAAGTGTTCGGCAGGCCCGACGCCGCCTGTGACGCCGAGCTGATCGTCATGATTGACGATCTGAGAAAGCAGCTTGGGCTCACGCTCGAAACGCAGGTAAACTCGCTCGGCGATTCGAAGTGCCGGCCGGCCTTTCGGGAGGCGGTCCTGCAATTCGGTCGTGCCCACCTCAACGAGTTATGCGTGGACTGCCGCCAAAGACTCGAACGAAATCCGCTCAGGCTCCTCGACTGCAAGATCGATTCGCGGCTGGCGGAATCTGCGCCCAAAAGCTGGGACTATCTCTGCGACGACTGTCGCAGGCATTTTAACACCGTGCTCGATCTAATCTCGAAGGCCCAGGTTCCGTATGTCGTAAACCATCGGCTGGTCCGTGGGTTGGACTACTACACACGCACCACCTTTGAGGTTGTCTCTCTAGGCCTCGGCGCTCAGAACACTGTAGTTGCGGGAGGCCGCTACGACGGGCTGGTGAGCCAGCTCGGCGGTAACTCCGTGCCAGGAACAGGCTACGCGATCGGCGTGGAGCGCATGGCGGAGGCCCTTGAGGCCCAGAAGACCGCCGGCGTCTCGAATACGTCCCCTGACCTGATCATCCGGTCCCCGGCGGGCACCATAGTCGTCGATTGCAAATCGGCGACCGGTCCTGGATTGTCCGAGGCCGCTGCTCGGCTTTCGCTCTACGCCGACGTTTTTGGCAGCGCCGTTAGACTTCCGCTTCAAGTAGCAATCGTGGCTCAGGGCGAGGCGGCTCTTGCCGAAGCGTTTGGTTTGGCTGGCGAGCTTCGCCGCAACAACCTTCGCGTCGAGCTCCTCTCGCCCGAACGTCGCATTAGGGCGCTACTTGAGCGAGCCCACAAAATGGGAGCTCAGCGCGTCTTAATCGTTGGGGGGGACGAGGCTTTGCGTGGCGTTGTCCAGCTTCGCAGCCTGGGGACCGCCATTGCGGGGAAGACCCTGCCGGTGAAGCACGACCAGCGCGAGGTGCCACGCGACCAGATTGTCCCCGAACTGCTCGCCTCGCTTCGCCGCTGACTCTGTTTCGCCGCTCGCTGCGGGCAGGCTATTCTTCAATCGGAAAACTGCGATGCCTACGCCCGATCGATACTCGCCGCTGCCGCCGTGGCCGCGGACCGATTGCTGCGGCGCGTTGCGGGCGGCCGACGCCGGCCGCGACGTGGCGCTGTGGGGATGGGTCGCCGGACGGCGCGATCACGGCGGCTTGATCTTCATCGATCTGCGCGATCACGAGGGAATCGTTCAAATCGTCTTCAATCCCGAGTCCGCACCCGCGCCGCACGAGATCGCGCGTGAAGCACGCTCCGAATTCTACCTCGCGGTAAAGGGACGGGTGGTGCGGCGCTCGGCGGGCACGGTCAACGCGCAGTTGCCGACCGGCGAGATCGAAGTCGCTGCCGCCGGGGCGGAAATTCTCAGCGTCTCGCTCCCGCCGCCATTTGCGATCACGGACGAGGATACCGCCGCCGAGGAGGTCCGTCTGAAGTACCGCTATCTCGATCTGCGCCGGCCGCAGATGCAGCGCAATCTGCGGATGCGTCACGCCGCGCTCCGCGCCGTGCGTGCGCATCTCGATGCCGCCGGCTTCGTCGAGATCGAGACGCCGATTTTATGGAAGGCGACGCCCGAGGGCGCCCGCGACTATCTGGTGCCGAGCCGGGTGAATCCGGGCCGCTTCTACGCGCTGCCGCAATCGCCGCAGCTCTTGAAGCAGCTCCTCATGATCGGCGGCTTCGACCGCTACTACCAGATCGCGCGATGCTTCCGGGACGAGGACCTGCGCGCCAACCGCCAGCCCGAGTTCAGCCAGATCGATATCGAGATGACCTGCCCGCGCCCCGACGACATCATGGATCTCACCGAGGGCATGATCGCAGCGGTCTTTCAGCGCGCGCTCAACGTCGAAGTCGCGCGGCCGTTCCTGCGCATGCCGTACGGCGAAGCGATGGAGCGCTTTGGCAGTGACAAACCCGACCTGCGCTTCGCACTCGAGTTGAAAGACCTGACCGCCTGTTTCGCCGGCACTGCGTTCAGAGTGTTCGCTGAAACGATTGCGCACGGCGAAGCGATCTACGGAATCAGGTTACCGGGTGATTTTCAGCTTGCGCGGCGCGAGCTCGACGAAATTGCCGAGGGGCTCCGATCGCGCCAGCAAATGGGTCTGGCGTGGGCCAAAATCGGCGACCCGAAAACCGGCCCCTCGAAAAGCAATGACGACAGCTGGCAGGGGCCGATCGCCCGCCATCTCGGCGACGGCGAAAAGCGGCGCGCCGTCGAGACCGCCGCTCTGCGCAGCGGCGACACGCTGCTGATGGTCGCGGGGCCACGCGCCAAGGTGCGTCCGATCCTCGGCGAATTGCGGCTCCAGTTGGGGAGCAAGTTCGGCCAGATCAAATCGGGACTGGCGGGGCCGGATGATCTCAAGTTTCTCTGGGTGGTTGATTTCCCACTCTTCGAGTACGGCGAAGAAGAGCGGCGCCTGTTCGCGGTGAACCATCCGTTTACCGCGCCGCATCCGGGCGATCTTGAGCTGCTGGACAGCCGGCCGCTGGACGCCCGCGCGCTGGCCTACGACATGGTGCTCAACGGCCAGGAGCTGGGCGGCGGCTCGATCCGTATCCACAGCCGCGAGCTTCAACTCAAGGTGCTGGAGCTGCTGGGTTTCTCGCGCGAGGAAGCGCTCGACCGATTCGGTTTCCTGCTCGACGCGCTCAGCTACGGCGCGCCGCCGCATGGCGGAATCGCCTTCGGCGTCGATCGGATCTGCATGCTGTTGTGCGGCGCGGACTCGCTGCGCGACGTGATGGCCTTTCCGAAGACCCAGAAGGCGGTGGACCCGATGAGTGGAGCGCCCTCGGCAGTCGACCCTCGCCAACTCCATGAGCTATCGATTAAACTAGCGACATGAGCGCGCGCCGTTCGATTCCCGGTTCGATGTTGAAGCTGGCCGTCCTGTCGCTGGTGCTCGCGATGCCCGCGTGCTCGCTACCGCTTTTCCTCGGGCTCAACAAATACGACAGCCCGAGCAAGCTTCCGATCATCGGCGGCAACTCCAATCTTCAGACCGACTCGGTCGCCTCGATCAAGACGCTGGCCGAGAACCGGATCGCGACGATGCCGATTCTGGAGACCCCGGACAAGATCGACAATGTCGTGGCCGAAGGCGCCGGCGAGGCGATCAGCGCGGAACTCTACAGCGAGATGTCGCTGGTCGGCGGATGGGAAGTGGTGCCCGACGGCGACGTCGAGCAGGCGATGGCCAAGCTCCCGCCGAGCACGCCGGGCAATTTGCAGGACAACGCCCTCGCGCTCGGCCGCGCGGTGTCGGCCGACGGCGTCATCTACGGCACCGTCGAGCAATACAAGGAACGGGTCGGAGTCGCTTATGCGGCTGCGAGTCCCGCCGCAGTGACGTTCACGCTGCATCTGGTCGACATCAAGTCCAAAGAAGTGGTCTGGACCGCGAAGTTCTCCAAGTCACAGAAGGCGCTCAGCGAGAACATGCTGAACTTGGTGAACTTCCTCCAGAACTCGGGCCGCTGGGTCAGGGCGCACGAGATCGCGAACGAGGGAGTCAAGGCGGCGGTCGCCAACTTGCGCAGCGAGATCGCGCTCAACCAGAACATCAAGCACTTCGAGACCGGCAGCTACGAGCAGGAGAAAGAGATGTCGCATCGCTACAAGGGCGGCCCGGAGTGATCGGGCGCCGCGCCCCGGCGGTCGCATCGTCTTTAGTACTCTCCGCGAGAACGCGATCCGCGCCCGGCGTCAACCTCGCACGCAGGCGCGGTTGCTCTTTACCCGGCTTCGCGCACCGTGAATCATGATCGTCGCGCACGTGCAAGAGCGCGCGAGTCGTGACGTGGCGGGCAAGCGCTTGACAATCACCCGGCGACGCGGTTGATGAGCATAAAAGGATCATCCGCGTATGAGACGCCGTTCGCGCCGGCGTCCGATAACCGCGCAGCACTGCGGAGGAGGGTCATGGAGATCCCACCGGTACTCAAGTACTCCAAGGAACACGAATGGGTCGCGACCGAAGGCTCGGTGGCGACCGTCGGGATCACGGATTACGCGCAGGACCAGCTCGGCGAGATCGTATACGTCGAGCTGCCGGCGGTTGGCGACAAGATCAGCAAGGACGACCCGTTCGGCGTGGTCGAGTCCGTCAAGGCGGTGTCGGATATCTACGCGCCGCTGAGCGGCACCGTGGTCGAGATCAACGAGGACCTGCCCGAGAGCCCCGAAGTCGTGAACGAGGATCCGTACGGAGACGGATGGCTGGTCAAGGTGAAGATCAGCGACCCGACCGAACTGGACGATCTGATGGACAACGAGGAATACGAGGAGCTGGTGGCCAAGGAGAAGGAATGAGGCTCAGGTGCCGGGCGGCGGGGCTGGCGCGTCGCCGGGCGGCGAAGATCCGGAGCTGCCGCGCTCGGCCCGCTCGACCTGGACCGCAAAGCTGCCGGTGCCAGCCGGTGGCTCGACGAAGACGGTCACGAACGGCGACAAGCCCGACGGTTGCAGAACGAAGTTCTTTGGCGGACCGAGCTTCTGATAGAAGTCGAGCTCCCGCGGCGTCATCTGGGAGATCATGCGTTCCGACAGGCTGTTGCCGCAGTAGACTTCCTGCCTTGCGACTTCCTGTTGCGAAGCGCCCAGCAGGCTCACCGCGATCTGAACTTCGTGAAGCGGCTGATTGCCCACGCCAAGCGCCTGGCCGGTGATCACGAGGGCCCGGCGCTGGCCGTTGATGCTCTGATAGCCGGCGTGGATGTCGCGGAGCGCGATCCGCACCGCCGCCGGGGCCGGGTCCACGAACCGATCGCCGATCGCGGGCAACCCGGCCAGCAGGCTCGCACTGGCCGTGGGTTGGCCGGCGATCAGCAGGCTCATCGCGCCGAACGCCAGCGCCACGAAGAAGAAGCAGGCCAGGAAAAATCCCGAGGAATGCACCGGCGACCCGAGCAACGGAGTGCTGGCGTGGCTCGCAGGCCTTTTTTCCGCTTCCCGCTCGACTCGGGCAGGCACCGGAGCCGGCAACTCGATCTTCTGCGTTGCGCCGGCATCCTCCGCAACGTCCAGATGATGCTCGTGAGACTCAGGGAAGTGCAGGCCGCTTTCGCCGACCTCCCACGCGTCTTCGTCCCCGACTTCCTCGCGGGTCTCGTCCTCGTCGATCTCGTCTTCCTCGATCTCGGCGCTGAAATCGAAGTTTTGGTCGGCATCCGGCTCCTCGATTCGATGCGAGAACGGACGCTCCAGCGGGTTTATCTCCTCGGGCGCGATCTGGGCGCGAGCTTCGGCAGCAGATTCGGGCGCAGTCTCGGGATCGGGAGCAGTCTCGGGATAAGGATCGGTTGCCGGCGCGGCGGTGCCGGGCTCCGGCGGCTGGCTCTCGCGTGGCGCTTGCGGCGGCGGTGGAACGATCTTCAGACTGGGGCGGACTTTGGGTCCCGCGCTCTTCGGAGCAGGCGTCTTGACCTTGGGCTCCGGCGCCGGTTGACGTTCATTAGTCGCAGCCGGCTGGCGTGCCGATTCGGTCGCTCTGGGCCTGTCCCGATCCGATTCGCCGGCTTTGGGCCTGCGCGGCTCGACGCTGAACACATGGCCGCATCGCGAACACTTGAAGGTCGGGGTGTCTTCGGGCAAAACGCGTTCGTCGATTCGATAACGCGTGTGGCAACTGGAACATTGAATCTCGACCATCGAGCGCCCTCACCAACCCCAGCGCAATTTAGCATACGGCCCCCCCTGGCGCATCGTGGGGGGAGATGTCGCAAGCGGCGCGTGGAGGCCAGAGTCCGGTGCGAATAGCGCTCCTGGCCCGCCGTTTCGATCCGGCTGGGGGCGGCACGGAACGCGATCTGATCGTTACCGCCCAGACGCTCGAGGCCGCGGGTCACGACGTCATGGTCTACACGTCCGAAGTCCGGGCGCTGTGGGATGGCGGAATCGTCAGGCAGATCGCGGTCCCGAGTTTCCCGCGTGCGCTGACGTTGACTCGTTTCGCCTACCTGGCGCCCGGCCTTGCCCGGAGCGCGGGCGCCGACCTGGTAATGAGCTTCGCCCGCGTCGTCGGCGCGGACATCCTGCGCTCGGGCGGCGGCGCGCACATCAGCTATGTTAGAGCGGCGCGCAAATGGCGGGGCCGGGTGCGCGGCTCTGCGATGTGGCTCAGCCCGTACCATCGCGCCCAGATGAGTATCGAGCGGCGCGGGTTCACCCATCCGGGGCTCCGACAGGTTGTAGCGGTTTCCAACCTGGTTAGCGAAGATCTTCGGCGCCAGTTCGGCCTGGCGCCGGGGAAGCTGACTACACTCTACAACGGAGTAGACTTGGCGCGATTCACTCCCGCAGCCGACCATCATATGCGCGAGCGAGTCCGCCACGCCCTTGGCGTGAAGCCGGCGGAGCCGGTGGTGATTTTCGTCGGCAACGGCTTCGGCCGCAAGGGACTCGGCGCGATGCTCCGGGCGTGGCCATCGCTCAAAACCGCTCCGTGCCTGATGGTGGTCGGAATCGACCGCGCGATGACCGGTTACGCGCGGCTCGCGCGCAGGCTTGGGGTCGCCGATCGGGTTTCCTTCCTCGGCGCGCGCGAGAACGTCGAGGACCTGTACCGCGCCGCGGACGTGATGGCGGCGCCGTCGCTATCTGAGGCGTTT
>Ga0209517_10003751_pt1 | contig 20375 bp, 14 predicted proteins | sample PeaSoiMetSII2010_FD_187695 | JGI IMG/M metagenome (GOLD analysis project Ga0209517, IMG submission 187695) | Peat soil microbial communities from Weissenstadt, Germany - SII-2010 (SPAdes) (version 2) | ecosystem: Environmental > Terrestrial > Soil > Wetlands > Peat | place: Germany...
GATTACGCCGAATAACAAGTTTCTTTATGAACTTCAGGCCACGAACACCGCAGTCATCGATGGCTATAGCATCGACCCATCCTCGGGCGAGCTAACCGCGCTTACCGGCTCTCCATTCAACGCAGGAACTTGCCAGACATCATCAATGCAGGGAATCCCGGGTCCGGACAACATGACGATTGCCAGTGCCGGCAAGTTCCTGTACGACAACTGCGGCGTCTATTCCCTCGACCAGAATAGTGGCGCGGTGACCCAGGTCTCAAACTTCGTCGCCGGAGACTGGCCGGTCATCGATCCGACCGGGGATCTTCTCTGGGCAATCACGGTCCAGCAGAATTGTTTCCATTGTGAAGTCGGAGTGACTGCGTACCAGGTTGATCCCAATGCCGGCACCTTGACGGCAGTGCCCAATTCGACTCTGGATTTGACGAATTCCGAAGTCGGATATCTGATCGGCCTCGCCATCACCAAGTAGCTGTGGGTGGAAAGCTCACCGTTCTGCGGAGAGCCCCAGCTAACCAATGCCGCCTGATGTCAGGGCGGCTTTCCTTTTGCATCGCGAGAAGCCGCGGCCAGGATGAGTGTCGCAAAATCAGGGCTGGCCACTTACTGCTGCCTTCGCGCCCGCCCGGCCTGAGTTACTGCGATTCAGAGCTTCCCGGCGTTCCCGAGTAGTAGCCGGTGCGGGTTGCGACGCGCAGCTGTGTGGAACCGTCGAACGCCCGGACTTGGATCGAGTGGTAGCTGCCGGGCGTGTGTGGATTCGAAGAGCGGTATCCGATCACGTACTGACCTCGAATGTCTTTCGAAATAGTGCTCGCGATCGAATGCACCTCGTCGAGATTGGAGGGAAAGAACGCCGTGCCTCCGGTTTGCTCGGAGAGTGTACACAGGGATTGGCGATTGTCGTCGTTTTGCCGCTCGTTCTGTTCGAGAGCGATGATGTAGACGACGGGCCCATTCTTCGATTTCAACTTGTGGAGGACGTCCTGCAAAGTGGCTTCGCTGGCGTTGTCCCGGCCGTCGGTCACAACCAACAGAATTCTCTTTTGCGACGGGGAAGTCTGATTCAGGTGATCGGCGGCAGCAATCACAGCGTCGTAGAGGGCGGTGCTGCCTCGCGTCTCCACTCGCTGCAGGGCCGCCCGCAGTTTTCCGACATCCGGAGTGAAGTCCTGGTCCAGAAACGCGCCGTCGCCGAAGTTGACGACAAACACACGATCGTCCTGCTGGCTGGCATCCACTAACTGGAGGGCCGCCTCGTTGACCTTCGCCCGCTTCGGCAACATTGAGCCCGAGTTATCGATCAGAATTCCCAGCGCGACCGGAACGCGCTCTTTGCGGAAGGAAGTCAGTTCCTGTAGTTTTCCATCTTCCAACACTTCAAAGTCGTTGCGGGCCAAACCGACGGTTAGACGATTCTGATCATCCACTACAGTCGCATGCAGAACAACCTCTTCCACTTGTTTCTTAAAAACGAAGCCCGGGGACTGGTCATCTGGCGATTGCCCCCCTTGTGATGGATCATCTGCCGGCGGGGCCACAGCGGGGGCCTGCGTGGTGGGCGGAGGAGGCAAAGGACTTGCGTTCTGTGCCGAACTCGCTCCGGCAAGAATCAGCGCCCCCACCAAAGACCAAGCGATCTTTGTGAGGCTCCGTGGGAGTAGACATGCACTCATTTTCATTTATCCAAACGAGGTGACCCGCACCCTGGCGTCCCTCTCGAATTGCCAGAGGACTAGATGAACTTCCAAGGCGGAGAGTTGGCTCCGATTGTGAGCAACAAACCTTCTCCCCGCCTTCTGTATCTAAGGTCCGCACGTTCAGATCAAACGGCCCGTGAGGCTCCGAGGGTTTATGAATTCCAGCTTTATCCCACGTGCATTGTGGTTTGCGCTGGCGGCTCTGTGCATCAGCGCAACAGCATTTGCCACCACGCCTACGGTCATCGTCACCACCCCCGTCAACAATTCTCAAACCACTAGCCCGGTAAATTACGTCGCGTCAGCGAGCAGTCCGGGCTGCGCGAACGGAATTTCAGCTATGCGCGTTTATTCCGCCCCGGGCGTTAGCGCGTATACGGTCGCCGGCGGCAAGCTGAACACCTACATCAACCTGCTCCCGGGAACCTACAACACGGTGGTAGTGGCGTGGGACAATTGCGGAGGCGTGGCCACAGCCGACGTGACGATCACGACCACGGCAGAGAGGCAACCGGGAGGATTCCTATATACAGTCAATAACGACTATTTCAGTGGGAACACGGCGAACTTCGTGCAGGGTTTTTCGATTGTGTCTGGAAATGGCGCACTTGCGCCGATCCTGCAAGGTCCGGTGAAAGCCAATGTAGCGCCGCAATCGGTGGCTTCCGATAAAGGAGGATATCGTCTCTATGTGGGCGACTACGATTCCGGGGATATCTTCGCGTACTTCATTGATCGCAGCAACGGCTCGCTGACCCCTGTGCCGGGAGATCCATTTCCCGTGGACCGGACGGTGTCTGCAGTTGCCGTACACCCCAGCGGCAAGTTGATTTTTGCCGCTCGCGAAGAACTGCATCCAGGTGATGGAGTAGCCGTGTTCCAACTGCAGAGCGACGGCTCACTGCTGCCCGCCGCTGGCTCCCCTTATGCCACGCAAATCGGTCCGCAGGCTTTAGTGGTCGACCCTAGTGGGAAATATCTGTACGTCGCTGAGCAAACTGGCCCTCAAGAGAGCTACATCGAGGCTTTCTCGATCAATGGAACTTCCGGCGCGCTTACTCCGCTGCCGGGGTCGCCCTTCCATATCTCCATCCCCAACAACTGTGCCGCCGGCGCGGCGAGCCCCTTCGATATCATCGATTCTGCTGGTAAATACCTTTACACCGCCGATGCCTGGATGGACTCGGTCTCAGGATTCGCTATCGGAGGCACGACCGGCACGTTGACTGAGATTGCCGGCTCTCCCTGGCCCGATAACGGCGGCTGCGACGTCCCTCCGACTTGCGAAACCTGTGCTGCTAATCCGATTTCCCTTGCCGTCGATGGGACGGGGAAATTCCTTTACGGAGTCAACCAGGAAGTCAGGGATATCTCCATCTACTCCATTGGCTCCAACGGGGCGTTGACTTACCTGAAGGACACTGGAACGAATGTGGGGTGCTTTGGCCCCATTCGCGCGGACTCTACCGGGAATTATCTCTACGCCGGCTCGTGCGGGACTAGTGTTCCGTATGGCTACATTGGGCTCGTGGGTTTCTCCATCAATCACACGACCGGAGATCTGACTGAGCTGCCGACTTCGCCCTACACATACTTGAATCAATCGACACACGCGCCGGTGTTGCAGAGCTTTACCGTGACCCCGTAGCAACCGCTAACAATGAGGCCGCTCGAAGCGACCTCTCCGCTCTTACCAGTAGCTGAAGTTCAGTTTGTCGAGCCAGACCGAGTAGGGTGTCTGCTGGTAGTTCCCGTCCTGCTGATAGTTGATGGTCACGCCATACCACGTCGTCGGCGTGGGATTTTCGTAGTAGTTGAGGGTTGAGGTCACTCCGTTGAGCGTGATCGATTGGAACAGGAGATGATTGTCCGACGTGCGCTGCACCTGGAGAACGAGATGGTTCCAGGCATTTGGCAACGGATTGCAGGGGATGCCCGTCGGGTGCCACTTCTGACCGGGGTTGTCCCAGATGTCCCACTCGTTGCCCCCCGCGATGCGGCATTCATGCCCCCAAATGTAGGAGTAGCCGCCGACAAACTGGTTGATGTCGAACTCTTCTGCCTGCGAGACGCTGGGATCTTCCACGTAAAAATAGACATCGTAAGTGAAATTGTGAAGGTTGGGAACGATGCTATGGTTGTAATCAGGCATGCCCTGCGAGGAGAAGTCCCCGATCAGATGGTTGTTCCAGAGAACATCGGAGTAGACCGTCTCTCCGCCAACATCCATGCGGGCGGAGTTTCCGCTGAGCGACGGCGACGAGATCTTCTGAGTCATGTCCCAGGTGACCTGCGGGCCCGAGGGCGTGCAGGCGGTGCAGATATTGTATTGCGGGGCCAGCAGGCCGTATCCGGTCCATCCGGCCTGTTGATGGAGATTGGTGAACACGCTCGAATTCGAGCTGCCTCCTACCGTAATCGTCACGGGAGCCACCGCAGATCCGCCACAGTTATCCCATTCCTGGACTACCGTTTCGTAAACGCCAGGGTTCAATGTAAGCAAGGTATTCAGCTGTGCGCCGGATGTTTTGTACGCGAGCTGACCGGGGGCGGTATAGATTCCGACAGCGGAAACGCCATTCGCGCAAGAGGAACTTGCCGATGCAACGTACTGGACTGTCGGACTCACCGGGCTGTTGTTCTTCGGTGCGGCTACGCTCACGTTTCCGCCGCTCCCCACCGTGATTGTGACTGGAGTTGCCGAAGATCCGCCGCAGTTGTCCCATTCCTCCACCACCGTGTGGTAGACGCCAGGGTTCAGGGTAAGCAGCGTATTAAGCTTGGCGCCTTGCGCTGTGTACACAAGCTGATTGGGTGCAGTGTAGATTCCCATGGCCGAAACGCCTTTGGGGCAAGAAGAACTCGCCGATGCCACGTACTGCACCGTCGGACTTACCGTGCTTCCATTGGCTGGCGCCGAAACCGAAACGCTGGCCGAGGCCAGAGTTCCCGAACACAGTGCCAGCAGGAGGGCAAACTTCCTCATAAAAATGCTCCGGTCGTAAGGTACAAAAGCGGTTGTCCCTACAGGGTTTTAGGATGGATTATCCGGTAGTCTACTTAGCTCGCAAACTATGCTCAAGCAAAAAATGCCCGGGAAAGATAATCGGAAGTACTAAGACCCGGACGCCAATTTCCGCTCCTGCCTAAAGGTTTTCCCGGATATATTGCACTGCGATACTGCACCTTCGTTTATTTGAGACATCTCCGGGTCGCATCTTCCACATCTCAAACATGCCTCTGGAATTGCGCTGATCAAACAGGCGCGAAGAAGGGGTTTTTGGGCGAGAGTGCCGTGATTTCGAGCCGGCGATCGGAAAGGAGCAAGCGCGTGGAACTAGGTTCAGTCGTAGTAGTTCCGGCTAGGGAGCACTCCATGGGCATCCATGAAGCTGGGACCTGCGCCGCAGGAGCATTCGAAAATCCGCGATCGTTTTATTCCAGTTATTCCACGCGGATGCCGGTGTTGGGCAACGACATCTTGCAGTCCTGGATCGAGCGCGTCCGCAAGCTGGGAGTGCAAAATTTGTGGCTTACTTCCGATTCCCGCAGCGGGGGCGTTGCGCGTTCTGCTCTGGGTGAACTGGCGCGCCAGGGGATCGAGCGACTGCTGGTGATTAAGCTCAAGTCGTATGCGGAGATGGACCTGACCGATCTACTCCGCTTTCATTGCGAGCGGCACAACCCGGTGACCGAGGCCCAGGATTCCCGCGGCCAGTTGGGAGTTTCCCTGCTGGATCGTCGCGCGCTGCGCGACGGGAACGAGGCGCATGAATCTTCCGCCGTCGCCTGTGGGCAGATTCCTTATCAATTCCGCGGATACGCCAAGCGCATTTTATCCGCGAGGGAAAGGCAGGAGTTAGTTGGAGATGCCTTGACCGAGGGCTGCGCAATGCGACCTGCAGGAACCCAGATTCGCGACAAGGTCTGGGTTGGGGAAGGCGTGAAACTCGCGGATACCGTCCGGCTTGCCGGACCAACCTATATCGGCGCGCGCACCATCGTCCGCGCCGGCGCCACCATCGGTCCCTTTGCATCGGTGGAGTCCGACTGCGTGGTGGATTGCGGAACTACGGTGGAGCGATCCACGGTTCTCCCACATACCTATCTGGCGCCGGGCCTTCTCATTCGGCACGGCCTGGTGGACGGCGGCCAGATGGAAGATCTGACCTGGGGGACAGTGGCTGATCTGGAGCCAGCAGGCTTGGGAAGCCGGATCCAGCGGCGTGAATCGCGCAGACCAACTCTCAGACCAGCACCCCGGGAGACGGTGCCCAATGCTTTCTCGGGCGCAGATGGCTCCGTCGTTTGGGATTTTGCCGCATCTTCGGCGGCATCGAAGCCGTGGCTCCAGGTACGGTTATGAAGCAGGTGCGGCCATGAATGCCATGAATACCGTTGCTCGCACCATCCTGCCGTTTCCGTGCGCGTCGAACTCTGGCCGCCGTCGCTCTCTGCGGAAGGGCTTGCTCGCGGCTTTGCGCGTTTCCTCGTCTCCTGTGATTGTGGATGTCTCTGGTTGTTGTTCCTTGAATCAGGAAGACATTGACCTGTTGTTGGATTGCGTTGCACAAGCGGCGGGCCGCGATACGCAGGTGTTCTTCGTCGCTGGCTCTCTCGCCAATCGAGTGCTGCTCGAGGTCACGCGCATTTCGTCGGTCGCGCAGGTATTCAATTCTGTAACCGAGGCGCTTGCCTATCCGCACATGTCGGCAGAGAACGACGCTAAGGCTCAAACTGCAAACGAATCTCAAGAACGTTGGGGTGCGTAAATGAACCGGAATCGGACGGGCCGCAGATACTCTCGAAGATATTCACAATGCCTCTCGATTGCCCTGTTGGCAGGCGCATTTCTGATCTCAAGTGAGATGCCTCTCTTGGCAAGTCCTCAACAATCGAGCCAGTCCAACACTACCAGCCAGAACCAGAACGATTCCCTGCCGGATGCGCCGCAATCTCAGACGTCACCCGCGCCATCGAACCAGCAGCAGCCCGCGCCCGCTCCCTCAGGGGCTGCCGGGGCGAAGGCTGCCACCGTGAAAGGCGCTCCGGTGGCGCAGCCGGCGGGTGCGGCAGTGGCTCCTCCCCGTCAGCACGGTCATCGCTCGCTCCTGATCAAGATCGGTTTGCTGGCGGGAGCCGGAATTGCCGTGGGCGCAGCTGTCGCCTTATCCGAGAGAAGTCCATCGCGGCCGCCGGGCGCTTCTCCGGCTACTCAGCGATGAACCTCCATCCCTAGAACTACCGAGTTCTCGAACCGATGCCTCCTCACAACACCAATTCGCACGCCATGACTGCGCGCCCGTTCCTGATTACTTTCTCGGGCATCGACGGAGCGGGCAAAACCACGCAGATCGAACACCTCTCGTCGTGCCTGCAGGAACAGGGCTTTCGCGTGTTGCGCCTCAGTTTCTGGGACCACGTTGCAGCCTGGTCGAAAATGCGCGCCGGAGTCGGCGACAAAGCGGCGGATCCTGACCAGCCGGATCGGATCGCCGAAGGCTCATTCATCCCCAAAAACAATAAACACATTCGGAGGTGGTATTTGAGTCTGGCGCGAGCGGCGTTCTACATGCTCGATGTTGCGCGATTGCGACGCCTGCTGGCCAGTCACGATGCAAGAGCGGCTGACGTCATTATCTTTGACCGCTATATCTACGATCAGATCGCGAATATCTATTCCCAGTCATTTGCAGCTCGCATCTACGGCAAGATTCTCTTGAAGAGAACGCCAGCTCCCGACCTGGCTTTTTTCCTGGACGCATCGCCCGCCGCGGCATTTGCTAGGAAGCCCGAGTACCCGCTGGAATTCATGTTTCAAAATCGTCGAAGCTTTCTGCGCCTGCGAGAGCTGGTTCCGGAGCTGATCATCATCCCGGATGCGGCTCCGGAGGATGTGAGAAGCGAAATCTGTCTTCACATCCGCCGCTCGCGGCTCGAAGTACGCAATTCAACTGAGGAAAGGTCTGAAGTTCCCGGGGGTCAGCGCAGTAGCCCGTCCGCAGAGTTGCTGTAGGGTACGAAACAACCCAACAGCCAGTATCGAAGCGCCATCCAAGGCTTACGCGTTACCGAAAAGCGAGGCCTTGAATGAAACCCGGAGTTTCTGAAAATAGTTTTGGCCTGGTTGTACCCACGCTCAATGAAGCGGGAAATATTGACCCATTGCTCACCGCACTCGTCGATGCGCTGAGCGGGACCCACTATGAATACGAGATCGTGGTCGTCGATGACGGAAGCACTGACGGAACGGTAGAACGGGTTCGCGACTGGACCCAACGAGATACCCGCGTTCGCCTTATTTCGCGTGCGGGAGAGCGAGGTTTAGCAGGGGCGGTGTTGTGTGGCTGGAGTCAATCCCGAGCGAACCTGCTCGGCGTGATCGATGCCGACCTGCAACATCCCCCTGAGTTGTTGCCCGAACTTTTGCAAGCGGTCGAACGAGCCGATATCGCGATCGCCAGCCGCTACGCTCGGAATCACGGAACCAAAGGTTGGAATCCGCTGCGGGCCGCTGTTTCCCGGTTGAGCACCTTCGTGGCGGCGCCTCTGATCAACAAGAAGAACCTCAGGGTTACTGACCCCATGTCGGGTTTTTTCGTGGTCCGTCGCCGCTGCATCGAGGGGCTAGCTTTCCAGTCCACCGGTTTCAAACTGCTGCTTGAAATCCTGGTCCGCGGCCGCATCCAGATTGCGCGGGAGGTCCCTTATCATTTCGGTCTTCGCCGGGCGGGGCGGAGCAAGGCCAGTGCGGCCGTCGCTTTCGATTATTTACAACTTCTAGGCCGGCTCTCGCGAGATCTGGTGTTGCGTTCGAACGAGCCATGAAGATTGCTTTCGTCAGTTCGTTCCCGCCCAGTCGCCACGCGCTCAACGAGTATGGGTTTCATGTGGCCGATCAACTTCGCCAAGAGCCCGGCGTCGATCTGACGGTGTTGGGAGATTATCTCTCCACGCCAGCCGATGAACTGCCCGGCTTTAGGGTCGTTCGCTGTTGGGGTTTCGGAAGGCCTGGCAACCTGACCAGTCTGCTGCGCACGATCCGGAGCGTTAATGCAGACGTGGCCTGGTTCAATCTGGGGTTCGCCAGTTTTGGCGACCGTCCCCTCTCGGCTCTGCTGGGTCTGGTGACGCCGGCCGCGGTGCGGCTGAACGGAGTGCACACCCATGTCACTTTGCACCAACTATTCGAGACCGTCGACCTGGAGGACGCCGGGGTCAGCTCACCTCTGCTCTATCGAGCGGGAGGCTGGCTGGCTACGCATCTGCTCCTGAGCGCCAACTCGCTCTCCGTACTTATGCCCGGCTATCGCCGAACTTTAGATCAGAAGTACCGGCGCGGCCAGATCAGTGTGCGCTCGCATGGGATCTTTGCAGGCAAGCCCGACCCTCCCGACTTTACCCGCCGGGGTAATCCGATCCACCGCATTCTCGCGTTTGGAAAGTGGGGAACCTACAAACGTCTCGAACTATTGATTGCGGCGTTCAATCGGCTGGTAACCAAATTCCCGAACGTGCAACTGGTAATCGGTGGCGGCGACCATCCGAAAACTTCCGGCTATGTGCGCTCGATGGCACAGCGCCATGCGTGCGATCGAATTCGCTTTCTCGGCTATGTCCCGGAGGTGTCGATTGCTGACCTGTTTCGCGAAGCAAGTCTCGCGGTGATGCCCTACACGTCGTCGGCTGGATCCAGCGGTGTGGCACACTTGGCAGCGCAATACGGGGTCCCGGTGATCGCCTCTGGTATTCAAGACTTTCGGGAACTCGCAGAGCACGAGGGGATAGCCATCCAATTCTTCACGCCCGGAGACGCCGACAGTCTGGTCGAGCAACTCCTCGTCACCCTAAGCTCCCCGGAGGATATGCAAGAGATGGCTTGGCAGAATTACGCAGCGGGAATAGCCATGAGTATGCCCGAAGTAGTGCGGGGATACATCCGGTCTTTCCGCCGTCAGGAGCGCATCAGGATCCTGCAATCGGCGGCAGGCTTGCGTCGCACCGGTCAGTCCCGACGGTCGGAAGAACTCGCTCGCAATGTGGGCGAACGAATTCAAAGATGGCGGGACGAAGACGTGATCACTCGCCCCGACGCCTAGGCTCGTGCACTCCACGCTGCTCCTCTGACGGTCCAGGGCTGCGTTATCTCGATCAATCTATTTCTGATTTGGATTCTGCTGCGGCGGGGTCTGCGGCGGCGACAAGGAATTTTCCGCGCCCGGCGTTGTATTCGGGTTAGGGTCGGAATCTGGAGCGGGAAGGGCTGGTAGAGCCGGAGGCCGCACTGCAATCGAAGGCACCGGCGTCGCATCCTGCTCGTTGCTGACGGACGTTCCATCGCGGCGCTTCAGTTCGATCGGTTGATGTTCGCGGCGCTTCGTCTCTTGGATCGCCTTCAGCGTGGCCTCCACATCCAACTGGTTGTGATCGGCCAGGTTGTCGATTTTTCGTCCCTCGGCATCGCGACGGGTTGCGTAGCTCACTCGCGCATTCGCGTCCCGCCCGGAGCGGGCCGCCTCGTAGTACATTTCAGCGCTCTCCCGGTCACCCGCCAATTCGGCGAGATAGCCGAGATTGTTGAGCGTGAACGCATTCTGCGAGTCCCGTTGATATGCCTGCAAGAAAAACTCCCGCGCAACCGGCGCGTTGTTATCGTTCAGCGCCGCCACGCCGCGCAGATTGAGCCGAGCGCTGGCTGCTTCAACGCCCTCGCCGCGGGCGATCTGGTGGCTCACGGCCACCGCGTTTTCCGCGGCGACCTCGCTGATGGGCCGCCCACGCCACTTCAGGCGCGGCGTCACCACGATCGGCTGGGTCGAGTGCATGCTGGCTGCGCCGGAGTAGCCCCGCAGCGCCCCCTCAAGATCTCCGACGGCTTCCATCGCATAACCAAGATTGTTGAGTAGAAAAGGATCGTGCGGATGGCGTGGCAAGGCGGAACGCAGCAGGTTCCTTGCTTCGAATACTTGCCCTTGTTGAAGCAACACAATTGCCCGCTCGTTGAGCCTGCTGCTCTCCTCATCGGAATCCTTCACCTGACGAAACGCCTCATCCAAGGGCTTTCCCTCGAGGGCCGCTTCGCTGGACACGTCGATCACCGCGGCGGTGTGGCTCCGCGCCGCCAGGGCGTAGTAACGCAGAGCCCGGTCGGCATCTCCCTCCAGTTCGGCGACGTATCCCAAATTGTTCAGCGTGAACGGGTCCTCCGGGTCCAGCAGGTAGGCCCGATAAAACAGGCGCTTGGCTTTGTCTTGATGCCCGCGCTTGAGTTCGGCAACGCCATCGCGGTTGAGCTTTTGGGTGGGCGTGGATACTCCACGCTGTGGAAGGGGAACCCGCAAATCGCCGGCGACTGCCACACTCGTCGCGGCGAGCAACTGGATCGCCAGCAAACCCGTAACTATCTTGCTCAGCATCATGATGTGACCGGAGCTATGATGTCGGAAAGACGTCTTCGGTTGACTACAGTAAACACCTGATGCCGGTGCACGCGTCACTCCGCATCTAACGGTCGAGGGTAGAAGGACCAATGTCAAAGTTCCTCGCTGCGATGATCTCGAGTGCGATGGTCTTGGCGATCGGCGGCGCACAGGCGCAGGTTGCCCAACCCGCCACACCCGACGCCGGTCACCAGCGAACAACGACGGTCGATGACGGCTTGTCTCCAGCTCGCAAGCCCAGCGGCAAGGTGGGCCTGGTGCGCGGCGTACTCAAGCGAATCGATCCCATCCACGATGAGCTGTTGATTCACGCATTCGGTGGCGGCGATGTGCGGATTGCTTTCGATCCTCGGACTCAGCTACTCTCCGAAAACACGCCGCAGCATTTCACGAGCATTCCCGCTGGGTCTGTGGTGTCGGTCGACACGGCGATCGACCATGGAAAGCTTTTCGCACTCTCGGTGCGAACCGGCTCATACAACGCGTCCGAGCTGAACGGGCAGGTCGTGCGTTACGACGCGGTCAAATCCAAGCTGACCCTGCGCGAACCGATAAGCCCAGACGAAAGTGTTTCAGTGCAGATTACCCCCAGCACAACGGTGCTCCACCAGGGCCAGCCCGCTTCACCGCAAGCTTTGTCTCCGGGGATGCTGGTGCAGGTGTGGTACTCTCCCGCACAACTGGTGGCGAATCGAGTTGAAATCCTCGCCGCGCCAGGGACTTCATTCTCGTTTTCGGGTCGAATTGTCTCCGTAGACTTGCGCTCGCGGGCTCTGGCACTGTCCAACGATTCCGACCAAAGCGTTCGCGAGCTCGCCATCGCCTCGCTGGATAGCGGCAGTCTCGGCTCTTTGCGGGAAGGCGTCAACGTCAGTATTCAGGCGGAGTTCGATGGACGCTGCTACAACGCTCGCTCGGTCACTCTGCTCTCGCCTAATCCTACGCCCGTCTCGCCCAATCCATAGGCTACATCGGGGCGCGTGCGCGAAGTTTCAGGACGTCTCAATTTCGGCGAGTTTCTCCCGCAGTGTTCGCGCAACAAAGAAATCAACGTCGCGGAACATATAGTAGAGCGTATGCCGGGCATAGCGAGTCAGGGTCCGCAGGTCGGTCTTGTGCCAGCAACACAAATTCATATTGGGAGACAGACCGCAATAGAATCGGAAGCGGAGGTGCGCCGATTCCGGCATGGTCAGGATGGCCGCCGCCATCCGATGATTCCCTTCGATGATGGTAAGTGGGTGCTGCTCGTCGATGCCAATCAGCAGCACGGCGTCTGGCACATCGTTCCCGCGGAGATCGTTTGCGATCTCCCCAAGTTTTTTCAAGAAACGAGTCTGATGGCCACGTGCCAATTCCGCTTCAATGCGGCCGATCATTTCCGTCAGGTAGAACCCGCCTCCTGCAAACCGCCGCCACTCGTTGCGCGGAAATGACTGCAGGCGCGCCAGGTCGCGCCCAGTCAGTTCAATCTCCCACCATTGCGTATCGGCAGGCAATTCACGCCACAGGCGGCCTCGCCGGCGGAACAGCAACGCGCGCCGGACAAAGTTTTCCTGCGGATCTTCAAGATCGGCATGCTCCACAAGATGCTGAAAATCTCGGCGATATGGATCAAACTGAGGATGATAGAACTCACTCCGTAAGAATTCCGCAATGATCTCTTCCTCCGGCACCGGCCGCAAACGCCGAAAGGGTGCCCCCAGCCTGGGGCTCGATTCGTCTCGTTCGTACAAGAGCGGAATAGTAACCGCCACAAGCAGTCCGCACATCACAAACACTTGCACCACAATCACCTGCGACAACGAAGCGTGATAACGCCAGATGGCCGCAGCCAGCAGAATGCTCGCGCCCAACTGCAACCATGCCGCACTGCCGGTGCGCCGCGAGATCTCATACATCATGACGACTACAGCAATGCAATAAATGCCAGTCATCGCCGCATACTCTGCTAAGAGCGCGGAAAACGAACTTACCGCCAGCAAAAAAGGCTTCCCCAGCAGCATGGTCCAAAGCGCCTTCGGTGCCAGCGCCACGGCCGCGATGAACCCGCAATTCACCGTTGCCACCAGCAGCGCCGCCGTGTACAGCAGCGAGCGCCCCACCTGGCGTTGGGTATGGCTGGCGGACACCGGAAACATGCTGCTCACTACCGACCACGACAGCATGAAAACCACACGCCCAACCAACGCCACAGCCGCGTAGATTCCTGCTTCCGGCGGCGGGAAGAAATGCTTCACCAGCAGGATGTCGAGGTTACTCAGAATCACTTGCCCGATGAAGTACAGCACAACCTGCATTCCTTCGCCAAAAGGCGCGATCTTCATTGGTGTCAGTTCCGATGTTGCCCGGTACTGAGCCGGTGGGGCTCCGGCGATATATGCGGCGACAATTGAGAGCAGCACTGCCGTCATCGCACCGGTCACACCCATCCCGAAATACAGGAAGAGCAGAGCCGCGCCGAACTTCACCGCAACCTCCACCACCACGTTGGCCGCCAGGTCGCGAAAGTTGCAACAACCCTGCATCCTTCCGCGACATACTCCCAGCGGGATGTACACTCCGGTCGCAATCGCCAGCAACACCAGATCCCGCTGCTCCGGCAGGTTGAAATACGACTTCAGGTAGGCGCTGCCCGCGGCGAGTACGACTGCAATCCCCAAGCCCACCTGCCAGGCCCGGCGCAACAGAGAGGCATAGATTTGCCCTTGGACAAGGATCTCCGCATTCCGCGCGATGAATTTTGAAGTGATGATTTGAAAAGAAAAGGTAATGGCCGCCATCAGCATCAGCAATGTATAAAGAGCCGAAGCGTGGCCGAAACTCGAAGGGCCTAGCATCCGTGCGATCAGGATGTTGTAGAGCAGGTTGATTGCTGCCACGAGTCCGCTGCTAAGCAACAATATGGCACTGCCCCGCACTACACGCCCACGCAAGACTCCGACCTCACCCGGCGTCGTCACTATTTGCGGCTCTGGAGGATTCCTCATAAGGAAACAACTGGAGTCAAAAAGTAAACTGCGCCGCCGGAACGACCAGGGTGTGCTCGCGCCCGGGGAAATCGTAAAAGCTTTGCTGTTCCAGGCCGAACGCAAACCTCACGGGATAAGCGACTGACGCCGTCTCCGAACCCTGGCCCCTTCCCCAGCCCCGTTCGCGGGTGTAGGAGAGCATCACGCTCGACGTCACATTGTCATACGCATGAAAACCACGTCCTGACGACCACGCACCCGAGGCCGACAGGGTCCAGCGCTGATTGAGGTCGGCATCCAACCCAAAACGCGGACGAAGCGTTTGCGCAATGGCATATTGGCTGCCCTCGACCCGCCATGACCGCAGAAATTCCGCCACGGCCAACGCGCGGAGGTGTGAACCGAACCCATGCTGCAGGCCCGCGTACGTAATCGTCTGGTAGTACTCATAAACTGCTGGTCCGAAGAGCAGGTCGCGCCCGCTATACCCCGTCAGCAACGCGGTCTTGCCCCAGGGCCGGCCCACACGAAAATCGAGAGTCCCGGAAAAGTCCCGTGAGTGCAAATTCTGCTGCTCGAACGGACCCGCTTCCCGAATCAGATTGCCGGAAAACGAGAGCCAATTGCCGATCGGACTGCTGGACACATAAAGAAACTGGCGAAACAGATTCTGATTCATGAACAGGGGCGCAAGCGTGTCGCGCCGCATCGTGTACTGTAGTCCGGGCATCACGGTGAGCTTGACGTTGCCCAGTTGCACCATGGGAGCCACAGAAGCATTGAAGATCGTGTCGAACGTATTGCGCTGCTGAATCAGAAGCCGGCTCGGAAATGAGATGGCCCCCTGAGCATTACGCTCAGCGACAAAACCTTGAATGGGAAGAAGCGAGTTCGGCCGGAATTGAAAGCGCGAATCGGCGAAGGTCTCAATCGAACGCCGGGGAGGGGGTAATAGACCTCCCGCGTTTTGCACGCCAAGCAGACGAGCGTCCTCTTGATAAATGTTTTCATCTTCAAATACCGGATTGACGCGCACGTCAGAGCCCACGCCCAGGTGATCGGTAATGGGGCGGCCTTCTTCTTCGGCTAGTTCGATTTCCGCAGCGTGGGTCCCTTGGTCCTCCGGATCCATCTGGCTGGCAAGGGCGAAGTTCGCCAGCGCGCGATCCTTCTCGCCGAGCTGCCGGTAAACGTTGCCCTGAGCCACTAGAAAGTCAAAGTTATTCTTGCGGTCCGGATCTTCAGGCAGGCTGGCCAATTGCAATTCCGCATTGCGCGTGTCGCCCAGTGCCAGCGACGCATTGGCCATTCCCACCGCGACTGCCGAGTCATCGGCGCCGAACGCCTGCGCGCGTCCATACATCCTCTGCGCCAGGGGATACTCGTGGATACTCAGCAGGATGTCTGCGGCATTCAAGTAATCTTCAGCCGAGGTCACATCAGTGGCCGCGACTCTAGCCTCGGCAAAACCGAGCGCTACTTGTTGTTGTGCGTCTGTGGCCTTCCCTTCTTCCGCAAACAGCTTGCCCAACGCCAGGCGTACCTGGAGACGATCTTCGTCGGAACTTTCCAGCGCCCGCGAATACGTGGTCATGGCCTGACCGCGGCGGCCCAGGATACGAAGGGCGTCTGCAGCCACGAGTAGAACTTTGTAATCCCTCCCGCCAGTACGTTCCGCGGAATCAATCGCCTGCAGGGCCTCGGAAGACCGGCCGAGTTTCGCGTAGGATCTTCCGAGCTGCGCCGAAATCATCGCGTTGTTGGCCGCAACCGCCAGCGCGCTGCGCAATGTGTCAGCCGAGGCCGCATATTTACGCGCCCGGTACTGCACGTCGGCCAGCGCGAGGTAGGTACTTGAAGCATTCGGATTCAGCTTCAGGGCTTGCCTGTACTCGCCTTCCGCGAGCGTCAACATGACTCGCTGCCGGTAACCTTCAGCTTTCACCAGATGCAGACTCTCCGACTCGGGAAGTAAACGGCTGGCCGCGTCGGCCTCTTTCAGTGCGGCCGTTGAACGCCGCAACTGGAGCAAGGCATAGGCGAGTCCCAGGTGGGCTTCGCCGTATTTTGGATTCAGCTCCAGGGCTTTGCGGAAATCCTGTTCTGCCTTCGTCGCCAGGCGCAGGTCGTTGTACACATAGCCCCGATTCATATAACCAACTGCCATCTTCGGATCGATCTCCAGCGCGCGCGTGAAATCCTGAACGGCGGTCTGGTATTCGTTGCGGTCGGCGCTCACATGCCCCGCTATCAGGAGAAGATCGCGATCGTCTCGAAAAACAGGTTGAAACTGGTCCACGATCTTCATTGCTTCGTCGAGACGATTGAGAAACAGCAGGTCATAAGCAAGATAGTCCACCGCCTCGCGATCCTTCGGCAGCTTCTGGATCACCTGATACCCCAGCTCTGCCGACTCCGCGTACTTCCCGGTCATCGTCAAGTACCGCTCGTGCTCCCGCATGACCTGCGGATTTTGGCGCACTGCCTCTGATGCGCGGGCAAGCCACTGCCTGGCCTGGGCGGTCTGGTGGCTTTCGAGCGCAGCATTCATGGCGCCGGAAACGATAAGTGGATTACTGGGTGATCGCTGAAAGGCTCGTTCATAACTCTCCTGCGCCTCAGCAAATTGGCGGTCCGCGCTATACAAATCACCCAGCGCCAGCTGGGGCACATAGTCATCGGGATGCTTCTTCGCAAATTCCAGAAAGTATCCACGCGCGGCAGCGGAGTCGCCCATCTCGCGCGACAGGAAACCCAGCGCCCCTAATGCGCCGCCATTCGATGAATCAATAGCTAGCGCTTCGCGATAGGTCTTCCGCGCTTCTTCGTTTCGCTCCGTCTTCCAGAGAAGATTCGCGTAGGTGAGCAGCAACACGCCATTACGAGGCTCGAGCTGGAGTGCTGCTTTCAAGTCTTTCTCGGCAGAATCATAGCTGCCGCCGGACAATTCAATTACCGCCCGCAGCCGCAAGAATTCAGGCCGCACAGTACCCGGCACATCGAGGCCACTGATCGCACTGGCCGCGTCTTTTGTGACCCGTTCTGCATTCGTGGTGTCCCCGGCGTCGCGGTAAACCTCGGCAAGATCAATGCGCACTGAAATCGGATATAGAACCCCTTCAGGCACGCCTTCAGGCAAGTGCTGTAGTGCCGCCTCGTATTCGCGGATTGCATCCTCGTTCCGGTGCTGGGCCGCATCGAGCCGTCCCCGCAAAGCGTATACGCGGTAGTGCTCAGGATTCAGATTTTCCGCGTGTTTCAGAAGTGCGGCAGCGTTCTCGAACTCGCCAGCGCTGAGCATAGCCTGCGCGGCATTCAGTTGTATCTCAATGTCCCGCGGCGCCCGGCTGGCCGCCGCGCCGTAATTCTCCGCAGCCGCGTGGGCATTGCCGGCCAGCGTGTAGGAATATCCCAGCTCCGCGAGCGTGTGCTCATCCTTAATATGCAAGTCTTCGAGGACGCGGATCGCCTGGTCGTAGTGGCCCGTGTCGCGGAAGTAGGACGCAACCGCTCGCAGCACCTCGGGATTGTTTGGAGCCGAGCGGCGGGCCGTCTCCAGCATCTTATGTGCGGTGTCGCCATCTCCCGTTCGCTCGTAGGCACGAGCCAGCAGCAGTTCAGTTCGTGGAGACTTCTTTACAGCTTCCGAGCGTTGCAGATATTCAATCGCTCGTTTCGCGTCAGTGGGCAACAGCAGTTCGCCCGCGAGTTGAAGATCCACTGCGCTCTGAGGATTCGCTGCCAGAACCTGTTCCAGCGCTTGCTGTGCCTCCGCGCTACGGCCCATCCGCGCGTAGGTTTGCGCCAGACCGGAAAGTCCCTCAACCCAAGATGGCCTCAGAGCGAGGCCCCGATGGTAGGCATCGACCGACAAAGAATTCTGGCCGCTTAATCGAGCTGCGTAAGCAAGCGTAAACCAGAGATCAGGATTCTGCGGCGCCGCGTTCACCGCGCGCTGGGCATGTGCAGTTGCGCCCGCCGCGTCTCCGTGCTGCAGCGCGGTCTGCGCGGCTCGCGCCTCGCGCGCCACCTCAATGCTCGCGCCCCAGCCCATCCCGACCTCGTTACTGGAGGGCTGTGTGCCTCGCTTTTTCGAGGGCGCGGCCGAAGGGGAGGAAGAGGTTTGCCCGTTCACGTCAAAGGTTTGGGCGGCGCTGACGGTAGCCAGCATCAGGATTGCAAGCCGCACCCATACCCTGAACGCTGTGCGCATCATTCTTTCTCTCCAACCTCCTGGCTGATAGTCCCGATGGCGACGTAACGGGTACAGACTGGCCCTTTCGTCGAGGCTCAGATGCAAGAAACGTCCGATGTGGTTGCGGATTTTTGCGAATCGGGACTTGCGCCTGGAAAAATATCTGCCAACCTTTGCTCGCCCTCCGCGAATCAAACGCTGCGATTCGAACACTGCAACCGGCAACCCGATGCACGCCATGAGAGACACGCAGGAAATATTTGCGCTCCCGTATGAGACGAGCCTTTGGCGACGTCCGATTCCGGTCGCTGCTATCGTTTTGCTGGCGCTCGCCATTCACGGGCCTTTGCTCGTAATGCAGTTGCCGGCGACGACGTCTTATGATGCCAACCTGCACATCTTTTTTGCTTCGCACTATGCTCATCACTGGTTCGATCCGTGGAACGAGAAGTGGTTTGGCGGCTTCTCCCAAACCACTTACCCTCCGCTAACTCACCAGTGGATCGCGCTGCTCTCTTATATCGTCGGGCTCACCGAGGCTTTCATGCTGGTGCAGTTGGCCGCCGTCATCCTGCTGGCGGTGGGCACCTACCGGTTCGCCCAGCTTTGGGTGGATGACCAGGCTGCCAGCTATGCCGGCGTGCTGGCCGTGTTTGCCGGCAGCATTGCATTCCTTGTCTATTCCGCGGGACAGTTGCCAACCACGCTGTCTGCTCCTTTGTATTTTCTGGCGCTACCTTATTTTTATTCGTGGTGTACATCCGCCAGCTGGCGATCGCTGCTGAAGGGCCTTGCTCTCACGCTGGCCGCCGCGTCGGCCCATCACGTGACCCTCATCTTCGGCTCTGTCCTGTTTGCCTTGCCGGTTTTGTGGCTGGCGTGGTACGACGGTCGGAAGAGGGAGCAATCTGGGGTCTCAATTATCGGGCGTGGTGTGGTTTTCGCCGCGATTGCCGTTGTGGGGGTTGGGGTCGTCCTGTTGCCGTACTGGATTGCGATCATCCGGCACCCCATCGACCAGATGCCCATCCCCCACGCCAGCCGCTCGAACTTCCTGATGAATTGGCTCTATGGAATGAACTATTTCATCGTGCCGTATGGCGCTCTAATCCTGGCGCTGCCCTTCATTGTGATCAAGGGTGCATCGAATCCTCGTCTGCGAATGCTGCTTCTGGCATTCTGGGCCACGTTTCTGATCGGGTTGGGCGGCACCACGCCGGTTCCGCGCTGGATCTTCGGCAGGGCCTTCGGGATTCTCACCTACGAGCGCTTCACACTGTGGGCAACTGTGCTGGCACTGCCAATTGTGGGATTGTTAGTGGAGCAACTGATTGACCGTTTTCCGCGGCGGGGTGCGATCGCCGTCAGTTCCGCCGCTGTTGCCAGCCTGGCCCTCGCCCTCGGTTGGCTGACCTGGAGTCCTTTTCAAACATCCAGTTCGCTCAAGGTCGATTCCGTGGTCGCATTTTTGAATCGCGATGGCCACGATCAATATCGCTATCTCACGCTCGGGTTCGGCAACGCTCTTTCCAAGGTCTCGACCTATGCAAATGCGAACAGCATCGATGGAGAATACAATTCGGCCCGCCTGTTGCCCGAGATGACCCGATACGGCGCGGCGCAATTAACCAGCGCGAAGTTCTTTGGCGTCGCCGGCATGGATTCCCTCCGTGCCATGCTGCAGCATTCTAACCACTACGGTTTGAAATTCATTTTTGTACACGATCCGTTCTATGAGCCGCTCCTGGTATTCGGCGGGTGGCGCCAGGTCGAGAGCTATGACTCCGGTGCAATTACAGTGTGGTCGAAGGATGATGCGCCTCCCGCGCGGACTATCCCGTCCGACGCCATTCCGGCCCCATGGGAAGGATTGATCTGGGGTCTCCTGCCCATCGGCAGCAGCTTTTTGGCGATTCTGTTTGTGTGGTTGCTGGTCGAGCCCCGTCGCGCGCGGGAACCGATCACATTTCCGACGGAAACGCCAGAAAGTATCTATGCCAACGGGGTGCGCTCATGAAGTGGCTCCTGGTTACCTTTCTCGGCATCGCCACGGCAGGTCTTATTG
>Ga0209517_10003753_pt1 | contig 20368 bp, 15 predicted proteins | sample PeaSoiMetSII2010_FD_187695 | JGI IMG/M metagenome (GOLD analysis project Ga0209517, IMG submission 187695) | Peat soil microbial communities from Weissenstadt, Germany - SII-2010 (SPAdes) (version 2) | ecosystem: Environmental > Terrestrial > Soil > Wetlands > Peat | place: Germany...
GGGCTTCGTTCGACAAACGTCTGGAAAACACTGGGTAACATCCGTGTCGCCTCCCAAAGGACTCTTCGTAAATCCTGGAAGGCAATAGTTTAACGAGACAGCTGCGCACCTTGGAAGCCCTGCCCCGAAGGGGTTGCACAGCGCGGCGGCCGAATGTGGAACCCCAGGGTCCCGGAAAAACCGGGATGTGGCCATGCCCCCAGGGTGCGCGGAGTACCGCGACCCTGGGCTAGGTTGTGAAACGCTTTCAGCGTTAAAAGGCGAGGTGAGGAGACCTACGCCCAAGGCATAGGCCAGGCACCGATCCGCGAACGAGAAGAGAAAATAGCCGGCCGGTGAGTTCTCGCCGCGAAGCAAAGCCCTCACCGGCCTCGACATGCCCCGGCGCTTGGTCTGCGCGCCAGGATCATGACGCTTCCATTATAACCGCGGACCGGCATCTCAGTGGAGGTTGTCGCAAATGCTGTTTTCCTTCCTGTCGCGTTCAGGTTCCCCACCACGTCGGCTGTCATCCTTCTGGCGGCGCGCCTGGCAAAGCGGCCCGCAACGGCGTCGCACGCGCTCCATTCCTCTGTGCGTGCAGCAACTCGAGACCCGGCTCACGCCTAGCCTGTCCGCGTTGGCCTCGTTCAGCGGCACCAACGGTGCAGGCCCCACGGACCCTGTGATCATGGACGGCAGCGGCAATTTGTACGGCACAACGACGGGTGGAGGCGCCTACGGCGACGGCACGGTTTTCGAGCTGGCCCACGGCAGCGGCGCCATCACCACGCTGGCTTCGTTCAACGGCACTAACGGTTCAGATCCTGTGGCCGCCCTGCTCATGGACAGCGGCGGCAATCTGTACAGCACAACGGCTACCGGAGGCGCCCACGGTGATGGCACGGTTTTCGAGCTGGCTCATGGCAGCGGCACGATAGACACGCTGGCCTCATTCAGCGGCCCCAACGGCGGCACCGGAAGACAGCCGCGTGCTCCCTTGGTCATGGACAGCAGCGGCAATCTGTACGGCACAACGGAGCGTGGAGGCGCCAGTATCTATGGCACGGTATTCGAGCTGGTCCACGGCAGCGGCACGATCACCACGCTGGCTTCGTTCAACGGCAGCAACGGTGAAGCACCGCTTTCCGGCCTGCTCATAGACAGCAGCGGCAATCTGTACGGCACAACGTTTTCTGATAGCACGCTTTTCGAGGTGGCCCATGGCAGCGACACGATTACGGTGCTGGCTTCGATAGGCACCGCTGGAGACTCATACTATACCCCCCTGGTCATGGACAGCAGTGGCAACCTATATGGCGCAGCGGTGGGCGGGGGCGACTCCGTCGACGGTGCGGTTTTCGAGCTGGCCCATGGCAGCAATACGATCTCCACGCTGGCCTCGTTCAACGGCACCACCGGTAATGGCCCGATTGGGCTGAACATGGACAGCAGCGGCAATCTGTACGGCACTACGGAGTACGGGGGCGCCTCCAACGATGGCACGATTTACGAGCTGGCCCAAGGCAGTGGCACGATCACCACGCTGGCCTCGTTCAACGGCACTAACGGTAATGGCCCGAGCGGTCTGCTCATGGACAGCAGCGGCAATCTGTACGGCACGACGAGTAATGGCGGCGCCTCCAACGACGGCACGGTTTTCGAGCTGTCAAGCGGCCCGTCCTTCGCCGTCAGCGGCTTCCCCGCAACCGCCACCGCGGGCCAGAGCGGCACCATTACGGTCACTGCTCTGAACGCCAACGGCAGCATCAACACCTCCTACAGCGGCACGGTCCAGTTCACCAGCAGCGACCCCCATGCCATCCTGCCCGCGCCAACCACGCTGACCAACGGCACGGGTACTTTCAATTTGACACTAGTCACGGCCGGCACGCAGTCGATCACGGCCACCGATACGAGCAACAGTGGCATTACCGGCTCCGAAGGCGGCATCACGATCACCGCGGGAGCAGCGACCCAGTTCGTCATCTCCGGCCCGACCAGCGTCGCATCCGGCACGTCGTTCAGCATCACTGTGACGGCGGAGGATGCCTACGGCAACATCGCCACGGGCTATACCGGTACGGTCCATTTCACCGACTCGGCCAGCGGGGCCACGCTGCCCGCCAATTACACCTTCACGTCCGGCGACATGGGTGCGCACACCTTTAGCAAACTGAAACTCAAGACGAAAGGATGGCAAACGATTACCGTGACGGACACGCTGAACAATACGATCCTGGGCACCTGGCTGATCGACGTGACTTAAATGATCGTGCGTGATTTTGCAGCAGACTCTTGTTGGGTGCCATGTTCGCCAATATTAGCCCGAAGCGTCAGCGAGGACCTCGCTAACGCGTCGGGCTAGTATCGGCTGATTTGCAACACGGTTATTTAGCTCTTCAAAATCTCCAGGTCGCGAAATTCCGCCCCCAGCACGAGGACCTCGCTAACGCGTCGGGCTAGTATCGGCTGATTTGCAACACGGTTATTTGGCTCTTCAAAATCTCCAGGTCGCGAAATTCCGCCCCCAGCACGAGGACCTCGCTAACGCGTCGGGCTAGTATCGGCTGATTTGCAACACGGTTATTTAGCTCTTCAAAATCTCCAGGCCGCGAAATTCTGCCCCCAGCACGTCGCGGCTGGGCACGCCCAGCCATTTGTCGAGCACCGCGGCGTAGACCTGCCGGAAATCGGTGTGGTGCCGGAGATTGCCCATCTCGAGCTTGCTCAGGCTGGGATGCGCGCCGACGACGCCCGCCTTGACCTTGCCGCCGACCAGCAGCATGGGCGCCGCGGAGCCGTGGTCCGTGCCCTTGCTGCCGTTCTCCGCGGCTCGCCTGCCGAACTCGGAGAAGGTCATGAGCAAAACCCGGTCTTTGTGCCCGCGGGCAGCCAGGTCCTTGTAGAAAGCGGTCATGGCGTCGGAAAGCTCTCTCAGCAGGTTGCCGTGCGTGGTCGCCTGGTTGGCGTGCGTGTCGAAGCCGTCGATCGAGACATAGAAGATACGCGCGCCCAGATCGGCGTCGATGAGCTGGGCCGCCAGCTTCAGCCGGTTGGCGAGGGCCGTGTTCGGATACGGCGACTTCGGCTGGTAATTGCCGGCAACCTCTCTGAGCCGCCGGCTCGCGTCGTACGTGTTGACGGCGGTGCGCTTGACGAAATCGAGCAAGTTCGGCGTACCGCTCTGCACTTGTGCGGCGCTTTCGATCAGGGCGCGCTGTTGTTTCTTGTCGGCGCTGCTGGCGGCGGCGGTGCGCAGTTGAAAATCTTCCAGCGCGGTCAACGATGGCACGCGCGCCGGTGCCCCGGCCAGAGCCAGCGGTGTGCCTTCGTTTTTGTCGGTAAGGTGAAACGTTCCGGTTGCCGGCGCGCATTTCAGTGCCTTGCCGATCCAGCCCTCCGTGACGGTTTCTGCCGTGCTCGCCGCCTGCCAAATATCCATCGAGCGGAAGTGCGACTGACTCGGATTCGGATAGCCGACGCCCTGCACGACGCACAGAGCATGGTCCTCGAGCAGGCCGGCCAAGCCGCTCATGGACGGGTGCAACCCCACGTGGTCGTCGATCTTCTTGACCTGCGCCTTGTCCTGGCGCAGCGTCGGGCGGAGCTTGGCATAGTCGGCGTCGGCGTACGGGATGACGGTGTTGAGCCCGTCGTTACCTCCCGTCAACTGGATCACCACCAGGAGCGTGTCCTTGGCTCCCGGCCGATCCGCCCTCGGCGCCGCTGCCGCCGTGCGACTCAAGAACGCCGGCACGGTCACCCCCCAGCTCACGAGCGCCCCGCTAGCCAACGAGTTCCGCAAAAACTCCCGTCGATTTGTCATCTTCATAACTCCTTATTGATCCCCAGTCCCTCGCCCCTCGCCCCTCCTCCCTAGCCCCTCAGTTGAGTTGAAACTCAGGCAGGGTCAGGACCAAATGGCACAAGGTCCGGACTCGATGATTGTCCACGTCTTCCTTGGTCCAGTAGACCGGATAGCTATGTCCGCGCGCTTGCTGTTGATAGCTCGCGAGCTTGGCGCGGGCGTCCGCGGGCACGTCGCCCTGCAGGAATAGCCTCAAGAAAAAGCTTACCACTTCCTTATCACCCTGCTTGGCATACTTTCTCGCCAGGGCCGCCGGGTCGGTGCGCCGGCCGAACTGGTTGTTCTCCGTTGAGGTCAAGTCGAGGGCCAGGTTCTGGCGCAGCAGCAGGGTTTGGCCGTTCAGCCAGGCCGCGCCGCCGTCCCAGCCCTTGACGGATGGAGGATAAAAGAGGTTTTGGCCCAGTTCTTCGAGCTTCAGACCCAGGGAGGTCGTGCCGATGCGCCCTTCCAGGGCGCGAGCGATGCCCAGGGCGAATTCCACCGGCGACTTGATGCGCGTCCGGTAAACCGCGGGCGCGAAAAAGAGATTGGAACGCAGCATCGTCTCGACCAGCGCCCCGAAATTGTAATCGCTGTCGCGGAATTGGCTGGCCAACGGCTCCAAGAGCTCGCGCGGCGCCGGCACGCTCTCGCTGATCAGGAAGCGGTACAACTTGCCGGTGATGAAATAGGGGGCCGACTTTTGTTCCAGGCAGATGCGGACGATATCCTTGCCGGCCCAGGCGCCTTTCTGACCGAGGACGGTCTTTACGCCGGCGTCGTGCTGCTTCGGACTGAAGACGGCCTTGCCGGCCTGGATCTCCCAGCCCGTGAACGCGCGCGCCGCCTCGCGAATGTCGGCCTCCGTATAGTTGCCGATCCCCAGGCTGAAGAGTTCCATCAGCTCGCGGGCATAGTTTTCATTTGGCATCCCCTTCTTGCTCTGGCTGGTGTCGAGCCAGACCAACATCGCCCGGTCTTCCGAGATCTCCTGAAGGAGCTGCCGGAAGTTGCCCAGCGCATGGCGATAGAGAAGGTCATACTGGCCGAGCATGAAGCCGGCGTTGTTGACCTTGGCGTTGCTCGTCGCGAAATGGTTATGCCAGAAGAGCGTCAGTTTCTCACGGAGGGGATGTGCGCTATTGAGCATGCGGTACAACCACCAGGCGCGGGCCTGCTGGCCATTGTTCGCCTGGATGATGCTCTGCTCCATCTGCGCAGTCAGCGGGTCCGAGGTTGAGCCGCCCTTGAGGAGGAGATCGATGGTCCGCTGCGGCCCGGTCTTCAGTCCTTCCTCCAGCTCCGGCCAGGTGGCCCCGAACCCAGCCCGGCGATAGAGGTGGCCGACCTTCTTGATGTCCCAGGGAGACCCTGCGGAAGGTTGATAAGGCTCCCAGGCCCAGCGCGGGTCGATGGCTTCCGTCATGGCATGGTTCCTCTAGTTTAACCGCGACCCAGCGGGGAGCGCGTGACCAGTATCCCATTTGCAAGCACTATTCGGGGCATGAACAAAATGCTAACGGCCTGCTGTCAGTTCACGCGCTCGCCGCTGGCTCGCGGTTAAACGATTCTTGCCCTGACAACGGCGGTTGCCTTTGGGTCGCTGCACACGGTAATCCCAGCATCATGGCCCTGGCGTTGCCTCCGCCTTCTTTTTCGGCGCGGTCCGCAGGCTGATGTCGTAGCGAAAATCATGGGGGCCGTAATTCGACTCCAGTTGCAGCACTCCGAGCCGGCGAACCCAATCGACGAATGTTTGCACCTGTCGATTGGCCTTCTCCGGCGGGATCGCCTGGTCGAGGATGGTCTGCGTGAACAACCTGTCCTTGAACCCGTCCATCAGCTCGGTCGCACCCTCGGCATAAATGCGCGTGCAAGCGGTGGCGGCACTCCCCTGCTCTCTCTTGTCCTTGTCCTCTTTTTCCAGCAAGTCGATCAGCTCATGGCAAAGCTCCAGGTCCGAACAGGCGACAAACTGCTTGCCGACCGTTACGAAGCATGGCACGAAATTGAAGCGCACGTCATTCACGTCGACCGGAAATTTGCCATCTTCGGGGAAGCGGTAGGCAATGATCGTGTGCCCGGCGTACTTCTCCTCCACGAGCTTGAGTTTTACTTGGGTCGAGACCAGCAGACCGGCGGCGCGCAGGATCGATTCCAATCTCTTGCTCAGGTCGGCGGGCTCGCGCATTTCCAGGACGATGGCGGTCGCCGGCGAGTATTGGCCAGGCACCTTCTTGTAAGGATGCTTGGCCTGGTGGGCGACAACGATGCGTTGATAGGGGCCGGCTTCCGTCAGCAGTTTGGAGAACTTGCTGCCGGCCAGGAACGGGCCGGTCTTCGCATCGAAATCCTCGAACGTTTTCTTCTGCTTATCGTTGAAAAGCTTGGCGCGCCCGTCCCAGAACTTGGAGATATCGAGGTAGTAGCTCGCGCTGTAGAGAACGCCCTTGGGTTCGAGGAGCGGCCGGGATCCGGGCTGGCCGGCGGCGGGGATGTGCGTTGCCAACTCCGGCGGCATACCCTCCCGCCCGGCCGGCATGCGCACGCTCAACAGTGCCCCATGTTCCCGCCCATAAACGCCGGCGCAAAGGAACGGGGCGCGCCGGGCCACATCGAGCCAGCCGCCGAACAGCACCGTCAGAATTGCCTCGTTACGCGGCATGGCGAAAATGTCTTTGCCTTGCGGAGAATTGTGCACCGTCTCCAGGTTGAGCCAGGCCCATGCCAACGGCTCCGGCTCCACAAGGCGCTTGGCAGCCACAACCTGAGAGGATTGCGCCAGGCTCTTGCCGGCGGGCTTCCGCGAGCGCTCGATGGTTTGTTGCAATGCCTTCTCGTTGTTACTGAAGAGAATCGCCGAACCAACGACGGCGGCATGGAACTCGTTGCCGATATGGATGGTTTCAACGTTTTGAATCATCTTCTTCTCGATCCGGACCTTCGCTTCCTGACGGGCGAGCTCCTGCTCGAGCACTTCCAGAGCGAGCTTCTTGAAGCGTTGCAAGAGCTGCTCATCCTTCCCCTGGATCACCACTACTACCGGCAAGGGCATGGAGCCGAACTTGCTGCCGAGGAGAATCCCTCCACCAGCCAGACGATCGAGCAATTCGTAGCGGTCGCATCCTAGCTCTTTCTCGAAGTAGGCGATCAACTGATAGAAGCGGTGGTAGTTGGTGGAGTCTATCAACTCACGAATGGCATCGATGCCTTGCAGGTCCTGGACGAGGTCGTTGTGAACGAAGGCCTCAACCAACTTGCGTGGCTGTTCGATCTTGATGCAGAAATCCGCGTCGTGGGGAAGCAAACGCAGGGGATCCGGAGGAGCGTCGGCCCGCGCGAAAGAAGCGAGGAACATGCAGCACAAGCAACCGATAACGAGCCGGAACCCATGCATGACCATTCCCCCCCCCCAGCCCATCGGAGATCGTAGTGGTGTTTACGCTCCATGATACTCCAGGAAGGGGACGAGGGTTTCGGAAAAAATGGCGAGGGGGCCCATGAACGTAGCAGGCTGCACCGCGGGCAACGGCAAGAACGAACATTCCGTGAAGGGCACCGCACTGGAGCGAACGTCTGCAATTGTTCCGGCCGCGTCGGCGAGTTATACTGAGCGAGTGGGCCGTCGAGGAAGAGGCATCTTTCCATGCGTGTGCCCGTGACTGCTCCAGATCCTCCGCGCCGCCGGCTGCGGCACCTCGCCTGGGTGGTCGCGGCCCTGCTGGCTGTGCTGGCGTGGTACGAGGGGCCCTCCTGGCCGCTCGAGATCCTCGCTGCTGCGGTCTTTGCCATCGGCACTGTCCTGCCTGCCGTATTTGGACCTCCGTATCGCGCTCTGCGTTGGCTTCTGTGCCGCATCCCTGGTATTCCCTCGGGGCTCGTACCCTGAATACAGGCCAGCGAAATCCAAGGCATCATGACGGCAACCCTGCGCCTGGCATTGACGGCGGACCTGCACTGGGGCGTTCGTCCCAGTGGTGATGAAGCAACCACGCTGCTGATCGATTTCCTGCGGCAGGAGCCGCCCGATGTCCTGGTGCTGGCCGGCGACGCCGGCGCCGGCCGGGACTTTGCCAATTGCCTGGCTCTCTTTGACGATCTCGCTTGCCAAAAAGCCCTGGTGCCCGGCAACCATGACATCTGGGTTGAGGACGCCGACCCGCGTGGCGATTCGCTGCAAGTCTATCGCGACTATCTCCCTAGCGTCTGTGCCGCACATGGCTTTCACTATCTGGATCAGGGGCCGCTCCTCCTGCCCCAGGCGGGACTCGCCGTGGCCGGCTCTATCAACTGGTACGACTACTCCTGGTCCATCGAGGCGCTGCAGCAACAGTTTCGCGACTGGGAAGATCGAGTCCGAACGAAGAGATTCAGCCGCGGCCGGCATAACGACGCGCGTTTCGTCCGCTGGCCGCTCGACGACGCCCGCTTCACCGGGGAAGTGGTCGGCAAGCTGGAGGAGCACCTGCAGCAAGCCAGGAGCCAGGTCCCCAGCGTCATCGTGGTCACCCATCACCCGGCTTACTACAGCTTGAGCTTTCCGCGTGGCGACGCGCCGCTCACGCCCGACGGCCTGCTCTGGGACGCCTTCTCCGGCAATCGCGCCTGTGAGGAATTGCTGACCCGGCACGAGGAGGACATCCCCCTGGTGTTCAGCGGGCACACGCATCGGGCGAGGACGAGCACGCTGGGCAAGATTCGCGGCTACAACATCGGCGGCGACTACCACTTCAAACGCCTGCTGCTGGTGGATTGGCCGGCGGGGACGGTGACGGCGCATGTGTTTGGCAGGGAGGAGGGGTGAAGGCGCTGGCAGTACATGCGTTTTTTGGCCGAGTGGGAAAACCGATCTCGACTTTACGATCAAGGAAGTTGCCTCGCACGACCCTTTCGAATGCGGCCAGGATCTTGGTCACGCTTGCGTCCGTACCCCGAAGGGGGTTCTAGCGCAAAGCCCGGAGTCGCGACAGCGCACTCCGGGTGAGAGGGCTCCTCCAACTTCTTCTCTACGCCATAGGCGTTGTAGCGGCCGGGTTCAGGAGTTATCCGCATAGCCCAGGCGTCGACGTTAAACGCCTTGACGCCCTGCAAATCCGCGGAAGGCAAACCAGTCGCAACGCTAACCTGGAGAGTCTTGGCTCTCGTTGTCCTTCTGCGCTGCAACACCTTCGGCGTTGGATGCGGCAGGGCTCGGTGGGATCCCGGAGTGCGCTGGCGCGACTCCGGGCTGTGCGCTGCAACTGCTTCGCAGTAGAAAATGGTGGCGCAGAAGGGTGGTAGATACGAATGGTCAGGAGACCATGCCACAGCGCAGTGCGGGGCTGGCATCTTGGCTTGTCCCACGACTCCGACCGTAGGTCTCCCCGAGCAAAAGGAGACCTACGGTCGAGCAAGTGGCATGGTCAGGAGACCATGCCACAGCGCGAGGAGACCATGCCCCAACGCGAACGCCATGCTACAGTCCGAGGATTAAGCGGGCTCATATCTTGGCTTGTCCCTGAGAGCGTTGGTCTTTAGCATAATAGCGCTCAGGTTTGCACCAGGCGATGAGCGGGGTTTCACGGTTGAAGATGAGCGAGGCATGAACATGAAGTCGATGAATGGTCCGGAGCAATCCAAGGAGATCGGACGGCCGTTGGCCGGCACGCTGGCCGTGGCGGTCGGCTTGCTGCGCCTCGTGCCGCACGCCTGGAATTTCACGCCCTCGGAGGCGATGGAGATCTTTTCGGGCGCCCGTCTGCGGACGTGGCATGCCTTCGCGATCCCTCTCGCGGTACGCCTGGTGACAGACCTGTTGCTGTTGCCGATCCAGGGACTGGTGGCCTCGTTTTCTCTATACGTCAGTTTCCTGCCGTTTGTATATCTGAGCATCATCTTCAATGTGCTGCTGGGACGATTACTCTGCCGGACGAAGTCGCCCTGGAAAATTGGCACGGTGGTTCTCCTGGGAAGCGTCCAGTTCTTCCTGCTCACCAACTTTGGTAGCTGGATAGGCTCCAATATGTATCCGCACACGGCGGCGGGCCTGATCTCTGCCTACTGGATGGGGCTGCCCTTCTTTGGTTCGACGCTCGTGGGCTGTTTTGCTTATGCCGCGGTGCTCTTCGGTGCGGACGCCTGGCTGGCAAGCCGGCAGCGCGCAGTAAAGACGGTGGCAGCGCCGGCAACCTATGCAGCGGAAGTCCCCGCATGTGCCTAAATGGCCGTGCGTGATCTTGCAGCAAACTCGTGTTGGGTGCCATGCTTTCGGGCCCGGACTACTGCCGGAGACTGCCACGCGCCCAAGCCCGAAAGCATGGCACAGTCAGCGATCTGCTGCCTTGCGTCGGGGCACGACATGCTTTCGCTGCTTCAAGGGATGGCAATTGCTGGCAGTTCGCTGTCAGCGAAAGCATAGCACCCCAGTAGAATCTGCTGCTGATGCGGAGTCGCTGATTTAGAGTATGATCGAACCAAGATGAAATCCTTCACCGAACACCTGACGTTCAACATTCCCTCCAAGATGGCCTTCGTGAACATCACTCCGCAGGTGGAAGAGGCCGTGCGCAAAAGCGGAGTGACGGAGGGGCTGGTCCTGTGCAACTCCATGCACATTACCTCCTCCGTATTCATTAACGACGATGAATCGGGGTTGCACCACGACTTTGGCGTCTGGCTGGAAAAATTGGCTCCCTTCAATCCCGACCCAAGGGTTTACCACCACAACCGCACCGGCGAGGACAACGCCGACGCCCACCTGAAGCGGCAAGTGATGGGCCGGGAGGTTGTCGTGGCGATTACCAAAGGGAAACTCGACTTCGGGCCGTGGGAGCAGATCTTTTATGGCGAATTCGATGGGCACCGGGCGAAGCGGGTGTTGGTGAAGGTGATTGGGGACTAGGAATATCATGCACGGGAATAGATAGGCATGGCGGTCGATTGTGGGATTTCTAGACACACTGTAGAATTGCAGTAAAGGTCGTATACCGGACGCTACGCAGAGGTAGATAATGGATGAGAGAGAAGCAGCTACGAGGCGCCTCGCGCAGAGGCACTATCTGATCGAGCCGGCGATTAGTGAGATCCGGACGATCGGCTCCGGTACTGCTTTTGGACTCAACGATACAATTGCGCTGCTTGAGGTCAACCAAAACACCATCGCCTCAGGGATCATGCCGCTCAGGTTCGACGCCGTTCCTGCTAGCGGCATCCCGTTCCCGTCGGTCATCGTTGAGGTGACGCCTGACGAGTACGAGCAAATCAAGCGGAATGAGCTTAAACTCCCGTACGATTGGTCACTTGGTCCGCTGGTGCCGAGGGCTAATGAGGGGAATCACGATTGAATGCCAATCCGGGCAATTGGGGGAGGGCATTCGCGAAACAAGCCCAAGCCGATTTTGAGGCGTGGAGCACACTGCAAGGTAATAAGGCCATTCCCGTATGCCATAAGTTGCATTTCCTGCAAATGGCGTGCGAGAAATTGTGTAAGGCACACCTCTGCAAGCAGCCTGGTGCCGACCCGAAGGTACATCAATCATGCCATGCCTACACGGCGAAAAACTTGGGCATCATCATTCGCCAGCAACTCTCTCTGACACCTAGACCCCCGAAGAATCACGAATATCTGCAGGATCGATGCAATCTCATTGCGCGAGAAATCGAGCTGCTTCACCCTTCCGTGGATAATGGAGGAAAACGTCCGGACAACTGCGAGTATCCATGGGAACAAGGCGGGAATCTTTATGTTCCCGCCACCTGGACATTCCCTGCGTTGAACTTACTTGAAGCCCAGGGAGGCAGGGCATTGCTCAAACTCATTTACAATGCAATCCTTCGGCTAGAGGCATAGGCGAGTGCTCGGGAAGGTGATTGGTGAGTAGAAGGGAGCAATTTCGCATCACAAGTTTCCACCGATAGTTTAACCGCGACCCAACGGGGAGCGCGTGAACAGAAGGGATGCTGCGTGCTGTCTGTTCGCGCGCTCCCCGCTGGGTCGCGGTTAAACGAAAAATGGGCCACACCGGCGCAGGCGCAGCTGTTCACGGCCAAATCATTGCACCATCAACACGCCCACAATCACGTCATAGCAAGCATGCGTGCCCACGGCGATGCCGAAGCCGCGTAGCTGGTAGAGCAGCGCGAAGTAGAGCCCCGCCAGCATGCGAAAGAAGAAGATGTAGCGATTGAACGGCTCCCCGTACGGTCCGATATGATGCGCGGCCGAGAAGAGCACGGCCGAGGTGATGGTCGTGAGGATGGCGGCCAACAATGAGAAGGTGCCGATCACGCGGAAGAAGAAGCCGAGCGCCCAGAACAGGAGTAGGCGGAAAAGCATCTCCTCATAGATGCCGGCGCCGACAAACGTGACGACGCGGTTGACGGCCTGGTTCGTTGGCTTGACGCTGAGACGGATGCCCCACTCGCTGAGGAGCGGGCCGATCTCCCGGCTCAGGGCCCAGAGGCCGACGGCGAAGAGCACGCTCTCGACGGCCATGCCGGCGCAGATGCCTAGGGTGAAATCGGGTCGATCCCAGACGCGCAGCCAGCTCCAGGCGAGGAAAATGCCGATGATGAGGCCCGGGGCCCAGTAGAGCTGGTGCAGGCCGAAGGCGTCGAGCCCCCAGCGCAGCCAGGCGTCGGCACCGTTGCGCAGCGTTTCCGCTTGGGGGCCGCCGAGCAAGAGCACGCCTGCTTCATAAGCCAATAGCAATGGCAACAAAAAGAGCAGGCACGGCCAGGGATGCCGCGTCGAGGAGAGGTAGCCGCCAGGATAGCGGCGCATGAGCATGGGTCCCTCCGGGCTGGGTCGGAGGTTCAGGACAATTCCGGGTAATGCTTGCCCAGGAGCTGGCGACGCTGGCTCGGCGGCAGCGTTCGCGTGATGCTCCGGCCTTCGCACTGGGCCATATCTACATGCCGGGGAGCCGGCAGCGGCCGACCCTCGCTGTCGGTCAGCAAGGCGACGACGGGGCGCGCGGGTGAGTTCAGATCGCGTGGCCGCATGTGGTTGCCGACAACCAGCGCCACCGCGCCGTCAGCCAACTCTACAACCGATCCGACCGGGTAGAACGAAAGCAGCAGAAGCCGTTCCGCATGTTGCCGGTCGAGGAGCCCGCGTTCGGCCAGGAGCAGCGTGTCGGTCAGGGCCGTGCGCGTGTCGAAGGCGTGGCGGTGCGGCCGGGTCGATGCCAGGGCGGTGTAAACGTCACAGACGGCCAGGAGCCGGCCGAGCGAGGAAATCTGGTTATCGCGTAGGCCGGCGGGGTAGCCGGTGCCGTCGAGGCGTTCGTGATGCTGGGCCGTCGCCTCCGCCAGCGCGGCGGCGCCGGGCAGGAGCCTCATGATCATCTCGGCGCCGATTTCGGCATGCGCTTCCACGGTGCGACGCTGCGTATCATCCAGCGGCTCGGGCTGGGCAAGAATCGATGCGGGGACGCTCAGCATGCCCGCGTCGTGAAGCAATGCGGCAAGGACGGGGTCGAGCCGATTGTTGCGGAACTCCGGATCGCGGTGAGTCAGCCGTGCGACGACTGCCGCCACGGTGAGGCCATGCCCGGCGGCAAAGCGCGCGGGGTCTCCGGCATCGGCTGTCAGGAAACGCAAGGGAGCGGCTTGCTGGACGCCGTCGACGAGAGATTCTGCAAGCTTGACGAAGGCTTGCAGGTCGACGGTTTTTCCGGAGTGCAGGCTGCGCAGAAGATCGGCCAGCGTATCGACGCGGTCCGCCTCCTCGCGGCGTTCGACAACCGCGGCGTTGAGCGCATCGACGCGCTCGGCGATCACTCCCAGAATCGCTTCTAGACCCTGCGAAAGCCGTAGCTGAGCGCTGGGCGCATCGGGAAACGCCTGGATTATGCGCAGCGAGGTTTCAGCCATCGCGGCCGTGACGCGGTAGTAATCCGCCAGCGTGTCGGTAGGCGGCGCCCCGTCGAAGGCGTCGGCCAGGATGCGGAGCTGATCGAGCAATTTCCGGCCATCCTCCAGGATGCGGCGGGCAGTGGCTGTCAATTGTCGAGGCAGCACGGAAGACTCAATGACCGATCCGTCCGGGCTGAGCTGCCGTAGCGTGCTGTCCAGCAGGTTGGTTTGGTGCACTCCTGCCGTGACGTGCTGCTCGAGGCGATGGAGCGGGCCGCCGTTATCCCGGCGGATCAGAACTTCGACCGACGCGTCTTCTTCTTGAGACAATCCTTGAGTTTGCTCCAATTGCTGACGCAGGGCGGCAATTTTGCTCAAAAGCACCTGGGAATCGCTCATGCTTGTTTTCCGTGGGTTTCGCGCCGTTACCCCTCTTGCCGGGCTTTCGAGCGGCTCTGAGGGTCTTCTTGTAGCATCGGAGGACGGAGCAGACCGACTTTAGACAAGGCAAATCTCGGAAGCCGGCCACCGGTTTTCTGGAAAGGCCATAAAATGAGGTGTTGCGCTAAAATGACGAGATGGGGCACTTCCAACCCCGACTGATTTTCCTTATCCTCATCTTGGTGCCCGTGAAGCTTCCTTATTCCGGTCGTCGGCCGCCTATGAGTGACGAGCAGATTCGCGTTTTGGTCATCGACGACGAAGAGTCGCACGCCGAGGCGATTGCGGAGAGCCTCCAGCGCGTTGGCTATGAATGCGTCGTCGCCACGAGCGGCTCGGCCGGCGCCCGCAAGATGGAGGATGGCGATTTTGACGTCATCCTCACCGATCTGCGCATGGAAGACATGGACGGCCTGGCGATCCTGCGCAAGGCGAAGCAAGAGGCTGCGCACGCCGAGGTTGTCGTGATCACGGCCCACGGCGACGTGAAGACGGCCGTCGACGCCATCAAGCAGGGCGCTGCCAACTACCTGACCAAACCCGTCGACATGATCGAATTGCGGGCGATCGTCGATCGGGCGGCCGAGCGGCAGCGCCTGGCCCGCGCCAACCGTGAGCTAAAACGCCAGCTCGATGAGAAGTTCGGCTTCGAAGGTGTGATCGGCAACAGCCCGAAGATGCACCGGGTGATCGACCACCTGCGCAATATTGCTCCGACCACCGCCTCGGTGCTGATCGAAGGTGAAACCGGCACCGGCAAGGAGCTGGTGGCCAAGGCAATCCACACGAACAGCCCGCGCAAGAACAAGCCTTTCGTGGCCATGAATTGCACGGCGCTGAACGAAAACCTGCTCGACGACGAGCTGTTCGGCCACGAGCCGGGAGCGTTCACTGGTGCGGACCGGCTGCGCAAGGGCCGCTTCGAGCACGCCAACGGCGGCACGATCTTTCTGGATGAAGTCGGCGACATGCCGTTCACGCTGCAAGCGAAACTGCTGCGCGTGCTCGAAAACGGCGAGGTCTTCCGCATCGGCAGCAACGAAGCCATCAAGGTGAACGTGCGGCTCCTCTCGGCCACCAATCGCGACTTGCAAGCGGCGGCCGCCAACGGCAGCTTTCGCCAGGATCTTTATTACCGCCTCAAGGTCACGACCGTCCGCCTGCCCGCGCTGCGCGAGCGCCGCGAGGACATCCCGCTGCTGGCCGCCCATTTCATCAAGGAGTTCAACCAGCGGCACGGCAAGAATGTGACCAGCATTGCCGAGCCGGTGCGCAAGGCGATGGCGGCCTACGACTGGCCTGGCAATGTCCGTGAACTCCGCAATACCATTGAGAGTATGGTGGTGCAGGACCAGGAAGGTGTGCTCGGCATGGACGATCTTCAAGAGGGCGATTCGCTGCGCCGCTTGCAAGTGCCGGACGATCATGTCGCCGGCCCCGGCAACCTCGTGGGCCGGCCGCTGACCGAGGTCGAGCGCTATTACGTGCAGCAGACCCTCGAGCTGACCAAGAGCAATCGTGAAGAGGCGGCCCGCATGCTCGGCATCGGCGAGCGGACGCTCTACCGCATGATCCAGGATTGGAAGCTGCAAGACAAATTCCGGCAAGCACTGAACGACGCCGGCGGCAGCCCGGCCTTGGCGGCCAAGGACCTGGGGATTACGGAGCAAGCTCTACTGCGCAAGCTCAAAAAATGGGGCATGGGAGATAAGGCGGAGTAGCAAGGACCTGTGAACTCTATGCCGCGCATCCAGCAATTGCCACCTTCGGTCGTCACGAAAATCGCCGCCGGTGAAGTCATCGAACGCCCTGCCAGCGTCGTCAAGGAGCTGCTCGAGAATTCCGTCGACGCCGGCAGCAGCCGGATCGACATCGACATCGAACAAGGCGGGGTCGAGTTGATCCGCGTCGTGGATAACGGCTGCGGCATTGTGCCCGAGGATTTGCCCCTCGCTTTTGCCAGTCACGCGACCAGCAAGCTTGCCAGTGCCGAGGACCTTTTCCGCATTTCCTCGATGGGCTTTCGCGGCGAGGCGCTGGCCTCGATCGGCGGCGTGGCCCAGGTCACCCTGCAATCCCGGCCTGCGGACTTACCCTGCGGCGCCGAGCTGACTTGCCACGGCGGCGAGTACTCACCCGTGCGCGTCTGGAACGGCACCCCCGGCACGCGCATCGAGGTGCGCCATCTCTTCTACAACACGCCTGTGCGCCGCAAGTTCATGCGCACCACCGCGACCGAGATGGGCCACATCAGCGAGATCTTCACGCGTCTGGCCCTGAGCGGCACCGGCTTGCAACTGAGCCTGACGCACAACGGCAAGCAAGTGTATCAAGTGCCCGCCTCCACAAGTTTGCTCGACCGCATCGGCCTCTTCTTCGGCAAGGAAGTGGGCGACAAGCTGTACGCGGTGGAAGCCCGGCAAGGCCCGGTGACGCTGCGCGGCTACATCGCCGACCCGGCCTGCGAACGCGGCAACGCCAAGACGCAGTACCTGTTCGCCAACGGCCGCTGGATTCGCGACCGCAGTCTCGGGCATGCCCTGCAGGAATCGTTCCGGGGCCTGCTCATGACCGGGCGCTATGCGGTCGCATTCCTCTTTCTGGAATTGCCGGCGGAGCAAATCGACGTCAACGTCCACCCGACGAAGATCGAGGTCCGGTTCCGGGATAGCCAGGCCCTCTATCACTTGCTCCTCTCGGCTCTCCGGGAGCGCCTGCGCGTCGAGAACCTGACGGCCCGGCTCCGCGTCCCGGCCATGGCCAGCGGCCAGTGGCCGGCGCCGACCCAGCCCACGGACAGCCTGTTCACGCCGCCCAGGCCGTCCGCGCCCCTCAACGGTGGGCACCTGTCGGCCCTCTCGCCCAGCATGCCGTTCGTGGCCGAGCAGAATCGGCCGCTGGCTCCGGAATCTCCTGCGCCCTCGGACAGCGGGCTGGCTCCCTGGGACGAACCGCCAGAGTCCACGGTCGCCGCACCGCCTCCGGAGGCCATCAAGGCCATCCAGCTTTATGATTCCTACCTCGTTTTGGAGACATCTGCCGGCATGCTCGTGATTGACCAGCACGCCTTGCACGAGCGGGTGTTGTTCGAGCATCTCAAGCAGCGCATACGCTCCGGCTCTCTGGAGACGCAGCGTCTTCTCGTCCCGGAGCCCGTGGACCTGACGGCCGAGCAAGCCGCGCGCACCCTGGAATTCCGCGATGCTCTCGCCGAGCTTGGATTGGGTGTGGAAGATTTCGGCGGCGGCACGGTGCTGCTTACCAGCTACCCTGCCATCCTCGGCAATAGGCCGCCGGCTGCGATCCTGCGCACGGTCGTCGATCACCTCGTTACCAAGGAGCGCCTGCCCGATCGCGAACAGCTTCTCAACGACCTGCTCAGCCTGATGGCCTGTCACGCCGCCGTGAAAGCGGGGGATCGCCTCAGCCGGGAGGAGATCGAGGCACTGGTTGCGCAGCGCGACCTGGCCAAAGACACGCACCACTGTCCACACGGTCGGCCCACCGCACTGCTCTTCAGCAAGCAAGAACTGGACAGGCAATTTCGCCGCACCTGAAATCCTGGCTGGAGCCAGGCTCAATGATCCGCCTCGGCATGTGGCGTAAAGGTGGGAGCGAACGGCCGCGACGAGGCCCTGTTCCGATCGAAAAAGAAAGTCGTGTCTTCGTCTTTGTGATCGTCCCCAATACCCACGCTGTCCGTGCTGTGGAACGAGATCGTGCCGAGCGTGGAGTCTGTCCCATCGACCACGCGGCGGGTGAGCTTCCCTTCACGAAAATACAAGCGGACGACCACATTGACCGGTTCTGCGTGACCCGCGGGACAACAATCCAAACGCAGGTCTCCCTTGTCATCGACCGAGCGCGCGCAAGTGAAGCCATGCTCGCGCAATAATGCTTCCACGGCTGCGATCTCCGCACCGGATTTGATGCGCTGGATCGTTTCCATCTGGTCCCGAAAGGAGTGTTCGGCGCCGGCCGACGTCCCGTTATCAAGCTTTGTGGCGACAGGGCCGCCAAGGAACCCAAACGGCGTCTGACACCCTGCCAGGACGGCACAAACCAGGAACTGGCGCCACTGGGTTCGCATCCGTTGCTTCCTTATGAGATGGTCGGAGACGAGTCTCTATCCTTTGGGGGCTGCAACTTGTCAATTGCAACTAGCGAGGCTGGCGCCAAGGGCGCGTTCTCCTGAGCTCCAGTAGGTCTTATACGACCAATAGGACCTATGCCTTCTTCCACCCACCCTGGTTCCTCTTCCAAAAAAACATCGATTCGGGTCCAATCGCCGCCAGGCGTCGTGCCGGCCGGTACGCCGACAAAAAGAGTTGCCAACTCCGCTCGGATTGCCATTATGGCATCAACCAGTTCGCTTTCTCCAGGGTACCCAACCCCCGCGACCGGGTCTGGTCTAGTGCCGGGGGTGCGCCTGGAGCTGCGCCAAGGAGCCTCGCGCCCCAGCGTGCATGAAATATCGGGCTCGGCATTTCTCATTGGCAGCGTTCCCGGTTGCGATCTGCGCTTGCCCGGCGCCGACCTTCCGCCCGTCATTTGCCTGGTGGCGCGCGTTCCCGGCGGCGCCGAGATTCGCCGGCTTGTGCCAACGCATCCGGTGTTCGTCAACGGTCGTTCGGTCACGAGCGCGCCTTTGGCGCATGGCGACTCGGTCAAGCTTGGCCCGCTCGAGTTCCTGGTGCACCTTGACGCATCTCCGCCTGCCCAGGAGGTTCCCCCCAAAAAGGAGAGGACCCAGCCGCCAGCGCCCGGTCCGGACCAGGGGGCTCGTTTCGAGCAGGAAAGACAGACTTTTGCCAGGGAATACAAAATACGCCGTCAGGAATTGGAAGAGCTGAGCCAGCAGCTAGGCATCCGCCAGCAAAAGCTCGATGAACAGACTCAGGAGTTGGAAGCCGATCGGGTCATTTGGTACCGGCGCCGTGAAGAGATCGAGCAGGAGTGCAAGCGCCAGGTGGAGATGTTGGCCAAGCAAGCTGCCGCGCCTCAGCCGGCCGCGGTCGACAAGGAGTTGGCCCAGCGCGGAGAGGAACTGGCGCAGCGACAGCGCGAGGTCGAGGCCGCGGCGGAGCAGCTCCGGAAACAGCAGCAGGAGTTTACAGCCATCCGCCAGGAGTTGGCCGACATCCGCCAGCAACTTTACGACCGTTATCGCAAGCGTCGCGATCGCCTGGCCGGCCTGCACGAGGCCGTCGACCGGGCCGCCCGCAAGGTGCAAGAGAATAAGCGCCAGGTCGATGGGGAGGTCCAGCGCAGCCAGGCCCGCAAGCAGGAAGAAGCGGCCCGAAGTGCGGAGCTGGACGCCCAGGCCGCCGAGCTGGAGCGAAGCCGTCAACTCTTGGAGGAGAAGGAACGACTGCTCGCCGGCCAACAGGAAGCGTTGGCCAAGGTGCGCGCGGATTACCAGGCGCGAGAACAAGACCTCGACAAGGAGCGCACCGCCCTGGAGGCGAAGCAGGCCCAGTATCAGGCCGATCTCGTCAGGCTCGATCGCTTCCAGGCTTCGGTGGAACAGCGCCAGCAGCAGCTCCAGGCGCGGGCCCGCGAGGTCGATCAGCGTTCCGAGCAATTGCAGCGCACCAGCCGGGAGATCGAAGGACAGGCCAAGGAACTGGACGAGTGGCACGATAAGCTGCGCCGCGAAGCCGAGCAGCTTACTCGACAAAAGACCGAACAAGAAGCCGCCAACTCTCAATTGGCGCAGCGTGCCGCCGCCCTCGAAGGGCAGCAAGCGATGCTCGCGAGCCTCCGCACGCGCCTGGAGCGGATGCGTGAGGAGCTTCGCCGGGACCAGCAGCAGGTCACCGAGCAGCAGGCCCGGCTGCATGCCGCGGAAGCCGACGTGCAGCAACGCCATCAGGACGCCCAGCAGAAGCAGCTCGACCTGGAGCGCGACCAGGGCCTTCGCGAGCAGGAACGTCTGCAAATCGATCAGCGGCGCACCGCTCTTGAAGCGGCGGTGAGCCAGCTTCGCCTGGTGCAGGATCAGCTCGATCTCAAAGAGCATGAGCTGCAGGAACGTGCCCGCATCGTCGAGGAGTCGGCGGCAAAGCAACAGGAAGTAGTTCAACAACTGGAAGCAAGGTCGGCTCAGGTACTGGAGACGCAACAACGGCTCGAGGCCGATCGCCAGGCCCTGCGCGAACGCCAGACCACCTTGCTCCAGACGGAACAGGCTCGCGAGGCCCTGCAGGAGCAATTGCGGCGCCGTTCCGATGAGCTAACCTCCCGGCAGCGAGCGCTGTC
>Ga0209517_10003755_pt1 | contig 20358 bp, 21 predicted proteins | sample PeaSoiMetSII2010_FD_187695 | JGI IMG/M metagenome (GOLD analysis project Ga0209517, IMG submission 187695) | Peat soil microbial communities from Weissenstadt, Germany - SII-2010 (SPAdes) (version 2) | ecosystem: Environmental > Terrestrial > Soil > Wetlands > Peat | place: Germany...
ACCACGTCTTCGTCCAGTTCCACACCATCCTCCGCTCCGCCCGCCACAAATCCCTCCCCTGATCGTTCCACTCTGCACTCGGCCCACGCGAACGACTCTCCGTTAACTCTGCGGCCCCTCTGTGCTCTCTGTGCTGAACTCTTGGATTTTGCTTTTCCTTGCTTTGAAGTTGACGCGCAACACGAATGGACGTATGGTTTGCTCGAAGAACGACTTGAACTCGGAAATTTCGGCCCATGGGGGGTGTGGTTCTCCACCGGCGATTGATGTTTCACAAAAGAGACGGGAGGCCCTTGGAATGTTCCTCGACTTTTACGGTCTCCGTGAACAACCTTTCGGCGTTACCCCAGATCCCAACTATCTCTATCTGAGTCGGACACACGGCGAAGCCTTGGGCGCCCTCGTCGACGGCATCCAAGCCGACCGCGGATTCATGGCCCTCATCGCCGAGCCAGGCTTGGGAAAGACGACGCTTCTCTACCGACTCCTCGAGGAATTCCGCGATACTGCGCGGAGCGTGTTTCTCTTCCAGACGCAGTGCGATTCACGCGAATTCTTCCGCTACATCCTCAGCGAGCTTGGCATCAAGACCGCGCGCATGAACCTTGTCGCCATGCACAACAAATTGAACGAGGTCCTGTTTGGCGAGATGCTGGCGGGCCGGCGCTTTGTATTGGTCGTGGACGAAGCGCAAGACCTCGAGGGACCGGTTCTGGAAACCATCCGGTTGCTCTCCGATTTTGAAACTCCCCATGCCAAGCTATTGGGAATCATCCTGTCGGGACAACCGCTTTTGGCCGAAAAGCTCGCCAAGCCTGCGCTCTCCCAATTGAAGCAGCGCATCGCCGTCGTTCGCTGCCTGGAACCTTTGAGTGCCGAAGAGACCTCCAGCTATATCGAGCATCGGCTAAAGGTGGCGGGCTATTCCGGCAGCCGGTTGTTCGAGCCCGAAGCTCTGGCCCCAATTCATGAACGCTCCCAAGGCATCCCAAGAGAGATCAACAACCTCTGCTTCGACGCCTTGACCCTCGGCGCCGCGAGGAGCAGCCTTACGATCACCGGCGAAATCGCGCGAGAGGCTCTAGCAAACGAGAGCGTCGATTCCATCGTGCAGCAAGCGCATATCACGGCGAGTTCTTCTCATCCAACCCTCGTTCCCACACCGGCGCTTAAGGATTCCAGTGAGTTCCTCCTCAATTTTGCGGCGGAGATCAAAGATGTGATTGCGCGGCGTGCTTACGGACTGTTTGAGGCTAGAGGTTTTGCGCACGGCCATGATCATGAAGACTGGCTGAGAGCTGAGTCCGAAACCCTGCTGGATGTGCAGGTGGAAATCACGGAGGGAGAGAGCGAGTTGATCGTCCGCGCAAATGTTCCGGGGTTCGGCGAGAACGATCTAAGAGTGGAAGTGGCCCCTCGCTGCCTCTGCATTCTGGGCAAACACGAAGAAGCATCCGAAGAGACGGCAGAGACGGGTGTTGCCTCCCGATGGAACTGCAAACGTATCTTCCGTCTCTTGGATTTGTCGTCTGAAATTGATCCCGCCGCCGTGAAGACAACGGTGCAGGACGGCCTGCTCGAAATCACACTCCGCAAAGCTGGGGCCCGCGAGAAGGAACGCGAGATCGCCAAGGCAGCCACTGCTTGAGCCTCGCAACACTCCTCCAGCCACCAGCATTCGCAAAATCACGGCCAGCAGAGCCAAACGCGCAAACATCGTCTTTTGCTTCATTTCTGTCCCATCTGCGTTCCCAATGTGCGCACATTTACACCCGAGTGTGCCTTGGAGCATTTCCTCTGAGGTCCATTTTGATGTACAGTAAGCCCCTCATATATTCCGCCCAGTCCAGGTGCTTATCCTAAATGCTGGGACGTGAATGACTGTGTCTACTCCTTATGAATAGTGGATGGTGCATGTGAGTCAACCGAGTCCCGCCTCATCGAATGGCAATTCTTCGTATGCCACCATCGCCGCGACCGCGACTGCTGTCCCGCCTTTCTCCATGACCCGCGACGACGTGAAATATTATATGGGCCGCGTCTTTGACATTCCCGAACGCCGCCTCGAAGCCATGATGTCTATCGTTGATAATGCCCAGGTTCATCATCGCCACGCGATCTTCCCTATCGATTACACCATCGAGCCGCGCCCCCTGGCACAAACGAACAACGAATACATCGACCACGCCGTCAAGCTCGGTCGCGAAGCCGCCGAAAAGTGTCTCGAACGCGCCGGCCTGCAACCCTCTGATATCGACCTCATCATCACTGTTTCCTGCACCGGCTTCATGATTCCTTCCCTCGATGCCCACCTCATCAATCTCATGGGCTTCCGGTCCAATGTTTGCCGCATGCCGTTCACCGAACTCGGCTGCGCCGCCGGGGCCATGGCCCTTTCCCGCTCCGCCGATTATCTTCGCGCCCATCCCGGCGGCAATGTCCTTATCATCGCCGTGGAATTGCCTTCGCTCACTTTTCAACGCAAGGATATCTCGCAGGCCAACCTTATCTCTTCGATCCTCTTCGGCGATGGTGCCGCTGCTGTCGTCGTCACCGGCCAACAGAAGCCCGGCCCGCGCATCCTCGCCACCGAAACCTACACGTTTCCGGATTCCCTGGACGCCATGGGCTTTGATCTTCGCGATTCCGGCTTCCACATTCTTCTTGCCAAGGACGTGCCGGAGATGATCGGCGCCAAAATCCAGGGCTTGGTCCACGAATTCCTGGCGCGTTGCGGCAGAGTGCAAAGCGACATCAAGGGTTGGATCCTCCATCCCGGCGGCGCGCGTCTTCTTGGCAACATCGAGAAGGAACTCGGCCTCTGCAAGTGCGATACTCAGCCTTCCTGGGACATCCTCAAGAATGTCGGCAACCTTTCCAGCGCCACCATTCTCTTTATTCTTCAAGAGTGGCTCGAGAAGCGCCCCCTCAAGACCGGCGAATATGCCTTGGCGGGCGCGTTTGGTCCGGGCTTCAGCGCCGAATTCTTACTTCTGCAATGGAACTGAGCGTAATCGCATTTCTCGTTCTCCTCGGCGCGGTGGCTGCCCTGCGCCTCGTGGAGCTGCGCATTTCGCGGCGCCACCAGCGGGAAATGGCCGCTCGCGGCGCCGCCAAAGTGAATGATCCCCGCTTCCGCTGGATGGTGCTCTTGCATTCGGCCGTCCTGATCGGTGCCGCTGTTGAAGTGGTCTTTCTCCATCGCCCTTTTTATCCCGTTCTCGCCGCAGTCTGCTTCGTGATTTTTCTTGCAGCCAACGCCGTTCGCTGGTGGGTCATCCGCACCCTCGGCGATCATTGGAACGTTCAAGTCGTTAACTCCACCAGCCTTGGCGTAGTCACCTCCGGCCCGTTCCGTTACGTTCGCCACCCGAACTACGCGGCTGTTTTCGTGGAAATGCTGGTGCTTCCGCTGATTCACACCGCGTGGATCACCGCGCTGGCCGGCTCGCTCGCCCATATTCTTGTGCTTTCTCAGCGCCTCGGCACCGAGGAGCGCGTGCTCTTCGCCGATGCGCAGTACCGCGCCGCCATGTCCCATAAACCTCGTTTTTTACCGGGGTTGTTCTGAGAGGTTTTTGATGATGCGCTGCCTCTACGCAATCCTGACGGCCACCGGATTCACGTTCCTTCTTTTCGCTCCGTCTTCCTCTGCACAGACCACTGCCGCCGCGCCGCCGGCCGATACGCCGGCGTTTTCTTCTGTTCCCGAACTCGAAGAAGGATTCCACAATCTTTACGTTCAGAAATTCCCGGAAGCCCGCGAAATCTTTCAGAAGTGGGCCAATGATCATCCCGACGAACCGTTCGGCCAAGTCGCCATTGCCGCCAGTTATCTCTTCGAGGAGTTTTACCTCCAGCACGTTCTCACCAGCGACTACTTCCTCAATGACAAGCGCTTCCTCGGCGGCATTGCCGGCACTCCTGACCCTGACCGCATCCGTGGTTTTGAGACCGCCGCCGCAAATGCCCGCAAACTTGCGTTTCAGCGCCTCAAGAATCATTCACGCGATCCCGAAGGTCTGTACACCCTCACGCTCGTGGCGGGCATGGAATCGGACGCCAGCAGCATGCTCCTGAAAAAGCATCTGGATGCGTTGAAACATCTGAAAGAAGCCAACGTCAACGCCGAATTGTTGCTTCAGCAGCGCCCGGACGCATACGACGCCTATGTCGCGCTTGGGTGTGCCAACTACATCATCGGCTCGCTGCCCGGTTCTGCTCGCTTCATGCTCTGGTTTGGCGGCATTCACGGCGATAAGCAGCTCGGCATGCAACAGGTACAGAAAACCGTGGATGGCGGCCGTTACCTGAAACCTTTCGCTGAAATTCTTCTGGCACTTTCTGCTCGCCGCGAAAAACAGAATGCCTTGGCGCAAAAGCTCCTGAAGAACCTCACCGAGGAATTTCCCGGCAATCCTGTCTATATAACCGAATACGAAGAATCTCTCGGCCACCCCATCCCCGCCGTGATCGCCCCCAACCAATAACTTCTCCCGCTTGGCGAGTTCTCGCTTCCAAACTGAAGAAGTATTCAACACTTCAGGCTTTTACTCCGCGCTCGACCCGTACGAGCGCCCACGGCTTTGCCGCCAGAAAATGCCGGTTTTCTGGTAGTGAACTGAGTGATTTTCAGCCTCCACGCGCGGGGTTTGCGTTTTTCCACCCACGCACAAGGTTCTTTCTCTCTATGAGAAGCCATCATCCTGCTTGTTTTCAATCCATTAGCTCAACCCTCCTTTGGCGAATCAACTGCTTTCTCCACCGCAAGGGATTTTTGTCTTTGTGACCTGTTCCCTTTGACGGAGAGGCGGTCATGCAGCTGAAGGAAGCGTACTTGGACCAGGTGGTCGGCGAAGTCGAGGATTTATCCGCCCGCGTGGCCCTTTTGAAGGGGCGTTTTGCCCAGCAAAAGGTAAGCGTCAAGCTCGAGCACTACTGGGAGCTCGAATACGTGCGTACCAGCTTTGCGGAATTTAAGCGTCGGATCGAGGACTTGGAATACGCCGACGATGCGCAACTCAATCGATTTCAAGAGGCCGTGGAAATGGCCTGGAAGGATTTGATTCACGCCGTGGATACGCTCCTGGCTGCGCTTCCTTGAAGCGTGTGCGCTCATCCGCCTCACGCGCATGACCCCGTCGAGGGCGTCATGAGGAAACAGGGTAAGCCGGACTAGGCCATCTCTTGAAGATGGAAAAGGCGACCAGGTGCATGGCCGCAGGTCGTGCCGTCCTGGCTGCAAAGCGGGAAGCGGGACAAGAGCGATTTAGTTCACGGCGTCATTGCGGATAGCGGTAAACCGCTACCGCGCCCGAAGGCGGGGTGGGACCAGGTCCCCACCCCGCCTCTCTTTTTGAAGATTTCCCAGCGATTGCGCGGCCCCACCGCCGGGGGTACTCCTGCGGCTGCGCAGTAGCCTGTTACAATCTCGTTCCGAAAGGCGGTGCCCCTTGTTCCAGCAGACTCTTCTGAAAGACCGCGCCATTTTCCTGACCGGCGGCGGCACTGGCCTAGGCCGTTCCATGGCCCTGCACTTCGCCAAACTCGGTGCGCGCCTGTTCCTTATCGGGCGCCGCGAAGAACCTCTCAAGAAGACTTGTGAAGAGATCCACCGTGATGGAGGTGCTGCCGCTTATACCACCTGCGACGTGCGCGATTACGACGCCGTGGAAACCGCCATGGCCGCCGCGGAAAATCATTGGGGTGAAATCGACACGCTGGTGAACAACGCCGCCGGAAATTTCATGGCTCGCACGGAAAAATTGTCGCCCAATGCCTTTCAAGCCGTTGTCGGCATCGTCCTCAACGGCACGTTTCACTGCACGCTGGCCTTCGCCAAACGCCGCATCGCAAAAAAACTCGGGGGCAATGTCTTGAATATCTCCACCACGTACGCCGCGGCGAACTCCGGTTCAGGCTACGTGGTGCCTTCCGCATGCGCCAAGGCCGGCGTTCTGGCGCTAACGACTTCACTTGCCGTGGAATGGGCGAAGTATCATATCCGCGTGAACGCCATCGCTCCGGGGCCCTTTCCCACCGAAGGCGCCTGGTCTCGCCTGATGCCCTCGCAGCAATTCGAGGAATACGCCCTCAACAAGCACCCCATGAAGCGCTTCGGAAAGCACGAAGAACTCACCAATCTTGCGGCCTTCTTACTAAGCGACATGGCCGAATACATCAATGGCGAATGCGTGGTGATTGATGGCGGACAGTGGCTGCGCGGCGCCGGCGAATTCAACGATCTGGCCATGATACCCGATGCGGCCTGGGAACAACTCGAATCCGCGCGCCCCAAAAAATAACGGAAGTCCGTATCGCGATTTAGTCCGGCAACCGCGCATTGCAATACAAAACGTCTTTGATGCCTGTCCAAATCACTTCACTGTGGTAGCGCATGCGAGCGCAGCAGCACGCGTAACTTGGCCTCGCCGATCGAATGCCCGTCGGCCTCGGCGTTGACTTTTACTTCCTCCGGCTTGGCTTTTTTCAGTTCGTCTGCGCTAAGGGCGGGCGTCTCAATCTCCACTCGCAGCGCGGTCGAATTCTCTGCCGGCAGCGCGAATTCGCCTTGCCCGGAAACAACTCTCCATCCGTTCGGCGCTTCGATCTTCAAATTTACCTTCATCCCCTGGCTCGCATCGGCGTGACGGATGACCAGCGGAACCAGCAGCGTGGAGCCGGCCTTCACCCCAATTTCCGGCGTGCTCTTCTGCCGTAGCTTCTCCAGCCCGTGGGCTGCACAAAAGTCCACATAGAATTGCCACGGCCCACCCAGCAGGAGCACGGTCTGAGGCCTGGAATCCTGACTCTTTTGTTTGCCTGCCAGGGCTTCCTGAATCTCTTCCCCAGTTTTGATATTCGCGAAAACGTCATCCGTCGGTGCGCCGCCGACAACGGATTTCCCGAAAATGAGAGTCAAGGGTTCAGTCCACCACCCGGTATTCGGGTCGCTCATGAGCTTCTCCAGTTGCTCATCGCTCAACTTGGAAATGCGCTCGATATCCTCGGGGAATTGTGTCCGGTGGGCCATCGCGGAATCCAGCGCCAACCGCCAGTAAGGTTTCTTCAATGCGGATGATACTTCGTGAACGGAATAGGCCGGCCCGGAGCCTTCAAATTGTCTAAAGTCGTCTGCGTCGCTGCCGAAATATAGTTTTTTCGGCTGCCAGGTCTGCAGATTCGAGAGTAAGGATTCATGTTGGCTTCTGCCTGCCGCGAGTTGCGAGGGAAAGGCGATCGGATTTGCGGCCAGATCGAAGGCCTCGATCACAAGCACGCCCGTAGCCTGATGGTCGCCATGGTTTTCGCCAATGAATACGCCGGGAAAATGTGTGAACACCACTTCCGGCCGCGTCAATCGAATCAAACCTACCAGGCGCTCCAGGTTCGCGCCGTGTCCCCAGTTGGCCAGCGAATCCAGCAAATCCTGCGAGGCGGTATCCTTGCCGTCCAGGAACCACACCAGAGAGATGCCCAACTTCGCGCATGCCTCGCGCGCTTCAATCTCCCGCTCATCGGAGAGCGCCGGCCCACGTTCCCGTGCGCCATGGTTTGCGCCGCTTCCGCCGCGCGTGCTGAAGACAACCGCGACGCGCTTATGCAGATCGTTGATCGCCCGCACCAGGTACGGCGTGAAAAAGGCTTCGTCGTCCGGGTGCGCCACGACCACCAGAATATCCGCTTTGTAGCGTTCGTCCGCGCTACGCACCACCTGATTCTCTTGCGCGCGAATCGCCGCGGGGGATGTGGCGAGCAGTAATACGAACACTGCAAATGAGAGGTGCTTCATGCGTCTCCCTTTAGCTGCCTGAATTGCTGCAAACCCGCAGTTGATTGTAACCCGCCGGCCCGGCAAATCGATGCGAACAGGACTTTCGGCGGAATTACGATAAAGGGTAAATCGTCCACCTGCCTGGCCCCAAAGCGAACGGAGCCTCTGAACACTGTCATATGGACGTATGACGATGTTACAATCGATAACAATATTGACATACGCATAGCCGTTCGATATATTTGACAGCGGAGGCTGGCAATGGAAACAGTCAAAGTTTCGCCCAAGTTCCAGGTCGTCATACCCAAGAAGGTTCGCGAAGCGCTGGAGCTCAAGCCTGGCGAGGAATTGCATATCTATATCCTGGACCGCACTATTCGCCTTAGCCGTCCCCGGTCCATCAAGGAACTTCGTGGCATCGCCAAGGGCATGCAGTGGAAGGAAGACTATCGTGACCGCAATGACCGCTTCTAAACTGGTGGTCGTGGATTCTTCCGGCTGGCTTGAGTACTTGACCGAGGACACCAAGGCGGAACTATTTGCTCCATACCTAAAACCCACTGAGACTCTACTGCTCCCGGCAATCGTTGTGTATGAAGTCTATAAAACCCTCCTCGCAAAAAAGGGGAGCGCTTTGGCGGAGTTTTTTGCAGCTCATGCGTCCGGTTTCAGGGAACGTCTCATCCCGTTGGATGCGAGCCTTTCTTTCTTGGCAGCACGCTTGAGCATCGAGAAGGACTTGCACATGGCAGACGCTATTATTTATGCCACGGCGCAGGCGCATGGGGCCCAGCTCATCACTTCTGATACGCATTTCGACGTCAATTTGCCCGGCGTCACGCTCGTGTAGTTCCCGCCGCGACGGCTTGACCCTGCCTTCACCCGCCGATACTCTTGTTCATTACACTCCTGGCAGATTTTCTGCAGGTTAGGACGACTCAACATGGATCAGATTCACGTAACGCTTCCCGATGGCAGCGTCAAAGACGTTCCCAAGGGCACCACGCCCATCGAAATTGCCAAGTCCATTTCGCCGCGGCTGGCGGACGCCGCGCTGGTGGCTAAGGTCTATGCAACCGGCGGCAATGGCGCAAAGGAAAAGACCGGCATTTTCTCGAATTCCGTGGATCCCGCGGAAGACGGCAGCCTGCTTTTCGATCTGCGCCGGCCGCTCGAGCAGGACGTCAAGCTGCAGATCCTCACGGAGAAAGATCCCGACGCGCTGTTCGTTTTCCGGCATTCGGCGGCGCACCTGCTGGCCGCGGCGGTGACGGAACTCTACCCCGATGTGAAGCTGGGTATCGGTCCGCCCGTGGATACCGGCTTTTTCTACGAATTCCTGCGCGAGCAACCCTTCACACCGGAAGATCTGGAGAAGATCGAAAAGAAGATGCACCAGCTCGCCGCTCAGGATCTGCAGAATGAGCGCAAGCTGCTGCCTAAGGACGAAGCGCTGAAGCTCTATCAGGATTCCAAGCAGCTCTTCAAATGCGAGCTGATTCAGGAAAAGGCCGACGAGCTGTTGGTGTCCTTCTACACCACCGGCAAATTCATCGATTTTTGCCGTGGCCCGCACATCCCGTCCACCAAGCGGATTCAGGCCTTCAAGCTGATGAGCGTTGCTGGAGCCTACTGGAAAGGCCAGGAAGGGAATCCGCAACTCCAGCGCATCTATGCGGCGGCGTTCTATACGCAAAAGGAGTTGGACGAATACCTGCACCGGCTCGAAGAAGCCAAGCGCCGCGATCACAGGAAACTCGGCACGGAGCTTGAGCTTTTCAGCATTCAGGAAGAAGCCGGACCTGGCTTGATCTTTTGGCATCCCAAGGGCGGACTGATCCGCACGCTGATCGAGAACTGGCTGCGCGAGGAATTGCTGAAACGCGGCTACGATCTCGTATTCACACCCCACATCATGCGCTTTGACCTCTGGAAGACCTCCGGCCACGCCAATTTCTACAAGGACAGCATGTTCGGCCTGGTGGAGGTTGAAAAGACCGATTACCAGTTGAAGCCGATGAATTGTCCCGGCCACATCCTGATCTACAAATCAAAATTGCGCAGTTATCGCGACTTGCCGGTGCGCCTGGCGGAACTTGGGACCGTCTATCGTTACGAACGCAGCGGCGTTCTGCACGGCCTTCTTCGCGTGCGCGGCTTCACCCAGGACGATGCGCATATTTTCTGCACCCCGCAACAGATCGAAGCCGAAGTGGAAGCTTGCGTAGATTTTGCGTTCGCGGTGATGAAGAATTTCGGCTTCGCCAAATTTGAGGTGGAACTTTCTGAATGGGATCCCAAGCATCCGGAAAGCTACGCTGGCAAGCCCGAGGATTGGGAGCGCGCCACGAACGCGCTGGCCAGCACCATGTCGCGCATGAAAATTCCCTACAAACGCATGGAAGGCGAAGCGGCGTTCTACGGCCCGAAGATTGACGTGAAATTAATTGACGCCATCGGGCGCTCCTGGCAGCTCACCACCGTGCAGTTCGATTTCAACTTGCCCGCGCGTTTCGGCCTCGAATTCGTTGGCGAAGATGGCGCGCGCCACCAACCCTTGATGGTCCATCGCGCCCTGCTGGGCTCCGTCGAGCGCTTCTTCGGCATCCTCATCGAACACTACGCCGGCGCTTTTCCGTTGTGGCTCGCGCCCGTGCAAGTGGAAATTTGCCCAGTCAGCGAGAAGGTGCAGGACTACGCCAAACACATCCACGAAACGCTGAAAAATCACGGCATCCGTGTGCATCTCGACGACCGCAACGAAAAGCTGCCCGCGAAGATTCGCGATGCGCAGATGCAGAAGATTCCCTACATGCTGATCGTCGGCCCCAAGGAGGCCGATGCCGGAAGCGTCAGCGTCCGCCACCGCAGCAAGGGCGACCTGGGCCCGCGTCCCATCGCCGATCTCGTCGCCGCATTGCTGCAAGAGGCTGAAGCTAGAACGATCCAGTAGCGGGCGCTGGCGAACCGCTGGGCAATGCTATCTTGTACGCCCCGCTTGGCGTGATATACTGTACAACCTGCCCCGAACTGGCTGAGGCCTCAGGGGATAGGGTGTCAAAACGGGGTGTTCTCCGCCACGCGGGGTGCCTTTAGTCTGCCAAGGGGGATTTATCGCTGAACGGAATTTCCGGCAAGCCGACCGCATCCGCATCAACGAACGGATCCGGGCGCGCGAAGTCCGAGTTATCGACGAAGAAGGAGCTCAGCTAGGGGTAATGCAACCGTTCGAGGCCGTGAAAATGGCCCGCGAACGTGGATTGGATCTGGTGGAAATCTCGCCCACCGCGGATCCGCCAGTCTGCAAGATCACGGATTACGGTAAATTCCTCTACCAGCAGAGCAAGAAGGCCCACGAGCAGCGCAAAAGCAGCCGCGGCTCGCAGTTGAAGGAAGTGAAGTTTCGTCCGGCAACCGCGGAGCACGATTATCAGGTTCGCAAGAATCAGATTATCCGGTTCCTCGGGGAAGGCCACAAGGTTCGCGCCATGATTTTTCACCGTGGCCGCGAAATGGCCCACCAGGAAGTAGGCCGCGCCAAGATGAACCGGCTCCTCGGCGAAATCGGCGAGTACTGCCAGATCGAAACGATGCCGCGCATGGAAGGTAACGTCCTGGTGGCTTTGCTGGCGCCGAAAAAGGGTGCGGGCGTTCCAACGCGCAGCACCGCGCCGGCTCAGCAAAACGCTTAGCGGTTTTTCACGGGATTCGTTGTTTTCGCCGAAAGCAATTCGGCAGGAAATTCCGGATGCAGAGGCTGGTTTTTCATGGCCCGCGTCCACGCAGGGAGAGGATTCAAAGCAATGCCACGCAATTCACTGAAGCCCAAAAAGAAATTGAAGACGCACCGCGGCGCGCACAAGCGCTTCAAGATTACCGCGAACGGCAAGATTCTCCGCATGCACTCCGGCAAACGCCACCTGCTCGGCACCAAAGCGGCCAAGCGCATGCGCAAACTGAAGAAGCTTGCGCAAGTGCACAAGACGGACGTGGCCGCGGTGCGGCAGATGTTGCCCTACGGGGCGTAAGTTTCGTGATGGCGCGGCATCCTGCGCCACTCACAAAGAGATTGCGAAGCTAACGCTTCGCAACAACGTGCCAGGCAGCGCTACACGGGTGCCTGCCGGCCGTTAGATCCCGCACTGCGGGGTCGTAGCACTGGTCTTCAGGACCGACGCTGATCGTTGCCGGGTTCGCCCGGCCAACGAATCCCACTGGAAACAAACCCGTTGCGTGAAGCGCTTCACAGCGTTTTGTCGCAACCTGTTTTGCTTCCATACAAATCTGTAGCTCAGGCCTTCAGGCCTGAGGGTTTCCCGCGCATCGAGCGAAAATCCTCACCCCTGAAAGCGGTGAGTTACAAAAGAAATGAAGGAGAAAACCCATGCCACGCGTAAAACGCGGCACAAAGCGCCGGGCTCGGCGCAAGAAGTATCTCAGGAGGACAAAGGGCTTCTTTCTGACCAAGAGCAAGCTCTACCAGTCCGCTCAGGAAGCGGCCAATCGCGCCGATCGTTATGCCAAGCGTGATCGCCGCGTGAAGAAGCGGCAGTATCGCCGGTTGTGGATTCAGCGCGTCGGCGCGGCCGCCCGCCTGAACGGCATCACTTACGGTCAACTCATCCACGGTTTGAAAGCCGCGGGTGTGACGCTGGACCGCAAGGTTCTGGCCGACATCGCCGTGAAGGACGCCGCGGGGTTCACGCAGCTCGTGGAAAAGGCCAAGGCATTCGCGCCCAAGCCCGCCGCGAAGAAGGCGTAGCAAACGGCTCCTGTTACTGAAGGGGCGCAGCACGCTGCGCCCCTACTCGGCAAGACGTGATCAGCAAGGGGATCCGTCATTCCAAACGGAGTCCGCGGAGTGAGGAATCCCTCTTCTATTGTGCCGGCGTCGTGGCTCCTGTTTTTTGCGACGCCGAGCTTTCTTCCATAGGGTCGCGAACCATCGTGCCTCTACGGTGTAATCTAGCTGGCGACCATGCCAACCGTTGACAATCCTACAGGTAAAACTCTCGCTGAACTTGGCGCGGCTTCAACAGAGGAAGTGGCGCGGCTCTTCACGGACGTGCGCGCGCGTTTTGACGAGCAGGCAGCGAGGCCACTCGATCCCGCCAACTGGGAAATTCTCAAGCAGGCTTGGACAGGAAGAAAGTCCGGCGTCCTCACGCTGATCACTGACAATTGGCTGAAGCCTGCGACTCAGGAACTGAAGCGCGCGGTGGGCCAGGAACTCAACAAGCTAAAAGCGCACGTGGAGTCCACGCTCGAAGCGCGCAAACGCGATGCTGAGTCTCTTGCTGGCACCGCGGCGGCCATCAAGGATCGCGTCGATCTCTCCCTTCCCGGCGTCATTCGCCCCGTTGGCGCGCATCACCTGATTCGCCAGGTCTTTCAGGAAATTGAAGATATTTTCGTTTCTATCGGCTTTTCCGTCGTCGAAGGCCCGGAGATTGAAACGCCCTACTACAACTTCGAGGCGCTCAATATCCCGGAATTCCATCCTGTGCGCGACGACATGGATACCTTTTACCTGGAGCTGCCCAAGGGCGGACCCACTCCGCTGCTGCTGCGCACGCACACTTCGCCGGTACAGATTCGCACAATGGAAAAACGCCAGCCTCCCGTGCGCGTGATTGTGCCGGGCAAAGTCTATCGCCGCGATAATCCCGATGCCACGCATTCCTTCATGTTTCACCAGATCGAAGGTCTGGCCGTGGATGCGGACATCACCTTCTGCGATTTCACGGGCACCATTGATTATTTCGTGAAGCAATTCTTCGGCGAAAGCGTGAAGACGCGCTTCCGCCCCAGCTATTTCCCATTCACCGAACCTTCCGTGGAATTTGACGTTTCCTGCGTGTTTTGCGGCGGGAGCGGCACTGCCAAATCCGGCGGCACGTGCGGCAAATGCAAGGGCTCCGGCTGGATCGAGCTTTTTGGCGCGGGCATGGTGGATCCCGCCGTGTACGGATTTGTGAATTACGACCCGAAAAAAGTGAGCGGCTTCGCATTCGGCATCGGCATCGATCGCCTGGCAATGCTGAAGTACGGCATTGACGACATTCAAGCCTTCTTCCAGAACGACGTGCGCTTTCTGCGCCAATTTCCATGAGGACGGCAGCGACCATGACGTTTGACGACGCCAAACAGCGCTTCTCGAATCGCGTCGCGGATTACGCGCGCTACCGTCCGGGCTATCCATCGGGCATGGTGCAACTGCTCCGTGAAGAATGCGGCTTACTGCCCGAGCATGTCGTCGCCGATATCGGCTCCGGCACAGGGTTGCTCACCAAACTTTTCCTCGATTTCGGGAATCGCGTATTTGGCGTGGAGCCCAATTCCGAAATGCGCGCTGCCGGCGAATTGTTTCTGCAACAATATGCGAATTTTAAAAGTGTGAATGGCTCCGCGGAAACCACCACGCTTGCGGCACACAGCGTTGAATTTATCGCCGCAGGACAGGCGTTCCACTGGTTTAAACCTGCCGCCGCACGCGTGGAATTCCAGCGCATTTTGAAACCCGGCAGCTGGGTGGTGATTGCCTGGAATGACCGCCGGCTCGACGAAACGCCCTTTTCGCGCGAATACGAAAATTTGCTGAGACGATTCGGCACGGACTACACCAGCGTGCGCGATGCCTACCCGGAAGCGCAAACAATAAGGGATTTCCTGAACGACGGCCGTCTGGGCTCGCGGGATTTGCCCAATCACCAGATTTTCGATTGGCAAGGACTCTGCGGGCGATTGCTGAGCAGCTCCTACGCGCCCAAGGAAGGCCATCCCAATTTCGCGCCGATGATGGCGGAGTTGCAGCGCATGTTCTCTGCCAACCAGCAGGCTGGACAGATTCGCATGGACTACTTCACACGAATTTATTTCGGGCAGTTCGACAGGAACTAGCGCATGAAAGTCGCTTACAACTGGTTGAAGGAATTTGTGGATGTGACCGCCTCCGCGGAGGAGATTGCTTCGCGCCTGGCGCTGGCAGGCACGAACATCGCGAGCATTGAAAACGGCGCGCACGGTCCAGTGATTGACGCGGAAGTGACTTCCAACCGGCCGGATTGTCTGGCGATGCTGGGCATCGCAAGGGAAGTTTCCGCGATATACCGATTGCCTCTGAGGTTCTCCCCACCCAAGTTGGTCGAGTCTGGGCAGAAGACGCGCGAAGCAATCGGCGTTCAGATCGATTCTCCGGAACTCTGTGGTCGTTACACCGCAAGGGTACTACGCAACGTCAAGATTCAGCCGTCTCCTGCGTGGCTGAAAGACCGTCTCGCCGCCGCCAGCACGTCCAGTATCAACAACGTTGTGGACATCACCAACTACGTGATGCTCGAACTCGGCAACCCGATTCACGCGTTTGACTACGACAAGGTGCGCGACCACAAAATTGTTGTTCGACGCGCCCGACCCGGCGAAAAAATGACCACATTGGATGGCGTCGAACGTCAGTTGGAGCCAAACATGCCCCTGGTTTGCGATGGCGATGGATCGCGAGCTATAGGCAGTGGCGTGATGGGCGGCTCGCAAACGGAGATTTCCTTTTCCACGAAGAACGTTCTGATCGAGTGTGCCTGGTTTGATCCCATCTCCATTCGCCGGGCCACGCGTTTCCTGAAACTCCACACCGAGGCAAGCACGCGCTTCGGCCGCGGCGCCGATCCAGAAATGGCGGAAACGGCTTCGCGGCGCTGCGCGGAATTGATTTTGCAGCTTGCCGGAGGCGAACTGCTTGCCGGCGTTGTAGACGTGTATCCGGGAAAGCGCGCGGCGAAAATAATCACGCTCACGCGCGCGGAATTTCTGCGCGTGATGGGCGCCGATGTTTCCGACAAAGACATTGAGGCGATTCTCAGCGCGCTTGGGTTTGCCCCCGTGCGCGTGGATGACAATCGCGGCACGGCAAATTCGCTGCTGGCGGCTTGGGAATGCACGCAGCCTTCCTGGCGCGCCGACGTCACGCGCGAGATCGATCTGGTGGAGGAAGTCGCGCGCGTCCACGGCCTGGATAATTTTCCGCCACGTTTGCCCGTTGCCCGCATCGCGGCGGCGCGTTTGCCGCACCATGAAGCGGAAACCCGTCTGCGCGAGCGCTTGATCGGCCTGGGCTATTACGAAACCATTACCATTCCGCACGTGGCGGAGGAGCGCAACGATCTGTTCCGCGCGCCGGACGTCCAAGTGGTTAAACTTGCAAATCCTCTTTCCGAGGAAGCGGGCGTGCTGAAGTCCACCGGACTCGTCACCATGGCCGGTGCTATCGAGTGGAACCTGAATCACGGGCAACGAAACGCGCGATTGTTCGAGATTGGGCGGCAATATCGCCTGATCGAAGGCAAAGCCGTGGAGACGCGCGTTCTTACAGTTGGCGCGACGGGCACGGCCTGCGAACAGGGATTGCACGACCCCGCGCGCGAATACAATTTCGCCGATCTGAAAGGCGATCTGGACGCCGTTGGCGCACTTTCCGGAGGCTTCCGCTGGGAAGATGGCGGCCCGGAGTGGCTGAACGCGGCGAAGCGCGGTACGCTGCGCCTGGGTCAGGAAGGCAATCAAGCGATTGGCGCGGCGGGATTGCTGGCGAAACGCGTCGCCGACAAATTCAAATTCCGGCAGGATGTGTTTCTTGCCGAGGTCGATCTGGGCCCGGTCTATTGCATGTTTTATGGCGTAAAGAACAACCGGCGCTACGAGCCATTGCCGCGGTTTCCCGGCGTGGAGCGTGATTTTTCGTTATTCCTCGATGAAGGAAAATCCTTTGCCGAAGTGAAGCACGCGATCGAGGCGCTGGGCATTCTTGAAGTGACGTCCATCGTCGCGGCCGATCTGTTCCGAGGGAAAAATGTGCCGGCAGGGAAGTACTCGCTACTGGTGCGTGTCACGTTCCAGAGCCGCGAGGCTACCCTGGCCGAAGGGCAGATCACGGAATACTCGGCTCGTATTGTGAGCACGCTGGAGAAAACTCTGGGCGCCTCCCTGCGCGCCATCTAGCCGGGACTAATCTATTCCGTTTGTTTTAGCGCGCGCTCAACCAGCGTCAGGCAGCGCTCCGCCTGTTCTTTCAGCAAGTCCTCGCGTTCGCTCTTTTCCTTGCGGCTGCTGTGCAGTTCGTCGGCGATGGCGAGCGCGGCAAGCACTGCCGCTTTCTGCGTGTCCACCGTCGAAGTCATTCCGGTGATGGCCTGCATCTTCGCGTCCACGTAAGCGGCGAGTTGCTGCACATAGGCTTCGTCCAAATCGCCCATGATCGTGTAACTCTGCCCATAAATTTGTACTTTGACGCCTCGGCTCATGGCTTTTCTCGTTCACTGCGACCAAGAAGTGGGGTTGCGGTCCCAGCGGTGCGCGCGAAGTTTCTTGAGCAAATCGGCGGGCAGCGCCCCCGCAACGCTCGCGGCGCAATTCGCTTCCACATTTTTCAGTTTGCGCATGCCCGGGATCATCGTGCTCACATCCGGATTCGTGAGGATGAATCGCAGCGCGAGTTCCGTCATCGTGGTGCCCGCGGGAATCAGCGGCCGCAGCGCCTCTGCGTGGGCCACGCTCGATTTCAGGTTTTCCGGCACAAAGTAGCCGTTGCGCCAATCGCCGGCAGGCCACTTGGAATCCAGCGTAAGCGTGCCGGTCAACGTGCCTTCATCCAGCGGCACGCGCGCGATCACGGCGGCATCCTTCATGCGGGAAATGGGAAAGAGGGCATCCTCGGGATTCTGATCAAAGATGTTGTAGATGGTTTGCACCGCGTCTGCGTAACCTTCCAGAACCGCGCGAATCGCATTGCAGGGCTCCCAGCGATTGGCGCTGATTCCGCAGGCGCGCACCTTGCCGCTTTTCTTCATCGCTTCAATCGAATGCGGCAGGCGCCCGTCGTTCAGCCAGCGGTCCTCCCAAGTGTGGAACTGCATGAGATCGATCGTCTCGACGCCAAGATTCTTGAGGCTTTTCCCAATGTACTCTTCGATGTAGTCCGGCGGATAGCAATCATCGAGTGTGAATTCGCGGCGGCTGGGCCACTTGCGGTTCTTCGGTGGAATCTTGGTGGCCACGTAGAGGTGCTTGTCTGGTCCGCCAACGCTGGATCTATTCTTGTAGTGGGCGAGGATTTTGGCGAGCATCTGCTCGCTCTTGCCATCGCCATAGGCCCACGCGGTGTCAAAAAAATTGCAGCCAAGCTCAATGGCGCGATGCAAGGAAGCAAGTGTCTCCGCATCGTCGGAACCCGTCCAGCCGGCCAAGCCCCACATGCCATAGCCAATTTCACTTACCTGCCAACCGGTGCGGCCAAAGCGGCGGTATTTCATGGGCTCTCCTGTCCATCCGAAGGACATTGTAGCGGAGATGAGAACGGAATGGCGCGCGTGATGATTCTTTGGAGTCAGCGGGGTGATTTCGCGGCGGGGACGGAAGAGAGCGCGCCGTAAAATGAAAAGAAATCCTGTTTTTGAGGGGGAGAAGCGCTGACGGAGGCGTCTCTAAGCTTGAGAACCGTGTAAGACCCCATCGGGCCACGTTTTTGCAAATTTCCTGAGTGGGAGGAAGTACGTCATGCGACTTGGGAAGCTGTACTTGGGACTCGTCATAGTTTTGATCGTTCCTCAGGTGATGAAGAGCAGTCCCGGCAACGGCACGGTCAGTGGCAAAGTCAGTTTCACGGGCACAGCAGCGAAGGCCGAGCCCATTGATATGTCCAAGGAACCCGCTTGCGTGAAGATGCATTCCAAGCCGTTGCTGACAGAAAACGTGGTCACAGGAGCCGGCAACACCTTGGGAAACGTCGTGGTGTACATCTCCGCCGGAGCGGATGACGCAGCGACGGCACCCGCGGCTGACGCGATCTTTGACCAGCAGGGCTGCCGCTATACCACGCATGTTTTGCCAGTTCACGTGGGCCAGAACATCCGCATCTCCAACAGTGACCCGTTCTCGCACAATATTCATCCGCTGGCGAAGGTCAATCGCGAGTGGAATCGCATTCAGCCCGCACAAACTCCCGCGTTCACCTATGCCTACGACAAAGAGGAATTCATCCACGTCAAGTGCAATATCCATCCGTGGATGCAGGGCTATTTTGCGGTGCTGCGGACCAATCACTACGCTGTGACGGGTGAAGATGGTGCTTACACATTGCCGGAACTTCCTCCGGGAAAATATACAGTCACCGCCTGGCACGAACTGTATGGCACGCAGAGCCGCGAGATCACCATCGACGGCAGCGAAACACAAACCGTGAATTTCCTTTTTTACGCGAAGCCCTGAGCGGCGGCTGGGGCGGAGTTCACAGTCGACAGTTAACAGTCCACGGTGGGAAGAAAATGCTGTGCCACGATCCAGGAGTTGCTGATTTCTTTTAGTACTGTCGCGAGAGAAATATGTCGGCGCGCCGACATGTTTGATTATTTCCCTGCAGAAAGCATGTTTTCGCAGGTAATGCTCACAGTTCACAGTCAAGAGTTCACAGTTTGTGTGGGGCAGGTCCTTTTGAGGCGGGCCGCTGTTGAAGGTGCGTGCGCCAGTTGTGAGCCATTTGCAATATGTCGGCGCGCCGACAATATTATTATTCATAAAGTTTAGTATATGGTACCTATGTTGCGGGAAAACAAAGGAGTTAGGGGAGAACGCCTCACGCAAAGGATGGGCCCCACCCCCCTGTTTTTGCGTATGTACGGGAATGATTGGACTTAGCGGAAGTGAATACGTGGGTGAGGAAGTGGGGCGTTCCGAAATGGCACAAGAACTGCATCCCCTCAGCATGGCTGAGTGGAGCATAGCACATTATTTACCGTTTGTCTACTATTATTTAGTGGGTACTAGTTTCGAAACTGGTACGAGGAGGAAAGAGAGGAAGAAAGAGCACCTCAGGAACCCACACGTAGAACCGACGTATGGGGCACCAGGCAGAGTATCGGCCCTACACTGAAACCTTCCCAATCGCTGCTTGTCAGATCACTTGCAGGTCAAACGCATTTGGGCCTCGTAATGTAAAGGCAATGCGGAACCGAACACGGGTTCCCAACGTTAGCTCCTCCCAGATGGTTTCCGGGACGTTCGTCGCGTGCACGTAGATCGAATCCGCTGGTCCGTCACGAGTGATAAATGCATAAGAGCCTTTCATCGATTCGGTCCCTATCTTCAATCATGGGACGAGGTTGTTGCAGCCGATCTTCTATTTCGTCGTATGCCTGCTCGATCAGCATGTCGTAATTCGTTGTCGCCAAACCGTGCCACACAAATTTCGGAAGCAGTTTGTGTGCATGGGTCGGCAGTAAACTCTGGAAAGTGTCCCGAATGAGAGACTGGACCCTGCCTAGGTCAGTCTCGCTAATCGCATACTCTGCTATCTGACTCAGTTGTCCGTCTCTTAAATAGCCGCCAAGAAGTGTGTCTGACAACAATCGCCCAAGTTCCAAGGTGCTGAGACAGGGATAGCCATCTTTCGTCTGGGACCCGAGGGACGCACCTGCCCCTAGCAACAAGACTGCGTGACCATCCCTGGTTTGGTTCAATAGATCGCTGGGGATATCCACTAAACACCTCGCGAAAGGATTATTACATATTGGATGTACAGTGCTTAGCGCAACTGA
>Ga0209517_10003760_pt1 | contig 20349 bp, 18 predicted proteins | sample PeaSoiMetSII2010_FD_187695 | JGI IMG/M metagenome (GOLD analysis project Ga0209517, IMG submission 187695) | Peat soil microbial communities from Weissenstadt, Germany - SII-2010 (SPAdes) (version 2) | ecosystem: Environmental > Terrestrial > Soil > Wetlands > Peat | place: Germany...
TTCCTCGCTGCTTCAGGTCCCGATAGAATTTCTCTGCTTGCCCATCACTGTGGTTCAGTTCCTGTTCACCGCACTCACCCGTCTCTTCTACAAAAAATGCAATCGCTTGAAAGCTCGGGTGGTAATCTACGCCTATAATCATCATGTTCGGCTCCTTTCTCCCGAGCCTGCGGTCGTCGACAAACCACAGTCTACTCGGGTCTAAGGAGCCGACGTTGTTATGCAATCATCTTGGTTCCAGTGCCAACTTTTCCGGGAACCGCGTTAATCAGGACCTGAGATTCGTTCGACAGCAAGATGAGTAGCTGCAGAATGCTCCCTATTTAGATTCTGTGGTTTGTGGCAGTTCTTCGGCTAAATGCGCAGCAAATTCGGGGAAGTCGTCCTTAATGTAGGCGGCAAAATCAGCCTTCATTTTCGCTCGGGATGCTGTCGGCCAGAGATTGAGATCAGCAAGAGCTTCGTCGAACTGTCGGCAGAGGACGTGTTGATAGGCGCGTTCGAGCAAAAGGCGTGCTGTTTGTTCTTCATCGGGCCTCGGACCGTCACTGGATTTCAACCCTGCAAGATTTTCTGACGTTAGATTCGTGGACCAAATTTTGAAGTCGCGATTCTGACTGCTGAAAATCCTGTCACAAAATTCCGGCGTTGCATCAACCATTTTGCCGTTGCGAACGCGGTACACGCGTTCGACGAACGGGCGGCTGGCCATCGGCCCATTGAACTCATCGGGTGCTTCAACGCGTTTCCAGATGACCATCTTTCCGGAAGCGTCTTTCTCGAACTGGTCGATCCCTTCCTCACTGATATCGAACAGCTTGTGAGGCCTCGGAAAAAGTGAGATCACGTTGTATTCCCAGCAGCAGTGATTACCGCCGCCCGTGTCTGTCTGGAACACTACCTCGGGATGCCCGTCGCCATCGAAATCTAGGCCGGTAAGGTTCTGCTCGAAGGTAACGTTGAAGCCCGTGGTACGGTAAACGACGCGGCCGGCACTGTTGTAGATTGCGGCCGTGCAATCATCGCCGCCACCGCCTGAGGCGTTCGCTGCCGGACCCAGTGAAATTTCGTAGCCATCCCAAAGTTTGCGCTTGTAGGATTGCGTGGTTCGCGGATAAGCGCGGCAGGCAATTTCCGTCTCGGGAGTTCGAGGGGGCGCGATTTGGATAGATTGTGCTCGCAACGCTCCAGAGAGAGTCAGAACCTCAACTACAAGCAGCGTCGCAGCAAAGGCGAGCGGCGACAAGCGCATGATGCAATCGTAAGGTTTAGCAGGGAGTCCTAGCAAGGGTTCGCCACCAGAAGGCAACGAAAGCGTTACGCTCACTTACCGGCGAGGCATTCCTACAAATCGTGGCGGTGTACACCAAACGCGATGGACAGTGGCGGGCAGTAGGTGAACCAATGACAGAGTTGCAATCTCTCTAGATTAGCGCCACCAACTCCGTGAGCGCCAACCCCGACGTCCCCATCTTGAAACAGGCGAGGACGGCGTGCTCGCAATCGAACTAGTTATCAGGGAGTTTCTGCCGGATTTCCTTGCCAAGTCCCGATTAATCGGATTGCCGGACATCTTGGTTCAGTACCAACTTTTCCGGTCACCGCATTAAGCAGGCACTTGGCACTCTGAAACGCGCGATTTCGCCCATCAGCGCCCGAGATGTGGGCCTCAGTCCTGCAACAGCTGCCAATCAAAAGGCGGAAAATCAATATGCCAGAAGCGGGGCGAAGGTAGCCCCATCAGAACATCGGCATGGTGATGTCGCCCCAGAAACTGCGCCGGGGGGGAATCATCACGCTTTCAACTGTGGGCGTCGCACCCCCGACGTTGGCGATCACGATCGGCGTCATCTTGGCGGAGAGATCGGTCACTTTCGCAACTGGCAGTTGCGTATCGCCGGGCTCATCGACTCGGGAAAAGATCACTTTGTAATTGTCCTGCGGAGTTCCCATGATCCGGTTCTTGTGATGAGGATCGACGGACGGAACTGCGAACCCCACCCACGATGCCAGGCGGCGAACGGACACCCTGCTGAACATGCGATGGTCCGTTCCGACATCGGCGAACATGTTGACCATGCCGTAGTCCTCTGGAAGGAGGTGGGCCGTGAACGCCGCGCCGGGTTCTTTATCGAGCGCGGCGCGAACTCTTTCGTCTTGGAGGGCGGCCGAGACAACCTGGTGAATCGTATCGGGTGGCGTCGGCCAGATAGCGATCGCCATCGTGTGATCGGCGGGCAAGAGCTCTGTGGCTGTGTGGTCTATCGTGTATCGCCGAAGGGCCACCGCCCCGCCGAGAACCAGCACGATAATCAGCGCGCTCGCAGTGCTCAAAGCCAATCCGCGATTCGGAATCCAGCCCAACAGCAAATGAAAAAGCTTGCCGCCCGGATTCCCGGGTAAAAACATTCCTGTGCGTTTCCGATATTCGGCATACTCGGGATGAGCGGCTTCCACCTGCCTCTCCTCGAAGCGCGCCAGAAAATAGTAGAGGAAGAGCATGCCGAGATAGAGCACGAGAATGATGATCCGCGGCCAGATGGTGAGCAGTCCAAATCCCGCCACCGCCAGGCTCAGATAAAACGGATGGCGAATGTGCGCGTACATCCATGACTCAGCGGCCTTGCGCTTAAACAGTTTGGTGGCGTAGACCTGCACACCGCATATCAAAGCGGCCAATAGTCCCAGACCGAAAGCCCAGGAACCGATCTGCCACCGCATGATCTCGAGGAAAGAGCTCGTCGTGATCACCGAATGGGGCAGAAAGAAGGATTCCATCCACGCAGTGGCGCGCCATCGATGCAATCCTTGGAGCGTGGGTGCGTACAGCGAATACCAATAGAACGCGAACGGGCTGATCATTATCACTACTTCGATCATCACGAGCCCATACAGCGCCGAAGCCAGCCACTTCAGAACCTTCTTCATGGCGTACGCCCCTTTCCTTCCATGACCAACAGTGTTCCGTCAAACATAGGGGGAAGGATCACCGAGAGAAGATGGCTTTGTCCGGAGGTCCGGCGAAAGCCCCCCGCTTTGGCCGCAAACGCCTTCTCTGCGCGCCTCTCTTAGCACACGGATAGGTGACCGTCAAACGTTAGCGAAGCGGCTGTCGGTCGGTTCGGGGTCGCGTAGCTGAGTCGCGAGCAGCGACCCGGCTAGCGGAAACTGTCGCTTCATTGCGCGCGGACATGCTGCCTTTGTGTATAATCCCCTCGATCTAGCAACTTCCTGGCGGAGGTCCTTCTATGGCCAATCGTCTCCCGGTCAGACCTTCTGCTCTCTCTCGTCGTTCTTTGCTGGGCCTTTTCGGCGCCGCTGGGGGGACTCTGGCGCTCGGTGCGATGGCGCTTCGCTCGACGGCTTCCCAAGTACGCTCAGCGACGCCCCCATTCACCGGGCCAGAGGCAAATCCCTACTGGAATTCCGTGGGCCCATATGTCACGGAACCGCAGAAGGCGCCGCTGCTTCTGCTTACAGACCGCGGGGTTCAGCTGGAAACTCCGCGATCCTATTTCCAGACAGCCATCACTCCGAATCACGCTTTTTACGTTCGCTGGCATCTGGATAGTATTCCAAACGCCGTGGATTTGAAGACCTGGCGACTACAGGTCGAAGGAAACGTGGCCAAGCCGGTCTCATACAGCCTGGCCGACCTCATCCGCAAATTCCCGGCCGAAACAATCGCCGCCGTAAATCAATGTTCCGGCAACAGCCGCAGCCGCCTGGAGCCGCGCGTGGCCGGAGGCCAGTGGGGCAATGGCGCCATGGGCAATGCTCGCTGGACCGGTGTGCGGTTGCGCGAGCTGCTTCGCGCGGCCGCCCCGAAGAACGGTTCCGTGCAGGTCCAGTTTCAAGGACTCGATAGCGGCCCGGGGCCCGAAGGTTACGGCTCGCACTTTTTTCAGAAGTCACTCGACATGACGGACCCTGTCCTCGATGAGTGCATTGTCGCGTACGCGATGAACGGCGAGCCGCTCCCGATGCTTAACGGATTCCCCGTCCGCCTTGTCGTGCCCGGCTATTTTGCAACCTATTGGATGAAATGCCTTACCTGGATTCGCGTGCTAGACAAGACCGACGACAATTTCTGGATGAAGTCCGCCTATCGCATCCCGGACACGCCGCGGGGAAACACAACTCCTGAGGATGTGAAGGCCGGAACCGTCAAGATGATTCCCATTAATCGCATGCCCGTGCGCTCGTTCCTCGTCTCACCCGACGGCGATACGAAAATTCCTGCGGGAATGCCCGTTCAGGTGCGCGGCATCGCCTTCAGCGGCTATGGTGGTGTGACGAAGGTCGATGTTTCGGTCGACGGGCTGAAAACCTGGCAACCCGCGCGGCTCGATGAGGACCTCGGGCGCTATTCCTTCCGCACGTGGGAATTCACCTGGACTCCGAAAGGTCCCGGCCGCTACACGCTCGCCGTGCGCGCCTCCGACAGCGCGGGAAATACGCAACCCGACCAGACCGTCTGGAATCCAGGCGGCTATCTCTGGAACCGGATCGAGCGACAGGACTACTTCGTCGGCGCCGCTGAGTGAGAGGAGGAACTCCGTGGGATTGGTGAAACGCTACTTCGCCTTGTTTCTCGGCGGCTCGCTCGCGATCGTACTGGCCGCAGGGCTTCTCTTCGCTCAGGTCGAACAGGGGAATTACGCACCTGCCACGCTCGGCCAGCTCCAGCAGCCCTCTCCCGCGGCGCTCACCGACGATTCCGTGTATCAGGTTGCGGCGTATCCGCAATACACTCCTGAACTGGCGGAAGGAGAAGGCCGCGCCGAAACCGCGAGCTTCTGCAGTCTGTGCCACAGCACTCGCTACATCACCATGCAACCGCCGCTGCCCGCGGCTACCTGGGAAGCCGAAGTCACCAAGATGCGCAAGACGCTCGGCGCTCCCATCCCCGATGCCTCCGCCGCGCTGATCATCAAGTATCTCCAGACTCATTACGCGCCGGAAACGCGCAAGCAGTAGGGTCGGCGAGTGAATTTGACCTCGCGATCCACGACATATCGACGCCATCCGGACCAAGTCCCGATAAGTCGAATTACCTGACATCTTGATCCAGTACCAACTTTTCCGGTAACCGCGTTAATCAGGAGTTGACAAAAAGCGGCACCTCCAACAGGGCGTTTCCGCTATCATTTGCTATCCGACGGAATCGACGATGGACTTTCTCTCAAGGGCTGCAATTTTCTGTGTCTTGGTCCTTGCCTTAGCATTGCTTTTCACACCGTATGAGGCTTTCCTCGAAGGCCTAATAGCGCTCGCCATCGTCGTCGCCGCCGTGGTTGGTTTCCTGATGCATCCGCGCAGGGAGGTGTTCTACGTGCGGACTAGCGTTCGACTCATTGCCCCGGATCGAAGCCAAGCTATTGAGAAAGACCTGCTGGCGGTGAGAGTTGAACTTGCTAGACTATGGTTGCTGTTTGTGCCTACGCTTCTGGCAGTGGCTTTTCTTGTGTTCTTCCCAGCCGGTGGCCCCACGAAGTTCAGTTTCCTGAATTGGATCTTCACGTCGCGGCAGGCGTATCTAGCGTTTTTCGTCTGTCAGTATCCGCCTCTGTTGGTTCTTCTCTTACTCTCGGAATGGATTGCCGAGCGAAGAGTAATGCGGGATGCCGAGGCGTGCAGCGCGAGATCCTTCTCCATCTATCCCACACGAGCTGGGCGATTTGGGCGAGTTTCTTACCTGTTCATGGGAGAACACGGAGAATATTACGGTGGGGAATGCGCGTACTTTAAGCTGATTGACTCCCGAGAACTGGCGTCGATTGTTTTTCACAATGTTCGAACGCCAGAATTGAACAGGATTGCAATGGGATTTTTGTTCCATCGTCTGATTATCATGGGACGCGGCGTAACCGACTTAGACAAGCAAACAGCTGCGGCTCAAGCCGTCTTGGCCGAGACGGCGTCCTTGTCTTAGTCTCAACTTTACGCGCTCGCCTTTCGCAACCGCTTCGGCCAGATGCCGTTCTTCCCCGGCGACAGGATGCCGTTCGGATCGAGCGCATCTTTCAGGGTTTCATGCAGCCGCAGAAGAGCATGATTGTTGTACGAATACGTGTTCATGATGTCGCCCATGAACGTCGTGTGCGTGCGGTACTCGCCCCAGCCGCGCGCCGCGGATTCCCGTATCAGCCGCCTGTAAATTGCGCGGGTTTGCCGGTTCTTTTCCACGTCGTGCACGATCGGAAAGAGGTAGATGATCACGAAGGCCCGCCCGAAGTACCAGAAAAGCGGAAAGGATGCGGCCGCGCCGCCCGGAGAACCCAGGTCCTTGTAAACCTTTTCGAAAACCTGCTGCGATTCGAGTACCGCCTCCCCCGTCATGGGAATAATCGGAGCGAAACCCAGGTGCCCCACAGCGTTCGCGCCGATGACCGAAAACATTTGCAGGCTGGGTATTCCGAACGGCACGGGGTCTGCGATTTTGGCCACCTCATCGGCGCTCAGCGGAAACCGGTACGACGGGCCGTCCTCAAACCGGACCCCCTGAATCCCTGAGAATTTCTCCTTCGCATATGCCCACTGAGCGGCGATCACCTTGGAGGGCCCGTAAAAAGGCAGGGATATGCTCCAGTATGCGACGTTCTTCCGTGCTCCGTACTCCTCGAGACCCTTGATCGAACCGCTGGAGCGAAGAGCGGTCAATTCCGGATCGGGCGGGACGTACGCCAGCGGGTTCGCCACCTGCGTCGTGGCCTGCACCGTTCCGGAGGCCACCAGATTCGCGAAAATCTCGACCATGGGAGACAGATCATCGTGCCTCGGCACCATCACCGTTCCGGAACAGTAGGCCTCCGGTTCCGGGAGCAGCCAAACCCCCATCTTGGTGACGACGCCGAAATTTGACTGCGAAAACATGCCGTCCACATACGGCCCAAAACCGTACTTGTACTGCTGCCACGTCTTCGATCCCGGAAGCGCGCCCATACCGGTGCGCACCACCTCGCCGTTGGCGAGTACCACTTCCATGCCGCAGACGGCCCCGAAATGATCCCGCATCGGCGTTCTGCCGCCCCCGCGCTCGAGCGAATTACCCATCGGGCTGCCCCAGCCCGGGTCAGGCGGGTCAATCCACACTCTCAGGTTTCGTTCCTGGATGTAGCGATAGAGATCGAAGTAGCTGACGCCCGGCTCGACCAGCGCGTAGTGGTTCTTGTCGTTCACCTCGAGCACGCGGTTCATGCGCTTCAGGTCGAGCACCACACTGCCGCTCAAGAGCGGCGCGGAACCTCCGTAGCCGAGGTTCTTGCCTGTAGAGACCGTCCACAGCGGAATCTTGTAGCGGTTTGCGATCCCGAGCACCGCCTGTATCTGTTCGACGCCATCGGGCGCGACCGCCCCCGACGGAATCGGTTCTTCATCGTCGTGCCAGAGAGGGGAATAGGCGTCGCGGTAGGTATCGATGTCCTCGTCGGACGTGAAGACCCAATCCCTTCCGACAACTTTTTCGAATTGCTCGAGCGCGGCTGCAAAATCGCTTGCGCTCACACCAGGTGGCGTTCTCATCGTGCGCTCCGTGCTTCCAGCGTTCTCATTCTCATGCTCTCGTCGCTCCCAAACACCCGGTCCTTGCCGGCGGCTTCCTCAAACCGCTTCAGAGCGGCGGCCAAATTGCCGGGACTTACGCCAAGGGGGAGCTGCATCGGCGTTAGTGCTTGTTGTTGCGCGTAAGGTACGCGGCGATCGCGTCGAGGTCGGCGTCGCTGATTTCGGTCTTGCGGAAAGTCGGCATGAACAGCACGCCGTGGCGGACGAATATCTTGATGGCGGGCGCGGTCAGATCGGTGCGCTCTTCCAGCACGGCGGGATTTTGCCCCCGCGCCTTCAGCATCTCCGTCCCCGGTTTGCCCAGGCCGGTGCCATGGCAGGGAAAGCACCACTTGTCGTACACCTGGTGCCCCCGGTCGATTTGAGACTCGTCCGGAGCGGCGAATGCCGGCGCCGCAAACGTCAATCCCCACAGAAGCAAAAGGAAGGCTCTCGCGTTTTTCATGCTGTTGTCTTTCTTATGCGGCGCGCGTCGACAAAGTCCTTCCCATTCACGCCTTGTTGAAATCGCATCACACACATCGCCGATGTGGTGCAAGTAGTGAGGCGGAATTTTGCACACGAATGCTCCGAAGTCAAGCCAAGCTCCTGGGCCATGCCAGCATCGAAGTGTGGATTGGCGATGCGGCGAAGATCAAGACGAAGCGAGTCCGCCATCTTGACGCTGGGCCTGGAAGACAGCGCGAAACCCTCCGGCGCGTTGCGCATGCTGCGGGCCAACTGAGGCTGAAGCTCGATCAGTTGATCATGCGGTCGGTATCTACTTCGCCGGGCTGGTCTACCTTTATGCGGGGTGAAAGCCCTGCGCGGACCGTGGCCGACGTTCCATAACGCCACTGCCATGCAACTGGCTCCCCCGGCACGACGAAGTTCGTAAAGCTCAGAGAGATGCTGACATCGAGTGACTTCACCCAGTGCCACCAGCCGATGGGGACGAAGACGAAGTCTCCTGGCTCAAGGATCGCATCGAGGATGGTGACGCCCTTCATGGAAGGAAACTTTTGGTAATCGATCTTCTCCAGGTCTATGTCACTGAAACATTCATGGTTACACAGGTTCCGCGTCTCGAACGGGGGAATCAGCTTGATTTGCTTACGCCCGTAGATTTGCGCAAGCATCCCGTTCGCTGCGTCATGGTGTAGCGGTGATATGGTGCCTTTGGGGCCGAACCACATTCCGGCCTTGCGTCTAACATGGCGCGGGTCGAGAAAGCCCTCAGGGCACGCGAAGTGGCTGAGCAGACGTCGGAAGGGCCTGCGGTTGAGCAGCGAGTTGCGGCCCTCGATGTAATAATCGTTCGTTTCGCCGCCGCTTTGGAGCATACCGACGTACTCTTTCATCGAGATTTTGGCGTTATTTCTTGCAAAATTGCGCGCGTAATGCGGATCACGATTGCGCGCGCGATTGATCTCAACGGTGCAATTTCCGAAGTTTTTTGCGAAGTAATCAGGGGTCCAAACTCGAAGGGCTTTCCAACCGCGCATAAGTCCCCGGATCACGACTGGACGGTTTGCGAAGTAATATTGTCGGTAGAATTCAGACGAACTCAAGCGATCTACTTTGCCGAAGCTCGAAAAACGGAGCGATTGCTTATACTGCGCCGCAAGGGCTTCGAGAAACGAGCCAATATAGCCGTCGTGCTGAGATTGCTCACGACCCGAGTTTCGCGTGCGGTTGTATTTGTTCGCAGGCACACCTACACCATAAATGTCGCATCAATGGTCCGGACCGTCGCCTATCAGATCTTAGTAGGCATTAGGAATTTCGAGAGAGTCTTGACCTTCGCTACAGGCCTCGCGCGAAGCTTTTTGCTCTTCTTCGCAGATTTCTTTGCTGGCATCTTTTTTCTCCCTTCCTGACTCGCAACCCTCACAAGTAGCTCCAGCAACTCCCCAGCCGGGGCTTCCGGATCTAAAACCGACCAGTTTTTGACAGAATTTCACCAAATTAGCAAGCACGATTCCCGGTCAAATCGACCGAGGCTCCAGAAATCGCGACCAGCACCGATTATCCGTTGAGTTAACATGGCGAGTCGGCAAGTAACTCCTGGTTAGTCGGACAACCGCGTTGTGTCTGCCGCATGCCGCTAGCAGCTCTCAAATTGTCATCGTCATGCGTTACGTGAGTGGCTCCTAGCCCTGAAGCGGGCCAACCTTGCTGGTCTACCCCATCGGCGGTACTCTTGCGCAATGCGGCCTCTTCGGTATTCCATCAACGTCACATTGGACGGGTGCTGCGATCATCGTGTCATTCCACCAGCCGAAGACTTGCATCGAAACGCCATCGAGAACCTCAACCGGGCCGATGCGCTCCTCTTTGGCCGGGTGACGTACGAAATGATGGAGGCAGCGTGGCGGCCGCCGGTGCGGACAGGAGCGAGGCCTGATTGGATGGAACCCTTCGCCCGGACGATCGACGCGGCAAAGAAGTACGTCGTGTCGAGCACCCTGGACCGGGCCGATTGGAACGCGGAGCTAGTGCGCGGGGATCTGGGGACGGCCGTTCAGCAACTCAAGCGGGAGTCGGGTAACGGACTGTTCGTGGCAGGCGTAAAGCTCCCGCTGGCGTTGGCGGAGCTGGGATTGATCGATGAGTACGAGTTCGTGGTGCACCCCAGGCTAGCGGGCCACGGGCCGACGTTGTTCGCGGGGCTATCGAAGCATGTCGACTTGAGGCTCGTGAGCCGGCTGGAGTTCGGCTCGGGGGCGGTGGCGATGCGCTATGAGCCGAGAAGGTAGCCATTGGGCTTGTTAGCCCGAGTCGGCCGCATCATGGAGCAACTCGGGCAGATCCAGTGGAAATATTCCGATCCGACCCGCCGCATCCGCAGTAACGTTGTCTCTGCGACATGCCACTAGTGCTGCATATCTACGGTTACCGCCTTAATCAGGAGTTGACTGGGTTTCGCGTCTCCGCCAGAATTCCCCGCGAACCAACAAATGATCGTCAATGCCGAATACGCGGACATTTCTCTGCCGGGTTCCCCGATGCGAACCTTCGTCGCTGCGCCCAAGGCCGAAGGTCAATATCCGGGTATCTGGTGCTATTCCGACATTTTTCAGCTCACACCGCCAATCGTGCGCGCCTGCGTTCGCCTAGCCGGATATGGATTTGTGGTAGCGGCCCCAGAAATTTATCGCCGCATCGAACCGCCGGGAACGGCGATCTCCTTCGATGACGCCGGACGCATCCGCGGCCAGCAAGACGCCGCAAAGACTCCAGTCGCGCATTTCGATGCCGATTGCCGCGCTGGTCTGGACTGGCTTTCGAAACATCCTAAGGTCGCGCAAGGGAAGATCGGCGTCATGGGTTTCTGCATCGGCGGCCACCTCGCCTTCCGTGCTGCGTTCCAGCCTGATGTCCGCGCAACGGTCTGTTACTACGGAACAGGCATCCATGACGGCAAGCTCGGTCAGGACGCAGACGCCGGATCGTTGGACCGCGCAAAAGAGATCCGCGGTGAACTTCTGATGATCTTCGGGACAAAGGACCCGCACGTTCCCGACGCGGGACGCCAAACGATTGATCGGGCGTTGCAAAACTCTGGTGCGCGTTATAAAACGCTGTTGTATCCAGCCGAGCACGCCTTCACGCGCGATGAAGGCCCGCGTTTCGATCCAGAAGCGACCGACCTGGCATTTGCGGAGCTGATTCGTTTATTCCGTAAAGTTTTCCACAATTAAAAAACTCATGTAGCAATCTTGCAGCCTCGGCGGGTGGCAATAGGACCGGGGTGCGATTGCCTCCAGCCACTTGCCCTCGACGACGCGCTCAGCGCGGAAGTACCGCACGGCTGTCAGGTGACTTTGCCGGCTGGGGTTTTCTCCCAATCCAACTTCTTCGCGTCCTTGCCCGCCACAGAGTAGAGTGCGCCGGGTTGGTTGCGCGTCTTCAGGAACTCCTCCAGCGGTTCGCCGCGCATGGCGGCGTAGATGTGAAGATTCGACACGCCCACCACCGCTCCCAGCTTTTCCAACATGAAGAAGATCGCTCCGTACTGAATCATCCCGCGCCAATCGCGCCGCCGGACGAGGTCGCGCTCTTCGCCGGTCAGCCCACTTTCTTCGAACAGGACCTCGGGTTCCTCCAGAAAACGCCGTCGGTGCTCTGGCTCGATCAGCCGGTGCAGAAATTTGTTGAGCCGGTACCCCTTCACGCTCCGCGCCAGCGTGAACGGATACGTCCCAGCGATCTTCTCCACGCCCGCCAGTTGATAGTTCACGTGATTCTGGTAGTCCTGTTTGGTCTCCGCCATCGGCTCAATGGCCTCGTTCTCGTAAATCGCTGTCGCCAGCGCGGTCATCGTCGGCAGATAGTAGGTCTGGTGAATCTTTCGGATGTTCTCGGAGAGCGCCGCGCGCATGATCAGCCACATGATCACCTCGGCGCCCTCGAACCCTCCTAGCCTCGCGTAATCCGCCAGCCGGACGTCCGTCAGCTTCACGGGATCCTTCTCGATCATCTCCAGAAACTGCATGTCCCACTCGGTATTGTTGTATCCGGACCGCTCGCCATGCACCTGATGCGACAGCCCCCCTGTAGCCACAATCACGACGGAGAGATCTTCCGGATAGCTTTCGATGGCCCGCCGCAGCGACAGGCCCAGCTTGTAACAGCGCTTCGCGGAGGGAATCGGAAACTGCAGCACGCCCACTTGCAGCGGAATGATGGCGCCGGGCCATTCCTGCTCGTGAGGCCACAGCATCGAGAGCGGAGAAAAGCAGCCGTGATCGAGAGGCTTGTCCTGGAAGAAGGACATATCAAATTCATCCGCCACCAGGCACGCACCGATGTGCTGCGCCAGCGCCGCGTGGCCCTTCACCGGCGGCAATGCCCGCACGCCTCCGCCTTCATCCGCCACCTGGTAGCCGGTGTCGATCCCCAGCGCGAACGCCGAATAGTGGTCGAAGAAGAACGACGTGACGTGATCGTTGAAAATCATGAACAGCACGTCCGGCTTCTTTTCTTTCAGCCACCGCTGCACCGGCTCGTACGCTTTGAAGATTGGGGTCCACGCCGGATCGTCCTGCTTCTGCCGATCCAAAGCGAAACCAATTGTCGGGGAATGGGAAGTCGCTACCGCCCCAATGATTCGTGCCATTCAGTCCTCCTCCATAAATGCGCGGCCCGGCGCTCGAACTCTACTAAATCGGTGCGAAAGCCCTTCGAGAGCAACATTGAACTATCACAGAATACCGCGAACGATTGCGGTGCTCTGTGACACGGGTCACAATTGAATCGTGGATTTCACGGCTATCTTTGCTAACTCCGAGAGGCATCCTGGACGCTCTTCATGCCATATTGACAGCTGCAATCGGCTTCGCGGCTGCAACTCTGCGCCCCACGTCCGCAAATCACCTCAGAGCTGCAGTCGTGACGATAAGTGAGGACTTAGGGATTCCCGGCATCAACGAAAGTGTACGAGGCCACGCTGACGAACCGCGGTTTCCTGCCCATGTTGCCTCCTGTTGGAGGCCTTGATCTCACCTGAGCAGGTTGTCCAGTCTCAGCGGGGAACACTAGCGCCAGCTGTTTTCGTTTCCATCTGCGGCAATTGCTCCTTGCCGGCGATCCGTGAGTATTCTCTGCTGAGTTGCTCGGCAATTCTGTCATAACTGAGCTCGGCTAGCGCCTTGGCTCGCAGGGCTTTCGCCAAAGCGCTTAGGTCTCTGCCGCCGCCCTCAATGTCGGAAATTGAATCTACAATCGATGCTGCGGATCCATCGATGTAAATTCCGAGTTCTCCGAGATACTCAGGAATATCAACCGCACGCGTCGCAATGACCGGAGTGGCGTTTGCCATCGCGCAGGTCAGCGGATGTCGTGCGGATCCGCTTGTGTACGGGATGATGCATGCTTTGCTTTGCTGATACACCCCTGCCAGCGCTTCGCCAGAATAGAATTCCTTCCACGCAATCATGTCAGCCACGTGTTTGCGAACAGCCAATTCCTTTGCTTCTTTCAGTCCATTGCATCCGTAGCCGACATAAATCACCAGCGAGATGTTCATGCCTTTCGATTTCAGTACCGCCAGTGCATCGATCAGTTCCACGTACCCTTTGCCGCCCAGAATATTATGCCCACCGAAATAGACATATCGCTTGCGATCGGCTTGGACGAGTGCTGGGATCATCGCTCCATATCGAATGACCTTAATTGTGTCCGGACTCACCCCAAGCGCCACAATCTGCTGCTTCATGTTCTCGCTGTAGACAAAAACCTCGGCGCACCGTTTGTACAAGCGATTGAGCCACTTGTGCTCGCGCTGAAAAGGATCGATCTCATGTACGGTAACTACTACGCGCTTGCCGAACACGCTCGCCAGGGCAATCACGATGAAAAGCGGGATACAGCCGAAGGCTTCCAGGACTTGATCGAAGTGGATCGCATCCGCGCTCCGCGCCCGCTTGTAATACAAAAATCCCCGAGCCGTCGCAAGAATTACATCAAGCCGGAATGCTTTCACCGCCATGTACTTCAGCATGCCGTGTTTTTTGCCTGGATCTTTGGGTGCGTGCGGAATCGCAATCGGTGCGCATTTGAGGTTAATTAGTTCGTCTTTCGCTATAGTGAATTGTTGAGCCGAGGAAAAACATCTGCAGTTCGACGTAACAACATCAACCTCCATTCCCGCCGTGCGGAGTGAGTCGACTAGGTTGCTGCAATTGTGGGAGTACATATCGTTCTTGTACCAGCATCCGATATAAGCCAGCTGAACCGGCGTTTCTTTAGTCGCGTGACTCGACATCGCTGGATACCTCCATGTGCCGCAACCCAAACATTACATGCGGCGATACATCCAATCGCCAACAACTTCCGTTGCCTTCAGCGGAAGAACGCGCCATATTTTGCGTGTGAAAGAAGCGAGCCTTTCGCCGCCATCTGGCGCGTGTTTTGCTGGCTCGGGATAGTAGTAACGATATAGCGGCACAGGATTTCCACCCCATTTCGTTTTGAACTGCGCTAACGTTTCGTGATCCTCTGTGACCTCGCCGAAGTCATACCAGCGAAATCCATTTTTGCAGGCACTGCAGATTGCTTCCATCTGAAGGATGTCATGAGGATGAAGATGCAAATCCTCTGGCGCGCAGCCGGTGAAGGCGTAGAAAACCGTCTGGCCAAATTGCAGTAGAATAGAACCAGCGACCATCCTCTTTTCTCCCATTTTCCGCTGTTCGGCAAGCAGCAGTCGCATTTTGCCGCTCGGCTGCAACGAGGACCACAGGCTTTGAAAAAAACGATAGGGCCGCGGAGGTACCGCGTTGTGGCGCATGGTCAAGAGGTAGAGTCGATGCCAATTTGAGAGGTCTTCCTCCGTCTCCGCATCGCGAACTTCGAGCCCCAGCTTGATCCCTTTATTCACCGCCCAGTTCACGCGATGCTGACGGCGCGCATTTCCAAATCGCAGGCGACGGCAACCTTTACAAGAACCGCAGGTTCGGGGCAGGCGGGCACTTTCCCAAAACTCTTCCCACGAAGCGCCCTCGGTGGCCGGCGGAAGCTCTTTCAGGTATGTAGATCTCCACGGTATGCAAGCCAGAGCACCCGCTGGCTCGTCCAAGTCTCCGATTTGGGCCTTGATCTCGAGCCGAACGCCAGGTTGGGAACTAGCTAATTCGATTGCGTATGCAACTATCGCCGCGGCCGCCTTCTGGTCCATAGCCAAAGGGCCGGCAATCGGCGTACGCGGTAGAGACGAGAGGCGTCGACCAGTTAACATACGTCCGAACTTTAGCGGCAGACCCTTTGTGTAGAAGAGCGGTAAGACCGCTCGCAATTGGCCTCGCTCATCCTCGCATGCTAAGCTCACACATTCCCGATCGCATTCGCTCTCAAGCGCCATCAGCCACCCCGGATGGTGATAAATCAACGCGCCGGGATGCGAAGCAATAAATCCTTCCCAGCGAGGATCCCTCCGATAGTCCAATTCAGAGACGCGCAGACCTCCCCCCTTGGAAAGCACCGGCTTCGGCAGGACGAAGTCCATGAGTTCGTTCGCGATCGGGAGACCCTCGCAGCTTGTCGGTGTGCCCGTAGCCCGGGAGCACATCGCATGTTCGGTCTTCAGATGAGCTTCCCGAACGCTGAAGACTAACAGCCCCAGCTATGGACTCCAATGGAACGACCGTACCAACGTCTAGAAACCCCTGGTCCATACCTTCGTCACGGTTCCTCCCGAGTGACGGCACACTCGGAAGTAATCGACATGCCTGATAAACGCGGCGGTCTCAATGGGTCGACGCAACACTAGCTGGGAGTCTATTTGCAGCAGTCTCAAAGGCTAAAGTCGTTCGCGAGCATTGATTCAAGCAGAACACTACCCTGGCTAGTGCTAGTTGAGTACAGCCGAACAGATCGGTTCTCTAAGGGAAGTACTGTCGGATCAACTAATTAGAAAGTGCTGCATCGACCGGTTGAGCTGGCAGCGTTTACCGGACATCTCTAACAATGTCGGCTCTGTCAAAGCTTTTCTGGGCGCACTTCTCCATTCCACTCCGAAGAGTGTCTTCTTTCATCGTGTTCTTTTCCCCCACCATCGACGACCACGGCTCGCCTGTAATCTACCGGTCGGCTTCAGTCCGACCCAAACATCTCTCCGATCAATCCTTCGACCATGATTACTTCTTCAAACTCCCTCTCGCGAGGGAGCGTGATGCCCAATCAAGTGCACGGCGCTTTAGTGCACGCCATGTCCGGTAACGAGCTGTCCCGTGTACGAACCGAACTCGACCGACTGCGCATACTCCCAACCGTTCCGCCACATCCAGTACAACCGAACAGCAAGCCTTCTGGCCATGGCCACCTTGGCGATTCGGCGTTCTCGACGCATCGCCAGATGCAGGTACCGGCGCCGTCAATCCGAATCACAACGCACGGCGGCTTGTGCTGCTTCCACCAGCAAAAAACGCAGCAGAGAATTGCCTTGCTTGCTGATGTGTCCCAGCCGTTGCCGTCCGGCACTGGAGTCCTCCGAAGGGATCAGCCCCACATAACTGCCGGTCTGCTTGCCGCAATGGAACCGCTCTGGAGTTCCGATGATCAGCACGAAGGCCAGCGCCGTCAGTGGTCCTACGCCGGGGTGCGTCATCAGCTGTAGCACTTCGGGCCGCTTCTTGGCTTCTTGTTCGATGGCTACGGTTAACTCCTCGATGGTCGGATTCATTCGGTCCAGCAGCTCGAGCAGATCCTGTCGGCGCCGACTGGCCCAGGTAGCCAACGGATGCTTCTCTAGCTGTGTGCGCCCCTGTTCACTCCACAGCTTTTTCTTCCTTCGCGGGCCCTCGTTCATCGCCAGGGCTTGGAGCTGGTTCATGAGCCGCGTCCGCATCTGCACCAGCCGATGCCGGTGCCACAGCAGTTGCCGCAGATCACGATTCTCCGGACTCGGTACCCAGACGCGAGGAAAGGTATTTTCTAACAGCAGCTTCAACAGAAGTTGGGCATCCTGGCGGTCGGTCTTTTGCTTGCGGACTCGCTTGGTCTTGATCTTCGCTGCATCGCCAATCCATACCTCGATACCCAGTTCTGCCAGCAACCGCTCGAACCAGCGTGAGTATCCGGTGGCCTCCATTCCCACGCGCACGCTGACTCCTCGCTGTTTCAGTTCCCGATAGAACTTCTCGGCTTCTCCGTCGCTGTGGTTCAATTGCCGTTCGCCGCTCTCCCCGGTTTCTGCATCTACAAACGCGATGTACTGATCGCTCGGGTGATAATCCACGCCTATAATCACCATGTTCGGCTCCTTCCTCCCGAGCCTTGGTCGTCATGCAACCAAAGTCTACTCGGGTCGAGGGAGCCGACATTGTTATGAAATCAACTTCGTACTGGGACCAACTTTTCCGGTTACCGTATTAATCAGTAGCTGCCCGGCGTGGGTGGCACCTGCCAAAGGTGGTTCATCGCTCGATCGTGAAGTTCGTCGCGCGCCAAGCCGTGCTTCGTCCCGCAGCGTCGGTCGCCTGGACCTCCAGCCGGTACGCACCCTTCGGCAGTTTCCCGAAGGGGATAAATTGCGCGATGGGGATCACGGTGCTACCCGACTGCGTCTCGGGCGCCGCTCTCACACGGTCGAGGTCCGCCGCTGTCTTGTCGGTTTTCGAGTTCACAATTCTCAGATGCGCCTCGACCGGCATTGGCGGCTGGCCGGCCGGTTGCGATTCGTATATCTCAAAGTAGGAAACCAGGGGCTCGTCATTTCTGAAGCGCGTCTTCGCCGTAGGTGTGACCTCAAGACCTTTGCTGACCAAAGGTGCGTACTTCGCAGGGAATAGATCTGTGGTTTGCGGAGCAGCCGATGCTGAGTGGAATCGCCTGCAGAGAGCGATCGCGCTGATGGCAAAACGTTTTCCATCATAGCTTTCGATGGTCAGAGGCATTTCCGCTCGACCAAACTTTCTTCCGTCACTGAGGACGACCCGGAGCACGTATTCACCGGAGGGCAAGCTAAGCTGCGTTTCATAGCGATTCGGGATCAACATCACATCAAATTCGGGATGGGCTTCGGGTTTGTGTTCGTTTAGGACAAAGGAAGGAACGTCGGAGGAGCAGCACGCTTGGTCACTAAAACGGGCGGCGAGGGTGCCATCTTTCCTGAAGATCATTCCCAAAACACCGATCGTTGCGTACAGACTTCCGTTGATCCATTTGCGCTCTAGCGATTCCCATGGGAAGTCGAGCGCGATGTAGACGCGGGCCGTGTCTCCATAGAAAACGTTTGCCTGAGTTGCCAGGTGGATCTCGCCCCCCTTTGCCGAAGCCAGATCGCGCTCCAGCTGCTTGCCGAACTTCGTTCCGTCCAGGGGGTCGGACGCGGAATTCTCCACGTTGCAGTACTCGCTGCGCGCGTAGACGAGTGCATTGTCTCGGTCAACCCTTGCCTCTATGTGATGACAACTTCCAGCCGGCGACGGAGGCGGTTCATAACCGATCACGTAAAACTTGGTATTAGAAACTCCAGCGAACCCCGTGAACGATAGATCCGCTGTGCTCCACTTTCCTCGCGGTGTGTTGGAGTATTCTACGTGGCGACTTAGATTGTCGCGAACCTCCCATATATGCGTGCGTTCCACTGCCACGCTCTTGATTCTCTGCTCTAAGCCATCCTCCAAAAGGTGGAAATCCTTCAAGGTCAGATCGGGGATTGCAGCATCGAGCAAACGCCGCTGCTTGTCCACCACGAAAACAGGAACCAGAACTCGGTCGGACTCGACGCGGATAGGCTCGATATTCCCGCCCTGGGCGAGAGCAACGGGGGAAAACGCGGACGCGACCGCGCCACACAGCCACGTTGCACAGATCAGCGCGTTCCTTTTCGTTTTCTTGGCGCCCACCGAGGCCATTGAGTCTCCGCCTAGAGCGTAAACATTGGAAGGCTAGCACTAGTCTGCCGCAGGGGTAACTCCTGATAAATCGGATTACCGAACAACTTGTTCCCGGTACCCACTTGTCCCGTTAGCGCGTTCATCAGGCACTTGCCGATTCGCTGTTGATCAGTTGAGCCGTTTGAGGCGCGGAGCTGGCCCAATCTTTGACGCGGGAATTAGAAAGTCAACGCGTATGGTGAATTATTTAACATCCACCGATCGATCCCGGCTTCGTTGTGGAGACATCGTGAGGACCTGCAAGGGCTTAGCCCTGGTCCAAGTTTGCCGACATTGGCACATGAAGTGCATAGTATCGGCTCAACCGCCGGAGACGGCGAATCCAAACGAGGTGAAAACCGATGGCAGCCAAGAAACCGACCAAAAAGTTGAAGAAGGCCAAGAAGGTGCCGAACGTCCGGACCCTGATGAAATTCATGAAGTAATCGATGAATGATTGGTTGATCGTTGCTGAGTCGGCGTGCTGGCGGCTCGCAATTGCAGTTGATTAAACCTTTCGTGACGGACTCGAACGGCTAGCACCGGCAAGGTGCTGGCCGTTCACCGCGTTTGGAGACTTTCTTCGATGAACAGCGCAGGCCACACGGCGCCGCGAATCAAACGGGAGTGCTCGCCATACCGCCTGCGCGTCGGGCGTTCGGCAATCCACCGCCATGGCGTGTTTGCTCTCGAGCCTATTCCTCGCAACCGCAAGGTGATCGAGTACACCGGCGAGCGTCTGACTTGGCAACAAACCGTGCGGCTCTTGAGGAGACTTTGGAGGCTCGGACGTCCGACAAATGTCTACCTCTTTCGGCTCAACCGCCGCTGGGTCATCAACGGAGCCGTCGGCGGCAATGGCTCACAGTTCATCAATCATTGCTGCGACCCGAATCTAGGCTTGCGCCGCATTCGAGGCCATCTGGTTTTCTTCAGCCGGCGAAAGATTCGCACCGGGGAAGAGCTGACATTCGACTATCGGTTTCGGAAAAATGTGCCCAAGACACCGTGCCGGTGCGGCTCACCGAAATGCCGGGGGACCATCAACGTGAAATAGCGAGCGGTTCGGGCAGAAGGGAACCAATCAGGAAGCGAGCCTTTGCCCCCTTGATAACAACTTGCCGCCGAAGTCAGCTAACCGGAACCTGAACCGAATCGATCTTCTTCCTGAACTGTCCATGGGTCTGGAGGCAGTCAACCCGTCTGGCAGCGACGGGCGAACTTCTGGTTAGTCCGATAACCGGACATCTCTAACAACGTCGGCTCTGTCAAACTCTTTTTGAGCGCACTTCTCCGTTCACTTCGAAGAGTGTCTTCGTTCGTCTTGTTCTTTGGCCCAGCGTCGATGACCACGGCTCGTCTGTAATCTTTCGGTCGGCTTCGGTCCGACCCAAACATCTCTTCGATCAAGACTTCGACCACG
>Ga0209517_10003763_pt1 | contig 20330 bp, 15 predicted proteins | sample PeaSoiMetSII2010_FD_187695 | JGI IMG/M metagenome (GOLD analysis project Ga0209517, IMG submission 187695) | Peat soil microbial communities from Weissenstadt, Germany - SII-2010 (SPAdes) (version 2) | ecosystem: Environmental > Terrestrial > Soil > Wetlands > Peat | place: Germany...
CAGATCCTAAGCGCGTTTGGTTATAAAATAGAGGATGGGGTACTACGCCAATTAACAGGATAACCTATTGGTTTTGCGAGTGTTTTGCTGTTTGCTGTGCTTGTACTCTGAAACTCCTGTCTGGGGCGTGTGCTTGCGGCTTCGACCCCGGACCAGTTCAGCCGTTCAGTTTACGGCGGTAATCCATTTCCCGAATCCGTAAAGGTTGCAGAGTATATAAGGAAGAACACCAAGCCCGAAGATCGTATTGCTGTCCTGGGATCTGAACCGCAGATATGCTTCTATGCCCATCGCAGGTCTGCTACTGAACATATCTATATGTACGGGCTGATGGAACCCCAGCCCTTCGCACTGCGCATGCAGGAAGCGATGATCGCACAGGTGGAAAAAAACGAGCCGCCATTTCTCGTGCTCGCAACGGCCCCGACCTCCTGGCTTCAGAGGCGTGAATCCGAGAAAAGGCTACTTCTCTGGATGAAAGGCTACATTAACGATTACTACCAACCGGTTATGGTCGCCGATATCTATTCCGACCGGACCCTGTGGCTGATGGATAAAGAAGCCGAATACTTCACCCCCGGACGCGGGAGTCAGTTGATAGTCTTCAAGCGGAAGAGCGCCCAGTGATATGACCGGATCTGTTTCCATAATTAGAAATCAGACTACCAGTTTAACCCATAGCTTTTCAAATAGTTCTTTGCATCTTCGTTGTCGAGTCTTGCCGCTGCTTTCATGTCCTCAATCGTCTGCCTCTGGTTGCCAAGTTTGCCATAGGCGAATCCCCGGTTGTAATAGGCCGTGGCGTATCTTGGATTGATTTGAATGGCCTTGTCAAAGTCTTCAATCGCCTGCCCTGGGTTCTCGAGCATGCCATAGGCAATACCCAGATTACTATAGGCCTCTGCATATTTTGGATTAATTTCAATGGCCATGTTATGATCATGAATCGCCTGCCTGTAATTGCCAAGTTCAGTATAGGCGAATCCCCGGTTATTATAAGCCTCGGCATATCTTGGATTGACTTCGATGGCGCTGCTATAATCAAGGATCGCCTGCTCCCGGTTGCCCAGCATGTCATAGACAATACCCAGGTTATTATAGGCCTTGGCATTTTTTGGATTGACTTCGATGACGCTGTTATAATCAAGGATCGCCTGCTCCCGGTTGCCAAGTTCGCCATAAGCAACGCCCCGATTGTAATAGGCATCAGCATATTTTGGATTGACTTCGATGGCGCTGTTATAATCAAGGATCGCCTGCTCCCGGTTGCCAAGTTGGCCATAGGCAACGCCCCGATTGAAATAGGCATCAGCATATTTTGGATTGATCTCGATGGCCTTGTTAAAATCCTCAATCGCCTTTCCCACATTGCCAAGTCTGTCATAGGCAGCACCCCGGTTACGGTAAATAAAGTCATTACGGCTTGTAACTTTGAGGGCATGATCATATAGTTCAATGTCATTTCGCCAGTACCCAACCTGTATGCATGTAACAATTAAAAGGCATGGAATGATTAATGCCGACGACGCAAAAAGCGCCTCTTTGCGGTAGCGCCATTTTTTCAGAAATTCCGGAATGCCCCATGCCGCCATGATAAACAAGCCGATGAGTGGGACATAGGTATAGCGGTCGGCCAAGGCCTGCCCGCCGACCTGCACAATCCCTATGACAGGTACGAGTGTACCCGCAAACCACAGCCATCCCACTGCCAGGTACGGAAAGCTCTTCGCCGTCCGAATAACCATAAAGGTCACAGCGGCAATGAGAAGGATCGCCCCCAGGATCTGCCATAGAGGCCATAACCCGGGATGAGGATAATAAACGGCAAGATTAGCCGGCCAGATGGTCTTTGCTATGTAGATGATATAGGAAACGAAAGCATTCGCAATACGAACACCCAGCGGCAATGCCTTGACAGATTGGACCGCTCCTCCTTTTTGCTGAGCGATGAATGTTACGATGCTTAAGAGCGCGGCCAAGGCAAAGAGGGGGATTTTTTCCCGGAGCAAAGGGCGAATCAATGCCCGCTGATATATATGATCTGGCGGTTTTGCCTCTTTCATCCTTGTTTGCACTGTGTGCTTTCTGCTCGATTTCCCTTTTCTTTTATTCGCAGACAGTGGTTGATGCGCCTCTTTGCGAATTTCCTGGGCTGGTTTCTTTTGCTCGAAGCGCTGCAGAGGCCAGTAGTCCAGGAGCAGAAGGACAAAAGGAAGGGTTACCAGCATGGGTTTTGATATCAAGCCTAAAGCAAAAAATATGAGAACGGCCAGGTAATTCTTAAGCCGCGGATGCTCGACATAATGGATGTACGCGCCCATTGTAAGCATCCAGAAAAAAGTGGAGAGAACGTCCTTGCGTTCGGCCACCCAGGCGACGGATTGAACGTGGAGAGGGTGGACCGCAAACAAAGCCGCCACGAAGGCGCTCCTCCATGGCGATTTGGTCATCCGGTGAAAGATGAAAAAAAGCAACAGTGTATTTGCAACGTGGAACAGGAGATTAGTCAGATGATGCCACCGTGGTTTCAATCCGAACAGCTGGACATCCAGCATGTGGGACATCCAGGTCAGGGGATGCCAGTTTGCTGCATAACCGGTCGTGAACGCCCATCGGATTGCCTCCATCGTAACGCCGTCGTGAATATGAATATTATCGGTCACGTACACGTCATCGTCGATACTGATAAAACCGCACTGAGTGACCTGCCAGAATGCTATGAGTGTAGCGGCCGTAAGAAGGAGGTAAATCAGAGGAATTTGCTTTTTTGTTGACATAGAATAAATCCTATCAAATCCGCGAAGAATTCGGGAACCAGCCACTCAGGCAGGTCCCATGGACGAAAGAAAAGGCCGATGCAAATATGCGAGATTCCCCAGCCGCTTCACTCAGCGCTCTTTCGCTTGAATACTATCACCTGCCTTAAGTCGGGACCAGGGAGAGGATTCTGGCCCAGAAACCTCTGGAACAATCCCAGGGTCCGCAAAACCATACAATTTCCCTATCGAACATGCAAGTGAAGGTCAATGAGACCGGGTTGGGCAATCTCAAGGGCACACTCTACAACACGTGACCAGCCCCGAATTGTTGCACCAAGTTCAAAGTTAGATCATACATTCATGAAATCGAGGCAGGCTGCAGGTTCAGCCTTCCAGCGAGATATGCGGTTCCTGTTTGGAAAGCTGCCCTGCGCCCATAGCGAAGTCGATCATGCAGCGCTTCTGCCACAAAATGCTGCCTCCGAGTTCCTTGCCATCCCCTGACCCGCGCTTGCCGAAAAGATCATGACACGCCCCAAACATTTCTGGAAGATGGTGTTGGCCGGACGCTTACGACTTCACAGGGAGTGCCTTGTTTATAGCATCCAGGGTAACCTGTGTTAAGCCTATTGAATTGCTTGAATTGGAGCTAGGGGTGTAAAGAGTGTAGGTTTGACCCTCTTTCTTCCATTGTTACATTCAGGTGTCAGATCTTGAAATTCTCTATAAGGCGACATATGGTTGCGAACCATGTAAATCTCTTCACGGATATTGGGAAGCATGTCTGGATCCATTATTGGAGTGTGAGTCGAATAGTGGAGGGGGAGAATCGGTTCTAATCATATTATAATACAAGACTTGCCTCCGTTCTCCTCGATAATCAAGAGATAAAGTGCTGTTTTATTGACAATTTGCGGCCGGACTGCCTGGTACAGGCCATAGAGAGAATTATTTTATATGACGCAAGATAAGAAATATACATTGCTGACCGGAATTGGTATCGTGCTGGCCTCTTTGTTTATCTGCATACTCGTGGAAGCCAAGATTGATCTGATGGCCAATCCCTTCACCAATAGAATGCCAATTTCATGGAATGAAGCATACTTCAAGCTAATCAATTCAGCTGATGCAGCAGATCTTGAGAAGGGGGAAATTCTCGTCGCATCGAAGGATCTTGACGATGACACGTTCATGGCCCAAAGTATCGGGCTTATCGAAGCGGGACCCGAAGAGTGTGTCCGGGTTGTACGTGATTATAACAATTATACCAGCATAATGCCTTACACTCTTGAGAGCAGGATTGTCCGGAGCTTCACCCTCGAAGGGGAGAACGCCGGCGCCAAGACCGTTGACTTCTGGACCAAGATCAGCGTGTTAGGATTCCAAACGAGTTATCTCATCCGAGTGGTGCATTTGACCGATCCTGAAAGCCACCGATACTCCTCCTTCTGGACATTGGTGCGTAACCCGGCCGCAGTTCAAGGCTGTATAGACTCCAATGGGCAGCCCTGTAAAAATGATCTCGATATGAACATTGGCTCAAGTCAATTCGAACCATACAAAGGCAACCCCAACCGCACCCTGCACACATACACCGTGAAGATCGAGGGCAAGAGATGGACACAGAGCTTCGGTCTGCGAATGGGAGGCGGGAGTTCGATGCGCGACGTTACCAAAGCTATTAGAAAGGCCCTCATAGAAAAGCAGTAGCTCGCTTGATCGAGTGGATCTTTCTTCCCCTATTAACCCACTCACCTGCATTTATCAGCGGGCCGGTGAGGAGTGAGGAGTGAGGAGTGAGGAGTGAGGACGGATATCGTTTTGCTCTTTTCATGGTTAAAGCAATCGTCTGTGCTTAAATGGCCCCCCCCGTCTGGCCGTTTGGGATTCTATAGACATATCATATAGTGAAAAAGCGCAAAGTTATTCTTCTGGCAAGGAACGTAAACTTTCGCGGGTCTTTATCTGACAGCCGTTACAGAGATGGTTTACGTACAGGGCAGGATAGAGTTAGTACTGTGCGGGGGAAAGCTTATTCTAGGCGGACCACTGCGGAGTTAGTGATTTCACAGTCAGTGGCGCTCCCAACAGCAACAACCTAAATGCAGAAAAGCGGGCTGATAAGCGAATTGACGTAACTTGTTAAATATTTTACTGTCTGGAACGTTGAAAAATAATGTTGGAGCGTATGTAGCTTACATATACGGTCTGTTTGCTCGAAAATTACAGTGTCCAACTAATTTACATTTATACCAATTTGGTCGATAAATTAAGTGATTTAGAAGTAATTTCCCTTTCGATCCATTCACTCCTTTCTGGCCCTTCATAGTAATTTTCAAAAGGGCTTTTGAATGGAGTAGGCCATGATATTCACATCCCAGAAAATTCCAATATGAAGCCCCCAAAGGGAATTTTTTAGGTACCCCTTTGGGGGCCGCCTCGCTCCTGACGGAACGCATTTCGTTCTGTCGGGAGTCCTCAAGATTCAATAAAGCCAAACCCATTGGAATAAGGGGATGGAAGCCACCTGCCCTCAAGTTCTTATTGGCCCGAAAGTAGCAAAGTTGGCTTCCATTCAATGTACTTCCCAAGCATCTGAATTTTGGGAAGGATAGCCGGGTTGCCGAAGGTTCATTTCGAGCAGCCAAGGAGGGTATTATGGCTCAATATATCGCTCTGCACACTCTTAAAAAAAGTGCTGATGAGGTCATGAAAGCGTTCGCCCAAGCGACGCCGGAGATCGCACGAGCAATGGCGGCGGGAGAGACTCCCGCCAAATGCATAAAAACCTGGAATCCTATCCCGCACGGGCGACAGGACTACATGTTCTGCCTGTGGGAAGCCAACAAACCGGAAGATATCGTGGCCACTCTGGGGCCTCTCCTCGATTATTTGACCGTCGATAATATTAAGGTCGATGAGATCGACTGGCAGGAAGTCGCTAAAACGCTTTAACCAGGCAACGGCAGGGTCACTGAGGCCCTGCCGTTTTTCTCACAAGATCAATATCTCGTGTGCGCGTTTTTGGTCTCGGACAAGCGATCTTCGTTGCGAAAAATGGTCGCATTGTTTTTTTGCCGACAACCCCCTCGACTATATTGTTCAGCGAAACGTCAGCCATCATTTCCATCGAGGCCCCATAGCGGGCATGTGCAGCATTTTTCTATTTCACTAGAAAAAACAGGCAGATAATTCACTCTCTGCACTTTCGGGTCAATCACCTTTTTATTATGTACAGTGGCAAGGAAGGTTGACTTTCGCTGAGTCTTAGCTGGATGTTCATGGGCGCAAATTGAAGTGTTACATGCAATAGTCAGTTTACCGCGACTTCAGAAGCCCCCTGATTGCAGCTGGTTGCCTTTAGCTTGACAACCGAACCGCCTACCTTACTTTCCAACAAGGTCCCACCAAGTTCTGGCACGATTCTACAACGGTCTGAGACGTCGACTCCAGAGATCGGTCATTGCCGAAGCCGAAAAAAAGTACCGGGCGACTCATCATATGGACTGGGCATAGTCCTGGAAAAAGCAGGTATGTATATGGATATGATGAATGGAATCCTGGCTTGGGTGGGATGGAGAGAAACAAGCCTGAGACTGGCGAGAAAGCTGTGCGTTGAGGGCTACTCTGTGATTCTTAATGTGAGTGTCAGCGATTTTTAAGGAAAGGAAGCAAAAGACATTGGCCGGGTTGGAGTTTGGTCTCCCCGGGCGCCATGCACCGAAGCTGGAGGTTTAAATCTCATGGAGCACAGTGAAGAGGTTTTTGAGGGAAAGAATGGTATCAAACTACCCATGAACGCCGCGCAATTGTTTGTGCGCTGTTTGGAAAACGAAGGTGTCAAATACGTTTTCGGAATACCAGGAGAGGAAAATATCCGCACGGTCGATGCATTTAACGGATCGTCCATTCGCTTCATCCTTGTCCGTCACGAGCAGGCCGCTTCTTTCATGGCTGATATTTATGGTCGTCTGACCGGTCAGCCAGGAGTGTGCATTGCGACGCTCGGACCGGGCGCGATCAACCTTTTGCTAGGCACGGCTGATGCCAATACCGACAGCGTTCCGCTAGTCGCGATAAGCGCACAGGTGGGCCTGAATCGCATCTACAAAGAATCTCATCAAAGCGTCGACCTGGTAAGCATGTTCAAACCGATCACAAAATGGGCCGACCTGATTCGATCCGCAGAGGCGATACCGGAAATGGTGCGCAGCGCGTTCAAACAGGCTCAGACCGAGCGACCTGGAGCCGTGTATCTAGCCTTAGCCCAGGATGTCGAAACCCTGTCTGCTCCCGAAGGATACCACCCGCTCAAGATTAATATCGTTCGCGATTCCTCTCCGTCCGCCACCCAAATAGCGAGAGCCGTAAAAGTCCTGGAGGCTGCAAAAAGACCGATTGTGCTGGCTGGGCACGGCGCCGTGCGTGATCATGCCAGTGAAGCACTCATTCGTTTCTCAGAGCGTCTGGGGATACCGGTGGCGGCGACCTTTATGGGCAAGGGCGTCTTTCCGGACAATCATCCCAATTCTCTGGGTGCTGTAGGATTTATGCTCCATGACTACGTCAATTTTGGCTTCGACCAGGCTGACGTAGTTCTATGCGTCGGCTACGATCTGCAGGAATTCGATCCTGTGAGAATCAATCCAAAGGGGGACAAGCAGATTCTTCATATTCACCGTTATCCAGCCGAGGTCGACGCTCACTATCACGTTGCGGTCGGTATCCAAGGCAGTATTTCGGAATCTCTCGACGCCCTGTCTCAAGGAGTTAAGGCGACACCGGGATTGAGCCCAATAAATATGAAGATCAGTCGCCTCATACAGGAAGAGCTGGAATGGGGAAGCAAAGACGACTCATATCCGGTCAAGCCCCAGCGCATCGTCGCGGATGTCAGAGCGGCAATGGGCGAGGAAGATATCGTGCTCGTTGACACGGGTGCAGTAAAGATGTGGATGGCTCGTCTCTACCCCACGTACCGGCCAAATACGTGCCTTATTTCCAATGGTCTGTCAACCATGGCCTTTGCGTTTCCGGGTGCAATCGCTGCGAAGCTTGCCTTCCCTGAACGCAAAGTTCTTGCGGTCGCGGGTGACGCCGGATTTCTCATGAACTCACAGGAACTGGAGACAGCGGTGCGCGAACAAATCCCTGTTGTCGTGCTGGTATGGGAGGATGGGAGCTACGGCCTTATCAAGTGGAAAATGGATATTGAGTTAGGGCGACATTCGCACGTTGACTTCGGGAACCCGGACTTCGTCAAGCTAGCTGAAAGCTACGGCGCCAAAGGCTACGCAATAAGACGAACGGAAGACCTCCTCCCTACGCTGCAGCGCGCCCTGGTGGATAACACAGTCTCGGTCATCGCTTGCCCAGTGGACTATGCACAAAATAAGGCCTTGACCGACATGCTTGGAGAACTCACGCGACCGCTTTAGAGGGCGGATCGCAGAAGCAATTTCAGGATTACTGCCAATATGAGATCTCACTCACAACCTGAATGGAGACTGCGGGTTGGCAAGAGTTGCTCGTCCGGCGTTGAGGCGTTCGTTCGCCGCCACGTGTACAAGCCGGAGTACAAGAAACTCTTCTGAGATTTCTATAATCGAATCATAAATAAGAATGGAACATTCACGGCCAGAAAGACGACCAGGTAGATCGCCCCAAATATCAGCCCCAGTATCCAGAAATCCTTCCTTGCAATGTAGCCGCTCCCGAAGTAGATGGGTGAAGGGCCGGTTGCATAGGGTGTGATGATTCCCATTATGCCGAGCGAGTAGGCCAGCAGCAGAGCCAGCATGGTTACGTTCATGCCCGGAACGCCGGCGCCGGCCGCGAGGAATACGGGCAGCATGGCTGTCGCGTGCGCGGTGACGCTGGCAAACAGGTAATGCGATACGAAAAAAACCACTACCAAAAAGATCATGATCGAAGTCGGAGAGACCCCTGCCAATAGTGTCGCCGCACCTTTCCCAAGCCATGCAGTGAACCCCACAGTCGCCAGACCGTCGGCAAGCGCAACAAGAGTTGCAAACCAGGCCAGTACGTTCCACGCACTCTTATCTGACAAAATGTCGTTCCAGCTTACGATGCCCAAAACGATCATCAAGCTGATTACCACCATGGCTACAGTAGTTGCGTTGATAAAGTTTTGTCCAAAAATCCATAGTATCAGAGCCAGAAAAGCTAATAGGGCCATTAAGATTTCCTTGCGGGTCATTTGGCCCATCTTGTTCAGTTCTTCACCCGCCCACTTGGGTGCTTCCAGGCTGGACTTGATTTCCGGCGGGTATATTTTAAATATCAGCGCCGGCAATGCGGCGACCAGGATGATCCCGGTAGGCAGAAACCCCGCGAACCATGTCGTCCACGAGATTTGAAGGTTAACCGTTTTCTTGATCAACTCAATCGCCAATAGATTTGGCGCAAGACCGGTTAAAAACATCGAACTGGTAACGCATGTGGTCGCCAATGCGGTCCACATAATGTACGATCCAATTTTGCGGGCAGTTTCGCCCGGTTCCGAACCGTACAGTCCGGGAAGGTTCCGAATGATGGGAAAGATTGTTCCGCCGCTTCTGGCGGTGTTCGACGGCATGAAAGGCGCCAGGATGAGATCTGTGAGCGCAATGGCATAACCCAGACCAAGGGTGCTCTTGCCAAGGCGCTTGACCAGCAGTAGTCCGAGCCTTCGCCCCAGGCCGGTTTTCTCGTAGCCAAGAGCGAGCATGAAGGCGGCAAAAATCAGCCACACGGTGGAGTTTCCAAAACCCCTCAGCGCCCATGCAATGGATTTGTCGGGAGTTTCTTCCACAATCATTAAGGCACCCGCCAAACTAACACCGATAAAACCTATGGCAGCAGCCGGAACCGGTTCCATAATCAGCCCCACTATGACCGCTGTGAATAGGGCGAAGAAATACCATGCCTTGGGGGTGAGTCCGGCAGGGTGCGGAATGAGAGCAATGGCAAGACCAATTATCAAAGGAACCAGCGCCTTCCAAATGGAAGATTTGCGGTCAGCCGGGGGGGTATCGACTTTTTTTGCAACGGGAACGTCTTGCATAGGGGGTTCTCCTTCTAACCGGATTTATTCATGTGACGCGGAATAATGCGTCAACATCAGCGGACATCCATCCGAACCCCACTTTAGGGGTCGATTCCCATCCGAAAAGACTTCTGGTGCAACCCCAAAACCCGCAAAATCGTACGATTCCGCAATCAAACATGCAAGTGAAACATCAATGGCACTGGTTTTTGCAATTTCAGGGCACACCCCCTCCCCGCATTTGGTATACTCGTTTGCCACTGGGTGGCAGGCTCAGGCGAAAATGATTCGATAGTAACGAACGAGAGGAAAAGCCGACGCAACATGGACATACCACCTTCGGGCATGGTAGACAACCCTGGCCCCAACCTTCACAAGCCGCCTGATGATCGAGTTATGGACGGCTTGACGCTCTCGCCCCCAGAACGCCGCATCTCGGATCATGTGGAGTAGATTGTAGGCAAGACATCCGACAAGAAGCCTTGCTTGATTGGCTGCGAAGCGATGGCAACTCGTCTTGTCCCATCGCAGGGTATTCTTCCCCTTTTTGATCCGGTTTTCAATTTCGGTACGACGATTGTAAATCGCAACTACCTTTTCCGCTTCAAAAGTTAAGACAGCTCTCCTGATCCTTGAAATCTCGATGTCCCGAAAATTTACTACGTTCAGATCATACATTCATGAAATCATGGCAGGCTCCTGGAGCGCAACGAAGCGTTGTGTACCAATATGTTTTGTGTGGTATTTCCAGCAGATTGAAAGGTATCTGCCAGGGTAATTGCCAGTTCACCCTGAAGTCTGACCGGCAGCAATAGCTGAAGCCCGGTGACAAAAGCCCTTTAGGGCCTAACAGGGTGCTGAAAAAGAATTGAAATTCCCACTTCACAGTAAAAACCTCGTAGGACCGTCACCCCGGCGAAGGCCGTGGTCCAGTGTTTTGTTCGTAAAATCAAGTAGTTCAAAAAAGTCCTGGATTCCGGCCTTCGCCGGAATGACGAAATCACCCGTCTTTTTAGGCTTCTTTTCCCACCAGCGGGCACTTTTTCATCACCCTGCTAGGCGGGATGCAGGCCGCAGCATCAAGCGAATCCAGTTAAGCGTCGTAAAGGAGACGAAGGGGGAGAGACCCTCAGGAGTGTCGAATCCTGACATGAACCGTGAAGCAACTGGCGTCTGCAGCGGTTCACCCTTCCGGCGTAATATGGAGTGGCATGTATTCAGGGAAGCACAGTGAACGTGGGAGAGCCTGTCTGCGGGGTGGCGGTGACACCCGGTGATTTCCTATAAGGCTTTGCCGAAGTGGAGAACATGGCAGGCAGGATGTCGGATGAGCCCATATTACCGCTGATGGTGAAGACAACATCAGAAGGGACCTGTCTCTCCGGTTAACAAATTCAGATCATACTCGTTATGCTCTCTGGCCGGAGCGAATTTTCCACGTTGGCAAAGGTAATGACGTTTACAGCCCGTCACCCCGTATGATGAAGTATAATTCTAATTTCAGGATAAGATATGTGGACCTGCGCTTATTTCCCCTTCTTTCTCACCATTGCCCGTCATGCACGCAATAAAGGTGCGGAGATCTGATTGAGTTGGTGAATCGGCTAAAATGCCCACCCTTGGCTCCAGGAAACGCACCTTATCATTCCCTTGAACTTCTTTTTTTGGCAGCTTTCTCTCTTGAATGGTGCAGGTGCGATCGTCCTATTCTCTTTTGTCCCTTTGCGTGGCTTTGACGGGAGACTTGATTCATCAGATCATAAGGCATATAGTTAGACCTTGGAATAGGGACCAATTCAGGGCCTGAAATAGGGGGATTATTATGCCGCAAGCGAAATTCAGCATAGAAGAAACCCAGATAGGGTTTTTAAACGACCATGGAAAATATGGGTACAAAGACAAAAGCTCCATGGTACGAGCGGCCCTGCGTCGCTTGATGAAGGAATTGGAACTGGAAAGTTTGAAAGAGTCTGCCGACTTATATGCTGAAGTATACAGCAGCGATGCGGACCTCAAGAAGCTGACGGATTCTGCGATTTCAGGGTGGCCTGAATGACGGAGCTAAAACGTGGCATGGTGATCGACATAAACCTCGATCCTACCCCGGGGTCGGAAACCGGAAAAACTCGTCCATGCATCGTTGTGACCAACGATGTTTACAATGAGAGGGTACCGGTCATCCAAGTGGTACCTATAACTGCATGGAGTGCCGTGAAAGCTCGAATAAAGACAAATGTTCAAATCTCCCCTTCCTTATCCAATGGTCTTTCCAAAGAATCCATCGCCGATTGTCTCCAAACACGTCCCGTAGACCATCGTTTTAGATTAGTGAAAGTGCGAGGCAAACTGGAGTTTCACGAAATGGATGAAATCAACCTGGCGTTGAAAAAAGTCTTTGATCTCTCTTGAAGCTACGTTTCGATCTTTTTTTAAGGCCCAAAAGTTGGATTCAAAAAGCATTGAAGGGATTATCTTTGGATGGCCCTCCGGAGAAAGCCAGGCCTCTTTTATACCAATTTGCGTTCAAGACGGAACAGGGATATGCCCTGGGATATGCCCTCACCCCGACCCTCTCCCGAACGGGAGAGGGGGAAAACCGTCCCTGCCCCTTGACTCCAAGCACCCGTCTTGAACGCAACTTGGTATAAAAAGCTGGTTGGAAGGCCGATAAGAATTTGACCAGGTATGTAAGCCTTTAAAAGCCCCAAAGACAGCAAACATCCGGTCTTCGGCTATGATAACCCATAGCGTGACAGCCAGGGGACCATGCTGAGGACCATCTTTAAACACGCTTGCAGTTCTTGTGTTCCAAACCGCCAGATGGCGGCCAGGTAGCCTGCCGATATGATCAAAGTTATCGACGGAAAGTAGAACAGCCTGTCGAGTCCGACGGATTGGCAGCACTTCAAGAGAACAAAGCCGGCGCAGTACATGCCCAGGGCGGCGAGGATCACTCTTGAAAAGCTTGAATAGACCTCGGAGAAATCTGCGATCTGGAGGTGGCGCCTGAGCATGACAACAAAAATGACCGTGATGACGGCGAGCGTGACAGTCGAAGAAAGCGCGATGCCCTTAACACCGAACAGGTGCATAAAGAGAATGTCTAAAGCAAAATTGAGGCTTATGGATATCCACCCCACGTGAAAAAGGGACTTGGTACGCTTGATAGTGATGAAAAAATCGCCGTTCAGACAGGTATAGGCGAAAAAGAAAAGGCCCAGGGTGTAGCACGACAAAACCTGGGCGGTCTGCTTGGCCGCATGAATGTCGAAGGCGCCGCGCTGAAAGACGAGTGTGACGATGTCCTCCGAGAAAAGAAACATCAGGCATGTAATCGGGATGGTGAGTGTGAACAGAAAAACGATGCTTCGTTTATAGATTTGCCCCAGTTCCAAGATATTGCCCTTGGCCGCATGTTCGCTTATGAAGGGAAGCATCGCTCTGATTATTGCCACAACCAGGATTTGAGTCGGAAGATCGTTGATCCTGCCGGCATATCTCAGCGTCGAAACGGACCCGGGCGGCAGAAAAGTTGCCGCGACCTGATCTACGAACATGTTTGAATAGGCAAGAAAATTGCTGCAAAGGAGGGGAAACATCAGCATTACGAAGGAATGCAGCCTGACTTTGTCGAACCGTGGTTGCGCTATGAAAACAATGCTCCGCGTCATTTTGAGGGAAATGACCAGAGAGCCCACATTAATCGCAGTTCCCACCAAAGTGCCCCAGACCAAGGCATCGATGGCGACATTATCATGGAGCAGGAACGCGATAATAGTGATATTGATGAAGGTGGGGGCAAGATACAGGTTCCAGAACTTTTTCCTGGCAAAGAGCAGCGCGCGAAAGAAAATTGCAACCCCATCTATGATGAGGAGCAACATCAGTATGCGACTGATTCTGCCTCCCAGCAACTTCCCTTCCGGACTGAAGCGGCTGCCCAATACGTTAAAAATCGAGGGGGCAAACAGATAGCACACAATCGTCAGCAGGGCAAAGAAAGCCCCGGTCGCATAACAAAGCCCCAGGGCATCCGCGTTGGTTTCCCTCGGTGAAGAGGTGTTCGACCAGTCATGATAGAGCCTTACGAACGAGGTGCTCATGGCTCCGCCGACAAGGAGAAGGATAATAGTAGGAAAGAGGTATGCGATATTGTAGACGTCCATTTCGGCGGAAATTCCGAACCGACGGGCAACGAGCATTTCTTTGAACATGGCGAGGAGTTTGTCCGCCAAAGTCATGGAAAAGATGATCAGGGTCGCCTTGCCGATCTGGTTGTAAGTATCCCGGGTTTGCGCAATGCGATCCAGATTCTGTGCCTGAATAGTAGTCATAATGGCCTGAAATCAGCTATCTCTACTTTGTAAGTTCATTAAACGGATCTGCTGCCATCAATCTTGCGGTAAAAGGTATGATCGAAAACAGGAGGCTCCTCATACCAATTTGCGTTCAAGACGGAACAGGGATATGCCCTCACTCCGACCCTCTCCCGAACGGGAGAGGGGGAAAACCGTCCCTGCCCCTTGACTCCAAGGACCCGTCTTGAACGCAACTTGGTATCAGAGTCGAAAAAGGTTTACCCTACTCGGAATAATGTCTGTATAACACCAGGACCACCTCAACGTAAAGTTGCGTAGAGCAAGAATGCACGATAATGAGGGGAAAAGCGGAATGCAGCGGGAAGCTTTGTTATTATGGTGTCGAGATCAAGCAAGTCTTTGTCTATGAAAAATAAGGCAGGCCATCAGCACTGCCGATCAACGCGGCCGCTTGCCTGCAACCGGCCTTTTGCGCGGATAGCCATGCTGCGAAGAAGCCTCCCGCAGTCGTAAAGTCCGGGCATAACATCCGCGATATCAAAAGTATCGATGCGCTCGGAGGGGCGAAACAAAGCGAGAATTTCCTTAACGGCGTCACGAAAGCCTGGAAGGTGAACCAACCCGCGGCATGCTTCCCGGTGGTCAGCCTTAAACATCGCGTGAACGAACCATTCCCAATCTCTGCATATTTGACGGCCTTTCATGCCCACCTTATAGCCTGGGGGAAAATCGGGTTTTCCGCCAATCATCAGATCGAAAAGGTATGACGGGAAATCCGCGCCTGCGGCAACGGCCAACGGGAGTGACGCCCAGAAACGGCCGTTGATTTCCATAAGCACGGGCCTCCAAGTCTTTTCTTCTCGAATGAACTCGATATGGGAAACCCCTGTCCATGATAACGATCGCATAAGCTTTGCCGTATAATTCAACAGGTCGCAATCCACTCTTTCGCTCACCCGGTAACTGCTTGTCCCACCCGTGAGCGGTACTTCATGTAAGCTCCTGAACTGAAACGCGAAGAGAACCTCACCTTGGGCCGAAAGGGCGCCGATACCCACAGCAGGACCGCGAACATGTTCCTGCATGAGAACCGGCCCGTATGGAGACAGCCTTTCGAAATGCATCTCCAATTCCCGGGGAGATGACGCATAAGCCGTGATGAGTGTTATCCCGCTGTTTCCTGAATACCAAACTTTTGACCGGTCGGGTTTTACGACCACGGGGTATGACAGTTCTTCAGCTATTCGACGCAATTCTTGCCTGTCGGCTATTATCACAGTTTTCGGAACGGGTATCTCGAGCCGCCTTGCGATTTCCAGCGTTTGACTCTTTGAATGGGCCGCCGCAAGCGCTTCATTGGACGCGGCAGCCATCGGCGCAAGGGCCTCGATGGATTCCCGAACCTCCGTCAATGGGCACAATGTCAAGTCTGTGGTGGGCACAACCAGGTCGTAAGGACGACTCCGAAGGCGATCAAGTATGGCATCCTGGAACTTGCCTTTGTGCTCGAGGGGGTCCGGGTATATAAAATGCTGAGCGCAGTACCTTGATAGAGATGAAAGGGAAGGGTGCGCCAATGCTCCCACATCCACTTCAATCCCTCTCTTTCCCAGGGAGCGGACAATTTCCAGCGAACTTTCCCATTCTCCGTCCAACACAAGGACCCGGCTTTTGATCTGCTTTCCTGCCATAACCCACGCATTCCTATGAGATTGCTAAAACCTTTTACTCTTGACTAACACGCGCCTTATCATATCGCCTACGACATGATAAGGTGAAGTGTACCAGGGAGACCAGGGGATTCCGCACAGATGGTATACGTCGTTTTCTGCGGTGTTAATGGCGCCATAGCCTCGACAGCAGCGGTAACCTGATTTCTTTATGACAGCTATGGTTTCTTCGCTTATGTGTTCGCGGCTTCCATAAGGGTAGGCGAACAAATGGATCGACTTCGCCAATTTGGCCTCAAGATCCTTTTTTGAATCTGCAATTTCGCTAAATGCTATGTCAGCCGGTACTTCCGCAAGGTCTACATGGCTGCAGGTATGACTGCCAATGTCAAACCCATCGGAATGCAGTGAACGAACCTGGTCCCAGGTCATCCATTTGTGTGCTGCAGGCGCCTCTTTATCCCACCAGGGTACGACGTCTGAGTCAATAAATTGTGTGGTTATAAAAAAGGTGGCGGGTAAATCCAACTCCTTCAGAATGGGGGCAGCACATTCGTAATTGTCCGCGTATCCGTCATCGAAAGTGATGATCAGTTCACGGTCGAACGGTTCACAACGATTCATCTTTTCAACAAAGGCACTCAATGAGACGACCTTGAAATGACGCTTAAAGAAAACGCAGTACTTTCGAAACTCATCGGGTTGACATGTCATCCGGTCGCCGGAAGCCTTATCGTTTACGCGGTGGAAGACGATTATTAGAGCAACCTTTCGAAAGAGCACTTTGTGGAGGGATAAGCCGATCACAATTTTGCCGATGGCAGTTTTGACTAATTTGTAAAGGTGCTGCTGGATACGCGTTACAAACGGGTATCGCTGCGGTAAACTCATCGCTGGGACCCTCGCATGTGATGTTTATAACTCATTGAATTTACATGAAATGGAAATCCGAGTGGAGATCTTGCATCTTTTCCTGATCGAAAACTATGATAGCTTCAACTGGATCATATCTGCAATGCGTCGGGCCAATATTTCATATGTGTAATTCTGTACAACTTTTTCATAAGCGCGCTGACCCATTTCTATTGACCGCTTCTCATCTGAAAAGACGTATTCCAGCGCATTAACAATGGCATCAGGACTCCTATAATCTATCAACAATCCATTGTGTTTATCATCAATATAAGAATAAGTAGTTATGGTATTGGTTACAATGACAGGCTTCTTGTACCACATTGCTTCAAAAAGTGTAGCTTCACCAGCTGGAGAATAAATATCGGAAAGTGTCAATACAACAACACTTGCATTTTTCATCAGAGTGAGAGCCTTATCTCCAAATGTATCAAAATGCAGTATAACATTTGTTGGAATGCTGAGCCCACGTACAGCAAATGGCTGTGTAGCAATGACGAATTGTCGTGGGAAACGTGCAGCTGCATCCATCAATGATTCATAATCTCTAAGGCTGAGGCCTACTGAATAGATGTAACTGTCCAGTCTAACGGGATCGATCTCATCGCGATCTGCAGTATTGATAGCATAAGGTAAGCATATGGCTTTATCATCGGGCAAAGAATATTCTTCCTTAATCAGCTCCAAGTATTTATCAGAAAAGCAACCCACCTCGTGCACTCCAATGAGGCCAAGTTGTGTGAAAAATTTGCGCACTAAGTGAATAAATAGATTATCTCTTTTTGAGATAAGAGCACTTAGTATCATTACCCTCGGTTTCTTCACGTTGAAAATGAACATCAAAAAGCCCAGCATTATGCCGGTGACCTGCTGCCATGCAATGATATAATCATAATTATGCCTCAAAGAGAAAGCTTTTATGCTGGACTGGAAGCACTTCGGCCAGAACAGAAAACGTTTTATGAAAGGTGTCCATTGCTTAAAGGAAAATCGGAACCCTGTCACATCGCATTCCAATCCGGCATCGTTTAAAAAATCTTTAAAAGCACACCCTTCTTGAGGGTCCCAATCAATCAGCAGCAACACTCGAGTGCGTTTCATAGCGCCCCTTAGCAATAATGTTAATTCGATGTGGCTTCATCGAAAAGGTCCTCGAATGCTGAAGCCATCTTTTGGGCGCTCAGCTTCTCATGAACCAGTTTACGGGCCTGTTCTCCCATCTTCTTTCGCGCTGGAGGGTCTTTGAGCAGCTCAAGCAGACGATCGGCCAGGCCTTGCGGATCTCCAACCGGGACAAGAAACCCCGTCTTGCCGGGTATCACCACTTCTTTCATCGAACCAACATCTGTGCAGACGATGGGGACCCCAACCGACATAGCTTCGATAGCAGCGACCGAGAGAGTTTCCTGCTCAGGGTTTGATGAGAGCGTATTGATGTCGACTGCAGCCAGTATCTCACCTACGTCACGCCGGAAGCCGAGAAAATGGACATTTGAACTGATTTGCAACTCCCCGGCCAACTCCGTCAGACGGTTACGCTCCGGTCCATCTCCCACCACCAGGAAATGTGTTTGGGGTAGTTCCTTCAAGACTGATTGCGCAGACTTTAAAAAAACGCCATGGGCCTTATCGGGCCGAAGGACGGCAATTATACTGACTACCGGACTGTCCGAGGGAATGCCGAGTTTCGCCCTGGCTTCCCCGGGTGACAGGCAGGATTCGAACCTGTGCGGATCGACACCATTGTAAATTACTGCAATTTTGTGGGGAGGGATCTTCTCAACCAATGCGATGTAGTCCCCGTGCCCCTTTGCCGCGGCCACCACTTTGCCGACCCCCTTGTGGAGCAGGCGTCGGCCGAGCATAGTTATGGCATGATAGTTGTACTTTAGAAACGTCTCGTTTTGCCAGTTGACTATTGCGCGCACACCGGCCAACCTGGCCGCCAGGACCCCGTAGAAAAGCGTATTGCGGTGGTTGATGAGAAACAAGAGATCGGTTTTCTGCTCTTTGAAAAGTTTCGCAAGTCTCAGAATACCGGCCGGATCAAAACGACTTTTCAGGATGTCGGTTGTGACCGGGAAATTGAGGCGCAAAATCTCAGCACCCAGGGGTCCAGGACTCCTTAAGAAACAGACATTCAGGTTGAAGCGCTCTTTGTCGATGTTTCTCAACAGCTCCAGCAGGAGCTGCTCCGCTCCTCCGATAGTAAGGTATGAGACCAAAACAGTAAGATTTATTTTTTTCATTCCCGGCATTCCCGCAATAGGCGTTCAAAGAGTGTCACCAAGCGGGCCACATGATCTTGCAGGTTGCATTGGGAAGTCACGAACTCTTTGCCCGCCCGCCCCATTTGTCTAAGACGCTCACGGTCGCTGAGCATCCAGGTGAGAGCCTCTTCCAGATCGCTTGCGGATCCGGGAGCGACAAGCCTTCCGGTTACATATTCCTGCACTTGTTCGGGAATTCCTCCAATATCGGAAGCGAGCACCGGCGTTTCGTGAAAGAAGCTCTCATAGATTGCGATCGGGGCATTGTCATACCAGCGGCTGGGAACAATCGTGAACAAAGCCGTCGAGATCCAGTTTGAAAGCTCCTCTGCCTCCTTAAAACCGAGAAAATGTATGCTCGTCGAGTACTCGGGACGAATGTATTTCGTTAGGCGTTCTATTTCGTTATCGTAGTCTCTGCCGATCAAAACCAGGTCAACATCGGTTGAGATGTTCTGGAAGGCCTTGATCAGCGTATCCAAACCTTTTTCATAAGAAATCCTGCCAAAGTAGAGAATGAAGTTGCCTCTTTCGCTTGCAGGCCTATCGTAGGAGGCTGTAACAGGGTAATGGAGGAGGTGAATGCGGTCCGCCGCAAACCCGGCCTCGATGAGCTTGGATTCCATAAAACGGCAGGGAACAACGAAAGCATCCACCTGGTGATATATCCTGAGCCACTTCTGCAGATACATGGAAGCCACACGGACTGTCGAAGCCAAAAGGCTCGACTTTACGCAACGATATCTCAATCCGTGATGATAGTTTCCGCCTAGACACAAAGTACAGGGGTTGCCATCCCTCAAGAATAAATAGCTCGGGCAGAACAGGTGATAGTCCCCCAACTGAACGGCAACCGGAATGCGCCTTTTCTTAAAGGTGTGGATTATGCTCGGGGACATGTAGTTGTAAATGTTCAGCAGGTAGGCCATATCAGCGTCACCGACCGCGTCGAGTAACCTTGAAAGATATCTTCGAGCCTCAATTGAGTAGATGCTTCGGTCAAGGTGGCGGACCAGGTTCACAGGTGATAATTTGATCTTGTTAAAGTGCGCTTGTTCGGCATCTCCCGGAGGAGGCAGGAAAAACCTGCTGTACGGTGACTCCCAGCTTCCTGCGTAGCGAACACTGAATGGAATTGGTGTATGCCCGGTGCGGGAAAGCTCCGGAATCAGGTTGGAAATGTATTTTTCCGTTCCGCCGTTCAAAAAATGATATTTGTTGCAGATGATAATTTTCATTTGCCAGGCGCTTCCACCAGAAAGGCCCCCGCGCCGTTTAGCCCCACTAAGAACCGTAATCCCGGAGTCCTGCTGATTTGAAGGCAGAAAATATTTATATTGGGCAATTCCACA
>Ga0209517_10003764_pt1 | contig 20324 bp, 21 predicted proteins | sample PeaSoiMetSII2010_FD_187695 | JGI IMG/M metagenome (GOLD analysis project Ga0209517, IMG submission 187695) | Peat soil microbial communities from Weissenstadt, Germany - SII-2010 (SPAdes) (version 2) | ecosystem: Environmental > Terrestrial > Soil > Wetlands > Peat | place: Germany...
ATGCCACGTGACAAACAGGCGCTTGCCTTCCGCCCTGCGGATGGGGAAGAATCTCCCGGAAAAGAGAAGAAAGCCGAGATGAATCTCGGCTCAGCAGGCTTGACAGCCTGCGCCACGCTTAAGTGAACAGTGTTGAGGGCTAGCCAGGCTCACTCGAGCGGCGGCCTGGTCATCGACCAATGCGAATGAATGACCCGCCAACCCTCCTTCTTTCGCTGGTACACCTGGGTGGCGTTCCAGCGGCTTGCCGCCGTCCCATTCCGCCGGACGAAGTTGTACGTGAGGACCGCCACATCGCCGCTCACCTGCACCTTTGGATCCAGCATCTCGTAGCTGTCGAAAAGCGGCGTGCCACGGTATGCCTGATAGAGCGCTTCGAGCGCCGGAAGACCGTCGAGTCTTCGATCCGTCATGACGTGGAAATATGTGATCTCGCGATCCGATATCTCAAGGGCCGGGCCGGGATCTCCCTTCTGCCAGCCGTCCATGGCGCGCCGCTCGAGCGCCAGGATCTGGCGTGCGATCTCGGCATCGGAATCCGCAGCCGCCAAACCGCCGGCCAGCAGGGTTGCGGCCGCCAAAAACAAGACGATCTGCTTCAAAGTGTCACCTCTTGAACCGCTCGTCGATCTCCACCTGGTAGCCGCTGGAGAGGCGATTGGTCTCGTTCGCCATACCAACCACCGCCATTAACTCGGCAAACATCCCGTCGGTCATGCCGGCCTTGCGCGCGGAGACGGTGTGGGACGCGATGCAGTACGGGCATTGGTTGGTGGCGCTGACCGCGAGATAGATCATCTCCTTGGTAACGGCGTCGAGCGCCCCGGGCGCCAGGATCTCCTTGATGCTTTCCCAGGTGCGCCGCAGCGTTACGGGGTCGCGCGCCAGGGCCTTCCAGAAATTGTTGATCCAGTCCGTCTTGCGGGTGGCCATGATATCGTCATAGACCGCCCGCACTTCGGGACTGGCGTCGGCGTATTCGATGAGTCCGAGAGTGGCCATGCGCCGATTATCGCGCATGGCGGCTGCGCCATGCGGACAATCTCACGGGCGCGCGGGCTACAATGAAGGAATGGCAGACCCGGAGCAAATGGAACGGACTCAAACAGGCCCAGGATAACCTAACGGTGATCGTCGCGACCCAGGACCGGCCTGGCCGCATGCTGGTGGATCACCAGGAGTGGCTTGAGCAGCACACGCAAGACATTGCCCGGCACCGGGAGTTCGTGCAAGAGCACGCGGCGATGATTCAAGAGATCGACCGCAAGTTGGACCGGCTTACCGAATTGATCATCAAAGGCCATAGCGGCAACGGTGGGGGCAACGGCTCGTAGACTTCCCGAACAGTTCGGTAACGCCGGGCCCGGAGGGCACCCCCTTGCCGCCGGCCATGACCCGATCATCGCTTATGGATGGCCGGCCCCCATGGCCTTGGTCGCGCGTGCCTGCACTTCCGCCGGCGTCAGATCCTCCTTGTGCGTGGCGATGGCCCAGTTGAAGCCAAACGGGTCGCGGACATGGCCATAACGATCGCCCCAGAACTGGTCGCTGATCGGCATGGTCGCCTGGCAGCCGGCGGCGACGGCCTGGGCGAAGATGGCGTCGGCATCGGGAACGTATAGATTGATGAAGAACGGCAGGTTGCCGCGAACCACCGGCGGTATTCCGAACTCCTGGGAGAAGTCGTCGTTCAGCATCAGCATGGAGTCGCCGATCTTCAGCAGTGCATGCATCAGCTTGCCGCCCGGACCGGGCGAGCGGTTAATCTCCACGGCGCCGAAAGCCTTCTGGAGAAAATCGACATAGGCGGCTGCGCCCTCCACGTTGAGGTGCAGGGTCAGCGAGTGAAAACCGGGAGGAATGGGATTGACAGAGGTCGACATGCGGATAGGATACCAGGAGCCATCGCGGCGCGGTATCCTTGTTCCCATGCGCCTCGCCGCGTTACTCCTGACCGCTTTTTCCGCCTGCGCCCAGAACATCGGCATCGACAGCCACATCGATACGGCGCAACGGGTTCTGATCGACGGGGCCGATCTGACCCAGCGTTCCACGGTGGGGCACGTCGACATTCCCAGGCTCCGCGAAGGCGGGGTCAACGCGCCGTTCTTCGCCCTTTGGGTGCCCACCTATTACAAGGGCTCGGAGGCTGTGCGCCGCACACTCGATCTCCGCGACGCCATGCAGAGCCTGTTCGACGCCCACCCCGAGCAGATCGCGCTGGCGCTCACCGCCTCGGATGTCGAGCGGATCGTGAAATCCGGGAAAATCGCGGCCATCCTCACCATCGAAGGCGGCCACCAGATCGACAACAACCTGGCCGTGCTGCGCACCTATTACCGGCTGGGAATCCGCTCCATGACCCTGACCCATTTCCGCAACACCGACTGGGCCGATTCTTCGACCGACCAGCCGGCCCACAACGGCCTCACCGATTTCGGCAAGGACGTGGTGCGGGAGATGAATCGCCTGGGCATGCTGGTGGACGTCTCGCACGTTTCCGACAAGACGTTCTACGACGTCCTGGCGGTCACGAGCAAGCCGGTCATCGCCAGCCACTCCTCGTGCCGCGCGATTTCCGGCGTCCCCCGCAACATGACCGACGACATGATCCGCGCCCTGGCGAAAAACGGCGGAGTCATCGGCATCAACTTCGGCGAAGGCTTCCTGAATCCCAAGGACGCGGAGTTGCTGAAAGCTGCGGTTGCCTCCATTTCCTACAATGAACCCTCGCTGACCGGCACGGCGCTGGACGCTTATGCGGCGGATGAGTTCCACAGAGACATGGCTGCCAAGCTGTCCAACGCCACCATCGACGACGCGGTGGCCCACATCGAGCATGTCGTCCGGATCGCGGGCATCGATCACGTAGGCATCGGCAGCGATTTCGACGGCATCTCGGCCGTGCCCCAGGGACTGGAAGATATTTCCAAGATGCCCGCTCTGAAAGCGGCCCTGCGTAAGAAAGGTTACAACGACGAACAGATTCGCAAGGTTTTCGGAGGCAATACGCTGCGGTTGATGCGCCAGATTATGGGAAAGTAAGGCATGCGAAAGTAAAGAATCATCCTGTCCCGACAGGATGGTGCGGAGGGCGAAGCGGCTCCTACACTGGAGGCAGGTAAGGAAAGCAGCTTTGCATGTTTCTCGGCCGCGATCCGGGAAGGTATCGCGGCTTTTTTGTAACAAATCTCACACGCGAACAAAATCTATAGACCCCTAGTTCCATAACCAAAAACAGGATTGCAACGATGGGGGTGCCCCATCATACTTCGGGACATGGAGGGTGATACGCGATGTACTCACTGATCGGTTTTTCAAATGCAGTGGTAGTGGAAGCTTTCGTGTTCCAGGCAAGCGAGAACCGCATACGCGCCGTCGTGGCGGGTCTCGACGATGCGGTCGAGCTGAGGCGCATCGGATCCCAATGGTTTTCGGAAACCGGCGAGTGTGTGTCGTTCGAGTTTCTGGTCTCCGACGCCCCCGGGTGGGCGGATTCCGCGGCGCAACCGATGACGTCAAGCGCCGCCAGTTAGCGCTGCTAGCTCTTATCTGTATCAGCCCGCTGCGGTCCTGCTGATATCATGGAGAGATGACGTTATTCCGCGGAATACTCTTCATCTCTCCCATGGCCTGTTTGCTGGCGCAAACTCCTCCGCCTCCGTCTCCGCCCAAGCCGGCTCCCGCGACGCAACCCACGGTCACCATGAGCGTCGACAACCCCAATTCCAAGCCGATGCCCGTGGTCCCGCCGGATCGGGTGGTCATCACCGTCGGTGAGACGACGCTCACCGCGGCCCAACTGGATCAGATCATCGATTCCCTCCCCGAAAACTACCGCGCGACGGCCCGCGGCGCGGGTCGCAAGCAGTTTGCCGACAACATCGTGCACATCCTGGTGCTCTCGCAGGAGGGCAAGCGCCGCAAGATCGACGAGACCCCTTCCTACGAGGCTCAGAGAGCGTTTCAAAATGCCAATCTGCTGGCCGGTTTGACCTTCACCCAGATCGGAAAAGAGGTCTCGCTGGACGAAGCCACCGTCCGCAAATACTATGAAGACCACAAGCAGGAGTTCGAGCAGGTGCGCGCCCGCCATATCCTGGTCCGGATGCAGGGTTCCCCGACGCCGGTGAAACCGGGCCAGAAAGAGATCACGGAAGCCGAGGCCCTGGCCAAAGCGACCGAACTGAGGAAGAAGATCGAAGGCGGCGCGGATTTCGCGGCGCTCGCCACTGCCGAATCCGACGACACCAATTCCGCTCAGAAGGGCGGAGATCTCGGATACTTCAAGCACGGTCAAATGGTGCCCTCGTTCGATCAAGCCGCCTTCGCCATGAAGCCCGGGGACCTGAGCGAGCCCGTGAAGAGCCAGTTCGGCTACCACGTTATCAAGGTGGAAGCCCACGACTTCAAGAGCTTTGAGGAAGTGCGGCCGGACTTGGAGCGCCGCCTGCGTCCCGACCTGGCGCAGAAAGCCCTCGCGGATTTGCAGAAGAAAGCCAACGTGGTGCTCGATCCGGAATTCTTTGGCCTGGCCAAGCAGTGATGTCCACCGGCCGCGTGCGGACTCGCAAGCTCAAAATTCACTGCCCGGTCTGCAATTCTCCGGATGTCTTCTACAGTTGCACGCCGAACTGCTGCTTCAATCACGTATGTTCCGAGTGCGGAACTACGTTCGAGCCCATGACGCGGAAAACCGGTGGCCGCCTGTCGGGGCTCTTACCGCCCGACCCGGCTCCCGAGGCCGCCGATCCGGCCGCCGAGTGCGCCAGTTGCCATTCAACCGAAGTTTGTATGGCCGAGGACGGCACGGTGGTCTGCGCAAAATGCAGCGCCGTGCTCATCCTCGAATTGACGGAAGTCGCCCCCGGTTCGCCCCGGTAACGCCGGGCGGGGTACCCTCTGGGTCCGGGCACCCCCTTGCCGCCGGTGTTCTTATCTTACTGTTTATGGGCCGCCCGGCTGCACGCGTCTGCCGCCCCGGTCGGATCGATGGCCGTGTTCCCCTCCTGGATGTACGTGATTTTTCCTTCCTTGTCCACCACGAAGGTGGACCGGTTGGCCATTCCGGCATCGGGGATCAGCACGCCATAAGCGGCGGCGACCTGCCGTTTCGCGAAGTCGCTCAACAACGGGAAGGTCACGTTGTTCTTGGCCGCGAACTCTTTTTGGGAAGGGGTGTTGTCGGTCGAAATTCCAAAGACCTTGGTATCCGCTGCATCAAACTTGGGCATACCAGCCTGGTATGCAGTGACTTCCTTGGTTCAACCACCGGTGAACGCAGCGGGGAAGAAAGCCAGGACCACGTTGGACTTGCCGCGGAAGTCCGAAAGCGTAACTTTGCCACCCGTGGTGGCGTTGAGCGTGAAGTCCGGCGCCATGTCACCCACTTTCAGATTGGTGTGCGGCGGCTGGACAGCCTGGGCGAACAGGTTAACGGACACCAACGCCCCGGCCAGCGGAAAAGACAGCTTCCTCATGAAACCTCCATAACGTATCGTAGGGGTTCGGCGGCGGCCGCGCAAGTGAAGAAACGGGACGTGCGAAATCTTACCGAATCCGGCCTTTACAGCCAGCCCTAAGGAAGCTCCGAATTATCGGATGCAATAATGCAACCGCTCCCTCAGCAGGGGCCCAAGGGCGACCCCGTGAAGGAGCGGTGGTTGCGCGAACAAAAACGCCGCCGCGTTCTAAGACCAGACTAGAAGTAGAACCGCAGCGAAAGCTGCATGTTACGTGCCAGACCCGTCTTGCTGGTGATCTCCCCGAACTGGCTCGAAGTCGGGTTCAGGTTCGGACCGCTCAGGTTCGGATGATTCGGGAAGTCGTAACACTCGGCACGGAACTGGAATCCGGCCCGCTCATTCACCTTGAAGGTCTTGAACAGGGAGATGTTCCAATCCTGCAGGCCCGGCTGGTAGACCGAGTCCCGAACGCCCGGTTGCAGGTTGAAGGTGCCGGTCGGCGGCTGAGAAACGTTGGCCGTGAAATACTTCACCGAGCTGGCACTGCCGGTCGGTCCGGCATAAGCGCCCGTATTGATGGTGACGGGGCCGGTCAAATTCCAGAACTGGCCCTGGGAGCCGCAACCGAAGCTGCCGAACTCGCCGACGCCAGCGAAGTCGTTGTTGGTGCCGATTCCACAGGGCACGCCCGTCTGGAATTGCACGGTTCCCGCGATCGACCAACCGCCGATCAGCTTGTTGTTCTTCATGAACGGGAGTGCGTAGATGTAGTTGACGATCGCGATGTGGTGCACATCAAACTCGGAGGGACCCCACAAGTTGCTGGTGTTGTAGGTGTCGGGTGCGATATCGCGGTAGTTGGAGCCGTTGTCCATGCTCTTGGAAAGCGTGTAGCTGAAGCCGAAGCTCGAACCGCTGGTGAATCGCCGCTCCCAGGAGATCTGGAGCCCCTTGTAACTCGAGTTCACTACGCTCTCTTCTTCCTGAATGGCGGCGAATCCTTTGTACGGCCGCAGAGCGTTCACATTGACGCCCGGATTGGCCTGCAATGCGCCCACGGTCGGTTCGTTGATGTCGTAGACCTGCCATCCGTGCGTGCCCCGATGCCCCACATAGGCGACGGTCAGGACGCTATGTATGGGAAGTTGCCGCTGCACGGTAACGTTCCAGTTCCACGCCTGCGGCTGCTTCAGTTGGGGATTCAAGGTCGTGATGGTGAGGGGAGCCGCCGTCCCCGTAGTCACCGATGCGGGCGGGTTATCGACGGATACATTGGCCACGGTGACGAACGGCTGGAAGGGAGAGTTGCCGCCGGGAAAGATGTTGTCGAGGAGCGGCATGCGGGTTACAAACTCTCCGATTCCGGAGCGCAGCACCGTCTTGGGTGTGATCTGGTAGGCGATACCCAGCCGGGGTTGGAAATAGTTGGTGTTCGCAATGTAGTTCTTGGACAGGTTGGGAGCGAATAGGCCGCTGCAGGAAGCGCCATCGCATTGGTTGGCGGTGGCGGGAGTGGCGGCCAGAACACGGCCGGTGGCGGAACCCGGGAAGGAGCTAAGTCCTGGAATCACGACGCCGTCATAGGGGTTGCCGGTGCCCAGGATGACGTTGCCGGTGGTGGGGTTGACCTGGGGGGCGGTAGCGGGGTTATATAACTTTCCATCAAAATAGTCGTTGTTGCCCCAAAGCGCGTGAAATCCCGTGACCAGGCTCCAACGCAAGCCGTATTCGACGTGCAGCTTATCGGTGACTTTCCAGGAGTCTTGCGCGAATGCCTCGTGCATAATGCCGCGGAAGATGGTCAGCGAGCGCGGACCGATTTCGGTGTAACTGTCCGCCAGGCCCAACGCCAGGTTGGCGATCCCCACGCCCGACGTTGCGCCCAAACCTGTCCGGCCATCCGTGAAGGTGAATGTGCCGTTCTGGTTGCTGGCGCCGCCGGGAACCGTGCTCACATTGATCTGGTCCCCATCGTTCTCACCGGAATACTCCATGTAGTACCCGAATTTCAAAGTGTGGTTTCCGATGACCTTCGTCAAGGTATCGCCAGCCGTCCAGATAGTGCCCGAGGAATGCGACGGATACGGTCCGCCGGACAGGCCGTAGAAATTCGGGATGTTGACGGTCGGGATTTTGTTGGTGTAGTCCTTGCCAATGGGCATGAGGTACGGGTAGTTGATCCCGTAAGTCTGGCGATTGAAGCCGCCCAGCGCGCTGTTGACCGGGATGTAGACATCGTCAATGCTGAGCGTGATGCGGGCTTCGTTGACCATGGTGGGGCTGATGGTCGAAATCAGCGAGACCGCGTTGGTCTGGTTCGGCCGGTTGAAGTATTTCCCGGTCAGGCCCGACCCCTGATCGAAGGGCTGATATTCGAAATAGGCGGCATCCGTGCGCCGGGCCGAGATCTTGTTCTTGGCATTGAGCAGGATGTCGAAATCGTAGGTGCCCTTGCGTTGATTGTACGGATGCGAGGCCTGGGCAATCCAGTTGGCCGTGCCGACCAGGAATCCGGGAGTGGGCCCCGGGTAAGCGCTCAGGATGGCAATGCCGTTATGGCTTTGCCGGCTGGCGGGAATGACATTATTCGAAAAAGGAACGCAGGTCGAGGCGCCCGAAACGGGGCAGGTGCTCGGATCGTAAATCACGTGACTGCCCGAGTACCAGGGATTCGGGCTCAGCAGTTGGCTGAAATCACCGGTCCGCATCTGCGGGGTGGGCACCGCCTGCGTGGTATAGTCCAACAAGCGGTAGCGGATCCAGTCTTCCCCCACGAAGAAGAAGTACTTCTGCCGGAATTTATCGTTCATACCCGGAGCCCACACCGGTCCCCCGATGGTCCCGCCGGGGTTGTTGTATACGACGGGTTGCGTGAAATTCGTAACGGTGCTCTGGTTGCGTGTCCAGGTGTTGGCGTTCATGTCCGAATTGCGCAAATACTCGTACAGGCTGCCATGAAAACCGGTGGTTCCGCTTTTGCTGGTCATGCGGATCTGGCCGCCCGCGGCGCGTCCGTATTCCGGCGCGTAGTCCGCGGTGAGCACTTGAATTTCATCGATCGAGTCGACGTTGCCGACGGCGATGGTGGCGCCGTTAGCCCGGGTGCGCACGTTCGGCGCGCCGTCCATGGTCACCAGAGTGTCCGGAGTGCGGGCGCCGTTTATATTGAATGGGACACCGGCGCCGACCGCGAAGTTGAAGTCCCCCATGGTCGCGCCGCCCCGCACGCCGGGAAGGAGTTGCGCCATGTAGAGCGGATTGCGGCCGTTCAACTCCTGCATACTGACCTGTGCCCCGGCGACTAAATCCTGAACAGCAGACGAATCGGTTTGCAGAACCGCCGCCGTGGCACTTACCTCGACGGTTTCCGTCGCCGCGCCGACCGTTAGCGAGGCGTCGAGGGAAAGCGCCGTGCCGGGGTCCAGTTTGTTGTGAGTACTGTCGAATTTCTTGAATCCGGCGGCCTCTACCGTCACGTCATAGAGGCTGGGCGGCAGGTTGGTAACCGTATAGTAGCCGGAATCGTTTGTGGTCGCCGTGTGTTCCTCGCCGGTTGCCTCGTTCTTGACGACGACTTTGGCACGGGGAACCACAGCGCCGGAAGGATCTCGAACGAAGCCGCCCAGCGAACCCACATCCGTCTGGGCCATGAGAATTGCCGAAAACACTGCACAAACAGGCAGTGCGCGTAAGACGCGAACAAGGCGCATACACTTCTCCTTTTGAACTCCAGCGCTTTTATCAGCGCCGGGTTTTCGTTACCAGCATCGATTACGGCGGCGAACCATAGGTGGAGGCAAACTGCCAGCGGTATGTCGTGATTTTCACCTGTTACATTCGCTCCAAAGGGCTGAAGGCCAATAGCCTCTCCCCAGAACGAGCCGTATCGCGAAACTACAAACGTCTGCTCTAAACGTATGCTCTAAATGTGTGCTCTAGATGAGAAATATCACTTTGCAGCCAGGGATGCAAGAAAAAACGGAGAAACATTTCCCAAATGCCGAAAAAAGCTCCGCCTTACGGCGTTACAGTTGCGTTAGTTTACTTCACGGAAATCAACCAGCCCCAGGCCGGGGCGTTCCCGCTATTCGTGACGCAAGGCTTGCATCGGGTCGATCCTGCTGGCGCGCCGCGCTGGCGCCAGAGCCGCGCCCGCCGCTACCGACCCCAGAGCGATGCATGCAACCGCCGCCGTCCCGAGGTCGGCAGCCGCCACGCCGAAGAGTTGTGACGACACGTACCGGCTCAATAAGTAAGCGCAGGGGATCCCCAGCGCGAGCCCGATTCCCAACAAGCCGAACGCTTCCTTCATCACCATCCACAGGAGGACGCCCTGCCGCGCGCCCAGTGCCATGCGCAAACCGATCTCCCTGGTCCGTCGCGCCACCGTCAAGGCCATCACGCCGTAGAGACCGACTGCCGCCAGAAGAGTCGCCAACACTCCAAAAGCCACCGCCAGCGTCGCGCTCAAACGCTCGGTGCCGAGGGTTTCGTCGAGTTGGTCCTCCAGCGTCTTCATCTCATAAATCGGCATGCTCGCGTCCAGCTCCTGAACCTTCCGGCGCAGCGTGGCAAACAGGCTGGCCGGATCGGCCAGAGTGCGTACGTAGAACGCTGTGGCGACCGGCTGATTCATTTGCGAGAACGGAAAGAAAACCTGGCGCCGCACTCCTTGCCGTGGACCCTCGTATAGCGAGTCCTCCACCAGGCCCACGATCTCGACGTCGGGCTTTGCCTGCAGGCCGGTGTCCAATCCAATGCGCCGTCCGATGGCACTCCTGTTGCCGAAGAAATGACTGGCGAATTTGCGGTTTACGATGGCCACCTTGGGGCGGCCGCCGGCATCCCTGTCCTCGAAGTCGCGGCCTTCCAGCAACCGTACCCCCATGGTTCGCCAGTAGCCCGGCGAGAGGCCGTTGACATAGGCCTGGGTCTCCCGATTCTCCGCCGGCTGGCCCTCCGCCAACACGTCCCAGTCCGCTTCACGGCCGCTCAGTACCGGTACCCACGCGTAGCCGGCCGACTTCACCTCCGGCAGCGACCGGACGTTCTCCAGCACTTGCTGGTAGAAGGCCTTCAGGCGCGGCAGCGAATAGCCGCTGCGTGCCGGATCGATCTGGAAGGTGATGAGGTTGTCGGCGTCGCGGAATCCCGAGCTCGTCTCTTTCAGATTGAGCAGCGTCTTGACGAACAGCAGGGCGCCGGCGACCAACAGAAACGAGAACGCCACTTGCGCCGTCACCAGGCTCTTCCGCAGTCTCACCGAACCGCGATTTCCGCCAACCGAACCCGCGGCCTCCTTCAGCGTGCTCCACAGATCGACTTTCAGGGCTTGCCACGCCGGAGCCACGCCAAATAAGACGGCCGTGGCCAGCGCCAGCGCGGCGGTGAAAGCCAGGATGCGCCAATCCGGCTCGGCCCGCAGGGTTGCCAACATCCCATTCGTGGGCAGGAAGCCAAGTAGGCCGTGCACCATCGCCACGGAGAGCAGCAGACCCATCGCTCCACCCGCCGCGGAAAGCACGGCGCTCTCTATCGACAATTGCCGCAAAAGCTGTCCGCGCGATGCGCCGCTCGCCAATCGCATGGCGAGTTCCTTCTGCCGCGCCGCCGCGCGTGCGATCAGCAGGCTTGCCACGTTGAAGCATGCGATGAGAAGCACCAGGCCGACCATGCCCATCAGCACCACCAGGGCCCTGGAGTAGCTCGCCGGCAAGCCCGAGTAGCCGTGGGCTGCCGACTCGGTGAGAACCTTCCTGGCCAGAAACCGGTCGCGGTCGCGTTGGGGTGCGTCACGCAGAGCGGGGCTTTCCAGCTCGCTGCGCAGAATCCCGCTTAACAGCGGCTGCAACGATGTCTGCGCCGACTGCATCGTGTAGCCGGGTTTCCGGCGCGCGAAAATCTGGACCCATTGCCTGCGCCGGTCGCCCAGGTTGTCGGAACCCGGCGTCATGAGCGGCTTCATCTGGATCGGAATCCGGATTTGCGGCGAGCGCGCCGCGTCGATCCCGGAAAATCCCGCGGCCGATACCCCCACAATGACCATCGGGTAGTTGTTAACCAGGATCTTCCGTCCAAGCACGCCGGCGTCTGCCCCCAATCGTGTCGCCCAGTATTGGTAGCTCAGCACGGCCACCGGATGCCCCTGGTACACGCGGTCATCCTCTTCCGGCGAAAACACCCGTCCGAGCGCAGGCCCGATCCCCAGCGCCTGAAAGTAGTTCCCCGAGACCAGTTCGCCCGTGACGCGCTCCGCCTGGTTTTCCAGGCTGATCGAGAGCGGCGTGTAGTAGCGGCAGAAGACCTGCGAGAAGGCCGTCGCCCGCTGCTCGAAATCCTGGTACATCGGGTAGGATGACGCCCTCGATCCCTGGGTGCTGCCCAAGCTTGGCCCGGTGGTCCAGATCATCTGCAGTTGCTCGGGATGCCGGACGGGCAGCCGCCGGAGCACCATCTGATCGAGCAGCGTGAAGATTGCCGTGTTGGCGCCGATGCCGAGCGCCAGCGACAGCACCGTAACCACCGTGAATGCCGGATTGCGCGACAGCAACCGCAGGGCGTGATGAACATCTCGCATCGTGGTCTCCAACACCGGCAGCCCCCGGTGATCGCGGCAGGCTTCTTTGGCCGGCTCGACGCCGCCGGATTTCAGAAGCGCGGCGCGGCGGGCCTGCGACGGCGTCATCCCGGAGCGGAGGTTGTCCTCCACCTGCATCCGGAGGTGGCTCTCGAGCTCCTCCGCCATTTCACGGTCCTTGCGGCCCTTGTCCCACAGGCCAGTCAGCCGGAACAGGAAGGCGCGAAGGGCTCTCATGAGGCCTCCTCGGAGGGAGAAAAGAATCGGGCGATGATGCCGGTTGTCCGATCCCATTCCCGCGCTTCCTTCTCGAGTTGCTTCCTCCCCGCGCGCGTCAGGGTGTAGTACTTTGCCCTGCGATTATTGTCCGAAATGCCCCATTCCGCGGAAATGAACCCTTCCTGCTCCAGTTTCAGAAGAGCTGGATAGAGGGTTCCGTAGCGCACCGCGAGCAGGTCTCCACTCGTCTGCTCGATACGCCGGGCGATGCCATATCCGTGGAGCGGACCCAGCGTATCCAGCGTCTTCAGCACCATCAGGGCGAGAGTGCCCTGCCAGACATCCGCTTTCTCGGCCATGAACACTCCTATTGGATTCCAGTATCAGAGTGCCACATCCTTAATTGGAAAACAATAGGAATGGGTAGGGAATCCGCGCTGCCCAGTGCCTACGCAACGTGTGGGGCAGGTTGGTAACCCAATGCCGCTTACTTTGGGATTCTACATTTATTGTGGGGCGGACCCCCTGGTCCGCGCGGGTCCCCCCGGACCCGCTTTCGGCAATAGAATCAAGATCCGGCTGGGACATTTGTTCGGCCCACCCAGCGCTGTGGACGCGTGCCCGATCTTGCGGAAACACCTGAAGCGAACGCAAACGCTGACGGCCAGCCCCCAGCGGTTTCAAGCCAACCGGGAACGCACCGTCCACACTTCCCAACTGGTGTAAAGGCCGCGCCCGCGATCATGGCAGGAAGCCCCAGATTCTGGCCAGCGCCGCGCGGCCCGCATCGCTGCCAACGGCAACGACTCGGACCTTGAAGAAACCTGATTTGACGGCGTTGCCCCGAAGGCCAGCCTGGGGGAAAGAAAACAGTGGGAGCCGAATGCGATGCGCCAGAATCTACGCCTTCTGAATTCATCGTTGTTCACGTCCGCCGTCTCCAAGGGTTTTGGCGCGGAGACCTCCGCACACTTTGCATTGACCATGCGGACGGTGCGTTTGGTTACGCCTGTGTGCTTAATCTTCTCGAAGCGTTCCAAAAGTCTGCATCCCTGATCGATCAGTTGGGGTGTTGAAAGGATGGCAGTTGTGAGAGAGCCGAAAGCGTGAGCGGACGCCTGTTCCTAAAGTTTGAGCTTTTGGAACCGCAAGCGCAGCCCCCCCAACGACGCCGACATGCGGGGTCATCGCAGGAGAGGTTTCTCTTGCGCGCGAAACCGTAGGGACCAAGGTGTGCTGCAATCAAGCGGCGGCTCCGGATGATCCGGCAAGGTTACCTTCGATCGATCACTTCCCTGGCGCCTGTGCTTCGCGGAAAGCCTTGATAATGCCCTGCACGAGGTTGAAGGTTTCGATGGCGTCTGGGTTCGACGCATCCACGCCTGGCGGCGGCGCGGTCATGGCAGCGGGAAGCACGGACGGGGGGACCGTGATTTTACCGTTCTCCCGCTCATACAGCGTCAGATTGATCCCTAGGAAAAGGTGCATCAGCTTGGCTTGGGCCCACGGAATAGTCACATCGGTGTGCCAGTCCACCTGCCCCCTGCCTTCGCTGCTCGGCATGAGTTGCCCGAACAGGAGTCGCAGGTCCCAGGCCGTCATTTCGAAACGAACATTGTTGGCATAAACGGGGACCACATCGTCCAGGTCGTCGTTCTCAGTCTCCGCTTCCGCGTTTTGGTTCTTGGGGTCTTCCATTTATGACCTCTTAAGCGCGGGCCGCGTCCCCGCCGCCCCGTGGACGCATGGATGCCGCAGCGTGAGCGGCCTTAATTCTAACCGTCCGGTTGCGCCCGCGCGGTTTCCATGTGACGCGCTCGCCTTCTGCCGTCGGCGCGGGCATGACGATCGCGTTGCTAACCTGCGGGATCTGCGCCTTAGTCTGCGCCGCCCGCAGGACCGCCAGGATGCGCCGGGCGGTGTCGTCATTGACGGACACCAATCTCTGGCTGAACCATTCCTGCACCCCATCGCGCAGAGCCTCGCGCCAGGGTGTGCCCGCGAGGATCGCCGAGGTGTCGATATGCCGGACCGCCGGCGCCTGCGCGAAGCCGGTCGCGACCGCGTGCACAAGTAGCTCTCGCGAGAGGCCCACCGTCCACCAGCAGTTAGGGGCCTTGGCCGCCGCCGCCGCAGCCTTCGCCACCGTCTCGGGCTGCGCCGTGTCGCTCAGGACCATCAGATAGGCGCTCAACGCCGCGTCGAAACGGTTTTCATAGCGCGTGTCGATCTCCGCCTGCGATAATTCCTCGACGCGCTTCGCCACAGTCACGCGGGTCTCGGGTTCCTTAGCCAAGTCCGCGAGCCTGCGCACAAGGTCATGCTCACGCAGGCCGCGCCGAAACGCCTTCGTCCCGGCGGCGAGATTGAGCTCCGAAGAAAAGCGGTATTGCTCGATCTCCTTCATGGTCTCGGAAAGCGCCACAATTATCTCCTTCTTTCACTATAGAACTTAACGGGCAGGCCCAGCAGCGGCGGCACGTCCCTGTAGTCGTGCAGATACTCGCCGTCCGACCCCCACTGGCTGAGGACGCGGATGACGGAACCGCCGTCCGTCAGGCGCGGATCGTTCGACACGACCACCGCGACATGCGAAACTTCGCCTGCTTCTTTCTCGTAAATCACGAGGTCGCCGGGCATGACGTCCGCGGGTCGGGTCACCTCGCTGTATTCATCGTCCTCCAGGATCATGGGCACTTCTTCCGGCTCGATGCATGTCCGCCGGTTGGCAAAGGCCATGCCGATGCAGTTGTACCGCGCCGTAAGCGACCGCAACGTGCGCCCGTCGTGCCCTTCGGTCGCAAAACACGCGGCGTCCCTCAACGCGTCTTCCGCTTGTTCGCCACGCTGCCAGTTGCGGATGCGCCTGCCCCTGGAGGTTGCTAGGTCGATACTTTTCTTGTCGTCCGCACCGCCGGGATTGATCAACAAAGCCATGAATTGAGCATTGGCCGCCCGTGGAAAATGAACACGTTACGCGCCCTTGGCGCGGATGATGGAAAATCAACCCGCACGCCTTCGGCGTGGATGATATCGCTGGCCTCCTCTTTGCGCTGCGCCAAATCGCGTTCTCGGCATGGGTTAGTTTAAACGAGCGGAAGTGGTCAACTCTTGGCGAGCGCCGAGGAGGAATTTGCAATTTTGGGTAATGCGCGTCGGGAAGACTGGCAAATATGGCGCTGTGAGCAACCAATCATCTCTAAGAGGAAGTTCACGTGATCACATCCGTGCCCGGCGTCATGCGCAAGGGTCATCAGCGAAGTGTGAAGGCACTCGTCGATCAGGAACTTCATCAACTCGCGAGTCGCCGTTCGCTAAGACGTCGCGGTTGACGCCTGGCCCACGGCCGCATGACAGGACGCCCCCGGCCAGGAAATGCCTTGACGTACATCGGCGCCAACTCGACCTTCTCACGAGTGAGCGCGGGATATCCTTCGAGAATCTCCGCTACCGTCGCTCCCTGCGACAGCATGTCCGCGATTGCGTGGACAGGAATTCGAGTCCCCCGATACACCGGCGCACCGCGCATAATTTCCGGATCGGATTCCACCATACGGGCAGCTTCAGCCAAGTGGCGAAGACCCGCGTCCACATCTTTGCGCGCCGACTTGCACTGGATGAGGATCACACTTCCCTCAGAGATGAACATTGCGTCGATCCCTGGGTCTTGTTCGACTGCTCGCGCCACCTGGCGCCGTGCAGCCAACGGTAGCGATCTTAATCCTCTGGCTTCCAGCCGCAGATAGACCACCTGAGATCGAGAGAGCAGCCGCTGGACCAAATGTCCCTCGCGGACCCGCTTGGGGTGGATCAATTTGTATTCAATCGCCTTGTGCACCGCTGGCAGCGAAAGGCCCGTGACAGCCGAGACCTGGGAAGGCGTGTAGCCATCTTTCCGTATTGCAACCGTCATCAACCATTATTTTACCCTAAAGCGGGAAGACTTTTGGCAAACGTCGGCCGCTTCCATCGCCAGATCGGCGTTTCACGGGAGGAATAATGCCGAACGCGCGGCCACCGGATGCCCCTGGAACACGCGGTCATCCTCTTCCGGCGAAAACACCCGTCCGAGCGCAGGCCCGATCCCCAGCGCCTGAAAGTAGTTCCCCGAGAAACGCTGGGCGCAGAGCACAACTTGACCAGGACCATGATCTCCTGGTCCAAGCTGGGCTTGCCCGCGCTGGCAAAGAAAGCCGGGTACGGCTTTGAGCATTGCTACTACAACGGCTATGCAATCCCCACGCAGCAGGCGCATTCCACTGTCTTGGCCGTCACGTCCGCAAGCATGCTGAAGGACGACGCCCCTTGGCTTTACGAACTTGGCATCGAAGCCTACCGCACTGCGAGACGCGGTAGAACCCCCGAAGCACAGCATGCGATTCGGCGGTTCCGCAAGGTCCTTGATTTCTCGATGCGCGGCCCGTTCGCGGAAGAGTTGGGTTTCCACCCGAAGAAAGTACACATGATGTTGCGGGAAATGGAAGAATTCCTCATGATGAGCGGGGACTTTGCGGAGGACCAAACCCCATCCGAGAAAGCATCTGAACAGATTGAAGGCGCGAATGACCAGGACTAACCGGCCCCAGCGTGCAATAGCGTGCAATGGTCGGCGGGACGAATAGCGAATATGGCAGGTGGGGCAACGAAGAATCTGTAACTTACACATTCCAAAAGAGATTACAGGCTTCGAATCCCACCCTCACCACCACCAAGGCACGCATCGCCTGGTAACTCCCTGACGTCAAACTCGACGGAAACACCAACATTTACCCAATTCCCTCAATCCCCCCTCATCCAAACACCTTAACACCTTATCGCCCACCCCCCAACCCCGAAGTTCTCCAAAAAACCGGGTCACCGATTCTGGGGTAATATTTTTCCCTTCTTTCATACACTTCCGGAATTTCGGACCCTGAAAGCGTGATGCCTACCCCTTACCCTGGAATTAGAGGACAAGCCGCGAGCTTGTCCTCTTCTATTTATGGCAACCCTCAAGCAAATCCGCGCGAATCGCCTCAACGCCCAAAAGTGTACCGGTCCTAGCTCCGCCGAGGGCAAGGGCCGCGCCTCCTGGAATGCCCTGAAATCCGGCATTCACGCCGAGTCCGAAGTCCTCCCCTGGGAAGATCCCGCCGAACGCGCCGCCCTCAGGGCCGAATACCACGACCACCACCAGCCCTCGACTCCCGAGGAGCGCGCCATGGTGGACAACCTCGTTCACGGCGAGTTTCTCAGCCGACGCTTTCCGCCGCTCCGAAGTCATAATCGTGATTTCCAAGATCCCCGCCGGTGCCAACCTCGCCGATGACGCCACCATCGGCCAAGCTTACACCGAAGCCAGCGCCGAGTTGGGCCGCCTCCAGCGCCGCATGGACGCCAACAACCGCGCTTTCCATCGCGACCTCGACGAGTTGCGCCTGCTCGAAGCCGAGCGTCCCCCCTTCGAGATCCCGCCCCCGCTCATCCTGGTTCCCTCCCAACCGGAGCCGCAGCCCTCCGAAACCGCCGCTCCCGAACCCGATCCGCCCACCCCACCCGAGCCTCTCGCACCCGCCGCCGAAGCCGCAGACGAACCCGCGAGCCCGCCATCCCCGGCCCCCGACCCCTGGCCCCCGGCCCCCGCCGTAGTCCTCGTGGGCCTGCGCCACATCGTCAGCGCGCTTTCGGAAAACCTCACCCCAACTCAAATCGCCACCCTCACCGTTACCCAGGCCGCCGCCCTCCGCGAGCTTCCCGCGGACCCGCCATCCCCGGCCCCCGGCCCCTGGCCCCCGGCCCCTGCACCGGCCCCCGTTTTATCCACACCCCAACCCACTGAATCCACAGCCCAAACCCAACAAATGGATTCGTTTCGTCAAAAACCGGAAATCGCCCCGGTGCCGCCGCAACACGAACCCACCCCGGCCCCTGGCCCCCAGCCCCCGGCGCCCGAAAAGCCCCGCGGCTTCAACCCCCTAAACCCCCTCACCCGCCCATCGAACTGTGCGCCTGGTGCACCGATCACGGCAAAATCCAGACCAATTGCCATTTTCAACCCAGGAGGCCGCGCACGTGACTTCCTCGGGAATTGGCTCAACCTCGAACGAGGCCCGTCCATCTCCGCAGCCCACAGAAACAGAAGAGGTTAGTTTCGCCTGCCTCGCCTGTTTGGCAACCATTCTCGCGCTGCTTCCCGGTGAGCGGCTGGTATGTGACGAGCCCCTGGAAGAAGGCGCCCGCCCGGACGGCCTTCTCGACCTCTTGCTTCTCCGCATTTCCGCCGATAAGAGTTCTGAGGCGCAAAGAGTGCGCCCCCTGAGTTTCGATATGCCAATGGCCGCTCTGCGCTCGATTCTCGCCGCGCTCGTTTGCGCCTGGTCCGCCCTTGCCGCGGCCTCCGATGGACCTCCGCAAAAGCCCAGCGACGAGACCGTGCTGTTTGGGGATCTGCCGGCCGTCGAGGCGGCCTCTCTGCACGCGCAGACCCTGGCGGAGGCGCCCGCCAATATCACCGTGATTACGGCCGCGGAGATCCGCCGCTACGGGTATCGCACCCTGGCCGAAGCGCTCTCCTCCGTGCGCGGCTTTTACGTCACCAACGACCATACTTACCACTATGTCGGCGTGCGCGGCATCTCGCTCCCGGGTGATTTCAATACGCGCTTTCTGGTCATGCTGAACGGCCACCCGCTGACCGACAATATCTACAACTCCAACGGCTTCTTCGGCCAGGACTTCGGCCTCGATATGGACCTGGTGGAACGCATCGAGATCATCCGCGGTCCCACGTCGGCGCTGTACGGTTCCAATGGTATGCTGGCCAACATCAACGTGGTAACCCGGTCGCCAGTGGATGCCGAACCGCTGCGCCTGTCCACGGAAACCGATTCCTTCGGTGAGCGCAAGGTGTCGGTATCGATGGCGAAATACCTGGGGGGCGGAGCCAATCTCCTGCTTTCCGCATCGGTGTTCAACAACATCGGCATCGCGTTCCCCACCGAGGGGCTGGCGGTTCCCGCCGGTGTAGGGAGTTCTTTCTCCAACGCGGACGGCGAGCGCGGCTATCACAGCTTCGCCAATCTCATCTGGCACGACTGGAGCTTCACCGCGTATTTCAACGCCCGCGACAAACAGCCCCCGGTCGGCCTGGGGACCAGCCTTTCGGGCGATCCCTCGCAGCATGTCACGGATAGCCGCAGCCTCGTCAGTGCCGCTTACAAGCACCAGGCTGGCCCCGGCGAGCTCCGCTGGCAGATTTCCTACGACCAGTACCGCTACCACGACCGCTACGACTACCCGGTGGAGGGCCAGGTGGAACCGGTTTGCGATTACAACCGGGGCGATTGGATCGATTCGCAGCTTACCTACGAGTTGCCGGTGGCGATGGGCCCTCTGACCGTGGGGCTTCAGGGCACCTGGGATATTCGCAGTCAGCAGTACAACCTGGTGAACGGGATGGAACAAGACATCGCCGGCCAGCCGGACCGGTCGGTGGCGGTCTTCGCCCAGCAGCAGTGGAACCTCTCCCCGCGGTGGAAGCTGTACGGCGGCGTGCGCGTGGACTATTCCCGGAACTATCGCTCCTTCGTCTCGCCGCGCGTGGCCCTGGTCTATCAACCCTCCGCCCGTACGGCGTACAAGCTGGTCTACGGCCGGCCCTTCCGGAATCCCAGCGCGTTCGAGCAGTTCTACAACGATGGCGGCCTTTCCTATGCGGCCGCCCCCCAGTTGCGCCCCGAGGTGGCGAATACCTTCGAAGCGTCCATGGAGCGCCAGGTGACGCGCAGCATGGCCCTGGTCGTGAACGGGTTCCAATACCGCATCGGACAGGTCATCGAAGCCGTCACGCTGGATGACGGCGTGCTTCAATACCGCAACGCGGGCCGGCTCGTCTCCACCGGATTGGAGCTCGAATTGAATGGCAAGCTGGGGGGCCGTATCGAGGCATCCGCCAGCTCCACTTTCGAAAACGCAACCGGCGGACAGCCCGCCGTTGGTCAAACTGAAAACGCCCGATTGCCGAACTCGCCCCAACTGCTGCCCAAAGCCCGGCTCGGCGTGCCGTTTTTCCGGGATCGCCTGTT
>Ga0209517_10003766_pt1 | contig 20316 bp, 19 predicted proteins | sample PeaSoiMetSII2010_FD_187695 | JGI IMG/M metagenome (GOLD analysis project Ga0209517, IMG submission 187695) | Peat soil microbial communities from Weissenstadt, Germany - SII-2010 (SPAdes) (version 2) | ecosystem: Environmental > Terrestrial > Soil > Wetlands > Peat | place: Germany...
TCCGTCGCATCAATGACAACTACCCCTGCCAGCAGCATGGTGGTTCGACGGGGCTATCTCACCGCCCGGTCCGGGCCAAGGAGTGGACCCATCCGACCATGCGCGATCTGGCGTTCTCGATGTCCTTCTTGGTGAAGAAGTCCTCCGGCTTGACCCTGTCAACCGGATAGACCGGCCGCAGGAAGTCGCTCTCGTAGCCGAACGGCACAGTGGCATCGATCCCCATGCCGCCCTCGAATTGGGTGTTCGATGCGGTCCATTGCTTGTCGCCCGCGGTCATGCGCTCGGCCGGCATAAAGGTCTGGCCGCGCCCGCCGGGAATCGGGTTGAGGATGTCGGCGCGCGGATTCACGCGCGTGGTGAGGCACCACATAATATCGTCCATGGAGTAAGGATCGGTGTCCTCACTCACCGCGATCGCAAGCCGCATGCCCTGCGAGCACGACAGCGCCGCGCCGAGGAAGTTGCGTTGCCAGCCCTCGTCAATTTGATGGCGCTTCTTGACCTGGATGACGCAGCCGCCCCAGTCGGTCATGCAGTAAGGGATGACCACGTCTTGGACGATGCCGGGCTGCAAACGTTCGCACAATTCGAAAATCGCCCCCTCGCGCACCGTCGTGTCGATGTTGTGGTCATCGAGCGTATGGACGCCGAGCGCAAAGATGATCGGCTTCGTCTCCGGCTTGCGCATTGTCACGGCAGTGACGTGAAAGGTCGGCGCCTTGTAGGCCTTGCCCATGTAGCCAGCCCATTCCGGATGGAAATGGTAGCGGCCCTGGACGCCGGCGTCTTCCGACTCCTTGGTTTCGAAACGGCGATCACGCGGATAGATATGGCCTTCGAGAACCAGCTCGGCGTCGGCGAGCGTGTAGGCATCGACCGTGCGGCACTTCACCATGCGAATTGGGCTGCCCTGCACCGCGCCGGCAATGCCGATTTCATCGCAACCCATTGGCAGAATGGCATAGTCGAAGCCGGCGCCCGCGAGCAGCGTACACGCCGGCGGCACGCCAAAACACATTGAAATCGGAATGGGCTTGTCGTCCTTGTAATATTTGTTGGCCACCTGCCACATGTGTGAGCCCGGCGAAATTTGGAACGTGCCGACATTGCCCCAACGAAAGTTCATGCGATTGTAGCCAAGGTCGGTACCCCCATCGAACTGATCGAAGCTGATGCACCTTATGCCGGAGCCAACGGTCAGCTCGGTCTCGTAGGTCGTATGCCGAATCGGCACCATATGCTTGTTGACGTCGTCCGGATTGAGGATCACGTGCTCCTGCACCGGCGCCTCATCCTGAGAAATGATGACCGGCTTCAACGGCTTGCGGAATGCTTCCGCAATTCTGCGCGTGCGCTCGACATCGTTCTTCCAGCCGAACATCTTGTTGATGACGTTCATGTCGCCGAAGAGATTGGTGATGACCCTGTGGTTCGGCTTGCCCTTGACATTGTTGAAGAGGATCGGGCATCCGCCGTCCATGTGCTTTTGCAGCCCCGTAACCTCGAGATCCGGATCGACCTCCTTGTCCGTATTGATCAAATCGCCCTGCTCGCGCAGCCACTCCAACGTCGAACGAAGATCCGACGCCTGATTGCTGGCGGGGACCGTTTGCTGCTTGCGGACTGTCTTCTGCATCATCTTATCGCTCCGTTGATCCAGAGAATGGCGGTCTCGGTGCCGTCGTTCCACAACGTGGAGATCGCCCGGCCGAATAGATCGAGGCATGGTTTAGCATTCAGCTCTCTGGTTCGCCAGCGGCCTCCATTTTCGACGAAAGTTTCTGCAGCGCCGCCATATGTTCCTCGGAATGCTGCGCAATCGCCTGAAAGCCGGCCGACAGTTCGAGGATCGTGTCGAGGCGAGCATGCTGCGCCTCGCGAATGAGCCGCTTGGTCATGCGCAGCACGACCGATGGATTGCGGGCAATGCGCGCGGCCAGCGCACGCGCCTCGTCGAGCAGCGTTTCGCTGGGAACGACGCGCGATACGAGGCCGCACGCCAGCGCTTCCCGGGCATCGAGCGGGTCGCCGGTAAAGCTCATCTCGCAGGCCTTCGACAAGCCGACCACTCTCTGCAGCAACCAGGCGCCGCCGTCGCCCGGGACGATGCCCAGCTTGACAAACGATTCCGCGAAGGTCGCGTTTTCCGAGGCAATGCGAATGTCGCACATGCAGGCGAGATCGCATCCGGCGCCGATGGCGGCACCGTTGACCGCGGCGATTGTCGGCACTTCGAGATAATAGAGGGCGAGCGGAATGCGCTGAATGCCTTTTCGATAATTGTCCCGCAGTTGCGCCGGCGAGCCGGCAAAGATCCCGCTTCGCGCCTGCATGTCCTTGATGTTGCCGCCGGCACAGAACGCGGGCCCCCGTCCGGTGAGAATGACGGCACGTACGGAATGATCGTCATTCATCTTTTGGCAAAGATCGACGAACTCTTGGAACTGTGCGTAATCGGTCAGCGCGTTGCGCGCGCCGGGTCGACTCATCGTGATGATGGCGATCCCGCCTTCCTGCTCGTATTCGAGAAACCGTTTCATTGCCCCCGCTCTCTTCGTCGCTAATTCGCGGTGATGTGCGGCCAGAAATCGTCCGCCCCGAGATGGAGAATGCGCCGCCCGAGGATTACGGCCCAAAACCGATCGTTGCCGAATTCCGTCCGCCAGGAATTCAGTCGGCGCGTCGACCACTGCAGCGGATGCTCCATGGTGAACCCGATCGCGCCGTGCACCTGGTGGGCGATGCCGACAGTCGGCGAAACCGCGATGCCGGCACGCACTTTCGCGGCGGCGACGAGAAATTCGGGATTACCCTCGTCGGCGGCGCGGAAAGCGGCTTCGGCGGCCACGTCGACGGCGGCGGCTTCCGCCGCCAGCACGGCAAGGTTCTGCTGGATCGCCTGCTGCTTGCCGATCGGGCGGCCGAACTGGTGGCGATCGTTCGCGTAGGTGACCGAGCGGCCAAGGACATCCGACATGGCCCCCGCCATTTGTCCGCTGCGCATCATTGCGCCGAGCACGGCCACCGGATCGACGGCGAAACCATGGCGCCACGCGACCGCCTCGACCGGATGATCACGGTAAGTCAGCGTATCGCGAAATTCACCGGCCAGGTTCGCGCCGGGTTCGATCGCGCAGCCCTCGCGGGGAGCGCGCACGATCAGCGTCGTTTCTGCTTGTTTCACGGCGATGACGACAGAGTTCGCCTGGCGGCCCCAGGGCACGCGCCGGGCCGTTCCGAACAACCGCCAGCCTGCGCCGGCTCGTTCCAGCCGCAGTCGGTCCTCGGGATGCGCGCCGCCGAGAGTGAGCGGACCAGGCGGAATGTCGAGACCCGCGCAAGCCAGCAGCCACCCTGCCGCGATCGTCTCCGGCAACGGCAGGGGAGCGCGGTGAAACCCGCACGCACGCACGATCACGAAAGCATCATGGAAGCTCGCGCCCATCCCGTTTTTGGCCTCGGGAACGAGCGCCGCGGTCAATCCCTGCTCCTCCACCAGCGCCCATAGGTCGTTCGGCCAGCACCCTTCGTCGGCTGCGACAAGCAGCTTCCGGTCGACATGATCGGTAAACAGCCGATCGACCATCTGGCCGAGAATTGCCGCCGTCTCGCTCATCGCAATCCCAATCCGCGCGCGATGATGCCGCGCAGAATTTCGCGCGTGCCGCCGCGCAGGGAATAGGCCGGCGCCACTCGTATGAGATGGCTCATGACCTGCTGCATATCGGACCCGCCATCGGAGTCGAGCTCGAGACCGAGAAAGGATTGCACCGCCTCCGGCAATGCCTGCTCGAAAGTCCCGCCGAGGTCCTTCACCACCGCCGCTTCGAGCGCGGGTTCGCGATCGGCCTCGAGCATCCCGGCGACCGAAAGCGACATCCGGCGCAGCGTCACGAGTTGCGCCGTCAACCGGCCGACCAGCGCCGCCGCTTCATCCGAGACATCGGCGCCGAGGCTGCGGATCAGTTCGACCAAAGCCTGAATGCTGCTGAGCAATCGCTCGGGGCCGCTGCGCTCGAAGGCGAGCTCGGCCATCAATTGACGCCACCCTTCGCCAGGGCGGCCGATCAGCGCCTCCGCGGGAAGCAGCGCGTCATCGAAAACGACTTCGTTGAAATGCTCCTCGCCGGTCAGGTCGCGGATTGGACGTATGGTGATGCCAGGCAGCGAGAGATCGACAAGGAATTGCGACAATCCGGCATGGCGATCCTTCGGCTCGCCGGCGGTGCGGAACAAACCGATCATGTAATGGGCGCGGTGGGCATTGGTCGTCCACAGTTTGGTCCCGGCGATCCGCCATCCGCCATCCGCCTCGCGGGCGCGGGTGCGGATATTGGCGACGTCGGAGCCGGCATCGGGCTCGCTCATGCCAATGCAAAAACACAGCTCGCCGCGGGCGATGCCGGGCAGGATGTCGCGGCGCTGCTGCTCGGTCCCAAACCGCAGCAGCAATGGGCCGCTCTGGCGGTCGGCGATCCAGTGGAACGACACCGGCGCGCCGGCAAACAGCATCTCCTCGAGCACGACATAGCGCTCCAACGCGCTCCGCTCGCCGCCGCCATAACGCTTGGGCCAAGTCATGCCGATCCAGCCCCGCGCGCCCATCTGCCGGCTGAATTCCTGATCGAAGCCGTCCCATGACTGCGCCCGAGCCGCGGGAGTCCATTGCTTCGAGCTTTCCTTCAGAAAGCTGCGGACCTCCCGCCGAAGTTTTTCGGTCTGCGCCGGCAGTGAACACGGCTCGAAATGGAATGGGGTCACGCTACGCTAGCCTCGCTCGCTGAAATTCCCAACAGGCCGATCTCTGTCGCTGTGTCGAAGCTCGGCGCAAACCGTATCCCCACCGGAGACAGATGCCAACGGCTCCCGATGAGGCCAAACACGCGCTATTAGTCCACAAAATAGACTTATTACAGGGAGGCCGTCAACCTGCATCAAAACAGAACAAGATGACAAGACAAACGCTCCCTTCTATAGTTCGCTATGTAGACTAACGGGAGAGGCCAATGGCAGCGCGGCGCGGCGGCAAAGGGGATAATCGCGGGACGCAAACCGTCCATCGCGCCGCGTTGCTGTTGCGAACCATCGCCTCGACCGACGAGAAAGGCTGCCGCCTGATCGATTTGGCGGGCCAAACCAAACTGCAGCGGCCGACCGTCCATCGATTGCTTAAAGGGCTGATGCGAGAGGGGCTGGTCGATCAGGATCCGGTTTCCCGACGCTACGACCTCGGCCATCTCATCTACGAATTGGGGCTCGCCGCCATCCCTCGGTTCGATGTGCGCCAACTGTGCGAACCGGCGTTGTTGCGGATCGCCTCGCGCACAGGGGATACGGTGTTTCTGTCCGCACGCAGCGGCTATGACGCCGTATGTCTCGAGCGGAAGGAGGGTTCCTTTCCGATCAAGACACTGACGGTGGATGTCGGCACGCGCCGACCGCTCGGGATTGGGGCCGGGGGCGGCGCCTTGCTCATGGCCCTGCCCGACGCCGAGGTGGAGGAGATTATCGCGGCCAATGCCAAGCACTTTTCGCGTTACGCCAACATGAAGGCGCAGGATGTTCGTGCGATGCTCAAACGCGCGCGTGAAATCGGCTACATGCTCAACGATCGCCAGGTGACCCCGGGCGCCATGTCGATCGGTCTGCCGATCACGGATCCTTATGGACCGCCGATCGCGGCGATCAGCATCGGCGCCATCACCACGCGGATGGAGCCCGAGCGTCGGCAAGAACTGGCGGCTGTTCTGCGCCGCGAGGTCAGGGAGTTGGAACGGCGAATTCAGTTGCAGCGCCGGCGCCATCAAACGTGAGCTGCGGCTGGAGATCCCACGACCGTCGTCGACCGAATTATCAAAACGGCCACCGTTGATTTTCACCCGTCGCTGAAAGAGGAGGGCGGCGCGCAGTTTTCACCGTCTGCGCAAGCTTGGCTGCGTGCGCACCGGGACGGGATCGCGATCCGACGACCCTGTTCGGCTTTGCCGACGCGTTCATGGCCAAGCGCCACAAGATCGATTGCGTCCCGAAGCAGGCGGAAGCCTTGCTCGTCGACCGTTTTATCGAGGCGCAATTTGAGTGATTCCGCTATATGGACTTATGTTCTCGACATATGGCTTGCAAAACGCCATTTTTCGACGTAACATCATTCATGCTGAAATATTATACCAATACGTGGATACGATGCGGAGGTCGCCGTGGCGGATTTGACGCGCACGAAAATGCGGGAGCAAGAACCTAACCCCGGATTGAAATACGACATCGCCTATCAAAAGCGCGGCGATTTCATCAGCCACAGCATGACCGGTCAGGTCGTGATCAAAGATTCCGACCGAGAGTGGGAGCTCTCGCGGCAGGGTTATCTCAAATGGTACATCCTCGAAAATGAATATCCGGAAACGGTGCTGAACGACTGGTGGGTGTTTGTGCACGACATCAAGAAAGAGTCGGGCAAGCATCGCCACCAAGGCGGCTTGGTGCTGTTCATCATCGAGGGGCGGGGCGCCACGGAGCTCAACGGCGAAATCATCGAGTGGGAAAAAGGCGACTGCGTGCTGCTGCCGATGGATCCGGTCGGGTGCGAGCACAAGCATTACAATTATGGTTCGGAGCCGGCGAAGTGGCTCGCCTTCATTCACGTTCCGTCGTGGGATCATGTCGCCAGCGAACTGGTGCAAATCGAAGTCAACCAGGATTTCCAATCACGCCAGCGCAAATAAGGCGCGCTTCACCACCAGAATCGGGAAATGGGGACTTCAATGGCCGAGCAGCAAAACCACCAAGGCGTTGAACGCATGGCCGGGATGGTGGCCGAAATGAAAGGCCGCAATCTCTGGGACGAAATATTCAAGCTGCGCGATCAGCAGCGTGAGGATCTGAAAAAATCGGTGTGGCTTATCAAAGGAAACCAATTGCCGTGGGAGAATAACAAGCAAGGAATAATGAAGTGGTACATGCACCCGTTTCTCAAATCTCCTTGCATCAACACGCTCGCGATCTTCGTTCAGCAAATTCCGCCCGGCAGCCGCAGCGGCCGCCTGCAGCATCCCGGTAATCAGGTCATCTTCGTCTGGGAAGGGCAAGGTTACACCATCCTCGACGGCCAGAAGCACCACTGGTCCAAGAACGACGTCGTGCAGTTGCCGCTGCGCTTGAAGGGCGTGACCGTCCAGCACGTCAATACCGATCCGGACAAGCCCGCTGTTTTGATCTGCTGCGAGCCCAACGCCTTCCAGTCGACCTGGGTCGATCGGGGCACGGGCTTCGAGCAGCTCGAGGTTTCCCCGGACTACCAGGAGAAGGCGCCCGAACATTCCTCCTGAGGTCAGAAATCGCTAGCCACAAGCAGGACATTCTGCGATGCCGATCACTCTGAGCGTAGACCGCGTTAAATCCGAACTGACGAATGTGGCGAGCAAAAGCCTCGTCCACCTCGATCCCGCTGTCCTCGAGGCGCACGGATTGCAAATGGGCGCGGTGATCAAGATCAGCACCGATTTCACTAAATATCCCATCGCGGCGCGCATCGGCAATTGTTACGAGGAAGACCGAGGCAACGGGACCATCCGTCTCGACCGATTTCTCCGTACCGCCCTCAAGGCCAAGGTCAACCAAGAAGTTACGATCGAACTCATTCCCTCGGTCCCGGCGTTGACCAGCCTGACATTGATGCCGCCGATCGACGTGTCGACGGCGCATCATTTGAATCATCATCTGCAGGAAAGCTTCATCGCCAACCGAACGCCGCTGGGCCGCGGATCGGTGGTCTATGTGACCTTCCACGATTCGGTCGCCGGAACGACCTACAAGGTGATCAAAGCCGAGCCGGATATCGGCGAGGTCTCACCCACCACCAAGATCCATGTCGAAATTCCCACCAGCGGCGGCATCAAGGCCGATGAGGATGTCACCTTCGAAGACATCGGAGGGATGCAGAAAGAAATCAAGCTGGTGCGCGAGCTGGTGCAGCTGCCATTGCAGTTTCCCCAGGTCTACCGCCAACTCGGTATTCTTCCGCCGCGCGGCATCATCTTTTATGGACCGCCCGGCAGCGGCAAGACCTATCTCGCGCGGTCAATCGCGAACGAGGTGCGGGCCGGTTTCTATTACATCAACGGCCCTGACGTTGTCGGCACCATGTACGGCGAGACCGAAGCGAATCTCCGCAAGATCTTCGCGGAAGCGGCGCACCACGCGCCTTCGATCGTGTTGATCGACGAGCTCGATGCCATCGCGCCGCATCGAGAGAAATCCGGGGCCCAATCGGACGTGCGGATGGTGACGCAATTATTGTCGTTGCTCGACGGGCTGATGAAGGTCGACGGAGTCGTGGTGATCGGCACCACCAACCGCGTGGACGCGATCGATGTCGCCTTGCGTCGCCCCGGCCGCTTCGACCGCGAGATCTTCATCGGACCTCCGACCGCGGAAGGTCGGCTGGACATTCTCAAGATCCACAGCCGCGAGATGCCGCTCTCGGAAATGGCGCACCAGCATCTCGAGCAGGTGGCCGCGGTTTCCCATGGTTTTGTCGGCGCTGATCTGATGGAACTCTGCCGGGAAGCCGGCCTCAATGCCTTGCGGCGCAGTTCCTCCGGGCTGCTTGATCATCTCGCTGCGTTCCGCTTCCAGGAAAGCATGCTGGAGGTCGATGCGCGCGATTTCGATGCCGCCCTGGCCAAAATTCGCCCCTCGGCCATTCGGGAAGCCTTCGTCACGATTCCCAATGTCACATGGGACGACGTGGGCGGGCTGTCCGAGATCAAGGAGCGGCTGCAAAACGTCGTCGAGCGGCCGCTGAAGGAGCCGGAAGTATTCCGCGCCGCCGGCGTGACCCCGCCGACCGGCATTCTTCTGTACGGGCCGCCCGGGACCGGCAAGACGCTGATCGCCAAGGCCCTTGCCAAGGCCTGCGGAGTCAACTTCCTCGCCATGGATGGGCCTGAAGTCTTCACCAAATGGTTGGGCGAATCGGAAGAGGCGATCCGCCATATTTTCCGCGTGGCCAGGCAGCTTGCTCCCAGCATCATCTTTTTCGACCAGCTCGACTCGCTTGCTCCGCTGCGCGGGGCCGATTCCGGATCGCGCACCACGGAACGCGTGGTGAACCAGCTGCTGGCCGAACTCGATGGCATGGAGACCGCGCACGGCAATGTCATCGTCCTTGCCGCCACCAATCGCATCGACCTCGTCGATCCCTCGGTTCTGCGTCCGGGGCGGCTGGGAACGCACTTTTATCTTCCATTGCCTGACCAGGACGAGCGTCTCGAGATCTTCCAGAAGGAAACCCGCGGACTCAGCTTCCGGGCGCACACGGAGCAGCTTTTTTCGAGCCTGGCGCGTCAAACCGCCGGATGTTCCGGAGCGGACATTCACGCCTTCTGTGTTCAGGCCCGCATGGACGCCCTCAGACGCGGCGAGTATCTGAAGATGCCGCCGCTCGTCGAATCCGATTTCGCCGCCGCCATTCGGCAGCTCGGCAGTACGAAACAAAGGGACAAGCTGCCTGCGCGAGCCTGAGCAATTCTCGCACGAACCAGCGAGAGCCGACGCTAGCCAAGAACAACAAGAACAGGTTGGAGGCGTCGGCCGAAGTCGCGCAGCACTATCTCGGCGGAGCGGCCGCCGGCAAAGTCAACGAGCCGGGTCCCCGTCGGCAAAGCGCGAGGCTGGGAACGCTCATTCCCCATTGGCACGTAACCAGATCGGCCGTCGGCAGATCAGACCATATCGATAGAGGAAACAAATGAGCTCCACGCCGATTAAGGTTTGGCTTGACCGCGATGGGCGGGTGCTGCGCCTGCGACTGGCGCGTCCCAAGCCGAACATCGTCGATGCGGCGATGATAGGGGCCCTGCGCAAAGCGTTAGCGGACAATCGGGAAGACCGCCGACTGAAAGCGGTCTTGCTCGACCACGAAGGTCCGCATTTCAGCTTCGGAGCAAGCATCGAAGAACACATGCCGGATGAGATCGGTCCCATGCTAGTGGCTTTTCATGCTCTGCTCGGCGACCTGCTCGATTTTCCGGTTCCAATACTGGTTGCCGTTCGTGGCCAATGCCTCGGTGGCGGTCTTGAACTGGCCTGCGCCTGCGGTCTAATTTTCGTCGCGCCTGATGCTCAGCTCGGGCAGCCGGAAATTCGCATCGGTACGTTCGCGCCGGCCGGCAGTTGCATCTTGCCGGAGCGAATTGGCGAGGCGCCAGCGGAAGAAATGCTGCTCTCCGGCCGATCGCTCGGCGCCGAGGAGGCGCGCGCACTGGGTTTGGCAACTCAGATCGCTTCCGATCCCGAAGCGGCGGCGCTCGGTTGGATCGATGGCCACCTGTTGCCGAAGAGCGCGGCGTCGCTGCGCTTCGCATTGCGGGCTGCCCGGCGTCCCTTTGCCCAAAGGGTTAAGGAACGTTTTGCCGAAGTGGAGACGCTGTGTCTGGACGGGCTGATGGCTACGCACGACGCCACGGAAGGTCTTGTTGCCTTCATGGAGAAGCGGCAGCCGAATTGGGAAGATCGATGAGAAGTGACGACTAAACGGGTGAGTTGAGACCAATTACATCAGAACCGGGAAGGAGACTTCGATGCCCGTTTCCCCGCAATTGCCCAGGGATGAACTGTCCGTCTTGGGCAAGACCGCACGAGAAAGCAGATTCTGGAACGAGTACACGGAAACGCTGCCGCGCGATCAGCTTGACGTCTTGCACCTGCAGCGGCTGCAGGCGATCGTCGATTACGCCTATCGGTGCAGCGCGTTCTATCGCAAGAAGTTCGATGCTTGCGGGTTAAAACCGAGCGACATCCGCAGTCTCGATGATTTCAAGCGCAAAGTCCCGTTGACGGACAAGAGCGAGCTCGTCGATTTGCAACTCGAGGCGCCGCCCTATGGTCCGACGCTGGCGCTGCCGGAAGAATTCGTCGCGCACCACTGCGAGACATCGGGCACGACCGGCAAGCCGCTTGCGATTCCTTATTCCACATATGACACGGTGCGCTACGGCGAATCGTGGGTCTATGGTTTTTGGGGACTCGGTATTCGCCCCTCCGACACGTTCTATTTCGCGTTCGGCTGGGGAAATTTCGCGGGGTTCTGGAGCGCCTATTGGGGAGCCCGCCGGCTGGGGTGCCGGGTCATATCGGGCGGCGGCCTCGACACCAAAGGGCACGTCCAGGCCATCATGCGGATGCGTCCGACGGTCCTGATCTCGACACCGACTTTTGCCCTGCGGATGGCGGCGGTGGCGGCCGAGATGGGCGTCGATCTGTCGCAATCCTCGATTAAATACACCTACCACGCCGGCGAGCCGGGCCCGACGGCACTGCCGGCAATGCGGGCGGCCATCGAGAAGGCTTGGGGCGCGAAGTCGGGCGAGTTGCTCGGCATCGCCGAGGTTGATGCGATGGCTCCGGGCTGTCCGAATGGCGACGGCGTCCACGTCAATGAAATGAATGTTTTCTCCTGGTCGATGAATCCTGACACGGGCAAAGAGGTCGCCGATGGAGAGGTCGGCGAGAACATCGTGACGACCTTCGCCAATACTGCACAGCCGCTGCTCAATTATCGCAGCCACGATCTCGTCCGCCGCGCGACGAATTGCTCCTGCGGGAGAACCTGGGTCAAGTTCGAGGGCTGCGTGCTTGGACGCACGGACTTTATGCTGACCGTGCGCGGCACCAACGTTTACCAAACGGCTGTCGAAAATCTGATCGGCGAGATGCCCGAGGCCAGCAATTCCTACGAGCTCGTTCTGACGCGCGAAGAAGAAAACGATGTCATGACGATCCGCTTCGAGCCGTCGACCGCTTTCGCGGACAAGCTGGAGCTGTGGGATGGCATCGCGAAGCGTCTCAGCGATCGAATTCATGAGGGTCTGCATGTGCGCCTTCGCGCGGTCGCGGTCGCGCCAGGGAGCATGGCTCGCTACGAGCTCAAGACGAAACGCATCATCGATGAGCGGCCGAAGCAATTCCGCCGCGCATTGGATCGATGAGGGAGGATGAGATGGAGCGAGAGACCCAAATTGCACGCATCGCGGAAATCCGCACGCAGTTGAGAGAGCTGCTGCAAGACTGTAAGTTACCTCAGATCGAGACAATGCTGCGCAATGCGGACATGGAGCTGCACTGGGCCTTGTGGAATCTCGGCGCTGTGGTGCCGCTGAGGCCGGAGGAAGACTACCAGCGCTCCGCGCGGGTGGGCGGCGAGCGATGACCTGACGCGCGGGGGTCTGAGGAGGCTGCGCGCCGACACGGCGGCGGCCAAAATTGAATCTCCGGACACGCGCGCCTGGTCATCCAACCGGCGGACGTGACCTGGAAGGCCGCATGGCACGAAGAGGCACAAGAATGGCCATTGATTTCCACTGCAATCTGTTTACGCCCGAGGCGATCGAGAAATATTGGTACGGGCAGCCGGAGATGATGCGGCTGATCAAATGGTGGCGGATGGAGGACCGCGTCAAAGGCGTCCCGGTCGATGCCTTCGTCGCCATGATGGATGCGGCCGGACTCGACAAGGCGCTGATCCCCGCCATCCGAATGATGTCGTATCAAAAGAAGACCATGGTGTGGGACATTACCGAGGAAGAGGTCGCCGCGGCCGTCAAGCAACATCCTGATCGTCTCGTCGGATTGGCGGGCTTCAATCCGTTGCAGAAGATGGAGAGCGTGCGACGCGTGGAACGCGCGATCAAGGAACTCGGCTTCAAGGGCGTCTATATCCACACCTATGGATTCGGGATTCCACTCAACGATCGCCTCTATTATCCGCTCTACGCTAAATGCGTTGAACTCAATGTTCCGGTCTCCATGCAGGTCGGTCATTCGGCCGAGCATATGCCCAACGAGTTGGGGCGCCCCATTCATCTCGACATCGTCGCGCTCGACTTTCCCGAACTGAAGCTCATCGGCGCCCATACCGGATGGCCGTGGACGGAAGAGATGATGTCGTTGGCGTGGAAGCACGAGAACGTCTATCTCGGCATCGACGCCCATCATCCGAAATATCTCGAACCTAGCCTGGTGCAATTCATGAAGACGCGGGGCCAGAACAAAGTGCTTTACGGAACCAACTATCCGGCAGTCGAGCATGGCGAATCCATCGCCTGCATCCGCAATGAACTCGGGCTGACGGAAAAGGTGGCGGAGAAAATCCTCCACCGCAATGCCGCGCATGTGTATGGCCTGTGATGACATCGCTTGAACGGGGGAGCAGCGTGGAAAACGACATTGTTGCGATCAGCGCGGTCCGCACCCCGTTGGGAAGCTTCGGTGGTTCGTTCAGGGATACTCCGGTGTGGGATCTCGGAGCTGCCGTCATTCGCGCGGCGCTGGAGCGGGCTGGCATGCCGGCCGATCACGTCGATCAGGTGATCCTCGGCAATTGCCGGCAGGCCGGCAACGGCCCCAACCCCGCACGAACCGCTTCGGTGAAGGGCGGCATACCCGTCTCGGTGCCTGCATACACCGTGAACATGGCGTGTCCATCCGGAATGAAATGCGTGATGCTGGCGAGCCAGGAGCTGGCGAGCGGCAATGCGCGCATCGTCTTGGCCGGCGGCATGGAATCGATGAGCACCATGCCCTACCTGCTCAAGAATGTGCGGTGGGAGGGCTTCAAGCTCGGGGACAAGACGTTGTCTGACAGCTGGAGCGACACCATCGATCCGCTGTGCGGCTTCGGCATGGGGATGACCGCCGAGAACCAAGTGCAGAAATACGGAATTTCGCGCGCAGAGCAGGACGAATTCGCTGTGTCATCGCACGCTAAGGCGGCAACGGCGCAGCGCGAAGGCGCAGCCGACGCGGAGATCGTTCCGGTGCGGCTGTCGCCGACGCGCAATCATCCCGATGGCGTGACGGTGTCGCGCGACGAATCGATCCGGCCGGACACCAGCCAGGAAAAGCTCGGCAAGCTGAAGCCGGTATTCCAGCGCGACGGCAGCGTGACGGCGGGCAATTCCTGCAGCATGGGGGACGGCGCTTCGGCCATTCTGCTCACCACGCGCGGCAACGCCGAAGCGATGGGGCTCGCTCCCTTGTTCTCCATCGTCGCCTGCGCGCAGGCGGCGGTCGAGCCGGCGACCATGGGCGACGGACCGGCGCTCTCCATTCCACGGGCGCTCGAGAACGCGGGGATGACCTTGGCCGATATGGATTTCATCGAAGTCAACGAGGCCTTTGCGGCGCAGATTCTCGCCAACGAGCGAGTGCTGGGCTGGGACCGCGCCAAGCTCAATGCGCACGGCGGCGCGATTGCCCTCGGACATCCGACGGGAATCTCCGGTGCGCGCATCCTGATCACGCTCGACAACATCCTGCGCCGACACCACAAGGAAATCGGGATTGCCGCCATCTGCGGCGGCGGCGGCGTCACCACGGCCATGGTGATTCGGCGCGAACGGTGACTGACGACGAGGTGGCGGCGATGGGAAGCGAAGTTCTGCTGCAAAAGAGCAAGGATCGGATCGGAATTCTCACGCTCAATCGTCCGCAGGCCTTGAACGCCATCAACCGCGCCATGACGCTGGCGTTGCGAGCGGCGATCCATGATGTGGAAGCCGACGACGAGATCGATGTTCTCATCGTCACCGGGGCAGGCGAGAAAGCCTTCTGTGTCGGCGTTGACTTGAAGGAGCGTCAGACGCTGAGCGATGAGGAGGCGCAAAGCTTTCGCGTGGGAGAGTTGTTCCCGATGTACCGCGAGTTCGAGCAGAAATTGAAGCCGTCGATTGCGGTGGTCAATGGGCATTGCCTCGGCGGCGGGTTCGAGCTCGCGTTGTGCTGCGATCTGATCGTGGCGACGCCCGAGGCGACGTTCGGTCTGCCCGAGGTGAAGTGGGGCCTCATCCCGGCGGGCGGCGGCTGCCGCAAGCTCCCGAAGCTGATCGGCATGGCGCGGGCCAAGGAGCTCATCCTCACCGCGACATCGATCGCCGCGGCGGAGGCGGAGCGCATCGGCATCATCAATCGTGTGGTTCCGGCCGGGAACGGTGTGCCGCAGGCGCTCGACCTCGCCCGGCAAATTCTCGGCAATGTGCAGGTCGCGGTCCGCGGCGCCAAGCGCTGCCTCGATCAGGCGGTCGATTACGAGCGAACCACCGCGTTCGATCTCGAGATCGCGAACTTGTGCTACGTGGCCAAGGAGAGGAAGGCGGGCGTCGCCAATTTCATCGCGCGGAAGTCGGTGCGGTCGTGAACGCTAGTGGAGATCCAACGACGATGGAAAAGATCGCGGTCATCGGTGCCGGCGCGATGGGACGCCAGATCGCCCTGCAATGCGCCCTGCACGGCATCGAAGTTCGCCTGAACGACAGCCAGCGGGCAAGTCTCGAAGCGGCGGAAAAATTCACGCGCGAGTACCTGGACGGCCGCGTCGTCAAGGGACGCATTACTGCGGAGCAAAAGGAGGCGGCGCTCGGCAAGCTGCATTTCACGCCCGATCTCGCCACGGCGGTCGACGGGGTGGCGCTGGTCATCGAGGCGATCATCGAGCAGTTCGAGCCGAAGGCGGTCTTGTTCCGCGACCTCGACCGACTGTGCCCCGCCCAAGCGATCCTCGCGACCAATAGTTCGAACATCCGCGGCTCGCGCCTCGCTGCGGTGACCAAGCGGCCCGAGCGCGTGCTCAATCTTCATTTCTTCAATCCGGCGCTGGTGATGGAACTCGTCGAGGTCGTCGTTCATCCCGCCGTGCCGGCGGACGTCATCGACGCTGCCGTCGCGTTCTGTCGGAAGATCGGCAAGACTCCGGTTGTGCTGCGGAAGGAAATCCCCGGCTTCATCGTCAACCGCATCTTCCGCGCGCTGACCCGGGAAGCGGTCAGTCTTTACGAGGAAGGTTACGCCTCGGCCGAAGATATCGACTTGGCCGTCACCAAGGGCCTCGGGCATCCCATGGGTCCCTTGCGCCTTCTCGATAACACGGGGATTGACGTGTCCTATCTTGCACGGTCGGATGAGTATGCCGAGACCGGTGTCGAGACGGCCAAGCCCAACCGGATGCTGAAGGAAATGTACGAGAAGGGCCATTGGGGAAAGAAGTCCGGCCGCGGCTTCTATAGCTATCCTCGCGAGGGCGACAAATAAATACGAGCTGGGATGATACCGTTCGAGGACTTTGAAGAGATCCTCCCGTTTCTCCGCCCAGGATCATCGGTTGTGCTGCATTCCGGCTGCGCGGAGCCGAAATATCTCGCCAGCCAATTGGCTCTTCATGCGAATTCGCTGCGCGATTTGCGGCTCTATACGCTCATGCCGATGGGTGAAGCGCCCTATGCCGCGCCCGAGATCGGATCGCACATCTCGGTGGCGACCTTCTTTCCCGCAAGGGCCCTGCGCGAGGCCGCAAACGCCGGCCGGGTCGCTTTGCTGCGGACGTCGCTCGGCGGCATCCCGAAGCTGTTCCAGGACCGGGCGCTGACGGCGGACGTGCTGATGCTGCAGCTCTCTCCGCCGGATGAAGTCGGGACGATGTCGCTCGGTCTGTCCGTCGACTACATGCGTGCAGTCCTCGCGCAGCGCCCGCTCGTCGTCGCCGAGATCAATCCGCTTATGCCGCGCACCTGCGGCGACACGCTCGTGCGCGAGGAAGAGATCGATTTTTTCACCGCGTCGCGAAGCGCGCCGCAAGCCGTGCTGCCGACAAAACCCGATCCGATCGATCAGCGCATCGCCGACAACGTCGCCGGTCTCATCGCCAACGGCGCCGTCATTCAAACGGGCATCGGCTCGTTGCCGGACCTCGTGCTCGGGCAGCTCGGCCATTTGCGCGATCTCGGCGTCCACACCGGAATCATCACCGATGCGCTGCTGCCGCTGATCGAAAAAGGCATTGTCACCAACGCGAAGAAAACGCGTCTTGCCGGCAAATGCATCACCACCATGGCGGCCGGGAGCCAGGACTTCTACAACGCACTGCATCGGAATCCAGCGATTGAATTCCATCCCTGCTCGCTCACGCACGATGTGGGCTTGCTCGCCGAACTCGACGGCCTCTGCGCCATCAACAGTGTCCTGCAAATCGATCTGGCGGGCCGGGCCAATGCCGAGCGCGTGAACGGCAAGATCATTTCCACTCCGGGCGGGCTGCCTGACTTCGCGCGGGGCGCGACCATGGCAAGGGGCGGGATGAGCATCGTCGCCTTGCGTGCAACGGCAAAAGGCGGTTCGCAAAGCAACATCGTTTCCGAGCTTGTGTCCGATGCGCCTGTCACGGTTACGGCAGACCACATCGACCACGTGGTCACGGAGTACGGGGTGGCGCGCCTGCGGGATCTCGATCCCGCCGGTCGCGCGCGCGCTCTTGCTGCTATCGCCGCTCCGGATTTCCGCGCCGAATTGCGCCGGCGCACGGCGGGAAACGGTGCCGCGGCGCAAGCGTGATGCTGACGGCAGTTTTCGAACCGAAAAGCGCACGGCAGCGCGCCGGCCGGCGATCATCCGCACCTTACACGCGATGTAAGAAAATTCGCTCGGACAACGGATGGCAGTTCATGGTTGACGCTTGCTGCCGCCTATGTCAATACCGCCTCGTCAGTATCTAGGCGATCCCGTCGTTATCGATACAGCGATCGCGCAAGGTTACTCGGCAATGCCGGGCAAGAAACCGGGAGAACCTCGCCATGATGGGCGGACACCACACCGACAACCTCGCGCCTAACGCGCAAACCTATAAGCAAAACGACCCAAACATGCCGGAGGAGTTCCGCTCCCTGCTCGTCAATTTGCTTCTCAACCAGCACCTGGAGAACAACGGCAATCCGGAGTACCGGCGCATCCTCGGCAACATAGCCGCCGCCGGCCTGAAGTTTGCGCCGCACGGGCGTGCGATGGAGATCGAGGCCGAAATCGTCAGGCAGGAAGTTCACCATGGCCAGATCGTTGCCGATCTCATTGCTGGATTGGGGGCCGATCCCAACCAGCGGATGGAAATCAAGCAATATGCGTTTCACATCCCGCTCGAGGATTGGATCGACGTCGCATGGTTCCACGCGCTGATTGACCGCGTCGGATTGTATGTCGGGGTCGAATGGGTCGGCAGCAGCTATGAGCCGCTCAGGGAAATCGCGCCCAGCCTCGAATCAGACGAAGAGTTTCACACGCGCGCCGGCTTCCTTCACTTGAAGGAAATCTGCCGGGCTCCGGAAGGCAAAGCTGCGGTTCAGAAACGGCTACACAAATGGTGGCCTGCGGCGCTCGACATGTTTGGGCGCTCGGACAGCAAGAATTCCCCGGCTTACGTCAAGTGGGGGATCAAATCCCATACCAACGCCGAGCTTCGCCAGAAATATATCGCGGAAGCCATTCCGGAGCTTAAGAAGCTTGATCTGGAAGTGCCGGACAACAATGCCAATCGGCGATTCCTCTGATTGGAGAAAGGAGCCAGCCAATGGCTATCTCTCTTGAACAAACCAATGGCGTCGGCGTCATAGCGCTGAATTACCCTCCGGCGAATGCCTACGACACCAACCGGCTGCATGAGCTGGCGGACGTCATCACCAAGATACGTTGTGATGACGCCATCCGAATTGTTGTCGTTCGCAGCGCGCTAGAGAAGTTTTTCTCCGCCGGCGCGGACATCGCGGTCTTGCAAACTTCCGACAATGCGTCTTTCGCCAATCTCCTCGTTGTCGCCCACGAAACCATGGATATGATCGCGCATACGCCGAAAATATTTATTGCGGCGGTGGCGGGGCATTGCATTGGAGGCGGCCTGGAGCTGGCGCTGGCGTGCGATCTGCGGTTCGGCGCCGAGGGCAAGTACGGGATTGGGTTGGGCGAGATCAATCTTGGGCTGAACCCGGCGATGGGCGGGACCCAGCGCTTGCCGCGACTGATCCAGAGAAGCCGCGCGCTCCATCTGATGGTGACGGGCGAAACCATCAAGCCGGACGTTGCGCACCAGTGGGGCATCCTGGATCGGCTCTTCCCGGCCGATATTTTCTGGAACGAGGTCATGGCCTATGCCGGGAAATTGGCAAAGGGGCCATCGCTGGCCCAGGGTTATGCCAAGCTCTCGCTCAACGAAGGTCTTGAATCGTCACTGGCCGAAGGTCTGACCCTAGAACGGGCGCACCAGAACCTGCTGTTCAACAGCGAGGACGCGAAAGAAGGCGTCAAGGCGTTTCTTGAAAAGCGTCCCGCGCAATTCAAGGGTCGATAGCGCCACGATCGAAAAAATATCGCTTCGAGGCCAAGACCAAAACAAGAAGAAATTGTCTGGACTTTTGTTAGGACCGTTGCGAGGAGCGGGGCCGAGCCAGTACTCCACGCATGAGCCTGGGCGAGGTCGCAGAACTGCGGCCGGAACTCGAAACTCAGGAGAAAAACGAGATGGCAACATATGAGTTTATCCAGATCGAACGCCAGGGCGCGGTCGCGGTCATGACGCTGAACCGACCGGAAAGCCTTAATTCGTGGAACGCCAAGATGCGCGGCGAGATGAAATCGGCGGTCAACGAGCTGGTCGAAGACGATGAGTTGCGCGTTCTTGTGATCACAGGCACGGGCAGGGGTTTTTCCGCCGGAGAAGACGTGCGGGGCATGGAAGACCTTGCAGCCATCAGTACCCGCAGCTTCCGGCGGCTGGTGCGCACCTTTCACGACATATTCGATCAGCTTGAAAAGATGGAAGTGCCGGTAATCGCGGCCATCAACGGTGTTGCGGCGGGCGGCGGCTTGGAACTGGCGTTGTCCTGCGATTTTCGGATCGCATCGGACGCCGCCCGTATGGGATTTCCGGAAAACAAGGTCGGCCTCATTCCCGGGTCGGGCGGCTGCTCGCGACTGGTCAAATTGGTCGGCCCCGCACGCGCCAAGTGGCTGGTGATGACCGGCGAGATCATCGGGGCGCAGCAAGCTCTCGAATACGGCCTCGTTGAAGAAGTGGTCCCGGCGCAAAACTTGATGAAACGGACGCTGGAATTTGCCAATGAACTTGCCGGCAAGGCCCCGCAGGCAACCGGGCTCGCAAAGCTCGTGATCAACAATTGCCTCGATGTCGATCTCAATACCGGGCGGAATTTCGAACGCCTCGCACAGAGCGTTCTCAAGCGCACCGAAGATCACAAGGAAGGCGCGCGGGCGTTTGTCGAAAAGCGACCCGCGGCTTTCTCCGGCCGCTAGGGCTTAGTGGCAGCGTCGGCGGGACCACTGCGGAGTGAACCTGACGGAGCAATGAAATTGGCGGAGTGGAAACTGGTTATGGCGGAGCAAGATGTCCGTGAAAACCAAATCAACAAAGCGGCTGTGCAGGAACTTCGGTTCATTCTGCTCAAGGATGCCGGCGACATTTTTGCCTATCATGACATGTGTCCGCAT